>Ga0207679_10002285_pt1 | contig 11823 bp, 14 predicted proteins | sample KBSC73metaG_FD_184320 | JGI IMG/M metagenome (GOLD analysis project Ga0207679, IMG submission 184320) | Corn rhizosphere microbial communities from Kellogg Biological Station, Michigan, USA - KBS C7-3 metaG (SPAdes) (version 2) | ecosystem: Host-associated > Plants > Roots > Rhizosphere > Soil ...
GTTTTATAGATCTATTGTGCCTGGGAGAAAACGAGGTAATCGGCGTGCAGACAACCAGCTACAGCAACGTGAGCGCCCGCGTAAAGAAGATTGCCGAGCATGAGAACGTGGGTGCGGTGCGGAAGGCTGGGGTCAGGATTTTGGTGCATGGATGGGATGGGGCGAAATTGCGTGAAGTCGATATCAGCTAAAGGAGGGAAATGATGCGAATTTGGATAGACACGGAGTTCAACGAGTTCAAGGGAGATTTAATTTCCATGGCCCTAGTAGCTGAAGACGGTCAGGAATGGTACGAGGCGACCTATTGCGAGAATCCGGGCCAATGGGTGGCGCAGAACGTGATGCCGATCCTCAACAAAGACCCGATTCCGAAGATCGAGATGCAGACTGGTTTGTCGTTGTTCCTGTCGCGCTATCCGTCCGTGCACATCATTGCGGACTGGCCGGAAGACATCGCGCACTTCTGCAATTTGCTGATTACTGGCCCCGGTTACAGGCTAGATACACCGCCGTTGACGATGGAAATCCGGCGCGATCTGGATGCGGTTTCCCTCCTGCCTCATAACGCGCTGGCTGATGCAAGGGCGATCATGCGCAAACACTTGGAGCTTGATTATTTTGTTTGACCACTACGAATACCCAACAGAGAAGCTTCGCAGGGAAAAGGCGAGGCAAGAAGCTAGAGCGAGGAGGAGGAAGTGATGGCTGAAATTATAGCGGCAGCAAACACGTTGACATGGCCGGGCGCTATTGCAGTACTCGGGTTATGCGGGGCTGCGGTTGGTGTTGCCTGGGCTTGGGCCTGGGTGTGGAAGTAAGTAAAAAGCCCCGGCACAAAGACCGAGGCTAAAAGTGAGTTGCGACCGTATTTTAAACCTATTGGGAGGCCGCGAAATGGGCGTTATCGAGAAATACAGCCGTAGCATCAATTCGTCTAACCTGAGATCGGACGAGCTGCACTATGAAGCCGATAGCCTAGCTGCTGTGGCAATGGTGGATTTATCGACAGAGGGCTTGGGCGGCCTGTTGTTCCGCGTCAAGTACGGCAACGATGCAACGTCATACAACACGCTGCTGATGGCGTGGAAAGACAAGGTGGCGAGAAAGGCCGAGTTGCGCAAATGGCCCAGACATATTACTGCGCGTAAGGTCGCGGAAATATCTCTTAGCTATTGGATCAACGATGCGTGTGAGGCGTGCGAGGGGCGCGGATACGAGATGCTGCCGAACTCGCCGGTTCTCTCGGACGAGCCGTGCAGGTGCTGCAAAGGCGAGAAGAAAAAGCCGCTGGTGTGTGAGGCGAATTGGCGAGACTACATCCTCGACATGCTGGAGGATCTGGACGAGATGGCGCGTTTTTCGGCTGGACGGGCAATGCAGAAACTGGCGCGGGATATGGAACTTTAAGGAGGAAATATGGGCAATCCAATTATTTGTGTTGATTTTGACGGGGTAATCCATTCGTACAAATCTGGATGGAAGGGGGTTTCCGAGATTCCTGACGATCCAGTTCCTGGTGCAATTGAATGGCTGATGCGGCATTTGCCTACGCCGGATGCGATTTGCGCAATGGCTCCAGAATACAAGGGGCCAGAGGTGCAAATCTATTCTTCGCGTTCCAAATCATGGTTTGGCCGCCGCGCCATGAAGAAGTGGCTGGTAAGGCATGGATTGCATCCAGCTTATATCAGAGAGGGAATCTTAAAATTCCCGGCAAAGAAGCCTGCGGCATTTCTAACTATTGATGATCGAGCTATCTGTTTTAACGGCGTATTCCCGACCGCTGAAGAAATGATGAAATTCAAACCGTGGAACAAGAAATAGTTGTAAACCATTTGCCAATGGACTATCATTATGTTACTGCATGTCGATCTGCCTCATCGTTGGGCATGCATAACTCGGGCGGAAGCGGGGCAGCGGCTTACCTTTTAGCCGCGAAGTTTGATGCTCAGTCACGTCCATACGAATCAAAAGCCTCGGTAAAAATCCGGGGCTTTCTTCGTTTACGGAGGTTGCCATGCAGTCTCAATCCAGATCCAAGACCAAGCGCGATTCGCGCCGTCAAATGCAGTCCTTAATGGAGCGCCGCGAGCGCAAGACGCCGGAGCATCAGTCTCCGGAGTGGGTAGCAAAATTCTGGAAGGGGATGGCGACATGAGCAACTCCGACATTAGAAAGCAGTTAGGCGGTATGCCCACTGGCGAGAACAAGCTGGCAGGCAAGACATTCCGCGTTATCCACCACAAAGCGCCGAAACGCGAAGGCTGGGATCTGCTGGAGGGCTTTACGCTATTCGCTAAAGCGCCATTCCAAGAGCTGGGCGAGGCGGTAGAGCGCATGATCCGCCTTGGAGTGCTCAAGTGACCTATCCAATGTGGATATTCTGGCTGCTGCTGTACTGGCGGCCAGTAATTGCTCTATGAAGAGAGCCGCCTATCCGCTGGGGATTCCTGGCGGTAAATAGACTTGGCCGAGTATAGGCGGCTCTCTTGATGGCGCAGCCGCATCGACCCCTCCCCCGCGCAAGCGGATATAGATGCGGCTGGCCGTCAACCTAAGTCATTGATTTGAATCCAAAACGTGAATTCCCGTTTGGGGCTTGAAACCCTCGAAAGAGGTCGTCCGGGTTGATCGCCGGATGTTGTAAGGGTGTGCTGGGATCCTGGGCAGCTTCCATAGCTGCAGGGATGGTGGTTCGATTCCATCAGCGCCCGCCAATTCCACCCCTGTCGTTCATCGGCAGGCCGCCTGCACGCTCCACCGATAGGGGCGGCGGGCATCTCATTTCTGAAAGCACTCAATGGATAATCAGCATCGCAAAATCAGCGGCTATCGCGAACTGTCGCAAACTGAAATTGACTTGATGAACGAGATCAAGGCCAAGGGCGTCGATTTGGGCGAGTTGGTTGCAAAGATGCGCGCCATGACTGGCCCGCTGACAAGCGACGACGACCAGTCGAAGATTGCGCTCGATCAGCGCTGGGTCGCGATTGGCGCAACCGACCTACAAACCGGACTCATGGCGCTTACGCGTGCGGTAGCGAAGCCGACGACATTCTGATTTTCTGTTTCCTGGGATGGCAAAGCACAAGGTTCTCTCGCTGAGGCCGTATCCAGGCGAGGTATGGCATTGCAAGACGCTAAAGGAGTTGCGGAGGCAGTATGAGGTTCTTTGCCGGAAGCCATACCCATATCAGGACGACCAGAATGGCGGGCGATATGTAAGAGTCGATGGCGATAGCGGTCCGCCAATCTGGCTGGTTTGGGGCGCAACAATTGCGGCGGTGGCTCATGAGTTCGCGCATGTCCTGCTTTGCACCTTTGATGACATTGGTTCAGACCCGCGAGAGGGCAACGGCGAGCCGTTCTGCTATATGCTCTCACAGCTCCTAATTGATGCCGGAATGAAATGATACTAAATAGTAACGAACTATCGGCAAGGCAACATCCGCTCCATCCGCATCACGCGGAAAAGCACCGCGCATCTTAATTACTGAGTTTCCTTCACCCCAACCTCCCTTGGGTACTTCGGCCCGCCGCAGAAATGTGAGCGGGCCTTTTTTATTTGAAAGGCTGCTGATGGTTGGTTACAGCGCGGCATTGGAAGATGCTTTAGGTGATGCGGTCACGAAAGGCGGATGGCTTGAGACACTCGCCACTGTTCTCGGATCAAGCAAGACGATCACCATTAAGCACGCGCCGTCTGCTGCATCTAACGCCAGTGCAGCAACCGTATGGAGCACTGGGACAACTCGCTTCCAGGCGAGCCTGACCGGCTCCATCACCTACGCCAACGGCAGCACGACCAGCCTGGGCACTGTATCAAGCGTAACCACGAATAGCGCAGCCGACCTCAATACTGGTTCGGCAGTGATCCGCATTACCAGCGCAGGCGGCGAATGGGTGCAAGGCACACTTGGAATCACAGGCGCGGCGCGTGATTACGTGCTGTCTGCCAATTTGGATGGCGTCTCCGGACTCGGCTTGACATCCGGATTCCACATTGACGCACCAGCTAACTTACCGGACTCTGACAGCAGCGTTCTGACGACATTTACTGTCTCGAACACATCCGGGTCAACGGTTGCCGCAGATTTTATCCCGCCGATGTTTGGCCACCCTTTCAAAAAGGGCGACATCGCGACCGGGCATTATCCGAAATTTGAGACTGTAGGCGGCACCAATATCGCCTACACGATGTTCAATCAGACATATTGGTCTGATGGATCGCTGAAGTTTGCTTCGTTCCTGATCCGCGTGCCGAGCACTGTTGCAGGTAGCGGCTCCATCACGGTCAACGTCAAGTCAACCATAACCGCACCTGGCAGTTCGTCGCGTTCGCTCACGGATCTGTCCTCGGGTTCGACCGACTTGCAGGTTGTGGTCACTGGGCTGGATAACCTTTCCGGGACGTGGACGTCTAGCCTTAATCAGGGCGTCACAGACAATGACGACATTCTGACGTTCGGCGATGGTCCGGTTGGCAAAGTCTGGCGGATTCGTCAGCAATTTATGCAGTCTGGCTCTAATCATGGGCAGCTTGAGTGCTATTGGTACGTCGCTGCGCTGCAGGATGCAAGTGGCAACCTCTACGGTTTGCGTTACCTCGGGCGCGTGACGCAGCCTTGGTATGACGTGGATAGCCCTTCGAAATGCGGACGCTCGTTTTCGTCGTTCCTCCTTAAAAATGGAGCGGCCACAGTACGCGATTGCTGGACGAATACGACTCCCAAGAGCGCAAGTTATACGAGCGGCGATAGCTTGACCGTTACCGCGCACGGTTTAGAAGATCAAACTCTCGTTCGTGCTGCTGGGACAACATTGCCATCTCCTCTAGTCGCTGGAACCTCGTATTTCACGCAGAGTTTTGGTGCGAACACGTTAAAGCTTCAAGCGGCCTCCAACTTCTTGGGAGGTACGGCACCAATTTCTCTGTCCGGCTCCGCGTCAGGCATGACATTGACTGCGTATCCGTACCTCACACATTTCGGCTCTCTGTGGACCTGCGGCACGTCGGCAATGTGGGATTACGTACAGGCTGGCGGCTCGGTTGCTGCTGATGCGACTGTCCGAGTCGTGCATAACGCCCAGTATTGGATGTCCACTGGACTCGTGCCGACATACGCAGCAACAAGCCCGACGACTCAGCAGAGCTACAGCTATACATTGGGCACGATGGGGCCAGTGCAGCGCGCCAACGGCGGAACTGGCGAACGGTCGGACATCGGCGTGATGCCGACGTGGCACGTCAAGACTCTACTGTCCCAGCGCGCCACCGATCAGCAGGTGTCGCGTGTTGTCGGGCTGGCTCTTGGGCATGCGGCTATTCATGTGCTGAATTCCAGCACCAAGACAGTCAAACCGTGCAACAGCGGCACTTACAGCGGCATGCCTGCGTCTAGCAATAGCTTCCGCTGGGATGGAAACACGTCGCATACGTCCGGGTTCACGAACCCGACAGGCTCGATGACTTTCAGCGCGCTGCAGTCGCTGACGTTTGACCATATGCCTGCGTTCGCGTCTTATCCGTACATGATGACCGGTGAGCCGCAATATCTGGATTTGATGCTGGAGATGTCTAACGTTGCGGTTTCTGGTGGGTATACAGGGGTCACGACTGCAACAGCGCAAAACTGCGGTGCGGAGCGGAATATATCGATCAACGGCACTGCCTACAATGGTGTTGTTACGTTCAACGTACAGCTACGTGCTGGCGCATGGGCGGCTCGTGATATTGGATGGACCGCTGCTTTGATGCCGTCATCTGCCCCGCAGTGCGCGTCATACAAGACCTATTTCAGCGATCTGTCAGCCGCGAATTACGCTGCTGTGAAAGATTTCACGGACAACCTTGCTACCACATTCTGGAAGACATCGGGCCTCTTGCATTTCACGGACATCTGCAACCTGTCCCCGTGGATGAATGGATATTATCTGCAAGCAGCGGCGCATGTAGCGAAGGCCACAGAGGACTCGAATGCTGTGTTCGTTGCTAGCCATGGTGCTAAGTGGTATGACTGGGTGCGCACCAATCATGGGGCATGGCATATCACTGCATATCGCTCGGTCGTGCGCGTTGGAAGCACTGGCGCGGCAAATATGATTACGTCGCCTTCGCAGACTGCATATCACACGCTTCAACCGGGTGCGACGTGGGATTCGGGGACTGGATTATTCACAATTGGGACCCAGCTTCAGGGATTCTCAGTGCAAAACGGCGATGTGATGATGTGGGAAAACATCGAGACTACCGCTCCCGGCGGATTCTCTGCCTGCACACCGTACTACGTAGTCAATAAATCTGGCACCACTTTCCAACTGGCGGCTACGCCTGGGGGAACGCCGATTGCGCCGACAAATACCGCATCACCGACGGCGACGTTTGGTGTAGTCGCAAATCCACCTTCGACAAGCTGCATCGGAGGAATACTTTCCAACAGCGGCTATCTGTCAAATATCCGTGGCGCGCTGAATCTGGCAAAAGCCGCAGGAGCTACGGTGAATCAAGCACTCATCGATGATCTGTCATCGCGTGCCACCGGAATTGATTACTCAGACGACCCGAAATATTACTTCGCGGATACTTATTAAGGTAGAGACATGCTCGCAGATTGGGTAAAAGAAACAACTTCAACGACCGGCACAGGCGCAACAATAACCCTGACTGGTGCCGTTGCTAGTTTCGTCCGATTTCAGGATTTTGTCCCCGTCGGCGCAACTGTGACTGTTGCCATCAAGGATGGCAATAATCGTGAGTTAGTGGAGTGCACTCTAGCGACAAGCACGACACTCACGCGCACTAGGGGAATTTCCAAGCTTGAAAGCGGAACGCCCTCGAAAAATCATGCCACGTTCCTCACGCTGACAACTTCCGCAGAAGTTGGCATTGCGCTCGCTGCAGAAATGGCCGGGGGGAGCGCCTCCGGTCTTGGTTCGAACACATTCGGCAACACGATTGCTAAGAGGGTGGCGAGTGCTGCGCCTATGCTAGGTTCGACAAGCACTTTCGCGATGTCAGCGAATACACTCTATCTTTCGCCATTCCGATTAGACGCGGGGATGACTCTCGCGGCCCTGACGACGTATATAACCTCTGGTGCCGCAGGCGGGAATCTGGCAATCGGTGTTTGGGCAATGGCCGTTGACGGGTCTCCTGGCACGCTCCTCGGCAGCACAACAGGGGTATCTACAACCTCAACAGGTATTGTCCGAGGGACGGTTTCACAGTCGAACGTTCACCTATCGCCGGGCTGGTATTGGGTAGGTTTGTTGTCTGATTCTACGCCGACGGTAGCGGTGATTTCTGGTGCTGTACTTTCTCCAATCGGCTCGCATAACTCTGACTCGCGCTTGGCTCTGAGCCGACTTTTCTCATCCGTTACTTACGCTTCTGGGCTGCCAAGCCCGCCGACGAGCCTGTCAACCACCATGTCAAACTCTGGCGGCGTTCTGCACATCCTCTTAGAGAGCGTATGACATGCTGGGCACAGATCCGGTCGGCTCATTCTCGGTCGGCGTACTAAGCGCGGATTCGTCCGGAGTCACGCTTGCGCCGACTGGAGCATTCACAGACCCAACTATCGACGGGCAGGATGTAACGATAAATTTCACGACTGCAGACGCCCCAACTTCCGGAACAGTGACGATTACGGCTGTCTCGGGCGGCGCAGTAAGTCAAGGTCCGACAGCAGCCACTCTGGGAAGTGGAACCGGCTACGCTGAGTTCACCGCAGTCCCTGGGACATATAGCTATTCCGGCACGCTGACAAACGCAGGCGGATCAAACGCGATCACCAATACCGGCCAGTTCACGATCCTCGGCGTGGGGAATGGGTCGGGCGGCGGCGAGGTCGTTGCAGATTCCGGCATATCGATAAAGAGCGGCCTGCATTCCCGAAGAAATCGCCGCCACACCGGCACACAAACAAGGAGGATGTAGAAAATGAACTTGTATTATCGTTTCAGTAAGTATCTCGGTTATCAGCAGATCACAGACTTGTCCTCTGCAACCGCTCTCACAGTGCCCGCATACACACTATATGCATTGGTAACACCAGAATCGCAAGCCGTTCGCTGGAGGTCCGGCGGCGTAGATCCAACGGCAACAGTTGGCTATCCACTCCCCGCAGGAAGTGAACTAGAGATCGAAGCGGCAGACCTGTCGAGCGTCAAGTTTATCGAGCAGGCCGCAGGGGCAAAGCTGAATATTGTCTATTTCGGTGCTGGCCCCACTGCGTAAGCATAAATTAACAATCAAGTAATGAAAGATTACTGTCATGCCAGCCGGAAGGCCAACAAAGTACAGCGACGAGTATGATGCCGTTGATTTGTATGTTTTGCGCTGTCCTCGATCTGGAGAAATCAGATATGCCGGGAAAGCGAATAACGCCGAGCAACGGTTGAAGTCACATTTGCGTGACGCTCATCGTCGGAACACGCCAGTTTATTGTTGGATTCGGGCACTACTCGCAGATGGGCTAACTCCCAAGATTGAAGTGGTTTCTCGCTCAAGCATCGAATCATGGCAGCTTGAGGAAAAATTATTGATAGCAGAACTACGCGCAGCAGGGGCAAGACTGCTTAATCTCGCTGAGGGCGGTGAGCAACCATATATGACAGCCGCACAACGGGCGGAGAATGGGAAAAAGGCTGCCGTTGCAAGGACTTCTAACCCATCAGCGAAGAGGATTTACGAGTTAAAAAGGGCAATGGGGCAGTATCTTCGTTGGTCAAAGACTAATAAATACGCAAGCCAAGAGAAGAGGGATGCTATTTGCGCCAAATTGCGTTTTGCGGCCAGACTGAACCCGAGACTATTTGGCGTTTGGGCTGATGTGTCATGACAAGCGAGAACGTTACAAATAATGCGCGTGCGCGTGAGAGAAAATCGCGCATAACCATTTCTGATGAGATTGTTTCCGAAATTCTGGAGCGCATTGCAGACGGGGAATCGCTGAATAAGATTTGCAGTGTTGATGGCATGCCAAGTCGCAAGTCATTTTATGAATGGGTATCACAAGATGCTGATCTGCAGAGGCGTTATGAATTGGCCTTGGAGATGCGCGCAAGTTTGTATTTCGATGAAATTATAGAAATAGCCGACGATGCTGTAGCTGATACGTACACCGATAACGAAGGAGTGGAGCGTACGAATCAAGAAGTCGTGGCGCGATCCAAGTTGCGTGTCGATGCCAGGAAATGGGCGGCATCTAAGCTGCTTCCGAAGAAGTACGGCGAGCGGCTCGACGTGACAGCGCAAAACACCAACCACAACATCAACCAAGACGCGGGAGAAATCGACATGACGAAGCTGTCGGGGTCTGAGCTTGAGGCGTTGACCTCGCTGCTGAAGAAGGCGGCGAAATAGATAAAAGCTATTGAGCGGCGCGGTACTTGGTCGATTGGTATCAAAAATCTCGGGTTTATATCCGACGCATGTGAGGGCGCGATAGCTTCTCTTAATATTCGGAGGAATATTGCGATGAGCGAACTAAAACAGATGGTCGGGCCTATCGCGATTAAGGCGCGAGGACGAGACGCAGAAGACGCAGCCCGCGAGTTCGGGCAAATCGTCACCCAAGTGCTGGCCCGCTACAAGGGCGAATCAGTCGGATCGCTGAAGGTGTCGCGGTGGAATGACGGTACGGCACATTTCCAGGACGCGGACGTGTTTGTGCTGCTCCCAAATGAATGAACCTCGCGGACCTTGGAAAACTCACGCCAGCCAGGATAAAGGAACTGCTGGCCGCTGCAGAACTGGAGCAAGAACGTCGGCACTGCACAAAGCTGGTTAATTTCGTAGAGCAGGCATGGCACGTCATTGAGCCAGCCGAAGAATATAAGCACAACTGGCATATCGATGTCATCTGCGAGCATCTCGAAGCCGTCACTCGCGGCGAGATCAAGAACCTGCTGATTAACGTTCCTCCGGGGACGATGAAGTCTATTCTCGTGTCGGTCATGTGGCCTGCTTGGGAGTGGACGCAGAATCCGGCGTTGCGATACTTTGGCGCGTCATACGATGAATCGCTGTCTATTCGCGACGCGATGAAATGCCGGGACATCATCACATCCGAGTGGTATCAGCGTTTGTGGCCGAGCATTGCGATCCGCAAGGACATCAACCAGAAGCTGCACTATGCGTTGACCGCTGGCGGCTTTCGGATGTCGTCCTCTGTTGGTGGGCGTGGCACTGGCCACCACCCAGACCGCAAGATCATCGACGATCCGCACAACGTCAAAAAGGCGGAGTCGGATGCTGAACGTGTCCAGGCGTTGAACTGGTTTGACCGCACGCTGTCGTCTCGTGGTGCGTCTCGCGGTGCTGCCACAGTGGTTGTGATGCAGCGGCTCCACGAGAAAGACCTGTCCGGCCACATCATGGAGCAGGCGGACTATAAGAAAGACTGGGTGCATCTCTGTCTGCCGATGGAGTATGAGGGGCCGCAGTGCAGGACACCGTTGGACGGCGATCCGCGCACTGAGCACGGCGAGTTGCTATGGCCGAGTCTGTACCCGGCAAAAGTGGTCAAGACGCTGGCAACGAGACTCGGTGAGTACGGCGCAGCGGGGCAGTTGCAGCAACGACCATCTCCAGCCGGTGGTGGCATTCTGAGAACTGACCACTTCCAGCTATGGCCTGCGCATACGCCATTGCCAGATTTGGAATTCGTCCTGCAGAGTTACGACACAGCATTCACGGATGACGAGTCCAACGATCCGACAGCCTGCACGGTATGGGGGATCTTCACGCACAAGCGCCGCAAGTGTGCATTGCTTCTTGATGCGTGGGACGAGCACATCAGCTACCCAGATCTTCGCCCGAAGCTGATCGACGACTGGAGCGCAAGGTACGGCGGTGTCAAGGATGACCCGATGCATCCGGCGCGCAGGGCTGACATGCTGATGATCGAGGAAAAGGCGAGCGGAATTGCGCTGATTCGGGACTTGCGCCGCACTGGCATCCCGGTTCACACGTACAACCCCGGCAAAGCAAGCAAGGAGCTGAGAGCGCACTTGACTGCGCCAGTTCTCGAAATGGATGTGATCTACGTGTTGGAGTCGAAGAAAGAGCCGGGCAAGCCGATCACATGGGCGCGCAAGCTGCTGAAGCAGTGCGAGCAGTTCCCGAACGGCGAGCATGACGATCTCGTTGATTCTTTCACGCAGGCAATGATCTATCTCAAAGATACGAACATGCTTGTGCTGCCCGAGTACGAGGATGACGAGCCGGAGACGGCGGATTACAGCCGAAAACGCAGCAACCCATACGCAACATAAGCCGCCATTGAGCGGCTTTTTTATTGCCTGAACATAAAACATGCCGAACAAGCCACCGCATATCCCAGAAATCGAACAGGAGTACGGCAGGAATATTGCGCCCATCGTGGACGAGCCGCCTGCACCAGAAGAGGATGACCCGCTGGCCGAGGGCAACGTCATCGAGAATCCAGACGGCTCTGCAACCATCGTTCTCGACGAGGATGAAGAGGAAGACGCTGGGGATTTCCTCGACAACCTCGCCGAGCGACTGGAAGAGAACGAGCTGCGCGCCATTGCTGGCGACCTGCTTGATCTGATTGAGAAGGATAAAAAAGCCCGCGAGAAGCGTGATAAGCAGTACGCAGATGGCATTCGCCGGACTGGATTGGGTGATGATGCTCCAGGCGGCGCGGATTTCGACGGCGCAAGTAAGGTGGTGCATCCTGTGCTGGCTGAAGGCTGCATTGACTTCGCTGCACGTGCGATCAAGGAAATCTTCCCCGCTGCTGGCCCGTGTAAGACACAGATTATCGGCGAGGCAACAGACGCCAAGATCGAGAA
>Ga0207679_10002290_pt1 | contig 11802 bp, 7 predicted proteins | sample KBSC73metaG_FD_184320 | JGI IMG/M metagenome (GOLD analysis project Ga0207679, IMG submission 184320) | Corn rhizosphere microbial communities from Kellogg Biological Station, Michigan, USA - KBS C7-3 metaG (SPAdes) (version 2) | ecosystem: Host-associated > Plants > Roots > Rhizosphere > Soil ...
TCAAACGATTATTCCCTCCGGAGGTGCCGGCACTGCCGGCATTTGCATTGCAAAAAGCTATTTCAACAACAATTCGCGACTACGAGGTTGATTACTGGACGGGTACAGTTTATACCACCAACCGCCGTGTATGGGAGCATGATGAAGAATTTAAAGATTACCTGCAGGAAATAAGGGCATACGCTATTGACATGGAAACGGCTACCATTTTTGCGGTTGGATTTTATAATAAAATTCCAACAGGTGCATTATTATTAGTAAGTGACCAGCCGATGGTTCCGGAAGGAGTAAAAACCGAGGAAAGCGATAGGAAAGTAACCGAGCAGTTTGTTGAACGCCATTTGAAAATTGGCATCGACTCTTTAAAGCAATTAATCAATAAGGGAGTAACTGTACGTCACCTTAGGTTTTAATACAATTACCTACCCTTGCAGAATCAAACAAAATCTGATGAAATTATTATTACTGCTTTTCTCTGTTCTTTTAATAAGCAGTTCAAATAAATCATGCAAACAAAAACAACTGCCGGCAGGCTGTTATAAAGGCAAACTGGAAATTAAAGAGCTTTGTATGAATTATACGATTAGTATTCAGAGCAACAATTTTGACACGGCGATGGTACTTGCCAATTGGAAAGACGAAAGCAGCGGCAAAACATACAAAAACGTTTTTGAATTAGGTAGCAAATGCACCTTTCCTACATCCATAAATGCAGGGGACGAATTCTATTTTACATTAGATACAACTTCAGTTCAAAATTGCATGGTATGCATGGCTTATTACCCGACCCCTTCAAAAAAATTATCTATCAAAGTTCTAACTGCACCCTGTACAAATTAACATGCATCCCCTTTTGAGCATACAAAATCTTTCGATTGATTTTATTACAGAAAATCAAACAACCAATGCTGTAAAAAATATTTCGTTTGATGTCAATCGTGGAGAGATCCTTGGGATTGTTGGAGAGAGTGGTTCCGGTAAATCGGTTACTTCGCTTTCAATTTTACAACTTTTGCCCCAACCTCCTGCAAAATTTCAGAACGGAAAAATCATTTTCCACGACGAGGATGCCGAGCCCATAGACCTCATTCGTGCAAATAGCAGGAAGATCAGGAAAATAAGGGGATCAAAAATTGCGATGATCTTCCAGGAACCTATGACTTCGTTAAACCCTGTAATGAGCTGCGGCAAACAGGTAATGGAAGCATTACTGGTTCATAAAAACATTGCAGCACCTGAAGCCAGGAAACAAACAATTGAGTGGTTCGAGAAAGTGAAACTGCCGTTACCCGACAAAATCTTTAATCGATATCCTCATGAACTCAGTGGAGGACAAAAACAAAGAGTAATGATTGCCATGGCCATGTGTTGCCACCCATCATTACTAATTTGCGATGAGCCCACAACAGCTTTGGATGTAACGGTTCAAAAAACAATACTTCAACTCATCAAAGAGTTGCAACAGCAAGAGAACATGGGGGTAATTTTTATTACACATGATCTTGGAGTGGTTGCTGAAATTGCCAATCGTGTTGCTATCATGTACAGGGGAGCAATTGTTGAAGAGAATACAGCAGTTAATATTTTCAATTATCCACAAAACAGTTATACAAAAGCCTTAATAGCATGCAGACCAGCATTGCATCCAAAAAATGAAAGCCTGCCAACAGTAAGTGATTTTATGGAGAGTGAAGTTCGAATTGAAAAAACAGAAAATGAAGATAGCCGACCAGAATCACGAAGTAAAAGTCTTGAGGAAAAAAAGGATCACCCCAGGCATGCACCTTTGTCAATTGTTAGAGTTGAAAACCTGGTGGCACGGTTTGCAGGTAAACTCAATCTGTTGGGCAGGCCTAAAACTTATTTCACAGCAGTGGATGATGTAAGTTTTGAAATATTTAAAGGTGAAACGTTGGGACTAGTGGGTGAATCCGGTTGTGGTAAAACAACTTTGGGAAGAAGCCTGTTGCGTTTGATTGATCCATCATCAGGAAAAATTATTTACAACAATTCCAATATTACAGATCTTTCGAAAAGTCAATTAACCGACTTGAGAAAAGATGTACAACTCATTTTCCAGGATCCTTATTCGTCCCTCAATCCAAGATTAACTATTGGTGATGCTATTGCCGAACCAATGAAGGTCACCGGCATCGAAAACAACGTCCGCGAAAGAAAGAAGAGAGTTTCGGAATTACTGGAACGTGTAAGTTTATCGCCAACGATGATGAATCGGTACCCGCATGAATTTTCAGGCGGGCAGCGCCAACGTATCGTTATTGCAAGGGCCTTGTCTATGAATCCGGGTTTTATTGTATGCGATGAATCTGTTTCAGCATTGGATGTAAGCGTTCAGGCGCAGGTTCTGAATTTGTTAAATGAGTTAAAAAGGGAGTTGGGACTTACTATGCTTTTTATTTCTCATGATCTTTCTGTGGTACGCTACATGTGCGACCGCATTATGGTAATGAGGAAAGGCAAGATCATTGAAACCGGAGCTGCAGAAGACGTTTACTATCGTCCACAAAGCTCTTATACAAAAGAATTGATTGAAGCAGTCCCAAAGATCCCCGGAACATAATAGTGGTATGCAAAAGGCTCATTGCCTGGGTACGAAAGATTATACCGCACTCAAGTAGCTTTTCTTGGGTTTCCTGAAAATTTAGGGTGAAACAAAATTAATCTCCCAAATTAAAAGCAGGATAATACTCACCATGTATCCTGTCTTCGTCTTTGTAAAATTGTGCCGCACTGTTTCTCCTGGAATACAACATCTTTTTGAGTGCTTTTTTTAATTGATCCTTCACTGGTAAATCAACATCAATTTTGGTATTACTGAACTCTGTAAAGTTGTATTGTCTTTTTTGCCAGTAATTTCCGGTCTTTGCTTCAAACTCAAATTTCTTTGGATCGTTCGGCACAATACCCACAGTTGCAATTTTCCACACATTATCATCTTTTTTGCTCTTGTACTTAAAGAAAAAAACAAACCCGGTTCTTTCTTTAAACTGAACGGGAAGTTTATCCAAATAAACAAGAGAATCTGGTTTGCTATAAGTACTGCTGATATCAAACAATTTACTTTTTGCCAGCGCCATCTGGTTCATGCATGCAGAAGGTATACGGTCTGATAACCTAAGCTCCTGAAGATCTGAATACAATTCGTACCGGTAATCATCCAGACGTGCAAAATAATTAAGGAGGGTATCAGCAACAGGTTTATGATTGCGGATTAAAAGTATAGCAGTATTGTACTTTAACCTGTTATCATTACTTTTTATTAACTGGTCAATAAATTGCTGAACAGCTGGAATTTTGTCTGCATACGGCATCAATAATGTTGCGTACAAACTCAATTCCTGGTTACCATTGTCGTCGCCCTTGTCCTGGTAATAAATGCCTGTAGCATCTTCATCTTTTTGCGCTTTTACAATAGACTTATTTTTTTCAAGAATCATTTGCTTTTTCAGCAATTGTTTGGCTTCAATCAGAAACTTGGTTACATAAGGTTCGTAATCCTTTGCACTGATCATACTGCTATCAATCAATGTTCCAGCAAGATTCATAATTGGCCGTTCATAATCATGTATATTAACCAATGGAAGAATGTCTTTGAATATGGTTGCAGTTAATTGTAATGAATCCGACAGATCATCTATGAAATTCTGGTCCCTGAAATCATTATCATAATTATATCTGAAGGAACGCGTGTTTCTTGCTTTGTAATTCGGTCCATTGTTGTTATCAACATCTAAAATCGGCGGCTCATTAATCACAATATCCTTGAATACCTGGAAGGCATAATGATTTTGCTGATTTAATAATGCGTTCAGTACAGTATATTGAAAATCCACCGTATCGCCGGCAGCATAATAAATATCTTTTAAATAGTTGGACGCCTCTTTTGTTTTAACGGTGGAAAGCTGCCATATAAAACCGTTCTTCACGCTCATGTATTTTCTTTCCTTCCAGTTTAGTGACTGAATGCATTTTTTTAACTGGACAAAATCTGCAGAATCGAAATGAAGTTTATCAACATTAGCCAAAGCCCTTCTATGCAGTAATGTGTCCTTGCTAAAAAAATCCTTGAAAAACAATTGTGTTTTCTTCTCCTGCGGATTGGTGCCTGCAATGGTATCGCTTGGTGTAAAGCTTTCGAAGAAACTGCTTACAAAACTACTTGGCTTCGAAAGTGTGTCCCCTTCTGTTTGCAGCCAATAGGTCACACCATTTCTTGAAAAAAGTTTTCCCTGCAAGTAACGACTGCTTTTCGGATCACTCACCACGTATTCATACACTTTTGTTTTGTTTGGCAGTTCATACTTTGTCTTGCTACGAAATTGCCATTTCATTTTTCCTCTTTCAAAATAGGTACTGTCAAGCATGGAAGTAGTGTCCTCCTTATAATAATAACGGGAAGGTTTGCTGAAGTAAACAAATATTTTTTCACCCGTTGAATCGTTTGCAATGGTTTTGTTCTTATACGTGTTTTCCTCTAAAAGATCGGCGTCATCATCTTCACCGGATCTTGGAACTTTGTCCGGATACATGGTCAGTTTCTTACTCTTACTTAATGCCACTGCTGATTTCACTTTGAAATAAAGTGAGGTGTCTCTTAATTCTATTGAAGCGCCGTATTTAAAAGGAGTAATGGTAAAAGAATTCAGGAACTGGTTCATTTTAGGATTCTCATTTCTGCTATGAGTCACCAGCGTATAATAATGAGTTCCCTGGATAATAAATCTTGCCAACGCTACTGAACCGTCCTTGTATTTATATTTCATATCCAGTGCCGGATATCCATTCCATTTAATTTGCTTCCGACTGATCTGCTTGTCAATAAAATCAGAAGCAGCAAAACTTTCTTCCATTAGATTCAGATCGAAGCTATCTTCCTCGACAAAACTATAATTATGTACATCTGTGCGAATTACTTCAAAACCGGTATTAGTAGATTTATCAAGAGCCATAAATTGCCAGTTCGCCTTTTTTGCAATAACCGGTACATGCGGTAACTCTACTTCAAATCCACCAAATGAAGGTGACCACTTCTTCCATTCCGTTTTATAATTATTAAACTGAATGCTGTTAAAGAATTGGTTGGCCTCAGTTCCGTCTTTTACATAATCTTCATTACCACTCATCTTGAAGAGTATTACTTCGAATGGAGTTACGAAAATGTTATAGCGTTGAAAATCACCACGACGGGTTCTGTTCGTTACTTCAAACCCTTTATAACCGTTTCTTGTAATAGGCTGCTTGTTTAGGATTTTCCCCGGGATATTTTCATAGATCACACTATCAATTTTGTCCAACACCATTTCCTCACTGTGTCCCCACAAAATACTGTTGGTATTGATTCTTGTCAGCATGTAGTAAGCGCCATTGCTCATATCGGCAAATTGCTCCTGGTCTACAATACCATAAGCTGTATTAAAGTCATACAGTTTTCCAGGCATATCTACACTAACAAAACCATCAGGGGAAGTTTGTTTGCTGAATTGAACAGGGACACGAATCTTTTCAAGTTCATTTTTATGCCGACTATCTCGTTCTGCAATTTTTATAGGACGAAGTGTATATCCTTGCCGCCGTAACAGTTCAATAACTCCTCTTTGTCCTGGAAGATGAGCCGCACCTACACCTACAAAAAGCGATTGCCCGGTTTTAATAATCGAATCAATCGAATTAGCCTGGATTTCATTTCTCTTGTAAAGAAACTTTTCATCAAAGGCAGCTGATGTACTGTTTACTTTATTAATGGTATCTAAAAGATCAAGGTTACCTGTACGATAAGCATCTTCAAGCTTGGAATATGAAAAATCACCATCATAGTCAAAGCTTCTCTCCTTTTTTACTTTTTCCTTCGACGCATCAACATAAGCCTCTTTCATCAGTTCCATACTTCTGTCAAAATTTTCAACGCCGCAAACCTTTTTGCCCCACTTTTTTCCGGCCTGGTAAATGTGCATGTCCAGGTAGGTGTCTTCTTCAAAATCAACAGCCTTATCGGAATTTGTTCGATACAAAAAACTATTAATCATAGCCGGGCTACTGTAAAGCGACATTTCAATGAGCTTCTCATACGGAGGAAATTGAAGGGTTCCGATAGTGAGATAATCACCCGGACCGTCAAAACCTCTTCTCAAATTATAATCATAATTATATCCGTTGCCTTCAAGATCATACCTTGAGAAATCATCCTGCCATGTTCCCATATCCGTTTCTAAGGCAACAACTTCGGCGTTTCTTATACCGAGATAAAATGAATCGGATAAATGAAATACCATTTTGCTGCTGACATGCATGGTACCAAAAAGATAAGAGGGCTTATTGAGGCCTTTTCCTGTGATTTCCCATAACAGGCTAGGATAATTTTTGGCAGGTATTTTTGTCTTTTGAGAAAAAGACACTGATGTAAGAATAAGAAAGCTGGCAACGAGGGTCAGGTATCTCATAGAAAGGATGTAGTTTATTAACCAATGTATCGGGTTCAAGATAGCATAAACAGGTCAGGATTTTCCGTCTTAAGAAAAATTTTCGATTATTTTTTAATTTAACCCTTATTTTTGCGGGCTTTAAAGCTAAATGACCTGCCCGGTGCCGTAAGACCGGAGTTGGAATCAGAAAAATCCGCAACTACTGCACGGTTTGCGTCATGAGGCCAAAACAATTTAACTGGATAAACAGCCCATGAAGCTTTCACAATTTAAGTTTGACCTACCTCTTAATTTAATTGCCCAACATCCTGCTAAAAAACGTGAAGATGCCCGAATGATGGTCGTTCATCGTAAAACGGGACAGATTGAGAACAAACATTTCCGAGATATTTTGGATTATTTCGATGACAAGGATGTATTTGTTGTAAACAACACTAAAGTTTTTCCTGCACGCATGTATGGCCGTAAGGAAAAAACAGGTGCCAAAATTGAAGTATTTCTTCTTCGTGAACTAAATAAGGAACACCGGCTTTGGGATGTGATAGTTGATCCGGCCAGAAAGATACGGGTTGGAAACAAACTTTACTTTGGCGACACTGAAGAACTGGTTGCAGAAGTAATAGATAATACAACCTCGCGTGGTCGCACGATTAAATTTTTACACGAGGGCACCGAAGACGAGTTCAGGCAGGTGCTTGAAAAATATGGTGAAACACCTTTGCCAAAATACATCAAACGCAAGCCTGATGATGAAGACCGTGAGCGTTATCAAACAGTTTACGCCAAGCATGAAGGTGCAGTGGCTGCTCCTACTGCTGGTCTGCATTTTAGTCGTGAGTTGATCAAACGTTGTGAGATCAAGGGTATTCGATTTTCGGAAGTTACTCTTCACACTGGCCTCGGAACATTTCGACCGATCGAAGTGGAAGACCTGAGTAAGCATAAAATGGATGCAGAGTATTACCGAATCGAAGACACTGCAACAAAGGTTGTAAATAAGGCTAAGGAAACCGGACATAGGATTTGCTCTATTGGCACTACAACAATGAGAGCACTGGAATCTTCAGTAACTGCACAAAAATTATTAAAAACCTCAGAAGGCTGGACGAACATTTTTATTCATCCCCCTTATGATTTCAGCATAGCGGATTCGCTTGTAACAAATTTCCACTTACCAAAAACCAGTTTGCTCATTATGACCTGCGCCTTTGCAGGATATGATTTGACAATGGAGGCTTACAAAAAAGCGATTAAGGATAAATACCGCTTCTTTAGTTACGGAGATGCATTACTTATTGTCTGAGCAGGATTCGGTAGAATTAAAAGTTTTTGAGAAACATCATTTGAAAAAGTCTCACGTAATGTGAGACTTTTCTTTTAACACATGTAAATGCGGAAATAGTGCAAATGAGGATGGAACAATGTCATATTTCCTGATTAACCTAATGCTTTGGCCTTATTGTATTGCTAGTTCAATCCGAATAATCCTGAATTCAATTGTTGAAGTGTGGCCTTTTTATCCGCTGCATCAACAAGCAGTGAAATGTTATGAATGCTGCCACCAAACGAAACCATTCTTACATTGATATTACTCACACAATCAAATACTTTTTTCAGTGTACCAGGCTGTTCGCCTATTTCATTACCAACAATGCTTATGATGGTTTGATCGGTATCCACACTTACTATGCTGAATGTTTCCAGTTCTCTGACAATTTCATTTAAAGCCGAAGCATTGTCTATTGTCAGTGATACGGCCACTTCGGAAGTTGTGATCATATCGATTGAAGTACGATATTTTTCAAAGACCTCAAACACTTTACGCAGGAAGCCATAAGCCAATAGCATCCTACTGCTTTTTATATTTATGGCAAGAATTCCATCCTTTGCTGCAACAGCTTTTACTCCAGTTGATGATGCTTTCTCTTCGATAGTGGTGCCCCTTGCTTGAGGTTCCATGGTGTTCAGCAATTTCACCGGAACATTATAATGTTGTGCAGGCCAAATGGAAGCCGGGTGTAGAATCTTTGCTCCGAAATAGGCTAACTCGGCCGCTTCGTCAAAACTCAATTGATCAATAGGAATGGTTTTATTTACGATTCGTGGATCATTATTGTGCATGCCACTGATGTCAGTCCAGATTTCGCAAACACTTGCCTTGATAGCTGCAGCTACCAGTGAAGCGGTATAATCACTTCCTCCTCTTTTTAAATTATCAACTTCACCCCTTGCATTACGACAAATGTATCCTTGTGTAATAAATAATTCTTTACCGGGATTCTGTTGGAGCACCCTGGTAAGTTTCTCCCGAATTTGTTCTACCTGCGGCTCATCATTTGCATCGATGCTCATGAACTCAAGTGCAGGAAGCAATTCATGATCGATACCTTGTTCATTTAAATAAACGCTGAACAGTTTTGTAGAGATCAGCTCTCCTTGTGCAAGAATATCTTTACTCAAGGCTTCACTAAATGAAATGCGAAGAATAATGTTTAGAAATTCGAAATGCTCTTTCAAAATATTGTTTGCTTTTTCAAGAGCATCTGGTTTCTTCACGAGGTCGACAACGAACTGTTTATATTGAGCTTCTAATTCGTCAATTTTTTGCTTGGCTTGTTCACGCTTGCCCTGAGAAAGAAAATTACCAATTTCAACAAGCGCATTGGTGGTTCCTGACACAGCACTTAGTACAACAATTTTTGGTTCGGTATCTGACGTGACCAATTTTGCCACTTCATGCATACGTTGCGGTTTACCTACCGAGGTACCACCAAACTTCATTATTTTAAAAGCCCCCTGTCCCCCGGTGGGAGAACTTAGATTTAATCTTTCTTTGCTGTTTTGCATTTTTTCTTTTGTTCAGTTTTTTGAAGCGGCAAATTTAGGCATTGATGCATTTAAATAGGCTAATTCAATTTTAGTGATTGTGCTGTGGACAAGTGTTCTAATGCAGGACTGAGACTAAATTTTTCCGCGAGATAGTTTAAATCATCTACAACAGGGCCCAGTACAGGAATTCCATCTTTCCTTCGGATTGCTTCCATTTCTCTTTCAGGATCTCCGGGTATGATTACGCTTTCAAAACCTTCAGCGGTTTTTGCGGAACGAAACCGTTCAATCCATTTGTCCATATGTTGTTTGAATTCTTTTGCAGGACGAAACGCATCAATTCTCATTGCACCAAAGAAATGACCAATGCCTTTGCCTGGCATGTCGTCCGGCATAGGAACATAAGCGGGGAAAGGAGGAACCCATGGACCATAATTCGCACCACTTAGTACCGCAGAAAAAATATCAACAATTGCACCCAGTGCATATCCTTTATGGCTCCCATGTTCCCTGTCGCCACCCAGAGGCAATAATGCGCCACCGTCCTTTAATTCATGTGGGTCGGTGGAAGGTTTCCCTTCTTTGTTTTGAATCCAGCCTAACGGAGCAACGCCATGTTTTCTTTGTAAGATTTCCAGTTTGCCGTTGGCTGCTGTTGTTGTAGCCATATCTGCAACAAAAGCAGGTTCTTTACCCGCAGGTATTGCCACTGCGATTGGATTGGTTCCCAATAACCGTTCGGTTGAAAATGTTGGAGCCACCAGCGCACTTCCATTGGTCATACAAATGCCGATCATATCTTGCTCTAAGGCCATCATGGCGTGATAACCCGCAATGCCGTAATGATTACTGTTTTGAACACTCACCCAACCTGTACCTACTTGCCTTGCTTTATCTATTGCAATCTGCATCGCATTAGGAGCTACCACGAGTCCTAAGCCGCTATCTCCATCAACAGTTGCCGTCGATGGCGTTTCATGAATGATTTTTATTTGTGGTGTTGCATTTACTCTCTTTGCATCCCACAAACGCACATAGCCACTCAACCTGGCAATGCCATGCGAGTCAACTCCGCGAATGTCAGCTGACAACAAGACTTTTGTAGCCAGGTTTGCATCATATTCGCTACATCCAATTTTCAAAAAAACATTTTTCGAAAAATCAAATAGTTGATCGTAAGAAAAAACTTTGCTCATGTGCGCAAGATAAGAAGGAATGAGGAAGTGTAAGTTGAGTGTTGGAGCCGTTGTCCTGTTTGAAGTCTGTTAAGAGAACTCAATTAATATTTACCGTTATCTACATATTCCTCGATGTACATTTCTATTGTCTTTAAAACAACGTTCATATCTTTTCTAATTTCCTCATCGTGAAACCGCAGAAAATTCAGCCCCATTGCCTGGAGTGCGTGCTGCCGTTCCTCGTCTTTCGTTTTTTGTTCTTCCTCAAAATGATAACCGCCATCCACTTCGATTACCAGCTTTAACGGTTTGCAGTAAAAGTCAACTATGAAATTGTTCAAAGGCTTTTGCCGATTGAAGGTATATCCTTTCATACTGCCTGCACGAAGTTGTTTCCAGAGAAGTATTTCTCCAAGAGTAGAGTTGTTTCTTAATTTCCGGCAGAATTCTTTCAGGTTCTTATTGTATGGCAGGTAATACACAAAACACAAAATAATTGAAAATAAAAAATTTTATAGAGCTTCTTATTTAATTAAAGCTCTGTGGTGGTTTGCAAATCCCCCTTAGGATTTTCATTTATGCGAAATGACCGCCATCCCCCTTTGTAAAGGGGGAGTGCAGGCGTTACTACTTTCAGAAACTCCGCAAGGGGGATTTGTAAGCTTTGAAAGCTGCAAAATTCAGATAGTGAATGCTGGAGAATGTCAAATAGAATTACCAAACGTACAAGTGTGCGACGCAACAGAGGTCCAATAGTAGCAATTCAGTTTGGCTCATAATCATAAATCTGCAACTCAAAAAAAACACTCTCAAAAAAAATTTAATCTTTCTGACCATTCAACATCTATCATTGCCGTTTCACCCTTTACAAAACAAAAAATGCTCCCAACATTGAGAGCATTTTCTTTTACACTACTTCTATATTAGAATGGTAGATCGTCTGCAACATCATCATTGACACTCGCCGCAGCTGGTGATTCCTGGCGATTGTATGATTGCGATTCAGAAGCAGGAGCGCCTCCCCCAAGACTATCGCCTTTACCGCCAAGCAACTGTACTTCCCTTACGCGAAGAGAAAGTGAAGCACCCGCAGTTCCATCATTGCGGGTAAAGCTGCGCACTTCCGGAGTACCTTCCACAAATACCTGTTTACCTTTTTGAAGGTAAGGTGCAAGAGCGGTTCTGTCTGTCCAATAAGCACAATCCACCCAGGTTGTTTTTTCCTGGTTATTGCCAGCGCTATCACGATACTTCTCGGTGTGGGCAACAGTAAAGTTGATTACGTTTTTACCGTTGACTGTGTTAACTACGCAATCTTTTCCAAGATTGCCGATTACTTGCATTTTAATCATAGT
>Ga0207679_10002295_pt1 | contig 11793 bp, 10 predicted proteins | sample KBSC73metaG_FD_184320 | JGI IMG/M metagenome (GOLD analysis project Ga0207679, IMG submission 184320) | Corn rhizosphere microbial communities from Kellogg Biological Station, Michigan, USA - KBS C7-3 metaG (SPAdes) (version 2) | ecosystem: Host-associated > Plants > Roots > Rhizosphere > Soil ...
AGATCGTGGACCCAATTCTTGTACGCCCAGTTCGCCCCGAGCACCAAACCCGTCAGCAACAACACGACGCCGATCCGCACCAGCCACACCCGGCCGAGCTGCTGCTCGAACGAAGCCCCGGCCACCGGCGGCTTGGCGGCGGCCGCGGCGGCCTGCCGCGCGAAAAACGTCTCCGGCAGCGGCGGCGGCGCTGGAACCGGTTCCGGCTCGCTTGGCAACGGTTCGGGCAAAACCGGCTCCTCCGGCGGCGCCATCGATGCCACGGGAGCGATCTCCTCCGGCTCCGGCGCGGGCGATTCCTCCACGAAAGAAGCCTCCATCCGCCGCCGCAGCGCCTCGAACTCGCCCCGCAGCGCGACGACCTCGTCCAGCTGCGCCATCGCCAGGCGGTCCAGCCGCTGCCGCAGGCGCTCGAACTCGCTTCGCCACTCCGCTTGAGATGAAGGATCGTTCATGGGCTGCCGACCTTGATAACGGCCTAACGCCCCCGAAAGCGAGCCAAGCCTGCCCGGCTCGCTTTCTCCTAATTTGCTCCTAATTTCTTCCTAATTAGGAGCAAACCCCGCCAATCCTCCGAAAAGTCACTTCCCCGCCAACCCCGCCCGCACGAGCAGCGGCTCGAGCTCGGGATTCCGGCCCATGAAGCGGCGGTAGAGCTCGTCGACCGGTTCGGAGTTGCCCTTGCTGAGGATGTGCTCGCGGAAGGCGCGGCCGGTTTCCGGGTTGAGCACGCCTTCGTTCTGGAAACGGGTGAAGGCGTCGGCGTCGAGGACTTCGGCCCACTTGTAGGAGTAGTAGCCGGCGGCGTAACCGGTCGGGCTGCTGAACAGGTGGTTGAAGCGGCGGGCCATCGACGGCGACTCGGTTTTGAGCGGCACGCGGTATTCGGCGAGAATCTCGCGGTCGACCTCGTCGAGATCGCGGCCGGCGTATTTCGCCAGATGGATGTGCAGCTCGAGGTCGAGCTTGCCGAACGCGAGCTGGCGGATGAAGCCGCTGGCGCTCATGTAGTTCTGCGCGGCCTTCATTTTCGCGAACAACTCGTCCGGGATCGGTTCGCCCGTCTCGTGGTGGCGGGCGAAGAGGTCGAGCGACTGGCGGTCCCAGCAGAAATTCTCCATGATCTGCGACGGCAGCTCGACGAAATCCCACGGCACGTTGGTGCCGGCGAGCGACTTGACCGGCACCTCGCTGAGCAGGCCGTGCAGCAGGTGGCCGAACTCGTGGAAGATCGTTTCCACCTCGTTGTGGGTGAGCAGCGCCGGCTTGCCGTCGATGGGCGGCGACATGTTGCCGACGATCAGACCGAGGTGCGGTTCGCCCGGGCCGCCGGTGTGCAGGCAGTTCATCCACGCGCCGCCGCGCTTCGATTCGCGCGGGTGCCAGTCGGCGTAGAACGACCCGAGGTGGCGGCCGGTGGCGACGTCGTGCAGTTCGTAGAAGGTGACCTCGTCGTGCCAGGTTTCGATGACATCGTCCGGGGCGTGCGACGGCCGTTCGCCCGGCGTGTAGCAAACGGTCGGCTTTTCGACGATCGACACGCCGAACAAGCGCGAGGCGAGTTCGAACATGCCGGCCATCACGCCGTCGACCGGGAAATACGGGCGCAGCGCCTCGTCGTCGAAGTCGTAGCATTCCTTGCGCTGGCGTTCGGCCCAGTAGCCGACTTCCCAAGGTTGCAGGTCGTCGACCGGCGCGCCGGACGCGGCGGCCTTGTAGGCGCGGAGCTGCTTGTATTCGGCCAGATAGGCCGGCTGGACGCGGGCGTGCAGATCCTCGACGAAGCGCAGCGCGCTCTTGCCATCCTTCGCCATGCGGCGCAGCAGCGTGAGGTCGGCGAAGTCGTCGTGGCCGAGCAGTTCCGCCTTTTCGTGGCGCAGCGCGAGGATTTGCCAGACGAGCCCGGTGTTGTCGAACTCGCCCGCGGCGCCGATGCGCGTCGACGCCTCCCACATCTGGCGGCGGAACTCGTCATCGTGCGCGTGCTGCATCACCGGCAGCAGCGACGGCGCTTGCAGGGTGAAGCGCCACGCCGGTTGGTCGTCGGTCGCCACGCCCTTCGTCTTGGCGTTCGCCAGCGCGGCGGCCTTCGCCGAATCGGGCAACCCGGCGAGCTTCGCCTCGTCGGTAATCACCAGCTCGAAGGCGTTGGTCGAGTCGAGCACGTGCTCGCTGTATTCCTTGGTCAGCTTGGAAAGCTCGGCTTCGAGTTCGGCGACCCGCTGCTTCTTGTCCTCGGGCAGATCCGCGCCGGACTGGAGAAAATCGTGCATCGTTTCCTCGACATAGCGGCGGCGGACCGGGTCGAGCCGCTCGACCGCGGCGCCGCGGCCGAACGCCTTGAGCACCGACCAAAGACGGGCGTTGAGCGGGATCGAGGCGTAGAACTCGGACACCTCCGGCAGCATCGCGTTGTAGGCCTCGCGCTGTGCGGGGTTGTCGCAGACGGAATCGAGGTGGCTCAGGCGGCCCCAGCCGCGCTCGAGCGCTTCGCCCGCCGTTTCCAGCGCGCCGAAGGTGTTCTCGTAGGTCGCCTCGGCGGGATCGACCCGGCAGATCGCCTCGATCGCGTCCTTCGCCTTGTTCAGCGCGTGGCGGATGTCCGGCTCGATCGCCGACGGCACGAGGGTGGACCAGCGGACGTGGAAATCGGGTGCGAGGAACGGGTGCATGGTGGAAAAAGGACGGTGAGGGGCGGCTCAACCTTTGAGGAAATAGCCGCGCTGTTTGTCGGAAATCGGCAGGCCGAGGAGCTCCATCACGGCGAGCATGTCCTCCCAGACCTTGCGCTTTTCGGCGACGGCCGCGCTGCGCAGCAGGTAGCTCGGGTGGTAGGTCACGCGCAGCGGCACGCCTTCGAACTCGTGCCAGCGGCCGCGCAATTTCGCCACCGCGTCTGGATTGCCGAGCAGGCCGGTGGCCGCGGTGCCGCCGAGGGCGACGAGGCATTTCGGCTTCACGATGGAAACCTCCGAGCGGATGAACGGCAGGCACGCGGCGATTTCCTCGGCGCTCGGCGCGCGGTTGTTCGTCGTCTGCCGCGGCAACGCCGGGCGGAATTTGACGATGTTCGAGATGTAGACCTGCTCGCGGGCGAGCCCCATCGCCTTGAGGATGTCGTTGAGCTTCTGCCCGGCGGGGCCGACGAACGGTTCGCCCTGGCGCTCCTCCTCGTAGCCCGGTGCCTCGCCGACGAGCATCAGCCCGGCATCGGGATCGCCGGTGGCGAACACCATCGTCTCGCGCAGCGTGCCGAGCGCACGCGCCGGACGCCACGTTTCCGCCTGCCGCCGCAGCGAGTCGAGGCGGGCGGCCTTGGAGTCGCCGGAGGGGTGAGGAGTGAGGGGTGAGGATTGAGAGTTGAGGGAAACCGCCGGAACGGCGGGCGATTCGGGGCGGGCGGGCGCGGGTTTCGCCGGCGTGGGTCCGGCGGGCGCGGCGGCGGGGCGTTTCGCCTGGATCGCGAGCTCGCGCAGGATCGCGCGGGCGTCGGCGTCGAGATGGACGTGGCTGACGCCGCGGGCCTCCTCGGCGCGGAGGAAGTCGAGCAGGGCGTCAACGGGGCGGGTCACGCCCGGCACGCTAGCGGGCGATCCCGAAGTGGAAAACCACGAAAGACACGAAGGGCCACGAAAGGAAGGTGGTGCGGGGCCATTTCGTGAAATTTCGTGCCCTTCCTGGCGTCCTTCCCATTTGCCGCGAAATGGAATCCCGCTTGCGCCGCGGCCGATGTCGCGGATGGGATATGGCATGAGCGAATCGCCCGCCCTGCCGCCCGGAGACGCCTCGCACTGGTATTCGCCGCCGCGGCTGTGGAAAAAACTGCGGAAAATCGCCCGGTTCACCGGCGAGAAGACGCTGCTGACCGCGCTCACCCTGTTCTATTGCCTGCGGGATCCGGACACCCCGGCGTGGGCGAAAACCGTGATCCTCGGCGCGCTCGGCTACCTGATTTTCCCCGCCGACCTGATCCCGGACGTCCTGCCCGGCGTGGGCTACACCGACGACTGGAGCGCGTTGGTCGCCGCGCTCGGCACGGTCAGCGTCTACATCAAGAGCGAGCACAAGGAGAAGGCGCACGACCGCGTGTCCCGGCTGCTCGGCCCGGGCGATTCGCCGCCGCCGCCGGAATTTTCCTGAAGGTTTCCGCCGGGATTCGTGGTAATCCTCCGGCGCACCATGATCCGCCGCCTGATTCTCACCTTCGCCGCGCTATCCGGGCTCGCCCTCGCCGCGCCGCGCATCGACACCGAGGCCTTCGGCAAAAGCCTCGGTCCGGGCGGATGGAAGGGCGACACGGTGAGCTATTCCCTCTCCGGCAGCGACTACCGGACCTACAAGCCGGAGGTCAGCCCGACGCCCGACGGCGGCATCTTCGTCTCGATCCGCATCGACCACCTGCGCGGCTGGCTGGCGTCGAACGACCACGCGGTGCTCGAAATCACGGTCGCCCCGAGCGGCGCGATCGCTTCCGCCCAATCGAGCCTTGCGCTCCAGGGACTGTCGATTTCCAGCGACCTGATCCGCGGCACCGCCAGCGCCGGGGCGGGCGTCGCCGGCGTGGGCGCGGCGGTGAAAGTCGGCACCGATCTAGCGGCCGACCTGTCCTCGAAGCTGCTGCGCGAAAAGGTCGTCGAGGCCGGCCGCGTGACCTTCCCGGCGGTGCTGCGCCACAATTTCAACCAGCTCTTCCAATCGGTCCGCACCGGCGACGCGGAGCCCGCCGCCGCCAAGCCCGAAGGCCCGAAACCCGAGGGCGAAAAGCCCGCCGAAGCGGCGAAACCGGCGGAAGGAGCCAAGCCGGAGGAACACGCGAAACCGGCCGACGCCCCGAAGCCGCCGGAATCCGCCAAGCTCGACATCAAGCCGTACGGCGAACCGGCGAAGCCGGCCGAAGCGCCGAAGAAGTGAGGGCAAACGGATCTCACCCCCGCGGGTGGAACCGTTGGTGCAGCGATTTCAGCCGCTGGCCGTCGACGTGGGTGTAGATCTGCGTCGTCGAAATGTCGGCGTGGCCGAGCAGCTCCTGGATCACCCGCAGGTCCGCGCCGCCTTCGAGCAGGTGCGTGGCGAACGAGTGGCGCAGCAGGTGCGGATAAAGGTTCTGCTCGATGCCCGCCGCCGCCGCGCGCTCCTTCACGATCTCGCGCACGCGGTCGGGCGAGAGCGCGCCGCCGCGGACGCTGAGGAAGACGTGCGACGACGTTCGCTTGGTCACCAGCTCAGGCCGTTCGTTCGCCAGGTAGTCGTCGAGCGCCGCCCGCGCCGCCTTGCCCATCGGCGCGAGGCGCGTCTTGTTGCCCTTGCCGGTGACGCGGAGGAAGTTGCCCTCGAAATCGACGTGTTCGAGCCGCGCGTGGCACAGCTCGGACAGGCGCAGGCCCGAGGCGTAGAACAACTCGAGCATCGCCCGGTCGCGGCGGCCGAGCGGCCGGGCCGGGTCGATCGATTCGAGCAGCCGCCGCACCTCCCCGCGGTGCAGGGTTTCCGGCAGGCGCTTTTCCGGCCGGGGCGAAAGCAAGGGCTCGGCCGGATCCATCGGCAGCCGGCCGCGCGCCGCCAGCCAGCGGAAAAAGATCTTCAGGTGCACCGTCGCGATCCGCAGCGAGGAGGCCGCCAGACCTGCCGACTTGCGCGAGCCGAGGAAGGCCGAGAGCTCGTCGACGCCGACGTCCGCCAAGCCGGTCCCGCGCGCCCGCATCCACGCCGCCAGCGCGTCGAGCGTCTGCCGCACCGAGAGCTGGTAGGCCGCCGACAGACCGCGCTCGGTCGCCAGATAGAGAATGAAGCCGTCGATCTCCGTTTCCATCGCCTGCCGCGAGCATCCCGCACGCGGGCGAACTTCCAAGCTTCGATTGCCCCGCCGTGCCCCCGCCGCACCGGGAATTTCATTGACTTCAACGCATGCTTCGGGCTTTTCGGAGGTTAATTGGAAAACAAAGGAGGATTGGTGCAAAGCGACTTACTGCACACGGAGAAGATTCTGGCCGACCGCAAAACGTTCTTCCTCGATCTGAAGGAGAACTCGCGCGGCATGGTGGTGAAGATCACGGAAGACGTCGGCGGCAACCGCGACACCATCATGGTGCCCGCGGAAATCCTCGGCGACTTCATCGCGGCCCTCACCGACATCAAGGCGACGGCCGACACGCGCCTCTGAGCGCGGCCGGACGTTGGGCTTGCGGCGGCGCGGCGCGTCACGAATGATAGGCGACGATTCCCGCCATGTCCTCGTCGTCGCCCGCCGTCAACGTCGCCCGCCTGACCTATCTGCTCGTTTGCGAGGCGGCGGGCTTTTTCATCGCGCTGAGCGCGCGCAACAGCGGCTACGATTTCCCGTTGTGGGGCGGGCTGGCCGGCGGGCTGCTGGTCGCCGCGTTTTTCATCCTCGTCGAAACCCTGATCAAGGGCTTCACCCTGCGCGGGTTCTCCACCGCCACCTTCGGCCTCTGCGTCGGCCTGTTCTGCGCCTGGCTGCTGACCCGCGTGCAGCTCTCCGCGCTGTTCGAGCTGGTGTTCCGCGACAAGCTGACCGGCCAGGACAATTTCGACACGCTGATCGGCGTGTTGCGGCTCGCCTTCGATCTCTCGCTCTACGCCAGCCTCGGCTTCATCGGCGCGGTGCTCGCGCTGCGCAGCAACCGCGACGAGTTCGCCTTCATCATCCCTTACGTCCGCTTCCGCCAGGACGCGGCGACCGGCCAGCCGATCGTGCTCGACCCCGAGGCGGTGATGGACGGCCGCGTGCCGGGGATCCTCCGCTCCGGCTTCCTTCACGGCCGCCTGATCGTGCCGCGCTTCGTCCTCGCCGAGCTCCACGAGCTGGCGAACTCGTCCTCGAGCGCCAGCCGCCAGCGCGGCCAGCGCGGGCTCGACTGCCTCGAACAAATGCAGGCCGCGCCCGACCTCCAGATCACGATCCACGACACCCGCGATCTGGCCGGCGACGAGACGATGACCGCCCGCCTGCTGGAAACGACCCGCCTGCTCGGCGCGCGGCTGATGACCGTGGACGACACCCTAGGCAAGGTCGCCAAACTCCAGAACGTGCCGGTGCTCAACCTGCACGAGCTCGACGAGGTGCTGAAACCCTCGATCACCGTGGGCGAGCGGCTGCGCATCGCCCTGGTCCGCCCGGGCAAGGAAGAGCACCAGGCGGTCGGCTACCTGCCGGACGGCACCATGATCGTCGTCAACAACGCCGCCGCCAGGATCGGATCGACCATCGACGCGCTGGTCATCAGCACCCTGCAAACCAACGCCGGCACCATGGTGTTCGCCGAGCCCTACGGCGCGTGACGCCGTTCACCTTGCCGCCTCCCGCCAGTCGCGGAACGCGCCGCCGAGGTGGTCTACGGTGTCGCCGGCGAGCAGCGATTCCTCGCTCCGCCCGCCGTGCCACAGCGCGCGTTCGGCCGCCCGACCGCACAGCCACGCGCCGAGGCAGGCGGCCTCCAGCGACGGCAGCCCGCGCGCGAGCAGCGCGCCGATCACGCCGGCGAGCACGTCGCCTTGCCCGCCGGTGGCCATGCCGGGCGTGCCGGTGGCGTTGCACCACAGCGTTTCGCCGCCCTGGGCGACGAGCGTGCGCGCGCCCTTGAGCAGCAGCACCTGCGGGTGGCGGCGGGTGAACGCCCGCGCCGCCTCCTCGCGCGGCAAGCGGGCGAGGTCGGGCGCAAGCCGGCGGAACTCCCCCGGGTGCGGCGTGAGCACGTGACCCTCGGGCAAACGGCCGACCCCGCCGGTCATCGCCAGCAGGTTCAGCGCGTCGGCATCGACCACGCACGGCACCTCCGAACGGCGCAGCATCGCATGCAGTTCTTCGGCGAATTCGGCGGTCGCCGGGCCCAACCCCGGCCCCACCACCCGCGCGTCGTCGTTCGCCTCCAACAGCTCGAACGGCCGGGCGAGCGGTCGCACGATCGCTTCCGGCGGGCATTTCGCCGCGATCGAGGCAAGCGCCTCCTCGCGCGCGTGCAGCGTGGTCAGGCCCGCGCCGCCGCGCAGCGCGCCGCGCACCGCCAGCACCGCCGCGCCGGGATAGGCCGCAGATCCGGCGAGCACGCCGACGCGGCCCGCCTGGCCTTTGTGGAACTCGAACGGCCGCCGCGCCCGCGCCACCGCCAGGGTTTGGGGCGAAACCAGCTCCAGATCGCCCGTCGTTTCACACGCCAGGCCGTCGACCGGCACCAGCGCCAGCGCGCCGGTCGCGTTGACCGCCGCGGCCGTGAGCAGCCCGCGCTTCGGCGATCCGATCAGAAACGTGACATCCGCCTCCACCGCGCCGGGATGGATTTCGCCGTGGTCCGGGTCGACACCCGACGGCAGGTCGACCGCCGCGATCCACGCGCCTTGCTCGTGCTTCAGCCGGTTCATCTCGGCCGCGGCCGCCGCGATCTCGCCCCGCAGCGGGCCGCTCGCCCCGATGCCGAGCAAGCCGTCGAGCAGCACCCACGGCCGCGCGGGTTCATCACGGGAAACGGCCACCTCGCCGAGTTCGGCGCGCTTTTTCGCGGTCAGCTCCGCCCAGCGCTCCGGCGGGAACACCTCCCGCAGCTCGATCCGCCAGCCGGCGGCGCGCAGCACGCGCAGCGCCACCAGGGCGTCGCCGGCGTTGTGGCCCTTGCCGAGAAAGGCGGTGGCGGTACCGGGATGCGGGAAAAACCGGGCGATCGCCCGGCCGAGCCGTTCGCCGGCCTGATCCATCAGGCTCTCCGCGGTCGCGCCGCGCTCGAACGCCGCCGCTTCCAGCGCCCGCATTTCGTCCGCCGTCACCGATCCCATGGGCACAACCTAAACGCCCGTGACGCCCCCGTAAAGGTGGCGCACCCCGTAACGCAGCGGGCGAATCGAAGCCTTCGATTCGCCCGGAGAGGAAACCACGGACGGACTCGGCGGTCCGTCCCTGCCTTGGCGCCGACCGCTCAGCCGTCCTTGCGGAAGCGCATGATGCCTTCGGCGATGCCCTTGGCCAGCGCGTCGCGGTACCACGCCGACTTCATCCGGTCGCGCTCGCCCTGGTTGCTGACGAACCCGCACTCGACGAGGATCGCCGGGCACTGGTTGTTCCGGATCACGTAGTAGCGGGCGAACTTCGGACCGCGGTTCACGGCGCGCACCCGGCACATCACGCTCGACTGGATCATGCTGGCGAAGTTCTGGCTGTCCGGATTGCAGTAGAAGGTCTCCAGCCCGCTGGCGCTCTCGTTCCAGGTGAAGTTGTAGTGCACCGCGACGAACACGGCGTCGCGGTAGCGGCTGGTGATCGCCACGCGCTGCGGCAGCGAGACGAAGTAGTCGCTGTTGCGGGTCAGCACCGTGTTGAAACCCATCTCCTTCAGATAGGCCTCCAGGCGGGCGGAGGTGTCCATGCACAGGTGCTTTTCATACACCCGGCCCCATTGCGCGCCCTTGTCGTGGCCGCCGTGGCCGGGGTCGATCACCACCGTCCGGAAGGAACGGGCCTCCGCGCTGGCTCCGGTGAACAGGCAAACCGCCGCGCAGGCGAAAAATCGTTTCAAGAAAGCTTTCATTGGGAGTCTTCCTAACTCGGGGACACGATTGATAATTAAGAAACCGGAATAATGTGTAAAGCGCTTTCGTCTAACGGGTTGCGGCGGCCCGCGGCTCACTGCGCCGCGTTGCCGGGGCGGTCGGTGGCCTTGCGAGCCTTCGATTTCTCCGCCTGCGCCGCCTGCGGGTCGTAGGGCAGGCTGTTGGCCACCGTCACGGCGCCGGTGCCGGAGGTCATCAGCTGCGGATCGCCTTGGGCGCCGCGGAGGTGGAACTCGCGCTTCACAAGCTTCCCGTCGGCGCCGACCAGCGCGTGCGTGTACATCGTCGGGCTGATCAGGAACAGCACGTGCATCACCTGGTTGCCGTCGACGGTGATCTGCGGTTTGCGGAACATCAACGCGTCGCCGAGCGAGAACGTGCTGATCGGCATGCCGGTGCGGTCGTCGACGACCTGGGCGTAGAGCTGGGTCGACTGGTCGCCGGCGTAGGTGAGCACGCGCAGCTCGCGCGTCTGGCCCTTCACGCCGACCTTCTGGGTCCAGTACGGCCGGCCGCCGGTGATGTTGAACCAGCAGCGGTTGGTGACGAAGCCCTCGGTCGCCTGGCCGGGCGTGCGGACCACCGCGTAGACCGTGAAATTGCCCTGATCGTTGAGGGGGAAGAGCTGGGAAAGGTTCACCTGGCGCGACATCGACTGGCCGGCCGGGATTTTCACCGAGCCGAACGCGTTGCGGCCGCTCGGGATGCTCGGCGCGCCGCTGTCGCGTTTCACCACGAAATCGAGCCAAGGCGCGCGCGAATCGCCCTTGAACACCAGCTCCTGCCCGGCGTGGTTGGTGATGGTGACCACCGCCATCACCGGTTCGCCCGCGACGAACTGCTTCTTCGTCAGGCTCAGCGAGGTCGCGATCTGCGCATGCGCCGCCACCGCGGAAACGACGAGCAGGGCGCAGAGCCGGAAAAGGGGGCGGACGATCATGGCTCCGCAGCCATAGCCGCACGGCCGCGGCGAGTCAACCCGGCCTCCCTAACCGTTGGCGGACGACCCGCCGTCATGGCAGCGGCGACCAGGTGAAGTCGTCGTTCTCCGCGAACTCCACCCAGCCGTAGAGATCGCTGTAGAACGACCCGCGCTGGCGGCCGTGCAGCACGGCGCCGGACAGTTGGTCCGGGGCGAGGCGGAAGCGGAACGCGCCGTCGCCCGTGGTGTCGACGATCAGGGTCGCGCCGTAGCCGTCGGGCTCGTAATAGAGGTCGTTGATCGTGCCGCTGTGGCTGCCGCCTCCCGGGACGGTGAGCACGTAGGACGACGCCTCGGTCGAGCTGAAATGGAAGAGGTATTCGCCCGACTCGTTCGCGAGCTGGAGCTGCGTGTCCGCCAGCGAGCTCGGCGTCAGGGCGTCCGCCGGGTAAACCGCCATCACCGCCCGGAACACGAACGGGCCGGGCGCCTGGTTGGCCGGCGGCAGGCCGATCTGCGTCAGCGTGACCGGCTTGTCGTCCGGGCCCAGATAGCGCCGGCCGACGTAGTTCCAGTCCGTCCCGCCGTTGTAGGACGACCACAGCTGCATCACGCTGCGGGCCGGCTGCTTGAACTTCACCCAGGCGTACAGCCCCGCCTTCGCCGAGCTCTGGACTCTCGGCGCGCTGACGACCGGCAGCGGAACACGCGTGGCGTTGAATTTCAGGGCCGCTTTGCCGACGCGGCGGATGCCCACCTGCTGGATGACCACCGGCGCGACCGGCTTGTCCTGCGCGTCGGTGTCCACGCCGAGGATCGCCTCGACCACGTCCTGGCCGGTCACCACCTCGCCGAACACGGTGTGCTTGCCGTTCAGATCGGGAATCGCGCAGCCCGTGAGGAAAAACTGGGCGCCGTTGGTGTTCGGCCCGGCGTTCGCCATCGACAGCAGATACGGGCGGTCGTGCTGGTAGCTCGCCGGGACCGATGCCTTGCACTCGTCCGGGAACGTGTAACCCGGGCCGTCCGTGCCGTCGCCCGTGCGCGAGCCGCCCTGCGCGATGCGGAAACCTTCCTGATCGATCACCCGGTGGAACGTCAGCCCGTTGTAAAACGGCTTCGGGGGCTTGACGGTCGACACCGTGTCCGTGGTTCCGTCGAGCCACACGCGCGTGCCCTCGGCCAGCGTGATGAAGTTCGCTACGGTGCGCGGCGCCGCCGTTTCGTTGAGCTGGCAGGTGAAAGCACCCTTGGACGTTTGAAAATCGGCGAAAATCTGCGCCACCAGCGGCATGGGCAGCAGCGAAACCAGGGCG
>Ga0207679_10002299_pt1 | contig 11779 bp, 13 predicted proteins | sample KBSC73metaG_FD_184320 | JGI IMG/M metagenome (GOLD analysis project Ga0207679, IMG submission 184320) | Corn rhizosphere microbial communities from Kellogg Biological Station, Michigan, USA - KBS C7-3 metaG (SPAdes) (version 2) | ecosystem: Host-associated > Plants > Roots > Rhizosphere > Soil ...
TCGGTCATTTCGCCGCTTTCTTGAGCGCCAGGCGAACCAAAGCATCCAGCGATGCGTCCGATCCAAGTTCGTCCTGGGCGGCGTTCACGGCCGCGCTCGCTTCTGCGGGCTTGAATCCGAGATTGGCAAGGGCGGAGAGGGCGTCCGCGGCGGCGCCGCCGCGAGGTGCCGGTGCCGCGCCACCGATCGACGCGACGCCGAGCTTGCCCTGCAGCTCATTCGCGATGCGCGCGGCAAGCTTGGGTCCGACCCCATTGGCCCGGCCGATCATGGCCTTGTCCTCCTGGGCGACCGCGCGCGCGAGCTCGTCGGGCGACAGCGCCGACAGGATCGCGAGCGCTAGGCGGCCGCCGACCCCCTGGATCGAGGTCAGGGCGCGGAATGAGTCGCGCTCGGTCGCGGAGCCGAAACCGAAAAGGGTCCAGGCATCTTCGCGTACCTGAAGCTCGGTAAGGACGAGCACCTGCCCTCCGATCGGGCCAATCGCGTCGAGCGTCCTGGCACTGAGATGCACGAGGTAGCCGACCCCGCCGACATCGATAACGGCAGTGTCGCCGGTCGTTTCAGCCAGGATCCCGGAGAGACGTGCGATCATCGGTCGTCAGGCTTAAGCGATGCGGCGGCCGGTCGCCAGATGATGCGCATGAGTGATCGCCACAGCGAGCGCATCGGCAGCATCCGGTCCAACGATCTTCGCGCCGGGTAGCAGCCGCGACACCATCGCATGCACCTGCGCCTTCTCCGCGCCGCCCGTCCCCACGACAGCCTTCTTCACGAGTGTCGGCGAATATTCGCCGACATCGATCCCGGCGCGCGCTGCGCACATCAGGACCACGCCGCGCGCCTGGCCGAGCTTCAGCGTCGATTGCGGATTTTTGTTTACGAAGACTTCCTCGACCGCCGCCGCGGCCGGCGAGTGGTCGGACATCAAGGCTTCGAGCTGGTCCGCGAGCGCCGAGAGGCGCCGCGGCAGAGGAGCGGAAGTGTCCGTCTTGATCTGCCCGTTGGCGATATGGGTCAGGCGGTTGCCTTCGGCCTCGATCAATCCCCAGCCCGTCGTGCCGAGGCCGGGGTCCAGGCCGAGAACCCTCAGCCCAGTTTCTCCAATTCGTCTTCGGGCACATCGTAATTGCCCCAGACGGTCTGCACGTCGTCGTCCTCCTCGAGCGCATCGATCAGCCTCATCAGCTGCTGCGCGTCGTCGCCCCGCACCTCGACCTCGGTCGACGGCCGCCACGCCAGCTTCGCCCCTTCGCTTTCGCCGAGCATCGGCTCAAGCGCTCGCGCGACCTCGTGCAGGCTGTCGATGCCGGTCCAGATGCGGTGGCCGTCCTCATCGCTTTCGACGTCCTCGGCTCCCGCCTCGATCGCCGCCTCGAGCACCTTGTCCGCATCGCCGGCGGTCGCCGGATATTCGATCAGGCCCAGGCGCGAGAAGCCATGGCTGACGCTGCCCCCCGCGCCGAGATTGCCGCCGTTCTTGGAGAAGGCCGTGCGCACGTTGGTCGCGGTTCGGTTGCGATTGTCGGACAGCGCCTCGACGATGATCGCCACGCCGCCCGGGCCGAAGCCCTCGTAGCGGATCTCCTCGTAATTCTCGGCATCGGAGGCCGATGCCTTGTCGATCGATCGCTGGATATTGTCCTTGGGCATCGACTGGGCGCGCGCGGCAATGATGGCCGAGCGCAACCGCGCGTTCGCATCGGGATCGGGCAAACCCATCTTGGCCGCGACCGTGATCTCGCGGCTGAGCTTGGAGAAGAGGGCGGAGCGCTTCTTATCCTGCGCCCCCTTCCGGTACATGATGTTCTTGAATTTGGAATGGCCGGCCATGGCAGTTCCTTATTCCAACCCGAGCGCCTGGCGATAGGTCTCGAGCAGAGCGTCCGCTTCCTGGCGCGCGTGCGTCTCCATCTTCCTCAGCCGAACGATCGCGCGCATCGTCTTGGTGTCGTAGCCGTTGGCTTTCGCCTCGGCATAGACGTCGCGGACATCGTCCGAAATGCCCTTCTTCTCTTCCTCGAGCCGCTCGATCCGCTCGATAAACAGTCGCAGCTGATCGGCCGCGACGGTGCCATCCGCCATGCTACCCAAACTCCGATTTCAAAGTGTGAACCGCGGCTCTAGCGGGTTGAACCATCATGGCAAGCAGCTAAGGCGAGCGCGAAGAGGGAGCTGTCATTGACCCAAACGCTCGCGCCGCGCTCACGCAAGGTGAAGATCCTGGCGACGCTCGGACCTGCATCCAGCGACGCGAAGATGATCCGCCAGCTGATGCTTGACGGCGCCGACGCCTTCCGGATCAACATGAGCCACGGCGATCAGAAGCAGAAGGCGAAGCTGGTCGAGGCGATCCGGGCGCTCGAAAAGGAATTCGGGCGTCCGACGACAATCCTTTTCGACCTGCAGGGGCCAAAGTTGCGCGTGGGTCACTTCAAGGGCGGGCGCGCCACGCTCGAAAAAGGTCAGCGCTTCCAGTTCGATCGGGAGGAGAAAGCGGGCGACAGCAGCCGCGTGCAATTGCCGCATCCCGAGATCTTCGAGTCGGTGCGTCCGGGAACGAACATCCTGATCGATGACGGCAAGATCCGGCTTAACGTGCTGGAAGCTGGGGAAGGCCAGATCGTCTGTGAGGTCAAGGTTGGCGGACCAGTCTCCGACAACAAAGGCGTCAACGTTCCCGACGTACTGGTTCCCATCCCAGCACTTACCGAAAAGGACCGTGACGACCTCCAGTTCGCGCTTGAGCAGCATGCCGACTGGATCGCCCTTTCATTCGTCCAGCGGCCCGAGGATGTGGCGGAAGCCCGGACCTTGATCGGCGATCGGGCCGCGTTGCTTGCGAAGATCGAGAAGCCGGCGGCCGTCGACAGGCTCAACGACATCGTCGCACTGGCCGACGCCGTGATGGTCGCGCGCGGCGACCTCGGCGTCGAGCTCCCGCCCGAGCAAGTGCCGCCGCTCCAGAACAAGATCGTCGCGACAGCCCGCCAATATGGCAAGCCGGTCGTGGTCGCGACGCAGATGCTGGAATCCATGATCACGTCGCCCACCCCGACCCGCGCCGAGGTCAGCGACGTCGCCAAGGCGATCTACGATGGAGCCGATGCCGTGATGCTTTCGGCCGAAAGCGCGGCGGGCCAATATCCTTGCGAAGCGGTGCAGATGATGGATCGCATCGCGATTAGCGTCGAGCGCGACCCCTCCTACCAGGAGCGCGTGCATTTCACTCAGACCCGACTTGAGGCCACGACCGCGGACGCTCTGGCCGGCTCGGCGCGGCAGATCGCAAGCACGATCTCCGCCACCGCAATGCTTTGCTACACAAGTTCGGGATCGACGGCCCGGCGCATCGCGCGCGAGCGGCCATCAGTGCCGTTGCTCGCGATGAGCGCGTCGCTTCACACGTCCCGCCGACTGGGCCTGCTGTGGGGCGTCCTCCCGGTCCATACCCGGGACGTCTCGAACTTCGAGGAAATGGTCGAAAAGGCGAAGCGAATGTCGCTCCGCCACCAGATTGCGAAGGGCGGCGACCGGGTCATCGTCATGGCCGGCATTCCCTTCCAGAAGGCCGGCTCGACCAATGTGCTGCACGTCGTTCGGCTGATCGGCGACGAACTCGACCGTTACGAGGGTTCAGCGGGGTAGCAACGCCGGGATTTCGTCCGAGATTTGTCGGGCGAGAAATCCGATCGGACCCACCTTCTTCGCCAGTACCGCGCCGGCCTCCCCGTGCATCCACACGGCCCAAAGCAAAGCGTTGAGCGGTTCGGCGCCACGCGCCAGCAGCCCGCCTACGATGCCGGCGAGCACGTCTCCGCTGCCGGAAACGCCCAGGCCCGGCGCGCCGCCCTCATAGTGCCACGCTTGTCCCTCCGGCGTGACGACATGGCTTTTGACGCCTTTGACCAGAACAATGGCTCGAAAGCGGTCAGCGGCGCGCAAACCGCATTCGACGGGATCGCGCTCGATCTCCTCCTCGCTGCAGTCGAGCAGCGAGGCGAGTTCCCCCGCGTGCGGCAGCAGGACTGGCGGTGAGGCGGAAGCCTTGCCGGTTGTTTGAAGTGCGCGAAGTAGAGCGGCATCCAGCGCGACACGTGTGTTGCTCGCGAGCAGCGCGGCCGCGATATCATCGCAAGTGTCGTTCTGTGCCATGCCCGGTCCGGCAATCACGGCATCGACCTTGTTCGCATCCTCGCGAAGAAAAACCAGCGAGTCCTGCGCGAAACCGCCGTCGTCGTCTTCAGCCAACCCAACCACCATGGCCTCCGGCATGGCGATGCCTACCTGCACGGCCACGCTCGCAACGGTTGCGATTTTGAGTCTGCCCGCGCCCGCGCGCATGGCCGCCGTTGCTGTGAGCACCGCTGCCCCAGGCACTTCGCGGCTTCCGGCGATGACGAGGATCCGCCCCTTACTGTCCTTGTCGCCATCAGCCACATGAGGAAGGGGATGATGCTGTAGCGTCTTTCGCTCCAGAGGCCTCAAATTCACCGAGTTCCCGCCATTGCATCGGGCGCGGAGGTCTTGGGCGCACCTTCCGCTTCGAGCGGAGCCCCGTAATTCCACATGCTGAGTTCCGGGATACAGACCCCTTTGGCATCATGCTCGAAGTCGTACGCGGCGATGCCGCAGTTCAGGATCTCGGACTGCTTGTCGATTGACAGGATCGCGCCCTCGTCGAGCTCCTCGAGGATGTAGCGGAAGCAGAGGACCACGACCTGGTGGCAGACGACCAGGACCCGCCGGTCGCAATAATGAATGTTGATCGTGTTCAGCATGGACCGGAGGCGCAGGATGACATCGGCCCAGCTCTCGCCGCCGGGTGGCCGGTGATAGAATTTTCCTAAGCGACGGCGGTGCGCGGCTTCCTCCGGAAACCGGTCGCGGATCCCGAGCGTGGTCAGCCTGTCGAAAATCCCGAACTCACGCTCGCGCAGCCGCTCATCGAGGATTGTCCTGGCCGGTCCGCCGGCCAGAGCCCCCTGCCGGCAGATGATCTCCGCCGTCTGCTTTGCGCGGATGTAGGGCGAAGCGAGGATGATCTCCGGCCGCGCGTCAGCAGGCAATGCGGCAAACCAGCACCCCGCGGCTTCGGCCTGCTTCTCGCCTAGTGCGGACAAGGGGACGTCGACGTCGCGCATGTCGATATCGATCTCATGCGCGCCCGCTTCATCGGCGGCATCGCGCGCGACATTGCCCTGGCTCTGCCCGTGTCTCACGAGCCACAGGCGCTGAGGCCAATTCTGCCGCATCAATGCCTCTCCTTCAGCAGGGGAAAAGCATCAATGCGGATATTGTGCCAGGCCGGCCGGACTATTCCGCGGCCACCGCCGCCGGCTTCCTCTCATCGATGCGGCGGAAGGTCGCGAGCGCCTGTCCGACGATCTGATCCATATTGTAATAGCGATAGGTAGCGAGCCGCCCGACGAAGGTCACGTCGTCGGTCGTGTCGGCAAGCGCTTCATATCGCTTGAACAACTCCTGATTCTCCGGGCGCGGGATCGGATAATAAGGATCGCCCTCCGCGGACGGATATTCGTAGGTCACCGTCGTCACCGGCGCTTCCTGGCCGGTGAGTTGCTTGTACTCGCTGATTCGCGTGAACGGCACGTCCTCGGACGGGTAGTTCACGACCGCGACGTCCTGGAAACGCTCCTGCTCGAGCGTCTGGTGATCGAACCTAAGAGAGCGATAGGGAAGCTTGCCAAACCTAAAGTCGAAATATTCGTCGATCGGCCCGGTATAGATCACATGATCGGCGATCTCGAACGCCCGATCCTTCAGGTCGCGGAAGTCGGTACCGAGACGCTTCTCGATCAAGGGGTTGTCGAGCATATTCTCAAACATGGCCGTGTAGCCGTTGAGCGGCATGGCCTGGAACGTGTCGCTGAAATAGCGGTCGTCCGTGTTGGTCCGCGTCGGAATACGTGAGGTCACCTGTTTGTCGAGCTCGCTTGGGTCGAGACCCCACTGCTTGCGAGTGTAGCCCCGGAAGAACAACTCGTAGAGCTCGCGTCCGACGGCGTTGATCACGACGTCCTCCGACGTCCGGATTTCGTCGACGGGCTCCGCGCGCGAGGCGAGATAGTCCGCAGCGTCCTCGTCCGTCTTGAGGTCGAGATCGAACAGCTTGTTCAAGGTCGTCCGGTTGATGGGAATCGGCACAAGCTGATCCCGAACATGAGCCTGGACACGGTGCTCGTAGGGCCGCCACTCCGTGAACTGCGACAGATAGTCCACGACCTGCTCGCTGTTGGTGTGGAAGATGTGCGGTCCATATTTGTGATAGAGGATGCCGGCCTCGTTCGGCTCGTCATAGGCGTTGCCGCCGATATGCGGCCTGCGGTCGATGAGCAGGACTCTTGCGCCGTGCTGGCTCGCCAGCCGCTCTGATATCACCGAGCCGGCGAATCCCGCGCCGACAACGAGATAATCGAAGCGCTCCGCGCTGGAGCGCCGGGTTCCAAGGAGGGCGCTCATTCCGCAGCGACCAGCAGCGCAGGCGAAGAGGTGCCCCGGGTCTCCAGGATGTTGGCGATCAAGCCGCTCATCCGCGCCTGGGTCGTGTCCCAGCTTGAGGACGAAAGCAGCAGGTCGGCTTCGGCGAGCCAATCGCGTTCAGGCTTCCGTGACAGGTCGAGCGCTTCGTCGCAGGCCGCCACGAATTCCTCGGGGGTTGCGGCGATCTTCACGCCTTCGAGGTGCCCGTAGTGGCGGATGACATCCTTGATGGGCGTCGACACCACCGGCTTTCCGCCAGCGAGATATTCCGGCGTTTTGGTCGGTGAGATGAATTCGGTCGATTCGTTCATCGCGAACGGCATCAGCGCGACGTCCCAGCCCGACAAATAGCCCGGCAGCTGGTCGTACGTCTTTCCGCCCAGATAATGGATGTTGGGCCGCCTCGGCAGGTCTTCCTCGGCTATCTTCACTACCGGGCCGACCATGACGAGCGACCAGTGCGGCCGCATGACCGCCAGCCTGTCGAGCAGTTCCGTATCGAACCGCTCGTCGATCACGCCGTAGAAACCGAGCCGAGGCTTGGGCAAATCCTCCTGGTCCGCCGGTTCAAACTGGCCGGAGCGCGCTTTGCAGAAATGCGCTCGGTCCACGGAGGATGGGAAGCAATGGACGCTGGCGTGGCGATCCTTCTTGGCCTCGTAGAGGCTCGACCCGCCGGTGAAGACAATATCCGCCCCGTCGATCAGTTCCTGTTCGAGCTGGAGCAGCTTCGGCGGCGCGAACTTGAATTTCGATAGTTCGTCCATCGCGTCGAATACCGTGACGTCGGCATGGATGTGCCGCGAGAAAGGCAGCATCATCGGGGTGTAGTACCAGGCAATGAGAGTGCCTCGGATCGAGGCGAGGTGGGCGTCCAGCAGACGGCTCAGCGCCGCCTCGCGAGCGTCGTCAGGCATTCCCTGCGGCAGGTGCGGCACCACGACTCGGACGTTCGGGCAGTCCGCGGCCTCGCGTACTTCCAGGTAAGCTGTCTGGTGCGGTGCAACATCGACAGGCTCCTCCCAGTAGATGACATTCATCTCCCGTGCGAAGCGGCTCATGAGGTGCTGCGGGCGCTGGAAAACGAAGTTCCACCGCAGGTGCGAAAAGCAAACCAAGGTTGCGGGTGCTGGATCCGGCGCCGAGGGCTCGGCTACAGACTCAACTGGCACCCCGACGCGCGTTAGCATTTTCCCTTATTCCTCCATTAGTTTCGGTAACTGGGGATGAACGGGCAAAACGGCATTGCGGTTCCGCAACGTTGATCGAAGTTAATATGAATTCGGGGATGTTGCACCGCAACAATCGCCGAACCGTTATACACATACGCCGGGGTGCTTTGCACTAAGCAATGTTACGCAAGCGCGAGCGTGTTGCCCTGGCTGCGGTTGACCATCGGCATCGGCCATGGAAGGACGCCGTCCCCAAGGAGGCCATGCCCTTGGCTACGACCATCGAGGAACTGGAGAAACGACGCGAGCTGGCTCGGCTGGGCGGCGGCGAGAAGAGGATCGCCGCGCAACATGCCAAGGGCCGGCTGACAGCCCGGGAGCGCCTGAGTGTCCTGCTCGACCCCGGCAGCTTCGAAGAATATGACATGTTCGTCGAGCACAATTGCTCCGACTTCGGCATGGACAAGCAGAAGGTGCCCGGGGACGGCGTCGTCACCGGATCGGGCACGATCAACGGCCGGCTGGTCTATGCCTTCGCGCAGGATTTCACCGTGTTCGGCGGGTCGCTGAGCGAGCGTCACGCGCAGAAGATCTGCAAGGTCATGGACATGGCCATGAAGGTGGGCGCGCCGGTGATCGGCCTCAATGACAGCGGCGGCGCCCGTATCCAGGAAGGTGTCGCGAGCCTCGGCGGCTACGCCGAGGTGTTCCAGCGCAACGTGCTGGCCTCCGGAGTCATTCCGCAAATCAGCCTGATCATGGGTCCATGCGCGGGCGGCGCAGTCTACTCGCCGGCGATGACCGACTTCATCTTCATGGTGAAGGACTCGTCCTATATGTTCGTCACCGGCCCGGACGTCGTGAAGACCGTCACCAACGAAGTCGTCACTCAGGAGGAGCTGGGCGGCGCGGTCACCCACACGACCAAGTCCGGAGTCGCGGATGTCGCCTTTGAAGACGACATCGATGCGCTGCTCGCGACGCGGGACTTCGTCGACTTCCTGCCGCTTTCGAACCGTCACGACGACCCGATCCGGCCTTGCGAGGACGCGATCGACCGGTTGGAGGACAGCCTCGACACCTTGATCCCGCCGAGCGCCGCGACGCCCTACGACATGCATGAGCTCATCCGTAAGGTCGCCGACGAAGGCGACTTCTTCGAGCTTCAGCCTGCGCATGCTGCGAACATCATCATCGGCTTTTGCCGGATCGAGGGCCGCACGGTCGGGGTCGTCGCGAACCAGCCGATGGTGCTCGCCGGCGTGCTCGACATCAATTCCGCCAAGAAAGGCGCGCGCTTCGTCCGCTTCTGCGACGCCTTCGACATTCCGATCCTGACCTTCGTCGACGTGCCGGGGTTCCTTCCCGGCGTCGGCCAGGAACATCACGGGATCATCAAGCATGGCGCGAAGCTGCTCTTCGCTTATGCCGAGGCGACGGTCCCGAAGATCACGGTCATCACGCGCAAGGCCTACGGCGGGGCTTATGACGTCATGGCGTCCAAGCACTTACGCGGCGACCTGAATTATGCCTGGCCGACCGCCGAGATCGCGGTGATGGGGGCGAAGGGCGCGGTCGAGATCATCTTTCGCAAGGATGCGGACAAGCCGGAGGAAATCGCGAAGCGGACCGCCGAATATGAAGAACGCTTCGCCAACCCCTTCGTGGCGGCAAGCAAGGGCTTCATCGACGAGGTGATCATGCCCCACTCGACCCGCCGGCGGGTGGCGATGGGGCTTAGAAAGCTACGGAACAAGCAGCTCGAGAACCCGTGGAAGAAGCACGACAACATCCCGCTCTGACGATCGAGCAACGGCTATTCGCGGCCGTCTATCACCTCGGCTCGATCGTTCTCGTCGTCAGCATCTGCCTGCAGATCTTCCGCCGGATAGATGCTCTCTACCCTGCCATTCTCGCCGTCGGCGTTAGCCGGATCTGCCTTGCCGTGTGGCAGATGGCGGACCCGAATTGCTCGAAGACCGCGCGGACGTCGTCCGGGCTTCCGATCACCATCGTGGTGTGGGCCAGCACAATGGTTTTGCTGGTCTGGGCCCGTCATTATGGGGCGCAATGACATGAGCAGCTATACCGCCACCGTCCGCTGGAGCCGTCAGGGAGACGGAGACTTCGCCAAAGGCCAGTACAGCCGCGCGCACGAATGGGCGTTCGATGGCGGCGCGGTCGTCCCGGCAAGCGCCAGTCCACATATTGTCCCGGCGCCCTGGTCGGACGCTGCCGGTGTTGACCCGGAGGAAGCCTTCATCGCCTCCCTCTCCTCCTGTCACATGCTCTTCTTCCTCGACTTCGCGCGGCGGCAGGGCCTCGTCGTCGACAATTATGTCGATGAGGCGGAAGGCGTCATGGAGAAGGGTGCCGACGGCAAGATCCGCATCACTCGCATGACCCTTTGGCCGCACGTTGCGTGGTCGGGAGGAACGCCGGATAAGGCTACCATCGCGGATCTCCACCACCGCGCGCATGAAGCCTGCTTCATCGCCAACAGCGTAACCACGGACGTGACGGTGCAACAATGAAACTCGGCCGCCTCAACCACATCGGCGTCGCTACCCCGTCGATTGAGAAGAGTCTCGAGCTATACAGCAACGTCTTCGGTGCCGAACCCCATGGCCCTGCCTTCGACCTTCCCGCCCAAGGCGTCCGCGTCTGCTTCGTCGACACGCCGAACAGCCAGATTGAGCTGATCGAGCCGCTCGGTGAGAATTCGCCCATCGTGAAGTTTCTCGAAAAGAACCCGCTCGGCGGCCAGCATCACGTCTGTTTCGAAGTCCCCGAGATCCACGTGGCCAAGGCCGAGTTCGAAGCCAGGGGCGCCCGCGTCCTGGGCGAGCCGCGGATCGGCGCTCACGGGACGCTCGTCTTCTTCGTGCACCCGAAAGACATGGGTGGCGTCCTGACGGAGATCATGGAAACTCCGAAGAGCGGGCACTGATTGGATTTGGGCGGGGAGAGCGCTAAGCCCCGCCGCGTGACCGACAAGCCGTCAAAATCTGACTGGGAAACGCTCGCGAAGAAGGAGTCTCGCGGCAAGGACCTGTCGCGCGATACGTTCGAGGGCATCAAGCTTAGCACCGTCTACGGTCCGGGTGAAGCGGACGGCATCGATAGCGGCTATCCCGGCGTAGCTCCGTTCACTCGCGGCCCCTATGCGACCATGTACGCGGGGCGGCCCTGGACCATCCGCCAGTACGCCGGCTTCTCGACCGCCGAGGAATCCAACGCTTTCTACCGCCGCAACCTCGCCGCTGGGCAGAAGGGCCTCTCCGTCGCCTTCGATCTCGCCACGCACCGCGGCTACGACAGCGACAATCCGCGCGTCGCCGGCGACGTCGGCATGGCCGGTGTTGCGATCGACAGCGTCGAGGATATGAAATTGTTGTTCGACGGCATTCCGCTTGGCGAGATGTCGGTCAGCATGACCATGAATGGCGCGGTGCTGCCGGTCATGGCCTTCTTCATCGTCGCGGGCGAAGAGCAGGGCGTTCCGCACGACAAGCTGACCGGCACGATCCAGAACGATATCCTGAAAGAGTTCGCGGTCCGGAACACCTACATCTACCCGCCCGAACCCTCGATGCGGATCGTCTCCGACATCATCGCTTTTTGCGCGGCGGAGATGCCGAAGTTCAACTCGATCTCCATCAGCGGCTATCACATGCACGAGGCGGGAGCGACGGCGGTCCAGGAGCTCGCCTACACGCTTGCCGACGGCATGGAATATGTGCGCTGCGCGATCGCCGACGGGCTCGACATCGACGATTTCGCGCCGCGGCTGTCGTTCTTCTTCGGCATCGGCATGAACCTGTTCATGGAAATCGCGAAGCTGCGCGCTGCGAGGACCCTGTGGCACCGGATCATGACGCAGCTGGGGGCCAGGAACGACAAGTCGAAGCTGCTGCGCACGCATTGCCAGACGTCGGGCGTCAGCCTCACCGAGCAGGATCCGTACAACAACATTGTCCGCACGACGATCGAGGCGCTCGCGGCGGTGCTCGGCGGGACCCAGTCGCTGCATACCAACAGCTATGATGAAGCGATCGCGCTGCCGACGGATTTCTCGGCGCGTATCGCCCGCAACACGCAGC
>Ga0207679_10002304_pt1 | contig 11761 bp, 18 predicted proteins | sample KBSC73metaG_FD_184320 | JGI IMG/M metagenome (GOLD analysis project Ga0207679, IMG submission 184320) | Corn rhizosphere microbial communities from Kellogg Biological Station, Michigan, USA - KBS C7-3 metaG (SPAdes) (version 2) | ecosystem: Host-associated > Plants > Roots > Rhizosphere > Soil ...
TTTCAAAATCATGATCGACCTCCAGCCAAAACTGTTTTTCTTTCTCCGCCTCATCAAGAATCATTGCGCGGCAAATCGGGCAGAAACTCATCAAAGGCTCGTATACAGTCGGCGTTCTGAATATCGCCAGACAATCTGAGTTTGCGCAGTGATCGATCTGATTAAGTGCCAGCATTTTTCTTGCTCCTGAATATCTTCTGAAACTCGCTGTCTAGTAACTTCCAAGTCTCAGCCGAAGGAGGCTTAGGCGCGTTAGCTTTATCCTCGGCCTCTAGCCAACTCTCAATGCAGTCTTGAATCTCCCCGGCTAATTCCTGCGCCTGTAGCACCGGCACCGGATCGTAATGATCCTCTAAAAATGCCACGGCCAGTTCGTATACCTTTCGGTCAACAGTCATTGTCATTTCCCCTCTCTGCTTGGCGCTCGGCCAGACTTGCAACTAACAACTCAAGCGCCTCGTTCACGCGCCGTAGCTGCTCGGTAAGCGCGTTTAAGCCCTCGTTGATGAGCCGGGTCTGTTCTGTTGGTGTCATTGCGGCGCCGCCTGCTGCTGTTCTGCAAATCGCTGCTCAAGCTCCGCTAGTCTGGCGTTGACTTTCTTAACCAGCGAAACATTACGTCGGTTGAAAACTGCGGAACGGCAACGAATCGAACAGAATTTCTGCCATTCTGTTCTTGGAGAGAACTCTTTTTTGCACTTTCGGTTCTTGCATATCCTCGCTTTCAATTTCTGCCCCATCGTGTTAATCTCCTTAACTGCGTTGTAGTGAGCAAAGTTCATAACGAACATTTATATGTATCATATGCCAATTGCGAAATAGAAAGTCAAGAAGAAAATGGCTCTTTGTAAAAATAATTCCAAGCCGCCGCAGCTCTCTGAAATCGTTAAAGAACTACTGAAGGAAGGAACGCCCTACTATGAGAATCAGGCAAAACTAGCGGTTGAAATCGGCACCGACTCGCCGACTATCTCGAAAATAAAGTACTTTGCACCTGAGTGGGAGCAGCACTTCAAGGTATTTTTTAAACTTGTGCCCATCGCTATTCGCTACGGCATCCTTGGGGCACAGCACTTTTTCATCGAGGGGGAAGATGAACCGGAAGGAAGTATGGGAACTCGTAAGGCGGTTAAGACTAAGGCTGGTCGTAGATAACGGCAGAACGTCTGATAATAAAAAGGGCAGCGTCGTGAGAAAAGAGCGGTTTATTGATGGGTTAGGTGGAAAATCTCATGGCGCAGAGGATATATTATGTCAACTTCCAGAGCTTATACCTAATCATTCCAAGAACTTACTTGTTGCTGACAAAAAGCATAAGCGGCTGGCCGCTGGCGCTCTGCTTGCAAAATCCAAAGGCGTGTCCGACAGCCGCGATAAGACAACCGCTGACATGATCGCCAATGCCGGGGCGCTCAAGTCTTTTGCCGACGATGAGATTCCAAACGACTACCAGTTTGAAATTATCAGGCTACGCCGGCGTGTGGATGAGCTTGAATTTCTCATTCGCGACCGCGACCGCCGAGTTGTTGCCGCCATTACCATGCTCGAGGACGAGTTGGCGATGTACCGGGCATTGATGCACGATCATATTGCGGAAACGCACGACGGAATACGGCGCCGAATACTGCGGATTGAAGTCACACTGGCTACACTGAAGGAAAAAGGAAGCAAGCTCTATCCGCCGCTGGAAATACCCAAGCGCTGGCGAAAATGACTCACGGCATGATCTTACGGCGAAGTAACTTATTGTAGAGCAGCGTTGCGCGGATCACGAGCAGATACCAGATACGTTTTGCCGTACTCATTGCTTTGGCTCGCTTTTGGGCACGCCGCCTGCCGCCGCCGATAATGTCTCAACTAGCGCAATCAGTTTCAAGTTAGCTTCCAATGCCGCCGCTATAGCGCTCTCATTAGTGCCGCTCTTATCCGCGTGTATCCGTACCGTCTTGATCTTGCCGTTTTGCGCCTCTACGTCCAAATCTAGCCCCTGCTGCTCCTTACTGCTGTCGTAGCTCGCCTCAAGCGTGCCGTCCGGCAATATGCGGTAAGTGGCTACCGTCTTGGCGCTGAAGTATGCCGCCCCGCAACTCGATGCTAAAAACAGCGCCAGCATAAGGCCTGCGGCCATCCACAACACCGACTCGTTTCTACTCATAGTTTTACCTCCGCCGCCTTGTAGTAGCGCCAGCCGAACATGCGAACAGCCAGAAAATACATCCACGCCCGCCACTGAGGCACTCCGGTTGAAATCATTGCCTCATAGAATATATCGTCTGCTTCGGCTTTATCTTTAATCTGCTTGAAGTGAATCCCGCGCTGATAAAGATGATCGTGGAGAATCGCTGCTGCGCTTGCCCCAGGAGCAAACCCGGAAGCTAGATCCGTTAGGGTGCCTGCCGGGACAACGTAATTCTTGGCGGTATTTACCGAGTGAAAATTGAGCGGCTGTTCAACTATCCAGAGCGTTTTAAACTCCCCTTCGCCTATAGGTGAAATATCGATCACGGTTGTGAACGGCACTTACTCACCGATCACTTTTAGCGCTTCAGTGCGGGCTCTGCGCGCGCAGGCTAAGTTGCTCCGAAATCTAATCACCGCCCCATCACCCCACTTTGTGTGATCGCCGGAAGTGTCCTCATAGAAACGATTAAAAGCGCCAATCAGGGCTTGCTTGAACCCCTGCTCGATTGCCGATATCTCCTGCTCCTCAGTTTCGTGTGTACTCATCGAAATAGCGCTTCACGTGCGCCACATAGTTGATCGTTTCTTTAGGCCAGGGCTTGTGCATCATTTCGTTTCCCGGGCCGAAGTTATAAGCACCTAAAGCGCGGTCCAGATTGTTGCCGAAATTGTCGAGCAGCCAGCGGAGATATCCGGCCTCGCATTGAATCGAGTCCTCGGGGTCATACGGGTTAGGGCTCTGAATACCGAGCTTGATCGACCATTCGTTAAATGTCGGGTACATGAACTGGGCAAGTCCGATTGCGCCGGCCGAGCTTCGCGCCATCGGATTGAATTGCGACTCTTGCTTTACTACCGCTTTGAGCAGGAGCCACGGGAGGTCATGAATGTAGCCATAATAAATAAACAATGAATCAAAGCGATCTTCTGCTTTGGGCGCCATTTTTTACCCCGGCTTCGGTGGTGGTTGATCGGGAATCGCGTTTGTTCCGGTAAGCTGGCGTTCTATCGCGGCTACGCGGTTCTCGAGGTCGATAATGCGATCGGCAAACACCTGCGGCCAATCGGGCTTATGCTTTTTAGCTTTTTTCTTTGCCTTCATTTTTTTCTTTGTTCTCCTTTATCTTTTCATCAATGCTTTCCTGCGCCTCTTTTGCTACCACTTCCTCACCTAGCGTTGTCGCGTTATTCGGTACGGCAAGTCCGGCCACCCGCAGCCGCTCGTTGGCAATCGCTCTGGCGATCGATGCCTCGATTTGCTTGGCAAGGTTGGAGTTGATCTGGCGCTCTAAAATGACAACCGACTTTGTATTGCTGTCGATCTTGTCCGTTACTGAGGCATGCTGCAGGTCGGTTTTCACATTAACAGCGTCCACTGCGGTCTTGGCCGCATCGACTTTTGTGCCGTTCTTGATCGATATGAAAAGACCAGCCAATGCTGCGATAGTAGCCGGTAGTCCGGTAATGATGGCCAGTAAAACTTGATCGCTCATAAATTCACCTGCTCGTCGTATTGCATGCTATGGGGCTATAGCCGCTGTTGCCCTTGGCGTTAGTGCCCCGTATGCGGTTGCAATAAGTCGTGTAAGGATCTCGCCCAGTCCAGTCCCATGTAGTTGTGTCCGCAGGAAGAGTGGCGAGCTTTATAAACGTCTTGGGGTTGACGTTTCCTTTGGCTTGCCGGCCCCACACCTCGTAGTTGGCCTCGTTGGCCGTATCATCCCAGCTTAGCCGCAGCGTAGTAGAGTCGATCGATGACACGCTAAAGCCGCTCGGCGCGGTAGGCGCAGTTAGTAGCGGCGCAAAGGTGATGCAGGCCGGGGAGGTAAATGCGCTCGATAGCGTTCCGTTTACGGCCTTTAAACGATACGTATAAGTGTTTGGCACCGTGGATCTCACTACCGTCGTATCAATCACCTGTGTCGTATTGGCCGCAATCGGCGCCAATGCCGTAAACGCCCCGCCGTTTAATGATCTTTCCAGCACAAAGCCGGTTTCGTCGGTGCTGTTATCCTGCCATGTAAGTGTAGCCTGATTCGGGTGTGTCAAGTCGGCCTGCACGCAGGTCTGTGCCCCGGCTATGCCGTAAAGCAGCGCCAGCAATAGCGCCGTGGCAGTTAGTAAAACACTTTTCATGGGTTTGCTCCTACTTTCGCCGCCGTGGCCGATGAGCCGAGCTTTAACTGTGTGGCGCCTGCGCTGAGTTTAAATTGCGACGGCGGCGTTAAATTGATAATCGGGCAGTTCATGTTGCCGACAATCGACGCGGTAGCAACGGCGTTATTGTCGGTAAAATTAACCGACGTGCAGGACGCGCCGGCTACGGTATTGGATGCGGCGGTAATAGGCAGCGCTTTGTTGTAAACGCGCACCTCGTCTATGAGCCCCTGCCAGTTCTCGCCAAACTCGCTCCCGCCTATGCGAAGATCGAGCGGCGTCGTTACCGTCGACGGTTCCATGTACCCGCTTGCCGATACCGTCGTGACAAGCACTCCCATGCGGTAGAGCTTCAACTGCGCGGTTACATTGTCGTAGGTAACTGCAATATGCGTCCAAACGCCGGTCTGAAGCGGCAAGGAGCTACAGGCGGAATAATCCGGCCCGCTTGTGCCGTTGACATGGGCAATTCCCACATATCCGCCGGCCGTGCAGCCGCCGAAAGATGCACTTACGCCGTAGAGGGAGTAAGGCGAAGATAGCGAGCCGCCGTCCTTGTAAATAACCGCCTTGAACGTAGCCAATGACGCCGCCGGCTGCACCCAGGCTGAAAGCGTGAATGACTGCGTAAGCCTCAGAGAGTTGGAATCATTTACGTCGATGTATTGATTGATGCCGTTAAGTGACAGAGCTTTGCCGAAGCGCCCGGTTGTCACCCATGTAGGGCCGTTTACAAGCGTTCCGGTATTGGTAAGGCCGCTCGAATCGGTTGCCGTTGTGCCGCTACCATCCTCTAACCCAAGAGCCAGCACCAGTGCATCGCCTGGAAACGTCGGCGCATAAGTGACCGCAATACTCACCGCCCCGGCATTGCTAGCCGCGTCCGTGCTGGTGATTGTAATGTTATTGATACCGGCCTTAAGCGCGATTGCGCTTATTGTCCAGCCCGAACCGGGCGACCATGAGGCAGCGCCCGAGCCGCCGCGATTGTTGACGAATGTCACCGCCCCGGCGCTAACAGCAGTTGTAGTACCGCTCAAAGACAATGTGCCGCTTGCTACCGTACAGGCGGGAGGACTACAGGCCGGGCTTGCTCCCGTTACCGCAACGACAATACTTGTACCTGACGAAAATTCGTAGGCGCCAATGTCATACGCCGCGCCCTGCGGCCGTACCACTCCCCCGTAATCGACATTGTAAGGGGCGCCGAGCGTAGCGCCCAGATTTATCAAGGTAGATGCGCCGGCAAGCAAATGAAAGTTATCGTTTACAGGATCGACAAACATCGCCGTAGGTGTTCCGGTTGTTACATTGTGGTCAACCGTCGGGCTTGTAGAGCCTGCGGTGCTGATTGAGTTGGACACATTGCCAACGACGATGTTGTTTTGAAATACTGGCCCGATGCCGCCGTCAATTTGCACGACCGGGTTACATCCGTTTGCCGAGGACGCGCAGCCAGTGTTGTTGTTGTATATCGTGGAGCTAAAAACCTTGTGCCCATCGCCGCGAATCCCTACCGCCTGCTGCGCGCTTCGGTAGATTTGCAGGTTATAGCCGACGCTGTTGGTGCCGGTTAAAAGCAAAAATGCCGTGCAGCCGCGCGAGAGGTTCAAGCATACGTCGTGAATTTTAAGATTTCGATAAACATTATTGTTGCCTACGCCGGAGTAATTCTGAATCCCAAACCCCTGGACATTGTAAATTTCAACATTGTCCATGATGAGATTTTCAGTCTCCGCGTAAACTCCGTGCCCGATGTTTCCGGTTGCGGTAATCGGGCTGATGCCACATTGATGAATAGTTGAGTTTATAATCCAGATAAAATTGGACTGCGTGGATGGGTGAAAACAGTTAAAGTCCGCATTTGGGCTGGAAGTCGCTACTCGCCCGACGATTTCAACGCTCTCAAACTTGATATGATCGACTATTCCATTTCCCCCGCCGCCCAGGCCCACTACATCCCCAAAAGGTTGTGAATTTGCATTGAGTCCGTCGATAATCAGGTTTTTGAAAATAAAGTACGACCGCGACGTGCCTGTGCCGGTGCCTGATAAAGCAACGACCGCCGAGGAAGTCGTCGGCTGAAGTCTGACTGTCTCGCCGGGATGACCTTGAATCGTGAGCGCGCCGCTGCCCCAATCCGTGCCGCCCAAAGGGACATTGCCATTGGATGAGAGAATCGCCTCAGCATAAGTGCCGGCGCGAATATCGAGTATCGAACCCGCAACAAGCAAACCGCCGCTCAGAGCGTTGTTAATCGTGCTGTAGACTCGATCTGTACCGCCCGTGCAGGTATTGGCCGCCGCATTGTAGGTTGTAATGTTATTGGTGCAGCCCTGGCGCACGTAGTAGGTAACAGCGTGGGCTACCGATAACGTCAGAAGCCAGAACAAAAAAGTGAGATATATTTTTCTCATTGAATGACCAGCGGCTTATGGCGCACGGTGACAGACGCCGCAGTGTCGGTTATCGTGAATGAGTCGATGTGCGTGTAGTTATCGGCCGGATCGTCTAAGATCTGAATCCCGCCACGGCCGGTTGCATACGTCGTATCCGACCAGCTGATAACCGTGGCGCCGTTGCGTTTAAGCGTGATAGTGGAGCCTGTTACAGAGCACGTTAAAATATCGCCGTCAGCCCATGTGATAGACCCGTCATCGTTCATTAGCGTGCTGAGTGATCATGCATCTATGCGTCTGATTCGCGCAGTCGAAGCGCTGCCCGGTATTCTGGCCTGGCACGTATAGCCGGAAAAAGAACTTGCCGGATTGGTCATCCGTATCAGGGCGCCAAACTCGCGCGCGCCGCCTGAAAAAACGCCGCCGTTGGCTATCTGAAAAGTTACATCGACCGTTTGATTGGCGCTTGGCAGATAATGATTGTACGCCTCATAGCAGCGCACATCGGCCGTAGTTCCTGCCGCTGCATTGCCTGATATCCGGCACGGCACTAGTCCGGTGCCATCGTCAAAAGCGTCCCAGTTCGCGCCCAAATCGCTCGAGTCCGCAGCCGTAAACGGATCGGTTTCCGTCCCGGCCAAAGCCTTAGCCGGACCGATATAATCCCACAGAGCGCCGAGAAATCGCTGCAAGCTCCCCTGACGCTGCGGCCTTGTAGGTATTGTCAGAGCGTCGGGGTTAAACGGCCAAATTCGGGGATTGCGGTTATGAAGTATCGTCGCCGCCTGATCGGCCGTCATCGGCCCTAGCCGCGCCGGTATTCTTACCGTTGCCGGATAGCAAACAATGACGGTTGGGTATCTCGGCACACCGTTAAGCGTTGGAATACCGTCGGTGCCGTAATTGTTGTTCGGCAAGCCGGCAGGAATTTGCGGCTCATATTCCGGGTGCCTGAGTTTCCCAACATTGACGATGGGGAGCTCTACGCAATCGGCAAAAACCGGAGCCGCGTAGAGGAGAAAGAGTAGTGCATAAAGCGGAATTGTGTTGTATAATCGACCATGCCTAAACATAAATTTCATGGAGAAGCGCGGCATGAAGCCTCTCCAGAATCCGTAGAGTATTCGATGTGGTGCGCTATAAAAGCCCGGTGCTTTAATCCCAAAAACAAGGCTTTTAGGTATTACGGCGGTCGAGGTATTACGATGTGCGAAGAATGGCGAAATGATTTTCCTGCCTTCCTCGCGTATGTTGGTCGGCGACCTAACGGGATGACGCTTGATCGCATTGACAACAACCGCAACTATGAGCCGGGAAATGTAAGATGGGCGGCGCTCATGGATCAACTTAGTAACCGCAGCAACACCCACCTTATTGAGTACAACGGCGAAAAGATGATGGTGAGCCAATGGGCGAAAAAACTTGGAATGAATCATAGAACTCTCAAAGCTCGCATCCAGCGTGGTTGGTCCATTGAAAGTGCCTTTACGAGGCCTGTTCCATACCCACACTAATGATTCTACTGTCACCATCATCGGTGTTAGTTGTTGCATCGACAGTAAATCTCCAGAACAATTCAGCCCCCGCGCTGCAAGTGCCGTCCGGGGTAACTGCCGCCGTAGTCTGTGAATAATCGTTATTGGCCGTCACCATCGTGATCGCGACCGTTTGAGCGGTGCCCCAGGTATTGTTTGGCGCCGTGCCGCTCGCCCGGCATTGCGCTTTAAAGCCGCCGGCAAATATCTGCGACGAGCTGTCCACGTCGTTGACGGTGAGGCGGAATTTGACCGTAGCTAGATTGCCCGCCATCGTAATAGGCAACGTTAAATGGCCGTCGAAAGTAGAGCTATTGGAGTCCGCGCAGCTAAAAGAGTAGATAACCGGGCCGCTGTTGATGGTCTGCTTTGTCGGATCGGCGCAGTTCGTACCATCCGGCGTAAGTGAGCCGCCATCCCATGACGCGCGTACCGGGGTCCAGATCGCATTGCCGGTGCCGCCCGCTAGTGCGTCTCTCAGAGTTTTGTTAGTGCCGGTACTGACCGAAGCATCGGTCCAGGTGCCGGTGCCGGGGGCGCCGTTATCGACAATCAACCCATTAGCGTCAATAGTAAGATTATGCCCGGCGGTAATAACGCCGGTAGTCGGCCGAATCGTCCCGCTGAAATTAAGAACCGTCCACGTCTTATCCGTGCTGGCAATCGCCGAGGTATCGAAAATGAGAAACGGCGAACTCCCGAACGTAGCGCCGCCCGATACGTTCAAGATGCCGCCGGACTCGGAGAGCACGCCGCCCGTGCCCGCGCTTGTCGCGCCTGTAGCGAGTAAATATTTGTTTGTAGTCAGGCCCGAAAGGCCGCCAGTGCTCGAAGTGCCACAACTGAAAGTGTGCGAGGTGTTGTCGTAGTTCAAGTGATTGCCAGCCGAGTCGGCACATGATGGGAGCAGGCTTGTAACGACACTGCCCGCGCCGCTAAAGATCGGCACGGCGTTATTAACCCCGGTCAAGGCGGCAATCGCGGTTAAATTGGCTGCAAGCGGTTGAACCTCGGAGAGGATTGCCAGCGTAACAGTCGAGCCGTTAAAGCCGCATTTTAGCCGGTGTGCGGTAGTGTCCATTGCGCAGCGCCCATCGAGTGTCGGCGTTGCGCCCGCTGCTTTAGGAAAAGTGAACGACGCTGCCGCGCCGAAGTCCTGATCCCCGGTCGAAATGGTATTACTCTGATCGGTCTGAACGACTAGCGAGCCGACGTTAAAAACCGGGTTGGCGCTGCCGTCTGTCGGGCTAACGCTGATTCTATTTGTAGTTCCGGTTAAAGTACGCGCAGCATAGGTACCCGCGCCCGTGCGCATCATCGTGCCGGTAGCGGAAAAGTCGGAGTCGCCTATTAGCCGCGTAGACGCATTAGGCAGCGTCATCGTGCGCGTAGTGGCGGCGGTAAAGCCGGAAATATCGAATTTTAAAATCTTAGACGGTGTAGCGGTATCAAACAGGCTCCAGCTATTTGAAAGCCAAGAATTAGCGCCGGTCCAGGCATAGCCGGATGCAACATTGACTGCGCCGGCGGGGATATCGCAGACGGTAGCGTTCTGCCCGGCATTGTCGGTACACGTCACCCCGCCGCCGGTAAAGTTCATTATCGGCCGCTGCGTCAGCGTGGTGCCGCCCTCGTCTTTGATCTGGTGGCCGGCGCCGGTGATTGAAATCGTTACATCGGTGGCATCATTGCCGACGTTATCCGTTGCCGTTATGCCGGTGCCTAAAAAGTTTAATTTAGAGCGGGCCGGGAGGCTCACGCCCTCATCTTGAAGCACATGCGCCGGATGGCCGGTTACAGTGTCGAGGGTGGAGAAATTATTGTTGTACTGCTCGCCCCAGGTGCCGGGTGCGGCCGGCGGCAAGGCTAGGTTTAAATTCGGAGTATAGGCAGTTTGAGATTGGGCGTCATTTGTAAGAAATTGCAACGTGCCAAATAGCACTAAACAGAGTAAAAATTTTTTCATTACGTTACCGTCCAGATCGTACCGCCAAAGGCGCCCGCGCCGACCTCTTCCATGCCGCCCAAAACCGTAATGTCGTTTAGACTTGTCGACTTCCACACATCTGACACTGTAGTAGTCGGTTGCCAGATCGTGGCGCCGAACGCGCCGGCGCCGACTTCTTCCATGCCGCCGAGCTTCGCCACATCGTTTAGGCTTGTGTCCTTGAATTGATCCATTTACCGCGTCCCTCCGCTCACTCGCCCACCAGGGGCGCCGCGCAGCGGTATGCTATCCGTTTGCTGCCCCTGGTTTTGCTCCATGTCCTGGCGGATATCGTCAAGCAGCATCCGGACATAACGAGCGTTGCGGGTGCCTTCCTCCGCCCCCCTGCTAACGCCTGAAACGACGGCCAGCGCCTTGCTCAAATTCTTGTTGCCCATCAACTTTTCGAGATACATCGGGTTGCCGATGGTGTACCAGACAACGCCTTGCGCTAACTGGCGGCCGGCGCCTGCCCAGTTTGCTGTGAAAGTGGCCTGTAACGCCTGGCCGACTTGCGCTATTGCCATCCACATATACGGGTTTGATATCCCCGAGCGCATGCCGCTCTTGGCCGACTGGCTAAGCTGATTAAGTTGTTTTTGAGCCTCGCTCACCGTGCCTTTTTGCCCGCGTATCTGCTCTTGTAACTGGCTCAAGTCCGGCCCGAACTGCGCTTTAGTGTCCTGCGCGGTTTCTTTTAGCCCCATTGTGGCAGTGCGGTTTTCGCGCATCGCCTTTAAGGCTGTTTTAGTGTCGATGTTGTACCGGGCTATAGTCGCATCGATGCCCTTGAGCGCTAAGTATTGATCCGGCTCTAAAGCTTCCTTGAAAGTCTCACCGTAGCGCGCCCAGTTACGGTGGAACTTCTGCGCGTCAAGCGTGCCTGTATTGATATCGGATGACAGACCTTGTAATTGTTTCAGCGCCGAGCCGGTAAGTTCTCGCCATGCCTCGGGGTTTTGCGCTGTATAGATCTTCTTGGCGTCACGGATCATCGAGATATTGGGCCGCGTGCCGCTCTCACCGGGTAGAAACACATTTGAAACCACCTGATCAGGTTTTAGGTTGAATACCTTCTGCGCTAACGAGTCCGGCCCGACTAGCTCGCTAATCTGCGCATGAAAAGCCTTGGCCTGCCCGAGCGCCTCGGCCGCTCCGGTCTGCGATAGCGCGTCCTGTACCTTGCCCTGCATCTGGCGTATTGCCGAACGCGCTGCAATGTTGCCGCTGTTGCCGTAGGATCTGCCCGCTTCGCTAAGTACCTGATCGAGCCGAATAAGTTTATTGACATTAACTGCCGGTGTATCCTCGCCGGTTAGCATGTTGGCAATTACTTGACGGTAGGTGTCCGTGGTCAGTTGTCCGCTCTGTTCCAGCCGGCTTAACTGCTCGATGGTATCCCTCGGCATGGTACGAAAGTCTTTGTCACTGTTAATCCAACTTACTATTTTCGCAGCCGGTTCGTTCGATGCGGCTCCGCCTGTTGCTGCGGGCACTCTGGG
>Ga0207679_10002305_pt1 | contig 11760 bp, 9 predicted proteins | sample KBSC73metaG_FD_184320 | JGI IMG/M metagenome (GOLD analysis project Ga0207679, IMG submission 184320) | Corn rhizosphere microbial communities from Kellogg Biological Station, Michigan, USA - KBS C7-3 metaG (SPAdes) (version 2) | ecosystem: Host-associated > Plants > Roots > Rhizosphere > Soil ...
CGGCCCGGTCTCCGGCGGCCTTGGGCAACGCCAGCGGCAGGTCGAGCCGGACCCCGGCCCGCACATCCGGGGCGAGGTCGTCGGTCACCTCTCGCAACGCGTCGATGACGTCGAAGGGTACGCCCGGAGCGCCATCAACCAGCCCGGCGGCGTCGCTGGCGGTGGTGAGCAGCCGGTCGACGAGCCGGCTCAGTTCGCGCGCCCGCTGGCCCATCACCAGCACGGCCTCCCGGCGGGCCGGCTCGTCGAGCGCCTCCCAGTGCTCGACGAGCGTGTCGGCGTAACCGCGGATCACCGTCACCGGCGTGCGCAGTTCGTGGCTGGCGACCGCGAGGAACAGGTCGCGGGCCTGCGTCTGGTCGCTCTCGTCGGCGCGCGGACGCATCGTCAGCGCGACCGCGTCCGACCCGGAGACCCGGGTGGCCCGGATCCGGATCCAGGTGCCGCAGGCCATCCGGTGCTCCACCGGGCGGCCCGGGCCGGGTAGCGGGAACGGGAACGGCCGGCCGACGACGTCGGCGGCGGGCTGAGCGGTGAGCCGTTCGGCCGCCGGGTTCCACGACCGCACCGTGCCGCTCGGGCCGACCACGGCGATCGCCAGCGACAGCGGGCTCAGCCGCGGGCCGGTCTCATGTACCGGCAGCCCGATCCGGTCGGCGTACAGGTGACCGGCGCAGGCCGCCAGGAGCGTCACCCAGGAGCGCGCCGGCTCGCCGATCGGCCCGCCGTCGCGCGGGCTCGTCCCGGCGCGCCCGAGCGCGCTACGGAAGTGGAGCTGCAGTGCGCCGACCACCTCGCCGCCCACGCGGACGCCGACCAGGACGCTGTGGCGGAAGCCCGCCGCGACCAGCGGCTCGAGGCCGCTGTCCGGCTCGGTCATCGGCAGGTCCTGCACCGGCGGCCCGGTCAGGATCGAGGTGACGGTGCTCGAGCGCAGGTCGACCGGCCGGCCGAGCATGAAGTCCACGCCGCCCGCGACCGCGACCACCCGGCCGCCGCCCTCGGCGTACTCGATGAAGCTCGCGCCGCCCGCGTCCGTGGCCGCCAGCGCCAGCTCGATCACCAGCTGGAGGCCCACCAGGCCGCCGGCGCCGGAGTTCGAGCCGCGGACGAGCTCGGTCAGGCCGCGCAGCAGCTCGGTCTGCTCGTCGGGCCCGGACACGTGCTGATCAGCCGCGGACATGAAGCACAGTGTGCCGCTTGCACGCCCCGTGCGTCACCCCAGGCGTTCGCGCACGTACCCCGGCCGGTCGCTGATGATGCCGGTCACGCCGAGGCGCCGGCACAGATCGATGTCGTCGGATTCGTTGACGGTCCAGACGTAGACCTCGTACCCCCGCTCGCGCAGCCGCTCGGCGATCTGCGGGCGGGCCCGCAGCAGCGAGATGCCGGGGCCGCCGGCGCGGGCGCCGTACGGAAGCTGGCCGCCGCGCAGCCCGGGCGGCAGCACCTCCATGAGGAAGACCCGCGGCACCTGCGGAGCGTGCTCGCGCATCCGTTGCAGCGCCAACGGGGAGAACGACATCATCGTGACGCCGCCGGGGTCGTCGCGCTCCGGGCGGTCCAGACCGAAGCGGCGCAGCAGGTCGGCCAGCGCCCGCTCGATGAGGCGCCCACCGCGCGTCGGGTGTTTGGTCTCGACGAGGACGCGCAGCGGGCGCCCGGCGTCGCGCACGGCCCCGAGAAGCCGGTCGAGGGTGAGCAGCCGGGCCGGCTGCTGCGCGCCGTGCCACGAGCCGAAGTCCAGCCGCTCCAGTTCGTCGAGGGTCTGTCGACGGACCAGGCCGCGGCCGTTGCTGGTGCGCTCGAGCCGCCGGTCGTGGACGCAGACGAGGTGCCCGTCGCGGGTGAGCCGCACGTCGCACTCCACCCCGTCGACGCCCTCGTCGATGGCCCGCAGGTACGCGTCGAGGGTGTGTTCGGGCAGGTCGTAGGACGAGCCCCGGTGCGCGAAGACGAGCGGCGCGGCGGGCTCCTCGGCCGGCTCAGATGACCTCGCCGGCACCGCCGTCGTCTCCCACGATGGGGCGGCCGGCCGCGGCCCAGGCGAACATGCCGCCGTCGAGGTTGTAGACCTTCTCGTAGCCGCGCTGCCGCAGGTACGCCACCACCTGGGCGGACCGCCCGCCGACCCGGCAGACCACCACCACGTCGCGGTCGTCGGGAATCTCGTCGGCACGGCCCGGGACCTGCATCATCGGGACGTGGTGCGCGCCCGGCGGATGGCCGGCCGCCCACTCGTCGGGTTCGCGCACGTCGAGCAGGTAGGCGTCGTCGGTGACCTGGGCCGCGTCGACCGTCGGGACTGTCACGCCGTGAAGCTTAGAGCCGGTTGACCCATAGTGGGTTGGCCTCCACCCAGCCACCGAGCGTGTCGCTCGCCAGCGACTCGTACAGCACGGTGGCCTCGGCCTCGAACGGGATGATGTACGAGGTGTTGCCGATCCACTGGGGTTCGGACGGCACGGTGACACCGATGATGTCGTCGGTTCCGATGTCGCGCAGGCCGAACATGAGCGACTCGAGCGACATCCCGCCGGTGTCGACGGTGAGCGTGCCGGCCACGGCGCGGATGAGCCGGTCCAGCTTGATCGGGTTGGTGGCGAGGCCGTTCTGTTTCGCCTTGCGCAGCACCGCCTGCAGGAACTGCTGCTGGTGGCGCTGACGGCCGTAGTCGCCGTCCGGCAGGCTGTAGCGCTGGCGGACGTAGTCGAGCGCCTGCCACCCGTTGAACTGGCGGCAGCCCACCTCGTACACGACAGGCGTGCCGCCGTCGTGCGGGTGCAGGTAGTTGCCCTTCTCGTCGAACCCGACGTGCTCGCTCACCACCCGGTGGTCGACGCACATGTCGACGCCGCCGAGCGCCTTCACCACGTCCTGGAAGCCGGTGAAGTCGACGAGGGCGGCGCCGTCGAAGCGGATGTTGAGCAGGTTCGCCAGCGTCATCGACACCAGCTGGACGCCGCCGCTGCCGCCGCCCCCGTACTGGAACGCCGAATTGATCTTCTCGTGGCTGCCGGTGAACCCGGTCGGCTCGTACGGCGGGATCTCCACCCGCAGGTCGCGCGGGATCGACACCAGGTACACCCGGTCCAGCGTCTCCGGAATGTGCGCCACGATGATCGTGTCGGAGCGGTTGCCGTCGACGTTGTCCACGGGGCGGGCGTCGGAGCCGAGCAGCAGGAAGTTCAGCGGGCCGGTGATCTGCGACGGGGCCCGGGCCGGATCGGCGGCGCGGGCGTCGTCGGCGAGCAGGGTGTCGCGCTTGACGCTGTCGTTGTAGCGCTTGGCGAGCACCTTCTCGGCACCGATGAGGCCACCAGAGGCGACCACGAGCACGATCCCCACGACGATGAACGTGCGCGCCCACAGCGGATCGTGGCGTAGGGACCTCGCCTTCTTCCGCTTCGGCGCGGTCGGGGGGCGGGCCGGTGCCGCTACGGCGAACCCGGGGCGGCGCTTCGGTCGTCGGATCGAAGGCCGCGCCGGCCGCGAGAGCGACCGCGCCGCGGACCGCAACTGCCCTGCCAGTGCCCGCCGAAATTCGGGGCTCGCGATGCGGGCCCCAATCGACGATCGCGCTGGCCTGGACGTGGCGCCTCCCACCAAGAACGCCTTTCTCTACCCGACTGGCGCGGTCAGGAAACCGGGGCCTGATCGAGTGTAGATTTCTCTGCTTTGAAAGACGTGCCCGCGCGGGTTCCCGGTTGCACACAACTCGATCACGGTCGGGTGCGGCCGGGTTGCCTTACTTGTTGATGAACTGCGGGTGGCCGAGCAGGAAGTCGGACACGGTGTCGTCGGCCATCGCGCGGAACATGTCGAGCGTCTCGTCGGTGAGGCTCTCGCACGACTCGCCGCCGCAACTGACCGTGTGGAACTCGCCGCCGTTCGCCTTGAGCAGCATGACGTCGTCGTCGGCGAGGCCCCGCACGGTGAACAGCCAGTTCTCCACGCTCGCGCCACGCAGGTCGACGGTGAGCGTCTGGCCCGCGGCCTTCATGATGTCGAGCATCTTCTTGGGGTTCGAGCCGACGCCCTGCTCCTTGGCGCGCTTGGCCAGCGCCTTGATGAACTGCTGCTGGTGGCGCTGGCGGCCGTAGTCGCCGTCGACGAGGCTCTTGCGCTGGCGCACGTAGTCCAACGCTTCCCAGCCCTGGAACCGCCGGCACTCGCCCGGGTTGTAGACCATGGGCCGGCCGCCGTCGCGCGGGTGCAGGTACTTGCCGTTGCGGTCGAAGCCGACGTGCTCGGAGCGCACCGGCACCGTGGTGTCGACGCACATGTCGACGCCGCCCAGCGCGTCGACCACCTGCTTGAAGCCGGAGAAGTCGACGATCGCACCGGCGTTGAAGCGCAGCCCGGTGACCCGCTGCACGGTGAGCGCGAGCAGTTCGAAGCCGCCCTCGCGGCCGCCGCCGTTGGCCCAGCCGTACGCGAACGCGCCGTTGATCTTCTCGCCGCGGCTGCCCTTGAAGTTGGTCTTCGAGTAGGCCGGGATCTCCACGTAGGTGTCCCGCGGGATCGAGAACAGATACGCGCCCTGCCGGTTCTCCGGGATGTGCAGGATCATGATCGAGTCGGCCCGGACCAGATCGTCGCCGGTGGGGCGCTCGTCGATGCCGACCATCAGGATGTTCAGCGGGCCCTTGAGCGCCTTGCCGCCCTGGGCCGCGCCGGCGTCACCGAGCAGGGGCGCCTTGTCGACGCCGCTGGTGGCCTCGTAGAGCAGCACCTTGCCGCCGACAATCGCGGCACCGCTGAACAGCATCAGCAGCGCACCGAAGACGACGAGCAGGCGGGCCCACAGCGGGTCGCGGCGGTTGCGGCCCGGCGGGCGGGTCGTACCGCTGCGGCCGGGGCCGCCGGGGCCGCCGGGGCCGCGGCCTCCGCCAGCGCTCGCGCTCGTACGGCCGATCCCGCCGGTGGTGCTCGCGCGGCCGATCCCGCCGGTGGTGCTCGCGCGGCCGATCCCGCCGGTGGTGCTCGCGCGGCCGACGGCGCCGGCGCGGGTGGCGCCCGCGCCCGCGCCGGGGCGGCGCGCGCCGGTCTGTTCGAACCTGTCGAATGCCGCGTCGAGCTCGGCGTCCGAGAAGGACCCGTACCGCCCGCCGGCCACGGCGACGGGGCCCGACGTGAACGTCGAGCGCCGGGCGGCGCGGGGGTCGGACATCGTCACTCCTGTCGAGCTATCGCCTACTTCACGGGCCGGTGACTGTACGGATCAAGTCCGCGACACATTCACGCGTCGCGGACCTGAACGCGAGGTTACCTTGGGAATGCCAGACCACGGCAGCCCCACTTTTCATACGCAACCAGCCGGTACTCGGTTTGGTTGCGTTTTCCACTACTTTGACGGTGAACCGGATGGATTGGGCGCGTTGTTCGCGAACCACTCCTCGGCCTTGTCGTTCTTGATCGCACCGTAGAGGGCGGCGCCCTTCTCGGTGTCGGGCATGATCACATCTTCGCCGTTGACCTTCTTGCTCCCCAGGTGCGGCGCCGTGGAAAACACGAGGTCGCTGCTGCGGATGCCGCGGAAGGTCAGCGCCATGTCGAACACCGACAGGTCGTTGTCGACGGTGACCGCCTGCGCGGTGGCCCGCAGGAACGAGTTCAGCTTGGCCGGGTTGGTCAGCGTGCCGCTGCTGGCCGCCTTGTCCAGCACCGCCTTCATGAACTGCTGCTGGTGCCGCATGCGGGCGAAGTCGCCGTCGGCGAACTGGTAACGCTGCCGCACGTAGTCCAGCGCCTCGGCGCCGTCGAGGTGGGCGTTGCCCTTGGTGAACTGACGGTGCGGCGGGTGGATCGACTTCACGTCCTGCTCGATGTACATGTCGATGCCGCCCAGTGCGTCGACGACCTGCTTGAAGCCGCCGAAGTCGATCAGCACGACGTGGTCCATCCGCAGCCCGGTGAAGCCCTCGACGGTCTGCACGGTCAGCGGCAGGCCGCCCCATGCGAAGGCCGCGTTGATCTTCGCCTTGCGGTTGCCGAGGTCGGGGTTGGTCGGGCTCTTCGGGATGTAGACGTACAGGTCACGCGGGATCGAGATCAGGTACGCCTTCTCGTGATTGGCCGGGATGTGGGCGATGAGCATCGTGTCGGTGCGCCACTCCCCCGCCTTGGCCTTGTTGTCCGGGTCACGGGAGTCGCTGCCCAGCATGAGGATGTTCATCGCGCCCTCGACCGCCTTGGCCGGCCGGTCGCCGGTGATGCCGGCGAACGGATCGGTGCGGTCGATGTCGTTGCTCACCGAGCGGTACCAGAGGTACCCGCCGCCCGCCGCGACGAGCGCCAGCACGAGCGCGCCGATGCCGAGCACCAGGAAGATCCGCCCCCACCGCGGCCGCCGCCGGGGCCGGCCGGGGTAGGTCCCGCCGCCGGATCGCGACGGACCACCGGGCCCGCCGGGCGGACCCGCGGGCGCCGACGCGGGCTCGCGTTGCGAGGGGACGGCGACCGATGCGCGCCCCGTGTGACGGACAGGATTGTTCCCGGACATGCGATCAAGCGTACGTAGGCCGCGCACCGGGTCGCACGTTCAGCGAGCGGGGCGGCACGAACCTGGGAGAACCCGGGGGTTCTCACCGATCTTGGACTCGGGCTCCGGTGTTGTGGATCGTGGACTCCGGCGGCGCCCATAGGCGCTACGGGAGTCCAAGATCGCAGCAAACGTCCGCCTCAGCGGTTGCGGAAGTACTCGATCGTGCGGCGCAGGCCCTCCTCGGGTGGGACCTGCGGCTCGTAGCCGAGAAGCGTGCGCGCCAGCGTCAGGTCGGGACGGCGCTTCTCCGGGTCGTCGGCGCCCCTGTCGTCGGTGAAGACCACCTCGGACCCGCCGCCGACCAGGCGCGCGATGATCTCGGCGATCTCCCGCACCGTCATCTCGTACTCGGTTCCGCAGTTGATCGGCCCGGTCTCGTGCGAGTCGAGCAGCAGCAGGACGCCGCGCACGAGGTCACCCACGTAGGTGATCGAGCGGGTCTGCGCACCGGTGCCGTGCACGGTGATCGGGTCGCCGCGCAGCGCCTGGTTGACGAAGTTCGGGATGGCCCGGCCGTCGTCGGGCCGCATCCGCTCGCCGTACGTGTTGAAGATCCGGACGATGGCCGTATCGGCGCCGCGGTGGCGGTGGTACGCCATCGTGGCGGCCTCGCTGAACCGCTTCGCCTCGTCGTAGACGCTGCGCACCCCGGTGGAGCTGACGTTGCCGCGGTAGCTCTCCGGCTGGGGGTGCACCAGCGGGTCGCCGTACGCCTCCGACGTCGACGCCATCAGGAACCGCGCGCCGTCGGCAACGGCGCGGTCGAGCAGCAGCATCGTCGCCACCGACCCGGCGCGCATGATCTCCAGCGGCAGCCGGGCGAAGTCGGTGGGGCTGGCCGGCGACGCGAAGTGCAGGATGGCGTCGAACCGGTCGGCGAGCGAGCGGTGCACCGGCAGCGGCTCGGACACGTCGGCTTCGACCAGCGCGAACCGCGGCTCGTCGGCGAGGTGCGCGACGTTGTCCTTGCTCCCGGTGAGGAAGTTGTCGACCACCACGACCTCGGCGCCGCGGGCGAGGAGCTCGTCGGTGAGGTGCGAACCGACAAACCCGGCCCCACCGGTGACCAGCACGCGGTGGCCGGCTCCGAAGCGCGGCGCGATCGTCATGGTCGATAACCCTACCGGCCACCGTCGATCTTGCAGACAGACCTTGGCCCCGAATGCGCGCTATCACGCGCATTCGGGGCCAAGGTCTACGAACTACTGCGCGCCGGCGCCGGTGAGGGAGCGGACCTCGAGCTCCGCGTACTTCTCCTCAGCCGCCGGGTCCTTCGACAGCAGCGTGCCGACGTAGCCGCACAGGAACCCGATCGGGATCGAGATGATGCCCGGGTTCGACAGCGGGAACCAGTGCCAGTCGCTGTCCGGGAACATCGCGGTCGGCGAACCGGAGACCACCGGCGAGAAGAACACCAGCACGACCGCCGAGATCAGGCCGCCGTAGATCGCGGCGACCGCACCGCTCGTGGTGAACCTCTTCCAGAACAGCGAGTACAGGATCGCCGGCAGGTTGGCGGACGCGGCGACGGCGAACGCCAGCGCCACCAGGAACGCCACGTTCAGGCTCTGCGCGAAGATCGCCAGGACGATCGACACCGCGCCGATGCCCAGGGCCGAGATCCGCGCCACCACCACTTCCTGCCGCTCCGACACCTGGCCGCGCTTGACGACGTTGGCGTAGAAGTCGTGCGCCAGCGACGAGGAGGACGCGAGCGTGAGCCCGGCCACCACGGCAAGGATCGTGGCGAACGCGACCGCCGCGATCACCGCGAGCAGCACCGCGCCGCCGTTCTCACCGCCGAGATACCGCTCGCCCAGGTTCTCGGCGAGCAGTGGTGCGGCGATGTTGCCGGCCTTGTCCTGAGCGGTGATCGCCTTGCCGCCGACCAGCGCCGCCGCGCCGAAGCCGAGGGCGAGCGTCATCAGGTAGAAGGTCCCGATGATGCCGATCGCCCAGAGCACGCTCTTGCGCGCCGCCCGGGCGCTCGGAACGGTGTAGAAGCGGATCAGGATGTGCGGCAGGCCGGCGGTGCCCAGCACCAGCGCGATGCCGAGCGAGAGCAGGTCCATCTTGCTGTAGAACGTCTTCATCGCGTCGGCGGACTCGACCCCGTACCGCAGGCCGGGCTTCAGGAACGCGTCACCCTTGCCGGACTGCTTGGCCGCGTCGCCGAGCAGGTCGGACAGGTTGAACTTGTACGCGGCGAGCACCAGGATCGTCATGAGCGCGGCGCCGCTCATGAGCAGGATCGCCTTGATGATCTGGACGTACGTCGTCCCCTTCATGCCACCCACGGTCACGTAGATGATCATGAGGGCGCCGACCAGGATGATCGTGGCGACCTTCGCCGTGTCGGCGTCCATGCCGAGGAACGTCTGGCCGGGCTTGATGCCCAGCAGCAGGGCCACCAGCGCGCCGGCGCCGACCATCTGCGCCAGCAGGTAGAAGATCGACACGGTGATCGTCGAGACGGCGGCGGCCGTCCGGACCGGGCGCTGACGCATCCGGAACGCCAGCACGTCGGCCATCGTGTACTTGCCGGAGTTGCGCATCAGCTCGGCGATCAGCAGCAGGGCGACCAGCCAGGCGACGAGGAACCCGATGGAGTACAGGAACCCGTCGTAACCGGACAGGGCGATGATGCCGGCGATGCCGAGGAACGAGGCGGCCGACATGTAGTCGCCGCTGATCGCCATGCCGTTCTGGAAGCCGGAGAACGACCGGCCACCGGCGTAGAAGTCGACGGCGCTCTTGGTCTGCCGACCGGCCCAGACCGTGATGCCGAGCGTCACGATCACGAGGATGACGAACAGGACAATGGTGATCTCCCGTGCGCTCACGAGGTCACCTCCGAGTCGCCTTCCATCTTGTGCCGGATGTCGTCGGCCAGCGGGTCGAGCTTGCGGCCGGCCCAGTGGGCGTACCACCAGGCGATCACGAACGTGGAGACGAACTGCAGCAGGCCGAAGACGAGCCCGACGTTGATGTTGCCGACGATCTTCGTGCCCATGAAGTCGCGGGCGTACGCCGAGAGGAAGACGTACAGCGCGTACCACAGGAAGAACGCGATCGTCACCGGGAACACGAAGCCGCGGAACGTCTTGCGCAGCCGGCCGAACTCCTCGCTCCGGGCGACCTCGGCATATGACGCCTCGCTGATTACGTGGGGGCCGCCGGAGGTTTCCGGCGTATCGATGCTCATAGGCACCACCTGCGTAGAGGGCGGACAGTTTGGGGTGCTCGCGCCGCGGGCCGGCGCCGGGCCGCGTTGGTGTTCCGACGCCGACCGCTCAGCGCACCGTATGAACGCCGTGTTACAGAGGTGAAGATCGAAGGTCCGCCCCGGTCAGCCGGTGCGCCCAACGACCATCAAGGTGCGCTCAGTGGCGGGCGTCACACCGCTTACCGCAGGGCGCAACGCGACGATCACGAACGCGCCGCCGGCCACCAATCCGAGCCCCTGGACATTGAGCAGCGTGACCGGGCCGAGCCGGTCGCCCAGCGCGGACGCGAGGGCGGTGCCGGCGAGCCCGACCAGCGACATCACCGTCAGCGCGGCGCCGAAGACCCGGCCGCGCAAGGCGTCGACGGTCGACGTCTGCAGCACCGTCAGCACGCCGGCCATGATCAGCGCAGCCGGCACACCCACGGCGGCCATCAGCACGAGCGCCGGCCACAGTTCCGGGTACCAGCGCGGGTAGTTGAAGATCATGAGGTCGCCGACGCCCAACAGGACGGTCCCGAGGCCGACCAGCCAGCGCGCCGGCACCCGGTCGCCGAGCACGCCGCCCAGCAATCCACCCACGATGCCGCCGATCGCCTGCGCGGCCGTGATCCAGCCCAGTTCGCGGGCGCCGCCGTGCAACGTGCGCTGCGCGAACACCACGATCATCACGCTCATCAGGCCCTCGCCGAGCGAGATGATCGCGAGGAACACGAAGATCACGCGCAGCCGGCGGGTCGCGCGGATCACCGCGAGGCCGGTCCGTAGGTCCATCCACACCCGCCGGGCGCCTCGTTCGGTGGCCGCGGCGCCGTCGCGCGCGCGGTCCGCGGGGCGGCGGGCGCCGATCAGCGAGATCATCACCGCCGCGACGAGGAAGGTCGCGGCGTCGGTCACCGCCACCGCGCCGATCCCCGCCGACGCCGCCAGCAGGCCCCCGATCGCCGGACCGGCGAGCCTCGAGAGGTTGTTGTTCAGCGCGTTCAGGGCGTTGGCACGACCGGTCTCGCCGCCCGGCACGAGCGTCGGGAGCAGCGCATTCTCGGCCGTCGACACCACCTGGGCGACGCAGCCCATCGCGAAGGTGGACCCGATGACGATCCACATGTCGCCGGCGTCGTCGACCAGGACGAGCGGCAGCACCAACCCGACCTGGAGCACGTTCGCCCAGACCAGCGCGCGACGCCGGTCCCACCTGTCGACGTACACGCCGGCGAGCGGCGCCACCAGGATCCGCGGGACGAGCCCGGCGGCGACCGCCGCGCCGGTCGCCGTGCTCGATCCGGTCACCGTCAGCACCGTGACCGGGACGGCGACGAGCAGCATCCAGTTCCCGGTCATCGAGATCAGACCGGCCGTCCACAGCAGGACGAAGTCCCGGTGCCGTAACGGTGTCGTCATGACGTCATAGTGACGCCAGAATCGACGTCAGTCAACAGCGCGGTAGCGTCCCCGGTAGTGCAGCAGCGGCTCCACGTCGGTGAGTTCGACCTCGACCAGTTCGCCCTCGACGAGCAGCGCCCAGCCGACCGGGCGGGAGCCGACGAGGCGGCAGCCGGCCCACGTGTGCGGTTGCGCCGGGACCGGACCGTACGGCGTCTGCCGCCAGTCGCCCGTCGCGAACGGGCCGCCCGGCGCCGGTAGCTGGCCGGCGAAGCGGTCGGCGAGTTGCCTGTCGCCGCCGCCGAGCACCACCACGGCGAAGACGCCCGCGGCCTCGACCGCCGCCCAGAGGTCGCTCTCCTCGTCGATGAGTCCCAGCACGCGCGCCGGATCACCGTCGGCGATCAGCGTCGACGAGACGGTGAGGCCGGCGCCGGGCGCGGTCCACAGAGTGACGGCGGCCGGCAGGCGGCCGCGGAGCCGGCGCACCGGCGAGCGGGCGTCCTCGGGCGTGGCGAACGGATCGGTGTGGTGCACACTCACGCAGTTGAGCCTGCCCCATCCTCCGCAAATCTTGGACCTCCGGCGCTGCCCTGGCGACAGC
>Ga0207679_10002307_pt1 | contig 11739 bp, 9 predicted proteins | sample KBSC73metaG_FD_184320 | JGI IMG/M metagenome (GOLD analysis project Ga0207679, IMG submission 184320) | Corn rhizosphere microbial communities from Kellogg Biological Station, Michigan, USA - KBS C7-3 metaG (SPAdes) (version 2) | ecosystem: Host-associated > Plants > Roots > Rhizosphere > Soil ...
TGCGATGCGTGGAGACTTGGCATATGTCGTCAAGCCGCATCGAAGAGTTTGACCAGCGAACACGCTCACGAACATTCGTTCAGGGAATAGGTTTGCCCGGCCGGGTCTGGTCCAGTGCGCGGCCGGTTTGGATAGCAGACGTAACCAAAGATGCAAATTTTCCGCGTGCCGCCACCGCGGCTAGAGAAGGCTTGCATGCGGCCTTTTGCTTCCCCATTCTCCTGGGGACCGAAGTCTTGGGGGTACTTGAATTCTTCAGCCATGAAATTCAACAGCCCGACGCTCGCCTGCTCGAAATGATGGGTGCCATAGGCAGCCAGATTGGACAGTTTATCGAGCGCAAGCATGTGGAGGATGCTTTGCGCGTATACGCGCACGATTTAGAGATCGCGAAGAAACGGGCTGAAGAGGCGACCCGTGCGAAAAGCGAGTTCCTCGCAAACATGAGTCACGAAATTCGTACGCCAATGAACGCCATGATTGGCATGACCGAGCTGGCGCTCGCCACGCGAATTACGCGCGAGCAGAGAGAATACCTGACCGCGATTCAGGGCTCCGCCGATGCGCTTCTCGCGCTGGTGAACGACCTCCTCGATTTCTCGAAAATCGAGGCGCGCAAGTTGCAACTCGACCGGATCGGTTTCAATCTTCGCGACGCACTCGAAGATACCATGCGCGTGCTGGCGCCGCGGGCATACAAGAAAGGAATTGAGCTGGCGTGTCGAATCCATCCTGAGGTCCCTGAGATGGTCGTGGGTGATCCTTTGCGTCTACGCCAGATCGTGGTGAATCTTGTCGGAAACGCCATCAAGTTTACCGATCAGGGCGAGATCGTGGTGCAGGTCCAGGCTGAGTCGCGCACCGAACACGCAGTTGAATTGCATTTTTCAGTTAGGGACACGGGAATCGGCATTCCGCTGGAAAAACAGCAGGTGATTTTTGAGGCATTTTCGCAGGGTGATAGTTCCACCACGCGCCGTTATGGCGGCACCGGGTTGGGCCTGGCGATTTCGTCTCAGCTGGTGCAGCTCATGGGTGGAGACATCTCTGTGGAGAGCCAACTGGGTGTGGGCAGTACCTTTCATTTCACCATCTGGCTTGGTGTCGGCGAGCTGCCTGCGGTCAAATCTCGCGGCAAGTGGCTCAGCATGACCGAACTGCCGGTGTTAATCGTGGACGACAACGCAACTAACCGCCGAATTCTCGAAGAAGTATTCACGAGTTGGCGGATGCGCCCGCTTGCTGTCGATGGCGGGGCGGCGGCGCTGGTCGAACTGGAGAAAGCTTCACGATTGGGGCAATCTTTCGCCGTCGTGCTGCTGGATGGGCATATGCCTGACATGGATGGATTTGGACTGGCGGAGCGAATCAGTCGCGACGGCCGTTGCGCTGGTACAAAGCTCGTGATGCTTACCTCGGCCGGTGAGCCTGAGGACGTCGTGCGTTGTCGCAAGCTTGGTATTTCGGCACATCTGACCAAGCCCATCAAACAATCTGAACTCTTCGACGTGATTGTGAGCGTTATTAGTGAACCAATCCCTGAAAAAACAAAGCCGCGTAAGAAATCACGCATCCGGAAGAGTGGACGGCGCGTGTTGTTGGCGGAAGACAATCAGGTCAACCAGCTTGTCGCGACGCGAATTCTCGAAAAACTCGGGCATCAGGTAACAGTTGTCAGCAGCGGACGCGAGGCGCTATTGGCCGTTCAATCGGGCAAGTTCGATCTTGTTGCCATGGACGTGCAAATGCCCGAGATGGATGGTCTCGAGGCGACGGCTGCGATCCGAAGATGGGAGCGAGATGCTGGCACACACATTCCCATCATTGCCATGACAGCTCATGCCATCAAAGGAGACCGCGAACGCTGCCTGGAAGCCGGGATGGATGGCTACACGTCGAAGCCAATCCGAATTAAGGATCTAGAACAAGTCATCTCAGAACTTGCTCCCAGTGCATCCACCAAAAGGCATGCGGCGAAGGGTGACGCGAGGCACCCGGTGATCGACCACCATGCGCTGCTGGAAGGATTTGACGGCAGCCGTGCCCTTCTCAAGGAGATGGCACGTCTGTTTCTGGCCGATTACCCGCAGCGAGTCGAAGAAATCAAAGAAAGCATCCGTCGCCGAGATGCCACAGCATTGGCGAGAGCTGCGCACGCCCTCAAAGGATCCGTAGGGAACTTCGCCGCAAAAGAGGCATCCGCGATAGCCCAACGCCTGGAGAATATTGGCAGAAACGGACAGCTCGACGCCGCCGGTGAGGGATGCATCGAGCTGGAGTCTGAACTTGCGCTGGTAGCGAAGGAACTTAGAAGGCTGATCGCGAACCCTTCCCAAACCAGAACCCGCCCCGCGAGGCGTGCCAGGGGGCAGGCACGAAAACCCACCTAGGACTCGCTGAGTTGAAGCGACGACTTACGTGCCGCGAAAGAGAGGTAAGGCTCGACTAGCTGACTGCAGCCCGCGCGTCCGAGTTTTCAGAGTTGGGCACACTTGCACAGAAACTGCAGCAAAAACCGGGAATCCCTCCCATCCTAAGTTCCACATCGCCTCGAGCCCGAAGTGACACCCTAGTCCGGCTCTCTGCGGATCTTTTTCCGGGCACGCTTTCGCGCCAGAGCTTGTTTTACGCGGCGCTTGGCGCCCGGTTTTAGGTAGAAGGAGTGACGCTTCACTTCCTTAATGATGTCTTCAGTCTGTACCTTGCGCTTGAAGCGTCGCAAAGCACTGTCAATGGACTCACCTTCTTGCAGTCGAACTTCTGCCAACGGATCACCTCCATACAACATTGAATACCTAACCTTATCTTATCTCGATACCGGGAAACCATTTTTTTAGCAGCGGGCCGTCGGGGACTTCAAGCCCGGGCAGAGGTGAAACCTGGTCTGGTATACTATTACGGAAGCTTTGTACGGTTTGCTTGTTCACGCGGGATCCCTTCTTTCGGATCAGCCTCACCTCCGCTTTTCCTGCCTTCCGATTAATTCAGAGCGAAATCTAAATGGAACGTGAGCGGCTTGGGTGCTCCTGCGCGAGTGCGTGATAACAGGCCCCTCAAGAAAGACACAAATTTCGAATGACCACTTTTACAGAACTCCCGCTTTCTGCTGCGTTGCAGCAGAAGCTCGAGGCATCCCAATTCACAACCTTAACGCCCATCCAGGCACAGGCAATATCTCCTGCCCTCCAAGGCAGAGACATCATCGGGACCGCCCAAACCGGCACCGGCAAAACACTGGCATTTTTGATCCCTGTGATCGAAATGCTGAACCGTGACGCTTTACCACAACCGAATGCGCTCGTGCTACTGCCTACACGCGAACTCGCAATCCAAGTGGAGGAGCAATACGAGCAGCTGCGCGGCAAGCGGCTCAAGAAAGCAGCGCTGATCGTTGGCGGGCTTTCCGAGAAGACGCAGATTCAGGCTCTCCGCAACGGCTCGAGCCTGATTATCGCGACGCCAGGCCGGCTGCAGGACTTCATTGACCGCAAGTTAATCAATCTGCGCGGAACAAAAGTCCTTGTGCTCGACGAAGCGGACCGCATGCTGGACATGGGGTTCCTTCCGGCAATCCGGCGCATTGTGGCGGTAGTTCCCGTCAATCGGCAGACACTGTGTTTCTCGGCGACGATGGAGCAGTCGGTTGCGCGGCTGGTGAATGAGTACACTCGCGAGCCAATTCGCATCGCTCTGGGCTCAGTTCTAAAGCCGGCGACGACGGTCAAATTGAGAGCCTACGAGGCCCGTCCCAACCAGAAGATGCAACTACTTCGCGAACTACTGAGCACGGAAGTTGGACAGACGCTGATCTTCACTCGCACGAAACGTGGCGCTGAACGCGTCGCTCGGGAGCTCATTCGTGAAGGCTTCAGCGCAGCAATGATCCATGGAGATCGCTCCCAGTCCCAGCGCAACCACGCACTCAATGGATTTCAGGAAGGGCGATACCAAGTCTTGGTGGCGACCGATATCGCAGCACGCGGTTTGCATGTTGACGACGTCGCACATGTCATCAACTACGACATACCAACCTTGGCCGAAGATTTTATCCACCGGGTCGGACGTACTGGCCGCGCGGGATCACAGGGCTGCGCTTCAACCATTTTCACTCCAGTCGAGATGATGGACCTAAGAGCTATCGAGCGTACTCTTCAGCTTCGAATAGAACGCAAACAGTTTGATCCTACATCGTCTGAGCTGCCGAGGCGGACGATTCAGAACACGCTTGCCAGCCGCACACTGACTGCTCTGCCCGGCGAGATCTTCGTTTAGCTGAAACAAAGTGAGGCACTTTGACAGGTCTTCTTCAGAAACGCTAGTACCCTGTCACAAGCTTTCTTGGGTTGACCTCGCCCTCGCCGCGCTTGGAACTTCAGCAACTCGCCTTCTCGAACATCGATATGCAGCACCGGGTTGAGCCAGCAAACGCCACCGTGTGGGTTGGTCCCAGCTCTGCCGAGGGCAAGTGCCCGGATTTTGTCATTGCGAAGTGAAAACGGTTGGTCGCAAACGCGCGAGTCCAGCAATATCCGAAACTGCTACGCTATTATGCCCGGAGTCGGAATCAGCTAATGCAGCTTCTCGAAGCAATTAATGACCAACATTCTTGGGGGATGAGAAATGAAATATCGCAAGTTTGGCCGTACGGGGATTGAAATTAGTGACATCGCGCCCGGACTTTGGGGCATGGGGGGATGGAGTGGCTCGGACGACAAGCAGTCGCTCGAAGCACTGCAACTTTCGGTGAATCTCGGCTGCAATTTTTTCGATACAGCGTGGGGCTACGGCGAAGGCAAGAGCGACGGTCTCCTCGGGCAGACGATTGCTAAGTACAAGGGGAAGCGACTTTATGCGGCATCGAAGATCCCTCCCAAGAATGAGCGCTGGCCAGCGCACCCGAGCTACAAATACCACGATGTGTTTCCGCCTGACCACGTTTTCAAATACGCCGATCTAATCCGCAAGCAGCTCGGAACCGATTCAATCGATCTTCTTCAATTCCACGTCTGGACGGACGAGTGGACCGAAGAACCTGACTTCCGCAAGACGGTGGAGAGACTTAAAAAAGACGGCATCATCCACCACTTCGGTCTAAGCTTGAACCGGTGGGAGCCGGAGAACGGAATCAAGGCTGTTCGCACCGGGTTGGTAGACGCGGTACAGGTGATTTACAGCATTTTCGATCAGTCACCAGAAGAGGAACTGTTCCCCGTCTGCCAGGAGCTTAACATCGGGGTTATTGTCCGGGTTGCACTCGACGAGGGGAGTCTAGGGGGAAAGATGACAAAGGACACAAAGTTCCCCCACACCGACTGGAGGTCGCGCTATTTCAATCCTGAGAATCTTGCCAACACTCTGGAGCGCGTGGGCAGGCTCAAACAACTTCTGCCGTCGGGGATGTCTCTGCCAGAGATGGCGCTGCGCTTCGTTTTATCTCATCCCGCTGTCAGCACTACGATTGTGGGAATGAGGAAGTTCGAACATGTCCGCGACAACACTGCGCTGAGTGACAAAGGCGCGCTCCCCGTTGAGCTGCTGCGGGAGTTGAAGCGGCATCGATGGGACCGCAAGCCGGCTCCGTGGTCGGATTGATGAGTGCTTTAAGTTGAAGCTAGCCAGATGAGCCAGATGAGCCAGATGGAGTTCTCGCTCGTATTCTTCATCGCGCCGAGAGCGCACTGTCCTTCACGCAACCAAGTTACGGCTGACGCTGAGTTGAGGTCTGGCCCGAGGCGAGGTTTTGAAGATTCGTATGGAGCGAAGGATTTACGACAATAGGACGAAGCACCAGCTAGCGCAGGGTCCCCTTCTCGGGATCTGATGACGAGAGAGGAAACAACCATGTCCTACAGCATATCGACCCTTCTGCTTCGTAATCTGAGCGACGTATTTGGCGAAAATGACCCTGTGCGCCGTCGAGCTGCAATCGACGAGATCTTTCACGAAGACGCAGTGTTTCCATGACCCCAAGGGCGGCATATTTCGTGGGCGCGAGGAGATTGATCGAATTGCCGGTGTGATAAGAGCAACACATCCAGATTTCGAATATCAGCCCCTCTCACCTCCCGAGGAATTAGGTGATGCCGGACGGGTTCGATGGGTATCTGGCACTCCCGGCAAACCACCAGCTTATGCGGGAACCGATTTCATCGTGGCCCGGAACGGTCGCATTGCTTCGGTCTATCTCTTTTTCGACAATCTACCCTGAGCTGGAGTCTGGTATCCGCGATCGGGACATTCAGGAATTGCTCTGGAGTGCAAGTCGGATGGGAGACCAACAGTTATGACGCAAAGCGCTACGAGTTGGAGGAGGCTACGAATGCCTTGGTTTTTTGAGCCGGCGAGACGATGCGCTCCAAACCAGGACGCATGGCTTCCAAGACACGCACATCATTCACAGTAAACGCATCCTGGGCAGCGCGATACAAAGCTATCACCGCAAGGTCGTGTGATTGTCCTTCCAGCGGCAGTGCCAGAGCCGAGCGTAACGTGCTGTACTTGGTCGGATCGTTCAGATATCCGGGCTCAACCGAAGGATTGCCATTCACGATTAGCCTGCGATTTTGCGCTACCCACCCTGACAGACCTTCGCCAAGAGGAATGCGTAATGAGGCAAAAACCTTGGAGTTTTCCCCCACCACAAAGACAGGTATGAGCACACCCTCGTTCAAGTGGTACAGGGCAAAAGCATCGTACCAAACGGCGCGCTTCAAACGGACCGCAATCAAGGCGCTTATATCCTCGATATCGATAGAGGAACCTGAAGCGCAGCTGATTTCGAGCATTTCATTGCATTGTTTTCGGGCTAAGGCCGTCCGCCCGCGGAAGTCCCCGGCAACGTCGTCATGAGAAGCTTCCGTTTGTTCAGCGAATCCGGCTGCAGGCTGCGACCCGCGTCGAACCTTAAGTTCTGTCGATAGCTTTGAAGGCGTTTCCAGCGGCTGCTCCGTCGCCATCTTTTCCAGTTCGACGTAGCGGCGCTGCAGAAGAGCGACGACTCGCGGGTCGAAACTTGTTCCAGCCTCAGAGGCCACTTGAGCCATCGCCTCGTCCAGGGGGAGTGCCTTGCGGTAGTGTCGATCGGAAGCAAGGGCGTCAAGGCAATCAACCGCGGCCAGGATGCGCGCCCCGATGGGAATCTCCTCACCACTCAATCCGTTGGGATACCCGGCCCCATCCCATTTCTCGTGATGGGCTCGCACGATGGGTACGACTGGGTAGGGAAAATGAACTTGTTCGAGAATTTCCGCCCCGACGATCGGATGGATTTTCATCTTCTCGAATTCCTCTGGAGTCAACTTGCCGGGTTTCGAGATGATGTACTCCGGAACCGCAAGCTTGCCGATGTCATGCAGTACCGCAGCTGCCTTCAAGGCGTCCTTTTCGTCCTCGCTTAGTCCAAGTTCATTGGCTAATTCGATAGCATAGATGCGCACGCGTTGTAAGTGCTTGCTTGTGTTTTCGTCCTTTGCCTCGATGGCAAGCGCCAGGGCTTCGATCGTGCGCAGGTGGAGATTCGAAGCCTGTTCTGCCATGCGAGCTTCGGTCTCGAGTTTTCCGATATACAAGCGATAGGAGCGATAGATCAGGTAAATCGGTGGCAGAACCAGTAACGACGACTGCCATCCAATATGCTGGTTCAAGAAGTTGACCAGGGACGCCGCAGCTGCTCCCACAAGGTAGTAAGCTAACGACCACGAGTAGCTCTCAATCCAGACCTTACGAATCGACTTGCTCTCAGTGAGGCCAATGATCGTGGACATGGCCGCGCTGTTGCAGGCAAAATAAACGATTGTGGCGATCAAAAGCGCTAGGGGCTGCGATGCCTGATGACCGTGAGTAAGAATTAGTCTGTAGGCGCCATACGCAACACTGCTTGAGAGCGTTACCTGCGATAAATTGAAGACCAACTGCACCAGTTTCACTTGCCGCGCCGGCTTCCAATAGAACTGCCCAACCGTGCTCGCGAGTCCGATTACTAGTGTTTCGGGCAAACTCAGTTCGAGGATGCCAAGCAGAGTAAACAGGAAATTCGCGGACAACGTTCCCTCAATCCGCGGCAAACTTACCTTCAGGGACGACGCAAACAGGGCCACGATCAGGTAACAAACGAACTTAAGGGGATCGGTCGATTGCCATTCTCTGAAGGTAAGCACTAAGCACAAGCATCCCGCCGCCGTCATCGTTGTGATGAAGGCTCGCGCGCCGATGGAACGCCATGACATGACAGGTACCTAAATTTTCGCCAATTTGCGAACATCATGTCCCTTCAAAAGCCGACTCGGTGGTTACTCTGGTGTACCACTTAAGAGCGTCATCTTTTGGGCGCATTTCCCGCGACAAAATGTCTCGTTGCCCCCAGTCCGGGACAAATTGTCTCGCTGCTACCCAGCGGATCTACCCGTCCTCGCGTAACAACAAGCACTTACGAGAGTTCGGTCTGGCCTAGCAGTTGCTGCTCTGTAACGGTAAGGCATCACTGGAGGAAGGCACCATGAAGTCGAAAGTAATCTTCATGCTCATGTTGACGGCTTCTCTAGTTTGGGGCGACGACCGTAAACTATCGCCGGAACTGAAAGGCCGACATTCCAGCAACGCCATCGACGTCATTGTCCAGTTTAAGAAGGCGCCGACGCAGCAGCACGAAAGCCGGGTATCGAGTCACGGCGGATTCGTAAAACAGCACCTTGGGCCAGTTAAAGGCTTTCTCGTGTCCATGCCCGCCTCCCGGTTGGCCAAACTCTCGAACGATCCCGATGTGCTGTATGTCTCTCCGGATCGGCCCGTCACGAACAAAATGAATAACGTAGCGCCAACCGTATTGGCGAACTATGCATGGGGATTGGGGTTGGACGGGACCGGGGTTGCTGTAGCGGTGATTGACAGTGGCGTACACGGCGTAGATGACCTGAAAGATCCGCAAGGACACAATCGAATTTTGTACAACTTCGACTCCTTAGGCGGCGGTGCAGATGATCAATATGGTCATGGTACTCACGTAGCCGGCATCATTGCAGGTAGTGGCAAAAATTCCAATTGCTCTAATTGTGATGTACTCATTCGCGGAATCGCGCCCAATGTGACAATCATCAACTTCCATGCCCTCGGGCAACAGGGGCAAGGCACGGATAGTTCGGTGATAACTGCCATTAATAAGGCAATTGCGCTCAAAAGCCAGTACAACATCCGTGTGATGAACTTATCGCTCGGCAGGCCAGTATATGAAAGCTACGCACTCGATCCTCTCTGCCAAGCTGTTGAGGCCGCATGGAAGGCAGGAATTGTCGTCGTTGTGGCCGCCGGCAATGACGGGCGAACCAACTACTCGGTTTGGAATGGCTATGGAACCATCACGGCGCCAGGTAACGATCCTTATGTGATCACTGTCGGTGCAATGAACACAAAGGGGACTCCGGACCGTTCCGATGATGTGATGACTTCCTACAGTTCCAAGGGCCCCACCGCTATCGACCACATCGTGAAGCCTGATCTGGTAGCACCGGGGAACCGGGTCGTCTCCCTGCAGACGGGAGGTTACCTGCAAAAGAACTTTCCGGGAAATCGAGCTGCATTACAGTACTATCAAAACACAACTTCCAAGAATTTGTCGGACAAGTACTTCATCTTGAGTGGGACGAGCATGGCCACGGCTGTAGTAAGCGGCGGCGCAGCATTGCTGATTCAGAAAAACCCCAACTTAACTCCTGATCAAGTAAAGGCCTTGCTGATGAAGACGGCCTACAAGAACCTGCCGCGCTACTCATCAGTGACCGACGCAGGCGTAACGTACACTCTGCAGTATGACGCGTTTACAGTTGGCGCGGGATATCTAGATTTACAGATGGCGATTTCGGCAACCGATGTTCCTCCCGCAAGTCTGAATGCCCAATCGCCCACCGCTACCTACGATGCCAACTGTGATTGTGTCTATCTTGTGCAGAATGGTTCCACGCTCGGGGGCAGCAATGCCTTGTGGGGAAGCAATGCCCTGTGGGGCAGTAGCGCGTTTGTAGGGGCGCAGAACGCTTTGTGGGGCAGCAATGCCCTGTGGGGGAGCAATGCTCTGTGGGGCAGTAACAGTCTGGATGCTTTCAACGCTCTGTGGGGCAGCAACGCTTTGTGGGGGAGCAACCTGACCGATGCGACCCAGTCCCTTTCAGTGGACTTGGACGGCGAAAACTGAGGCTGCGTTCGTTCACCGAGATTGGCAGCTCGTCCTCCCGGATCGTTTCCCAATTCGAGCGATAGTCCGGCGAATTCCACTTGATTGGGATTGGAAATCTGATGCTGCACGAAGTCGAGCAGGCAGGCGCCGGTCGACGGAGATCAAGAGTACGAGAATGGGTTGTATGAAAAGCGTACGTGGGTTGTCCCTGGCGGCATGGTTAGCTTTTGGATTTCCAGTGATCGCGGGCATGAGCGATTCTTGGTGGTCTATTTGCGCCGCGTTCACAAAGCGTTCTTAGCGACTACCCAGATGTCCGCGGCTTTTGCCGCTCCTTCTACAGCGGCGTCCCCAATTCCTTAGTCGCGCATCTCTCTGCGCTGCTAATACCGCACCGATCTCTGGGTATTGGTGAAGATCGCGTGGTTTCATTGAAGGTCAATGAGTGAAGACGCCTGTTAGCGCGACTTGAGTCACTGAGCCGCGAATCAAAGCGCTTGGACGGGTTGAGGGACATCAATCATCCGCTGTCAATCAGGATTTCAGATCCTTTCAAACGCCGACTCGTCGGCGCCTGCGATAATGCTCGCTGGCAGGAGTAGTGATGAAAATGCTAATGTGTGCAGTATTGGTCTCCGCGGCGATTGGGACGCTGACCGACACGAAGAAGAAGGAGATAATCGCGTTCACCCCCCCACAAGTGCCATGGTTTACTCCGTCGTACTATACTGACGGCCGCCAGCGAGCACAGCTACTCGGGGACTCAAGTCAGGGCGGTGCCTGGGTCGATCGTGTCAAGATACCCGCAAACAGACGCGTCCTCGCGCATACGCACCCACAGGACGAACTGATCACCGTCATCGAGGGAACCTGGTATCTGAGCGAGGGAACGAAATTCAACTCCACAAATCTGAAAGGGTACCCCGCGGGCAGTTTCATCGTAATTCCGGCCGGGCTACCTCATTTTGTTGCGACGAAGGAAAGCATCGCCGTCGTTCAGCTCAACGGCAGTGGCAAATTTCGAACGGATTATGTTGAGAAATAGGGAGTGCTAAGCGTGAGTGATCGATCCGCTGCTCATTGCCTCGGCAGGGCTCGGTGCGATAACGGCCATTCGCGGGCACTCGAACGCCGATCTCGTGGTTGCAGACCTTCCTCCTTTATGGCGCACGAAATTCGAACCTGCACAAGTACACGATGGCGCTCGATTCAATTGCTCTCTCGTGTGAGCACATAGCGGAAGCCGATCGCGTAAGTAGGCTTGTAATACTCGCGTTGTAAAACGTACTGGGGTCGACCGTCATAAAAGCCGAAGACCTCGTTATTCATATTCAGGCCGTAGGCAATCAGAGACAGCCCCCGCCAGAAGCGATAGCTACCCTGCGCATCCACCTGGAAATGGGGATAAAGGTATGTGTCTCCGGCTGGTCCGTTGGGCCCTAGATTCACCACGTCCCCGCTTGGATCGTAGTATTGGAAGATGTTTGCGCCGTTGTAGGAAAGTCCTGTTCGCAGAGAAAGGCGCGGACGATCGTAAGTCGGGCTTACGTTCCAAGTATGGGGGGCTTGGCGGA
>Ga0207679_10002319_pt1 | contig 11707 bp, 11 predicted proteins | sample KBSC73metaG_FD_184320 | JGI IMG/M metagenome (GOLD analysis project Ga0207679, IMG submission 184320) | Corn rhizosphere microbial communities from Kellogg Biological Station, Michigan, USA - KBS C7-3 metaG (SPAdes) (version 2) | ecosystem: Host-associated > Plants > Roots > Rhizosphere > Soil ...
CGGCTCGGAGCTCGTCGGTCCCTACCCCCCAGACCTTTTCGGTGTAGGTCTTGAAGAAGAGCTCGAAGAGGCGGTGGCCGAAGCGGGCGGTGACCCAGTCCTCGTAGCTCTCCTCCACCCCCCGCCGCCGCAGCCGGGCACGGGCGTAGGAGCCCAGGCTGCGGAGCAGCTCCAGCGGCCCGATCTTGGCGAAGACGTCCGCGGGCCGCAGCGGGTACTCGATGAAGCGCCCCCGCCAGTAGATCCGCGACAGCCGCGGCCGCACCAGCAGCTCCGGCCCCAGCAGCTCCGTCCAGAGCTCCTCCACCTCGGCGCTCTTGGTGAAGAAGCGGTGGCCGCCGAGGTCGAAGCGGTAGCCGTCGCGGACGACGGTGCGGGCGAGGCCGCCGACCTGCTCGTCGGCCTCGAAGACGACCACGGGGAGGTTTCGCCGGGTCAGCCGGTAGGCGGCCGTGAGCCCGGCGGGCCCCGCCCCGAGCACGGCAACCGGCGCTGCGTCCAATCTTCTGGGGGCGGCCGACATCGAGGATCGAGATGCTATTAGGTATCCCTAATGCGAGCCTCCACCCCGGCTTCCAGAGACGCTTCGACGGCCCCCCTCACCCTCGCCGTGATCGTCCCCGCCACCGACGCCCCGCCCACTCTCGCGAGAGTTCGTGCTGCGCTGGAAACCGGTACCCGCAAGCCGGATCAACTGCTGGTCCAGCGCGGCCCCGCGAGCGGCCCGGCTGCTGCCCGCAACGAAGGCGCGGCCGCGAGCGACGCCGACGTGCTCGTCTTCGTCGACTCCGACGTCGAGGTCCACCCCGAGGCCCTGCAGCTGATCGAGCGGAGCTTCGCCGCCGACCCCGAGCTGGCCGCGGTCTTCGGGGCCTACGACGACGCGCCGGAGGACCCCGGCCTCGCCTCCCGGTACCGCAACCTCCTCCACCACCACGTCCACGTCAGCTCCGCCGGGGAAGCCGAGACCTTCTGGGCGGGCCTGGGAGCGATCCGGCGCGAGCGCTTCGAACAGTCGGGTGGCTTCGACGCCGACCGCTATCCCCAGCCGAGCGTCGAGGACATCGAGCTGGGGATGCGGCTCCGCCGCCGCGGAGCGCGAATCGCCCTGGACCCGCGGATCCGCGGCCGCCACCTCAAGCGCTGGACCCCCCTCAGCATCGCCCGCACCGACTTCGCCCGCCGCGGCGTCCCGTGGGCGCGGCTACTGCTGCAGCAGGGGGGCGACAGCACGGCCCTCAACCTCGGCTGGCGCCGGCGCGCAAGCGCCGTGGCGAGCGTAGCCCTGCTCGGATCCCTCCTCGCCCGCCGGCCCCGACTGGCAGCGGGAGCGCTGGCTGCGAACCTCGTCCTCGACCGCGACCTCTACGCGCTGCTGCTCCGCCGGGGCGGGCCGAAGCTGCTCCTCGCCGGCATCCCCCTGCACCAGCTGCACCAGCTCTGCGCCGCCACCTCGGTTCCGGCGGCGCTGGCCCTCCACCTGATCGAGGAGCGCGGCTGAATGCGGATCGGGATCGCCGGCTGCGGCCGGATCGCCGAGCGCGGCTATGTTCCGGCGGCGCTGGCAGCGGAGGGGGTGACGATCGCCGGCCTCGCCGACCCGAACCCGGAGCGACTCGAAGCCTGCCGGCGGCTCTGGATGGACGACCGCGACGAGGCGCCGGGTTTCGCCGACGCCGCCTTGCTGCTGGAGGCGACCGCGATCGACCTGCTCGTCGTCGCGGCGCCCGCTGACCACCACGTGCAGCCGGCCGCCGAGGCCGCCGCAGCCGGGGTCAGGTCCCTGGTCGAGAAGCCCCCCGCCCCCGACCTCGAGGGCGCGCGACGCCTGGCCGCCCTCGATCCCCAGCCGCTCCTCGCCTTCAACCGCCGCTTCCTGCAGGGCGTCGAGCTACGCGACGCAATCCCCGCCGACGGCTGGCTCGAGCTCGACCTTGAGCTGCGCTTCCGCCGCGACGCCTGGGGCGCGCACGAGGCGCGGGACGAGGCCATCCTCGACGCCGGCCTGCACATGATCGACCTCGCCTGCTTCCTCACCGACTCGGCCCCGATCGCCGTGCGCCACGCCGAGGTCGAACACGAGCGCGCGTTCCTCCAGCTGGAGCTCGCGCGGGGCCGCGCCCGGATCAGCTGCGCGACCAACCGCAGCCATCGCGAGGTGATCAGGGTCGCCGATCGCTCAGGCAGGACATTGGGTCGGGCCCATTGGGGAAGGATCCAGGCTCGCCTTGGTGGCCTCCTCGGCAATCCCGACCCGCTCGTCCTCTCCCTCCAGCGTCAGCTGCAAGCGCTGCGTGCTCAAGCCCCCGAACCCGACCAACCTCTCCCTGCAGAAGTAGAGGTTGGTGGGGTTCGGCGGACGCCGCGCGCTAGTTCTCTCGCCACCGCCGCCGACGGGATTGCTGCCATGGCGGTCGTCGAGGCGGCGAGACGCTCGGCGCAGTTGAATGGCGCCGAGGTCACCGTTGAGAGGGTCGAGGCGGCAGCGTGATCGCCGTCATCCAGTTCGACTCAGCCAGCGCCCGCCTGCTGGAGCGACTGAGGGGTGAAGGCCGGCTGCCGAACCTGGAGGCGCTGCGGGCCCGTGGAACCCGACTCGACCTCGAGACCCCGGCCGAGCACTTCCCCGCCAGCGCGTACCAGACCCTCTACCGGGGGGTAGAGGTCGGCGACCACGGGCTCTTCTACCCCTTCCAGTGGGCGGGGGACGACCAGCGGGTGCGCCTGGCCGGGACCTTTGGGGCGCCGCCGCCGATCTGGGACCTGCTTGGCCGCGCGGGCCGCAGCACGCTCGCGATCGACCCCTACGAGTGCCATCGCCCGGCCGAGGCACAGGGCGAGCTCTTCGACGGCTGGGGGATGCGGGAGCGGGTCGTGCTCGAGCGCTGGTCGGTCCCCGACGGCGCCGATCGTGGCCCGCGGCGGCGCAACGGCCGACCGCCCGATGTCACCGAGGTCTTCGGCGCCCAGACCCCGCGCGAGATGCGCCAGCTCCGCGAGCGCTTTCTGGCAGCGCCGGCGCGCGTCGCCGACCTGGCGATCGAGCGCCTCCGCGCGCGCGAGTTCGACCTCGCCTGGATCGTCTTCGCCGCCCCCCACCTGGCCGGCCATCGTCTCTGGGAAGTCCCGCCGTACATCGACGACGACATCTCGGCCGCCGAGCGCGAGCGCCTTGACGGCGCCCTCGCGGAGATCTACGAGGAAGTCGACACCCAGCTCGGCCGTGTCCTCGCAGCGCTCCCCGACGACTGCGACGTGATCGTCTGCTCGGTCCTAGGAATGGACGAGAACACCAGCCGCGCAGACCTCCTGCCGGAGATGCTCTCCGCAGTTCTAGGTGGCCCCAAGGCATCCCGTGGTTCCTTTGTCGCCCAGGAGGCGACAAAGGAACCACAGGACTCGGAGGACTCCGACTCCGGGGCGATATGGCGGCTTCGGGGGGCGCTCTCGGGTCGGATGCGGGCGCGGATCGCGGCGGCGATGCCGGACCGGATGGCGCTGGAGCTGACGGCGCGGCTGGAGCTGCGCGGGGTCGACTGGTCCTCGACGCGCGCCTTCGCCCACCCGGCCGACAACCAGGGCTACATCCGCTTCAACCGCAACGGCCGCGAGCGCGACGGGATCGTCGGCGTCCGCGAGGCAGAGGAGCTGGCGGCGCAGATCCGCGAGGGCCTGCTCGACTTCCGCGATCCCGGCGGGCAGCCAGCGGTGGTCGCGGTCGACGAGGTGTGCGAGCGCTGGCAGGGAGCCGCCGCCGACCGCCTGCCCGACCTCGTCGTCCGCTGGCGCCCCACCTCCTCGGTCGCCCTCGACGCCGTCCACTCCCCCAGCTTCGGCACCGTGCGCCGCCACGGCTTCGGCAGCGGCCGCACCGGCAACCACACCGACGGCGACGCCTGGGCCATCCTCGCCCCCCGCACCGGCCGCCTCCGCCACCTCGACCGCCCCGCCCGCATCAGCGACATCCCCGCCACGGTGGCCGCCGCGAGCGACCTCCCGCTCGATGGCCTCAGCGGCGAGCCCTTGCTCGAGCGCTAACGCCGAGACCGCAAAATTCCTTCTTGAGGAAGGGTTTTTGCGGTTTCGCGGATGACGCCGGCGAGCGTTGCCGCTTGGGCGGCGCAAACCAACAGGGCCGGGGCCATTCCGGCGCGGAAGCCGGCGCGAATGAGGCCGAGGTAGAAGGCGATGGAGCCGGGACGGCGCCCGGAGGCGACCTGCCGGTACCGGGCGGCGCCGCGCCCGTAGCGGTACTGCTGGCGGAGGAATTCCCCGATCTGCATCCCGTTCTGGTGGACGACCAAAGCGTCAGGGACAAACTGCGGCGCCGCACCTGCTCGAGCCGCCCTCTCCCCCCAGTCCCGGTCCTCCCCCGCTGCCGCCGGAAACGACTCGTCGAACGGCAAGCGTTCGAGCAGCGGGCGCCGGGCGGCCAAACTAGCGGTGACGGCAAATCCCGGCGAGGCCGTCCCGGGCGCCGCCGCCCTCACCTGCAGGTAGTTGACGATCGCCTCCCAAGCCTCGTCCGCGGCGGTGGCTCCCTCCCCCATCCGAACCGGCCCGGTGGTCGCCTCGGCCTCGCCGTCGAGAATCGGCCCCACCAACACCTCGACCCAACCCGACTCCGGCTCGCAATCGTCGTCGGTGAAACACACCACCTCACCTCGGGCCTGCCGCGCCCCCTCGTTCCGCGCCCAGGCCGGCCCGCGCCCCTCGACGTCCTCGACGACCACGACCTCCACCGGGACCGACTGCACCTCCAGCGCTGTCCGGCACCGCGCCAGCGCCTCCGGCCGTCCCCGCGTGGGAACAACCACGGACACCCGCGTCAACCGAGCGCCTCGAAGACCGCCTGCCGGGGCTCGGATTCGTCGCCTTCGGCGATCGCCGCTTCGACCTGCGCCACCGCGGCGCGTCCCGTCATCCCGCCGACCTCGGCGATCCCTGCGGCGTCGACGATCGGGCGTGACTGCCGCCGCGCCTCCGGATCGGGCTCGCCGACGTAGGCGACAGCCGTCGAGTCCTCGGTCGCGCGCCTCGCGTTCGCGCCGACCTGCGTCAGCGTCCACTTCCCGTCCGGCCCAGCAGCATCGAGGCAGACCACTCGCAGCCGCAGGTCCTCGGCCCCTTTGCCCTGCTCCGCCCCCTCGCGCGCTTCGCCGCACAACCGCCGCCCCGCCTGGGCTTCGTCCCCCCGCAGCGGCGCGCTGACGTAGACCGTCACCGTCGCCCCACCCGCAGCTCCCTCTTCGCCGCAGCCGGCGACAAGGGCCGCCGCCAGGGCGGCCGCGACCAGGATCGTCAGGAGGCGCAACACGGAAGACGATCCTAAACTCGCTTGGATGCGCATCGGAGTCCTGACCGCCGGAGGAGACTGCCCCGGCCTCAACGCCGCGATCCGCGCCGTCGCCCGCTCGGCGATCCAGCAGGGCGACGAGGCGATCGGGATCCGCCGTGGCTACCAGGGATTGGCCGAGGACGACTACGTGGCGCTGGGCATGCTCAGGGTCTCGGGGATCCTCCACCAGGGCGGGACGATCCTCAGCACCTCGAGCTTCGAGCCGATCCGCGAGGGAGCGGTCGAGAAGGTCGCCGCGGCCTTCGAGGAGCAGCGACTCGACGCGGTCGTCGCGATCGGCGGCGAGCACACGATGGAGATCACCCGGCAGCTTCACACCGACCACGGCCTGCCCCTGGTCGGCGTCCCGAAGACGATCGACAACGACGTCGGCGGCACCGACTTCACCTTCGGCTTCGACACCGCCGTGCAGGTCGTAACCGACGCGATCGACCGCCTCCACACCACCGCCCAGTCCCACGACCGGATCATGGTCGTCGAGGTGATGGGCCGGAACACCGGCTGGATCGCCGCCTACGCGGGCCTCGCCGGCGGCGCCGACTGCATCGTCATCCCCGAGCAGATCACCACCGTCGAGGAAATCTGCCGCGACGTCACCCGCCGCCACGACCGCGGCAAGGACTTCTCGATCATCGTCGTCGCCGAGGGGGCCAAGCTCGCCTTCGCGGACGGCGAAGAGCGGCTGATCCAGCCGGTCAAGGAGAGCGACGAATACGGCTATCCCCGCCTCGGCGGGATCGGGGCGGCGCTGGCCAGCGAGCTCGAGGAGCGCACCGGCTACGAGACCCGGGTCACCGTCCTCGGCCACGTCCAGCGCGGCGGCACCCCGACCTCGACCGACCGCGTCCTCGCCTCCCTCTACGGCGCCCAGGCCTACGAGCTCGCCAAAGCGGGCGAATTCGGCCGGATGGCCGCCCTGCACGGCCGGACGATGACCTCGGTGCCGCTGGAGGAGGCGGTCAAGGTCAAGGAGGTCGACCTCGGGGTGCTGGAGATAGCCAAACGGTTCTTCACGTGAGAGGCTGGACGGCATGAACGACGCACCCGATTTCAAGGCAGCGACCGATGCCCAGCAGACGATGTGGGCGAAAGGCGACTTCAGCGAAGTCGCCCACCTCGTCGTCCCCGTCTCCGAGACCCTCGCCGCGGCCCTGGAGCTGGTCCCCGACGAGCGGGCCCTCGACGTCGCCTGCGGCAGCGGCAACGGGGCGATCGCCGCCGCCCGCCGCACCTGGACCAAGACGACCGGCGCCGACTTCGTACCGGCGCTGCTGGAGCGCGGCCGCGAACGAGCTGCCGCGGAACGGCTCGACGTCGATTTCGTCGAGGCCGACGCGCAGAGCCTGCCCTTCGACGACGGCAGCTTCGACGTGGCGATGTCGATCTTCGGCGTCATGTTCGCGCCAAACCACCAGCAGGCAGCCGACGAGCTGATCCGGGTGACCAGGCCCGGCGGCCGGATCGGCGTCGCCAGCTGGTGCCCGGACGGCGGCCTGCAGGACTTCTTCGCGGCGATCGTCAAACACACCGGCGGCCCGCCTCCGGGCGCCGTCCCACCCGTCCTCTGGGGGGACGAGAACCACGTCCGCGAGCTGTTCGGCGACTCCGTCTCCGACCTGCGCGCCGAACGGCTGAAGTCGCGACAGGCCTTCCGCTCGGCGCAGCACTACATCGACTTCTTCCGCGACTTCTTCGGGCCGATCAAGTCCGCCTTCGAAGCCGTCGGGCCGGATGGCGAGGCGGAGCTCACCGCCGACCTCGAACGCGTCCTCGACGGCCTCAGCACGGGCGGCGACAGAGCCCTCGTCGTAGAGCCGGAATACCTGCAGGTCTTGGCGACGCGCGCTTAACGCAGGTCGGAGCTCGACATCGTCGTCTGCAACGTGCGGATCGCTGCGCCGATCAGGAGGACGCCGAAGAAGATCATGCCGGCGACGCCGCCGCCCTGTCCGAACGCCGCGTAGCCGATCACCATCGCGGCGATCGCCAGGAAGAGAGTTACGACCATGCCCATATCGCGGGGCATCCTATTGGATCGACCCGGCGCCGAGCGCGTCGCGGGTCTCGGCCAGGAACGAGCCCACGGCGTCGGCGGCCCCCTGCGGAGATCCGCCCTCTCCGGCCGCGCGGACGAGGCGGCTGCCGATGATCACGCCGTCCGCGATCTCCCCCACCTGCGCCGCCTGCTCGGGCGTGCCGATGCCGAAGCCGACCGCCACAGGCGTCGCCGCCTCCGCCTTCGTCGCCTCGACCAGCTCGGTCAGGGCCGCCGGGACCTCGGCCCGCTCGCCGGTCGTGCCGACGGTGGAGACGACGTAGACGAACCCCCGCGCCGCCTCGCATATCCGTTTCCGCCGCTCCGCCGGCGTCGTCGGCGCCAGCAGCGGCACCAGAGCAAGCCCCGCGCCGGCAAACGCCTCCCGCACCTCCCCGGACTCGTCGAGAGGCAGGTCCGGCACGATCACCCCGGCAGCACCGGCAGCGCGCGCCATCTCCGCGAACTTCCCCGAACCGCCGTGCGCGAGGACCATGTTCGCGTAGGCCATGAAGACGACCGGGACGCGATCGGCAACCGCCTCACAGACCTCGAGGGCGGTCCGCAACGTCGCGCCCTCTTCCAGAGCTTTCGTCGCTGCAGCATGGATCGTCGGCCCATCGGCAAGCGGATCCGAGAACGGCACCCCGAGCTCGATCAGGTCGGCACCCCCATCGGCGTAGGCATTGGCCACGGCCAGCCCGGTCTCCCGGTCGGGATACCCGGCCATCATGTACGGCATCAAAGCGGCCCTGCCTTCATTCGCGGCCGCCTCGAAGGCCGCCGCAATCCGCTCCTCGCCGCTCATATGAGCTCGCTCGGGGGTTTCAGACGGGCGGTCGCCTCCGCCATGTCCTTGTCGCCGCGTCCGGAGAGACACAGCACGTCGAACCCGTCCCCCTCCAGCGCGTTCTCCATCAGCCAGGCGATCGCGTGCGAGGACTCCAGCGCCGGGATGATCCCCTCCAGCCGCGACAGCTCCTGGAACGCGCCGAGCGCCTGCTCGTCGGTGACCGCGACGTAGGTGGCGCGGCCGCTATCGCGCAGCTGCGCGTGCTCGGGGCCGACGCCCGGGTAGTCGAGCCCAGCCGAGATCGAGTGCGCCTCGAGGATCTGCCCCTCCTCGTCGGCGATCACCGAGGAGAGCGAGCCGTGGAGCACGCCTTTGACGCCGCCCTGCAGGGAGGCGCCGTGGCGCTGCGTATCGAGCCCCTCGCCCGCCGCCTCGACACCGACCAGCCCCACCTCGGCGTCGGCGACGAAGGGCGTGAAGATCCCGATCGCGTTGGAGCCGCCGCCGACGCAGGCGACCACCCGGGCGGGCAGCGAGCCCTCGGCGCCCAGCGCCTGCTCGCGCGCCTCTTCGCCGATCACCCGCTGCAGGTCGCGGACCAGGGCGGGATACGGCGCCGGCCCCACCGCCGAGCCGATCACGTAGTGGGTGGTGGCGACGTTGGCGACCCAGTCGCGGATCGCGGCGCTGACCGCCTCCTTGAGAGTCCGCGCGCCCGCCTCGACCGGGGCCACCTCGGCCCCGAGCAATTTCATCCGCTCGACGTTGGGCGCCTGCCGGCGGATGTCCTCCGTTCCCATGTAGACGACGCACTCGAGCCCGAGCAGGGCGCAGGCGGTGGCAGTGGCGACGCCGTGCTGCCCCGCCCCGGTCTCGGCGATCACCCGCGGCTTGCCCATCCGCGCCGCCAGCAGCGCCTGGCCGACCGCGTTGTTGATCTTGTGGGCGCCGGTGTGAGCAAGGTCCTCGCGCTTCAGGTAGACCCGCGAGCCGACCCGCTCGGAGAGCCGCTCGGCCAGGTAGAGCGGCGTCGGGCGGCCGATGAAGTCGCGCCGCAGCTGCTGGAGCCGCCCCATGAACCCGGCGTCCTCGCGCGCCTCCGCCCAGGCGGCGGTGAGCTCGTCCAGGGCCGGGATCAGGGTCTCCGGCACGTAGCGGCCCCCGTAGGGGCCGAATCTCTGCTCGATCGTGCTCATGCCGCCTTGGCGCCGACGGAGTTCGCGGCCTCGAAGAAGGCCGACATCGCCGCATGGTCCTTCCGCCCCGGCTCCAGCTCGACGCCGCTGGCGACGTCGACCGCGTAGGGCCGCGCGATCGCGACCGCCTCGGCGACGTTCTCGGGCCGCAGGCCACCGGCGAGGATCGCCGGCACCTCGGAGCGATGATCTCGCAGCAGCTCCCAGTCGAAGGCCTCACCGGTCCCGCCCCAAGCCCCCTTCGCCCGGCGGTCGAAGAGGTGGAAGTCGGTCCGGAACGCCTCGGCGCCATGGACGTCGGCGGCGCTGGCGACGTGGATCGCCTTCGCGACCTTGAGGCCGGTGCGCCGCTTCACCTCGGCGCAGAACGAGGAACCCTCGTTGCCGTTCAGCTGCACCATCGTCAGGCCCTCGTCCTCGACCGCCCGCGCCACCTCGTCGAGGGTCGGGTTGACGAAGACGCCGACGACCTCGCACTTGCGCCGGAAGGCGGCCGCGATCTCCGTCGCCGCGCCGGGGTCGACGTTCCGCGGCGAGCCGTGGAAGTGGATCAGCCCGACCGCCCAGGCGCCGAGGCGGACGGCCTCGGCCGCGTCGTCGAGATTGGTTATGCCGCAGAACTTCACCCGCACAACCAGAGCGTACGTGAAGGGCGGGCCCGATCACCGGGCCCGCCCCCCTGATTCGCAACTATTCGGAGCTGCTCTGGGGCTGCGTCCCTAGGGTGACGTCGGCGGTCTTCTCCTGACCGTCGCGGAGGAGGTTGAGTTGAAGTTCGTCCCCGGGCTCGTGACCCTGGATGATTTCGACGAGCTGGTCCATGCTCTTCAGCTTCTCGCCGTCGACCTCGGTGATGATGTCGCCGCCCAGCCGGACCTGTTCGCCGTTGATCTGCGCTTCGGTGCCGCCGGCTTCGAGCCCGGCCTTGTCGGCAGGCCCGTCCTTGACCACCGACTGGACGATCACGCCTTCGTCGACCGGCAGGTTCAGCGCCTTCGCCAGCTCAGAGGTGACCGTGCCGCCGCTGATGCCGATGAAGGCGTGTTCGACCTCGCCCTTCGTCTTCAGCTGCTCGATCTCGGCGCGGACGGTGTCGATCGGGATCGCGAAGCCGATGCCGACGTTGCCGTTGCCGCCGCCACCGGTGGCGATCTGGGCGTTGATCCCGATCACCGCGCCTTCGGCGTTGATCAGCGGCCCGCCCGAGTTGCCGGGGTTGATCGCCGCGTCGGTCTGGATCACGTGGGAGATCGAGAAGCCGTTGGGCGCCTGGATGTTGCGCTGCAGGGCCGAGACGATGCCGCTGGTGACGGTGCGGTCGAGCCCGAAGGGGTTGCCGATCGCGACCACCGGGTCGCCGACTTCCGCCTCGGAGGAGCGCCCCAGCGTCAGCGGGTGGAAGGCGCCCTTCGGCGCGTCGACCTTGAGCAGGGCGACGTCGGTGCCGGGGTCGGCGCCGACCACCTCGGCGTCGTAGGTGGTCTCGGAGTCGCCGAGTTTGACCGTCACCTTGCTCGCGCCTTCGATCACGTGGTTGTTGGTCAGCACGTGGCCTTCCTCGTCGATCACGAAGCCCGAGCCGGTGGCGCTGCCGCCGCCCCCTTCGGGTTCGACTTCGCCGAAGGGGTTGAAGCTTTCGGTTTCCGGCGCTTCGATCTGGGATTCGATGAAGGCGACCCCATCGCCGTCGGCCCTGTAGATCTGGTTGACGACGTTGCTGCTGCCGCCGCCGGAGCTCTCCTTCACCGGCGCCGTCAGCGGCGCTGCGACGGTAGTCGTCGAACCACCGTCGGACTTGACCAGGCCGGCGGCGATCGCGACCAAGCCAAGCAGGGCGACGACGAGCCCGCCCAGGAGGGCGGCGAGGAAATGCGTTCGGGAGCTTTTGGCTTGATTCGGCATGAGGTCAGGATGAGGGAGATCGGTGATCCGCCCCTAAATGCTCTCCAAAAGTTTTCTAAAGAGCCTGACCCAGGCTAGACGAGATGTTCCCGGGTCCCCTCTTCACCGCCTGCCAGCTCCCGCACCTTGGCCTCGGGGTCGGGGACGGTCATCAGGGCGCCGCCGATGAGGACGGCGTCGACCCCCACCCGGTCGAGTTCCTCGAGCTCCTCGCGGCCGGAGATGCCGCTCTCGGCGACGACGGTCTTGCCCGCCGGCACGTCGGGCATCAGCTCGAAGGTGGTCTGGATGTCGACCCGCTGCTCGTCGAGATCGCGGTTGTTGATCCCGATCACCTCGACGTCGACCTCGAGCGCGTGCTCCAGCTCCTCGGCGTTGTGGACCTCGACCAGGCAGTCGAGATCGAGTGCCCGCGCCTCCTC
>Ga0207679_10002320_pt1 | contig 11707 bp, 8 predicted proteins | sample KBSC73metaG_FD_184320 | JGI IMG/M metagenome (GOLD analysis project Ga0207679, IMG submission 184320) | Corn rhizosphere microbial communities from Kellogg Biological Station, Michigan, USA - KBS C7-3 metaG (SPAdes) (version 2) | ecosystem: Host-associated > Plants > Roots > Rhizosphere > Soil ...
GGTCGTGGGCATGAAGCGCGACGGCCGTGACAATCCCCTGGAGCGTATCGAGATGACGGTCTCCATCAGCGACTGACGGGATGGCTGCCCCGCTGTCACACTGCAAACGACGCCGGCTTCTCAGCGGCGTCGTGTTGCTGCTTTCGCTTGGGCCACTGGCTGGACTGTTCCTGGCTACCGGCTGCGCGATCCCTCAGGTTCCCTATCGTACGATCTACGAAGACCCGGTCAACTATGTTCGATTGGAGGAAGACGACTCCGTGCTTCCGGAGTGGCCGCCTGGCCACCATGCTCATCCGAAGGCATTCACCGCGGATGAGATGACCCGTCTCATCAACGGTATGACTGTCAAGGAGCATCGAATCTGGCTTCAAAAATGGTTCCAAGGTGAGGCCCCGCTCGTGCCGGTCTTCAAGGAGGACGAAGTGACGCTGCTGATTCCGCAACTGGTCGAGGCCTTCGCGTCGGCAAGATACAACGAACGTGTCACCTTTTACCTGAGCCAGCCTCAAACCTCAGTCAAGCGTGTGATCACCTCAGGCGGCTTCTACATGCACAATGACCGGTTGCACATCCTTCTGGGCAACTGGCAGATTGTCTACGGGATTCCGACGTATGGCATGATTTACGACCGGCGGTATCCAATGCGGCCGACGGCGGCCAAGGGCTTCGATCTATACTTCGAGCCATCGGATGTCGTCGTCAATCAGGGCAGCAGTATGTGGGACACGATCTTTGCCAACACGAAGGACGAGCTCGTGATCGACATGAGCCGCTGGCAGGCGTCGGTCACCGCTCGCTCGGTTCAGGAACGCCTGCCATGAGTGCCTGATAACCCATGCATACCGGCCACGATTGACTTCAGAGTCCCATGGTACCGGAACGTCGCCTCAGACGCTTGTCATGGGCAGTCTTGACAGCCTCGATGGTGATGTCGGCCGTCCTTCTGACCGTATCTCTCCTTGCGCTTGCCGTATCGTCCGTGCCCCCTGCATCGGCCCGTGAGGCTCCCGCCCGTGCGCGAATGCCGATCGGAGACGATCCGCGAGTCGTCCGGGCTCGCCCGCTGCCCGTGGAGAACGCGGCGCCGGATCTGAACAGGATCATCGAAGAGACCCAAGAAGAACTGACCCGCCGTCCCGGGGATGCCGAGGTGCGGTTTCGCCTTGCGTTTGCGCTCGAGCAGCGTGGTGATATCGATCGGGCGATACAGGAATATCTGAACGTCATTCAACTGGCGCCGGGCCACGTGTGGGCACGCAACAATCTCGGCGTGCTCTATGCAAAACGAGGGCAGTATGACGAGGCTATCGGCAAATTCGGCGAAGCGCTGTTTCGAGATCCACAGCATCAAACGGCTCGATTGAACTCAGGCCTGGTGTTTCTGAAAGTCGGCGACACCGAGGCGGCGTTGCGGCAGTTCCGCACGCTGCTCACGATCAATCCCAAGCACGTCGAAGGGCTTATCGGCCTCGGGAAGGCGTTCATGGAGCAGGGCGAATTCGACCAGGCGGCCTCCCAGTTTCGGGAGGCGCTCGCCGTCGACCCGCAATCCTCCAGGGCGCAGCGCTTTCTGGGCAAAGCGCTGCTGAAGAAAGGGGACATAGCCGGTGCGGTATCGGCCTACCAACGGGCGGCGCAACTTCGGCCGCACGATCCGTATGTACGCTACGAACTGGCGCAGGCTCTGGATGCCGACGGAAATCGGGCAGAGGCTGTCAGCGAACTGCGCCGGCTTCTGGAACGTCCTCCCAACGATGCAGAGGGAGATGCCGTTCGCGGTCTTGCCGAAGCCTCGCTCCGCCGATGGGGCGCCGGGCCATGAACGCCGCTATCGAACGGTCGGATCGACCTCCAGATGCGCGGTTCCCGCGGAGGCATAGGCGAGAGTGACCTCCGCGAGCTTGTAATCATATTGCGCCTCGGCCAGCCTGGTCTGGGCCGCCGTCAGGGCCACCTCCGCCTGGGTCACTTCCACGATCGAACCCAATCCCAATTTGTACCGCTGTTTGGCGAGGTTCAGCGCTTCCTGCGCGGTTTTGACCTGTTCTTCGCCGAGCTTGATCTGCTGGGCAAACGAGATCGTATCGAGATACGAATTCGTCACCTGTTGCGTCAGCGCCTGCTCGATGTTGAGGCTTACCGCCTCGGCGGCCGCCTTCTGGGCCTTGGCTTCCTGGATCTGGTTCTCAATCATGAACCCTGTGAACAGCGGCATCGACACGAATCCGCCCGCTGCCCACCATCCGCCTGTATTGTTGGCCTGTGAGCGGGTCTGGTCGTACACTTGAAAGTCACCGCCGCTCGCATAGGCCGACACGGTCGGGAGGTATTGGCGTTTGGTGGCGGTGATTTTGGCTTCCGCAGAGGCAGTCAGTTCCTTGGCCTTGCGGAATTCCGGATGAGACAGGCTGTCGCTGATCAGTGAGTCGAGCGGACGTTGAGCGCGCACTTCGATCGGCACGTCTTCGAGCACGTAGTCCTCCCCACCGGTGATCCCCATGGCACGGTTCAAGTTGGCAAATCCGGATTTCAGCCCGTTGCGAGCCCGCACGAGCTGAGATTCGGCATTGGTCAATTCGACTTGCACCAGATCGACATCCAGCTTCGATTTGAGCTGTTGACGGTAGAGGGCCTCGATCTGTCCCTTGATGATGCCGCGTTCGCGGACGGTTTCCTCCGCGATCTGCACCAGCCGCCGGTGTTTGAGACTGATGAGGTAGGCCGTCTGCACATTGAGTACCACGAGGGCTTGTCTGGCACTAATGCCCTGCTCCTGGGCTCGCTCGGCAAGGTGGGCGGCATCCACGGTATTCTGCGAATAGCCAAAGTCGAAGATCCGCTGGTTGATCGATACACCGCCGACATACTGACTGAGATTTTGCTGGACCAGGAATCCGCCAACCAGGAAGCGGGGATTGAGCCGTCCGGCTCCTGCGGTGGTATCAAAGTTGGCATCCACGTGGGGATAGTAAATTGCCCGTGCCTGTTCGGTTCTGGCGCTGGCGACCTTCAAGTGGGCGCCGGCTTCCTGAACGAGAGGGTGATGGTCCAGGCCTAGTTCGATGGCCTGTTGGAGACCCAAAAAGCTGCCGCGCGGAGGAGGTTCGGACTTCTGCCCGGGTGGTTGAGCCCCCGTGTACAGCGGTGTGAACAGGATACCGAGGATCAACAGAAACGCCATTCGCATGATGACAGGCATGTTCATTCCTCCTGCATGTGATGGGTGTTGAGTCTATGGTTTGGCAGCTGGTTCAGGATGAAGCGGTGCGGGTGGCTGACCTCCGGCGGAACGCCGCTCGAATTTCTGCTGGGCCGGTTTACCTTCGGGCAGTTGGAAGGGAGAGGTGCGCACCACACTTTGATCCAGGAGCTGCCGTTTTCCGACCACGACCACATCCTCATCCCCGCGGAGGCCGTCCGTAATTTCGATCCACTGTCCGTCCGTAATGCCGGTGTGCACCGTCACGGCCTTCGCTTTGCCCTGCTCGACGATGAAAACGGACGTTCCCTTCCCTGTGCTGCTAACCGCTTGGGGGGGCAGCACCAGCGCATTGGGGATGTCCCGTAGGCCGATGATGACTTCGGCAAAGGTGCCTGGCCGCATGGCGTGATCGGGGTTCGGGAGGTCGACTTCGACCAGCAAACTGCGGGTCGAAGGATCGAGCGCGAGCGTCGATCGGGTGATGGTGCCCGTGAACGAACTATCTTGTCGCTCGTGCACGCGTACTGCGACCTTTGTGTGGCCCGGACGTACCCACGGCGAGTCGTCCTGGGGCACGTTGGCATAGATGCGGACCGTGTTGAGATCCATAATTGTGAAAAGGGGGATCGCCGTCGTGGCCGAGGAGGTGGCGACTTGAATCAGCGCGCCCGGATCGGCGAACCGCGCGGTGATGCTGCCGTCGTAAGGGGCGCGGACTTTGGTGTAGTCCCGCATCACCGCGCGCTGCTGCATCAGATTTCTCGCCCCTTCATAGGCGGCTTCCGCCACGTCGACGTCCTGTTTGGCGATGACGTCCGGCGACTCTTTCCAGACGTTCCTCAGCCGGTCAAACGTGATCTTCTTGATCTTATAGTCGGCCGCCGCCTGTTGGTATTGCTCTTCGACCTCCGGCGCGTCGATGATGGCCACGACCTGCCCCTTTTTCACCTCGTCGCCTTTGTCCGGACCGATCCATTTCAGATAGCCGGACACTTTTGCGTACAGGGTCGTCTGGTAGAGCGGGGCGATGTTGGCCGGGAGCGTAATCGAATAGGTCAGATCCTTCCTAAGCGGTTTCGTCACCTGCACGTCGACGGGTTGATTGTCGTACGGCAGCGCTTTGCCCTCGTCGTAGGAGCCGTTCGCCGCCGGTGCAGCTTGTTTTGCCGTCCGCTGCGGTTCGTCGGGCTGACAGGCCCCCAGGGCAAGTACCAGTAGCAGGGACATCGCAAGAGACGCCTTGCCCATGGTCTAAATCTCCTCCGCGGCGGCCGGTGGAGTCGTCGCAGCCTCGAGGTGAGTCCGCCCGGACAACACCAGCGCATGCAGGACCGGTACGACGAGCAGTGTCATGACGGTGGAGACGGCGAGCCCCCCGACCACCGCACGGGCCAGCGGCACCATCGTTTCATTCCCCTCACCGAATCCCAGCGCCAACGGCAGGAGACCCAGGATGGTGGCCAGTGCGGTCATCACGATGGGCCGGATGCGCCGGCGTCCCGCCTCCAACACCGCCCGTTCCGCCGTAGCACCGGCTCGCACCATTCTGTTGGAGAAATCGACCAAGAGAATACTGTTCGAGACCACGATGCCCATCATCATAAGCGTTCCGATCATCGACTCGACGTTCACCGACGTCGTGGTCAGGTACAGCAGGATCACCGTGCCGATCCATCCCAGCGGAACCGCCACCAGAATGATGAGCGGATCAATCATCGAGCGAAACAGGCCGACCATGACGAGATAGATCAGCAGCACGGCAAGCGGGAGGGCGAGGGAGAAATTGGTGAATGCGGCGCGCATGTTTTTCACCTCTCCCTTGATGTCGAGCGTCACGTCCTTCGGCAGCGGGACCGTGGCCAGCACCTGTTCGATTTCCTGCGCGACCCGTCCCAGGTCGTTGCCGACGGGCGTGACCAGGACGTCGATGAGACGGGACAAGTCATAGTGGTCCACACTGTCCGGTCCGGTTTTGATCTCGAGGGACGCGACGTCGCGAAGCAGCACGGGCGGTCCTCGGCGCTCGTCTGCGGCAAAGAAACCCGCCGACAAGTCGAGATTGCGGCCGGCGAACGGCGTATTTTGCAGCGCGATGGTCGACCCGCTGGATCCTGCCGTGGTCAGCGCCGACGTGGGATTCAACGCCGTCCTGGCGCCGATCACGGGGATGTTGAGCAAGTCCTCTGTGGTGGTGAGCGATTGTTCGGGATATTGCGCCAGCAGAAAGTAACCGTTGGCGGTCTTGGGATCGAGCCAGTAATTGGGGGACAAGGCCAGATTGGAGCTGATTCCGGTAATGACGTCCACGATGACGCGATCCTGCGTCAGGCCATAGTAGGCGGCCTTGGTCCGATCCACGTTCACATGGAGCTCGGGGTAGCTTTTCCCCTGCTTGATGCGCACATCGGTCGTGTTGGCGACTTGTGCGACCTTTTGGCGGATCGTTTCCGCCACCGGCCGGACCTGGTCAAGGGTCGGCCCTTTGACCTGGATGTCGATCGGCGCCCGCAATCCGAAATTCAGCACGTCGCTGATGATCCCACCGGTCTGAAAACTGATTTCTAAGCCGGGCAGGGACTTGCCGGTTCTCTCCCGCAATGCCTCGATGTAATCATCCGTACGAGTCTTGTGACCGGTGACGAGGTTGACCAATATGAAGGCCGTGTGATTGCCGGTGTTGGGCGCGAAGCGGGCCGCATCGCCGTAGTAGAGACCGGTATTGGATACGACCTCTTCAAGTTCATCCTTTGGGATCGTATCCTGAATCACCCGTTCGATATCGGCGACGATAGCGGTGGTCTTCTCGATGCGAGATCCCTCTGGTGCACTGATCAACATCGTGAAATTCCCAGCATCCACCTTTGGGAAGAATTCCGTGTGCAAACGAGGCAACAGCAGACTGCCGGTGACGATCAGTGCGAGCAGCGCCGCGATGAGCACCAGGATTTTGAAGCGAAGACCGAGGCGGAGCGCCCTGTCGTAACCCGCCAAGACAAATCGGAACCACCCCTCGTGTGCCGAACCGTCGTCCTCTGCGCCGTTGCCGTGCCCGCGCGAATAGAGGCGGGCCAGCACGACCGGAGTGACGGTCATCGAGACGACATAATCTGCGAGCATCGCGAAGGCGACCGTCAGCGCCAGCGGCACGAAGAGATACTTGACGATTCCGGCGAAGAAGATGATCGGGAGATACACAATGAGGATGCAGATGGTCGCCACAAAAATGGGGAGAGTCAGCTCGGTCGCGCTGTCTTCAGCTGCCGAACGGCCGTCCTTGCCCATTTCAAGATGGCGGTGCAGATTCTCCTGCACGACGATGTTGTTGTCGAGGAGCGTGCCGATCACGAGGGCTAGACCTCCCAGCGTCATGATATTGACCGTCTGGCCGCTCAAAAAGAGCGAGACGAGCGCCGCCGTCAACGAGAGTGGAATCGCCAGGCTGACGACCAGCGCCGCCTTGAAGCTGCGCAAGAACAGAAAGATCATCAGGCCGGCGAGTCCGGCTCCCAACAGCCCTTCCTTTTGCAGATTGGCGATGGCCTGTCGGATATACAACGATTGATCGTAAATGAACTTGACGGATGTTCCGGCTGGAATTTCCGTCAACTTGTGGAGTTTCGCGCGGACACCGTCCGTCACCTCGAGCGTGTTGGCGCCTTCCTGTCTCGTGATCGGCAGATAGGTGGCCTCGTGGCCATTGACGCGCACAATGGAAGTTTGGATGGCGGAACTGTCCGCAGCGGTCCCGATGTCGCGGACGAGAATAGGCGTTCCGTTGACGACTTTGATCGGGACGTCATTGATCTTGTCGACCACATCGATGAGGCTGTTCGAATAGACGTAATAGTCCAAATCGCCGATCTTGATGTCGCCAGCCGGGATAATCGCACTTTGTGCGTTGATCGCCTTGACGACATCGGAAGGGGAGACCCCTCGAGCCAACATCCGCTGTTGATCCATGAAGATGGTGATCTGCCGGACTTTCCCGCCCAGGGGAGGCCCGAACGAGATACCGGGGATGCTGGCGATCTGGTTACGCACCGTGAAATACGCCAGGTCGCGAATCTCTTTCGGTCCGAGGTTTTCGCTGTTGATCGAGAGGAAGCCGATCGGCAGGCTGGCCACGCCGAACTTGTAGACCGAGGGCGGATAGACGCCGGGCGGCAGGAGGCGGATGATGCTGTAGGCCAGACTGGTCAGCTCCGATTGCGCCGCGTCGATGCCGTATTCGGGTTGAAAAAAGACTTTGATGTAACTCATGCCGGCGAGAGATTGCGACTCGATATGCTCGACGTAGCTCGCTTCCACGAACCGCTGCTCCATGCGAAGCGTAATCGCCCCTTCCATTTCGCTGGGACTGAGGCCCCGATAGAAAGTGGTGACCAGAATGGTCGGAATTTTGATCTCGGGAAAGATATCAACACGCATCTTCTTGTACGACACGGCGCCGAGCACGAGCGCAATCATGCACAAGGCAAACACGGCGTAAGGATTTTTCAGGGCCGCGCGGGTCAGCATGTGGTTTCGACCCAATACGGGGTGCGATTTCTCATCAACCAGTACCGGCAGATGTCGCCGACGCATTGCACGAGGTCTTCGAACGTCTCCGGCTTGACCACATAGCCGTTCACGGTGTGGGCATAGGCGGCCGACAGGTCGGTCACATGGTCCGAGGTGGTGAAGGCGACGACCGGAATGGCTGCAAACCGCGGCTCCTCCCGGAGTCGCTTGAGGAAGACGTCTCCATATTCGTGGTGGAGATGCCAGTCGAGCAAGATCAGTGCAGGCAGTTCCGACCGGTGCCTCAGAAAATGCAGGGCCGCCTCGCCGTCCTGATGTAAATACAGGATGACATCGCCATCGATGCGCAGAAGGGCCTGGCGGAAGAGCTCGCGCTCGCCGGGGCTGTCGTCGATCAATAGGACGGAGGCGTGACGGTGCATCGAGGTGCGTATCAGCAGGGATCATGCCGGGAGGCAGTGGAGGCTCGGCAGTAAGAGTTGTCTTGAGAGATCAAGTGCTTAGCAATGAAAAGCAGGATGGTCATTGGTGATCGATTCGTCGAGGCAATCTGGAGAATTTCCATAGCACCATGGAAGTTTTCCAGGATCGCGCCCTCTGTTCAGGTTGCAGTTGTGGCAAGGTGTCGCTGATCGCGAGGGATGGAAGTCCAAACGGAGTCGATACGCTCACTGCTGATGAGCGAAGGGCGTTCCTGTGGCGGCGCCTATCGGGGGAAGCTGCGCGACCGGAGCCTTATTCGCCTGATGGTAGAGCGCCAGGGCTTCAGGCATGTGTTCAGTCAATCGCTTAATTCGAGTTTCGTGCCCCGGATGTGTGGAGAGGAATTCATGGGGCTGCTGGCCGCCTGACTGCTGCATGCGCTCCCAGACTCGAACAGCTTCCTGGGGATCATAACCGGCATCCGCCGCAAGCAGCAGACCAATATAATCCGCTTCGGATTCATGTGCCCGGCTGAACGGCAGCAGCACGCCCACCTGCGTCCCGACGCCGAGCGCGGACATGGTCGCCTGACTCGTCACCGGGCTGAAGCCTTGAGTTTGCATCGCAATTGAAGCGCCGACCAGACCGATTTGCGCGAGGATCCCCTGACTCATGCGCTCGGAACCATGCCGGGCCAGCGCATGAACGACTTCATGTCCCACAATCGCGGCGAGTCCGGACTCATTGTCGGCCACAGGAAAGATTCCCGTGTAGACGGCGATTTTTCCACCGGGGAGGGCGAAGGCATTCTTCGTACCATCGTCCTTGATCACGGTGACTTCCCATTTGTACTCGTTCGCGGCTTCAGCATATTTCGATTGTTTGGCCGCTTCGATGATCCGGGTGGCAATTCGCTGCACCGGTGCCACTTCCGAGGGATTGTGTGAAATCTTCACCTTGGGATCGCTCAGCACATCCTGGTAGGCTTGAGCACCAAGATTCGATTCGTAGGATTGCGGGACCATCAACAACTGCCAGCGCTTGGTATAGGGGTTGGTCACACAGCCGGTTGTCTCGATGAGGAGAAACGGAAGCAGAACTATCCAAGGGGAAAGCCGATATGCCATCTCAGTCTCCTTGCATCATTTCAATCGATCACCCACCGTCTAGAAACATTGTATGTGGCCGGAAGCGTCGATCGTGATTAGGACATCCCCTAGAAGAGAACCGCACCCAGGGTGTTTGACGGCACGAACCCTGGAAATTACCGTGTCAGCAGGGTCGATCCATGGAAAGGAGGGCACCTGCGGAGGGCGAGTCCGGATCGGCCAGTTGTTGCGCGGAATGACCGAGCGGTTACGACCGATGATTGGCGTGGATGATGCGGAAGCGCACTTCGTCGGCTTGCGTATAGGCAGAGGTCCGTTCGCCGGCAAATAGGCCGCACCGGTAGAGACCGGGCGTCCATCCACGCTCCGGAGCCACCAGTCTGAAATAGCCTGATTGGTCGCTCATGGCCATGAGCACGTGGTCCTGGGCGAGCACCCGTGCCTGCCCCATCGCTTCTGAAGTTTCCAGAAAACATTGCGTCGCGAGAGGAACGGCGTCGTAGGAGTCTGACACGAGCCGGAAGACCAGGTAGATCTCTTGCTGAGTGTGGGGAAAACTGTCGCTCGGATTGAGCGGAATGAAATCATGCTGCCCGGTGGGCAGATCGTCGCGCATGACTTTTCCCGCGGGAATGACGAATCGGAACCAGCTGAAGTCCGCATCGCGGCCCGCCAAGGTTCCTCCGGTATCCAAAGCTGGTTCGGGCTTGAGCCGGTTCAGCACCTGTTCCATTTCCTCCTTGGTGGGGCCTGCGTCGGCAGGCTTCGGGTCAGGAGAGGGAGCCGTTTCCGATGACGGTTCGGTCTTGAGGTCGGCCAGTTCAGCCGGGACGTGCGGGCGGACCTTATCCAGCCAGCGCAGGATTTTTCTTCTGTCCAGCACGCGGGTGCCTGGAGGGAGGGCGTTATCTTTATTCTGGAGGTCGAAGAGGACGGCCTTCTCATACAGCGTGTGGAAGTGCATGAACGCCTCTTCCCACCGTTCCAATTCCACGAGGCATTGTCCCATTCGGAAAACAATGTCTGCGTACTGGTCTTCCGTGGGATCGAGATCTGACACTTTGCCGAAGACCGGGAGCGCCTCCTCGCATTTCCCAAGTTGCATCAAGGTCAGGCCGAATTGATGGGTGGCCGAAGGATCGCGCGGATTCAACTCCAACAGTTTTCGATACATCGGCTCGGCTTCCCCGTAGCGGCCGGCGACGAACATTCTCCAGGCGTCCGCGCGCATGAGCGCCCACTCCTTCAATTGCTCCGGAGTGATGTCCCTCGGGGTGAAGACGGGATCGAAGCGCCGGCCGCGGTCTTGCGAATGTCCGTGAAAGACGGTCACGAGCGTATTGGCCGGCAGTTCAAGCGGTGAGCCATCCGGAATGTGATCGAGCACGTATTGCACGTCACTCGCCGCGCCTTCGTAATCCAGGACATCAAAGCGGGCTCGTGCTAGGGCCAGCCGCCAGGTATACATCTCCGGTGCCAAGGCGACGGCCTGCTTGTACGAGTCAAGGGAGGCTTCCAGCCGATCGAGCTTCCGAAGTTCGCGCGCCAGACGAAAATAGGCGAGAGGATTTTCCGTGTCGATGGCCGCGATGCGGCGCAGTTCCTCGATCGATTCGTCTCCGCGTCCGGACCGCACCAACAGACTCCATTTGGCCCACCGGACGTCGAGTGCGCTGGGCTGACGCACGAGCACCGCCTCATAGGCCTGCAGCGCTTCCTGCGATGCGCGAGACGTCGTCAGAATGTCACCGCGTAATTTATGGAGCGGGAGGGCTTCCGGATTGGCTTCAATGCCTTGATCAAGGATTTCGAGCGCCGGCGTCGACGCTCCGCTTTCCCAGGTGGCTTTTGCACGTTCAATGATCTGGCCGTCAGAAAGACCCTGCGGACCATCGGCGTATACGATTGCTCCGGCAACCAGTTGGAGCAACAGGAACAGGGTTATGGCGCATCCGGAGGGTCCAGACATGATGACCTCATTATAACGTAGGTCTGCTTATTTTCTGAGAGACGACGCCCGGACAAAGGATTCGCGGGATGGAAGTGGTTGATGACTCATAGTTCTTTGGACCAGAAGACAAAAAAGCCGTGACGGCCCGGTAGTGGTTGGCCCCCTCCATGGTCGCTGTAAATCCCAAAGTTGTAGCTGTAATTGATTTCTACTTGGGAACGCCACGGCGCGCCGGTCACGACGCCGCCACCCACGGCGGGCATGGCGTCCATTTTGAATTGAATCGAGCCGTCCGGCTGAAAGCGTGACTGTTCCACGAGGCCCCAGGATCCGCGAATGTACGGATAAATAAAGAAGATCGGTTCATAGCGATATTCGAGATGGCCGATGGCGTATTTTCGCGGATATAATTCGTTAAAGGCGACGCTGGGCATCATGGGCAGGGCCAGCGCCTCCCATTCATATCCGGTCGGCCGTCCGGGCAGGCGGAAGGTCGAA
>Ga0207679_10002343_pt1 | contig 11654 bp, 9 predicted proteins | sample KBSC73metaG_FD_184320 | JGI IMG/M metagenome (GOLD analysis project Ga0207679, IMG submission 184320) | Corn rhizosphere microbial communities from Kellogg Biological Station, Michigan, USA - KBS C7-3 metaG (SPAdes) (version 2) | ecosystem: Host-associated > Plants > Roots > Rhizosphere > Soil ...
CGGTCCAGCGCATCGAGCATGGCGGACAGCGAAGGCATGTCACGCCGGAAATGGGTGAGCAGATAGGGTAACACGCCCGGCGACAGGTTTAAGCCGCGTGCTTGCGCCGCTTGGGTCAGAGCAGCGATCTTCTCTTCATCGGTCAGACCGTGTACCTGGTAGGTCAGGCCCCAACCGAGCCGGGTGCGCAGGTCTTCACGCAGCGGCAGTTGCGCTGGTGATTGCGCGCCTGCGGCAATCAGCATGCCGCCACTTTCCTTGACCTGGTTGTATAGGTTGAAGGCGGCGATTTGCCTGGACGAGCGCAGTTTGTCGCAGTCGTCGAGCAGGTAAAGCGCGACTTGCGGCGCGTGGATAAAAGCTGGTTTGTCCGCGTCCGCTGCAATGTAACGCGCATTCGGTCTGGTGGACAGGGCACGCAGCAGATGCGATTTGCCGGCGCCGCTTTCGCCCCACAGGTAGACGAAGCGGTCGCGTGGCGGGGCGGCATCCTGTGTGGTGAATTGGTGCAGCAGGTGCAGCAGTTCCCGGTTTTGTCCGGTAACGAAGGTATCAAGGGTCTGCGGTTTATCCGCGCCCAGGTCAAGCGGTAGTTGCCTCATAACTGACGATAAAAGCTGCTGTCGAGGTAATACGCGCGCAGGTGCCTGAATGCGACCGAGAGAATGGCCGATGCAGGCAGCGCGAGCAGTACACCGACGAAGCCGAATAGATGGCCGAAGGCGAGCAGGGCGAAGATCACGGTCAGCGGATGCAGCCCGATGCGCTCGCCCACCAGGCGTGGGGTGAGAATGAAGCTTTCAAGGAATTGGCCGACGCCGTAGATCCCGGCAATCAGGACGACGCCATGCAGCCCGTCGTATTGCAGCAGCGCTGCGATCAAGGCCAGCACGAGTCCGAGGCCGAAGCCGAGATAGGGGATGAAGATCAGCAGACCGGTGATGATGCCCACCGAGATGGCGACATCGAGACCGGCCAGCGCCAGCGCCGCTGAATAATAGGCACACAGCGCCAGCATTACCGCAAGCTGGCCGCGCAGGTATTGCGCGAGCAGATCGTCCACTTCGCATGCGAGCTTGGCTGCATGGGCGACCCAGCGCCGCGGAATCGTGCTTTCTATGCGTGCCAGCAGGCCGTGCCAGTCGAGCAGCAGGTAGAACAGCGCGATCGGCACCAGCGACAGGGTGACCAACCAGCTCAGGAGAGCGACGCCGCCGGCCTTGGCGGAAGCCAGCACTGCTGCCCAGATGTCGTCGCTGCTGGTCGAGAAGTATTGCGAGATGAGACGCTTGACGCCGACACCGTCGAGCCGCACACGGATGCCGATTTGCTGCAGCTTGGGGGCCAGGAAGGTGTTCAGGCGCGATAGCGAATCCGGAATCTGCTCTTGCAACTGCACGATCTGCTTCTGCACGACCGGGATCACGATCAGCGCCAGGGCCAAGATGGTGGCAAAGAACACCAGCATCACGATTGCTACGGCAGCTTCGCGCGGAATCGGCAAACGACTGAGGCGACGCGCCGACATCCAGTCAACTGCCGGATTCATGGCATAGGCCAGGATACCCGCCGCGACGAAGGGCGCCATGATGGGGGCCAGTTGCACAAGAAGCAATGCCAAGGCTAGCCCTACGGCCAGCCACAGGACGGTCTGCTTTTGCTCTGGATTGAAGGAAAACGACATAAAAAAGCGGGGTTGGGCGGGGTTGAACGGCTCGGTTTGTTAAAATAGCGGTTTGATCACGGGCTGATTTGCCCAAATCCTCTATTTTACCGCCTCTGCTCCCGTTCATATCATGAGTTCCACTTCCAATGTCTCCCTTTCCTACCGCGATGCCGGCGTCGATATCGATGCGGGCGACGCATTGGTCGAAGCAATCAAGCCTTTTGCCAAGCGCACCATGCGCGAAGGCGTGCTGGGCGGAATCGGCGGCTTCGGCGCGTTGTTCGAGGTTAGCAAGAAGTACAAGGAGCCTGTGCTGGTGTCGGGCACGGATGGTGTCGGCACCAAGCTCAAGCTGGCTTTTCATCTGAACAAACACGATACGGTAGGCATCGACCTGGTGGCGATGAGCGTCAATGACATCCTGGTGCAGGGCGCCGAGCCGCTGTTCTTCCTTGATTATTTCGCTTGCGGCAAGCTCGACGTGCCCGCCGCGACCGATGTCATCAAGGGCATCGCCAAGGGCTGCGAACTGGCCGGATGCGCGTTGATCGGCGGCGAAACCGCAGAGATGCCGAGCATGTACCCGGACGGCGAGTACGATCTGGCTGGCTTTGCGGTCGGCGCAGTAGAGAAATCGAAGATCATCGACGGTAGCAAGATCGTGCCGGGTGATGTGGTGCTGGGCCTGGCTTCGTCGGGTGCGCATTCGAACGGTTATTCGCTGGTGCGCAAGATCATTTCGGTTGCGCAGCCTGACTTGAATGCCGATTTCCACGGACGCCGTCTGGCCGACGTATTGCTGGAGCCGACCCATATCTATGTGAAGCCGCTGCTGGCGCTGATGGAAAAGCTGGAAGTGAAGGGCATGGCGCACATCACCGGCGGCGGTTTGGTCGAGAACGTGCCGCGCGTCCTGCGCGACAATCTGACGGCTGTGCTGCATCGTGATGCCTGGACCATGCCGCCGCTGTTTACTTGGCTGCAGCAGCATGGCGGCGTGGCTGACGACGAAATGCACCGCGTGTTCAATTGCGGCATCGGTATGGTGGTGATCGTATCGAAGGAAAATGCGGATACGGCCATCGCGCAGTTGAAGGCGGCCGGTGAGACGGTCAGCCGTATCGGCGAGATTCGCGAACGCCAGGGCAGCGAAGCGCAGACGATTGTCGTCTGAGTTTTTCGGGCTTAAAAACGAAAGGCTGCAAGGAGTATTCCTTGCAGCCTTTTTGTTTTACGTCTTTTTTTCGTCGTTTTATTGCTAATAACAGACAGGCACACACTCAAGCCCCTCTTCATCACCTAAGGGGACGATTTTTCTTAACCTCAGTCTGAGATTCGAGTTCCCGGAGACTTCGGCACATATGGCGGTCAAATAACCTGCAGACAATCCGAATTGCCAGAAACGCCATCGAGAGGCTTCATCATTTAATCGCGAGTCGATGGACAGTTGTATATCGGCGCCTTGCAAGCGGAAAGAAAATTGATCCAATGGGATGGACAGTCCCATGCCGCGTGCTTTGATATAGGCTTCCTTGAGCGTCCAGTATTGATAGAAGCGGTCATGCTGCATGTCCAGCGGCAATGCGTAAAGCGCTTCCGCCTCAGCGGGAGAAAAGAAGTGGCGGGCTATTTCAAGAGGAGCCTTGCGGATACGAATGTTTTCTGTGTCGACTCCCAGGTTGCGCCCATAGGTTATTCCCAGCACGATCAAACTCTGTGTATGGGAAACGTTGAATGAAAGCTTCCTGGCGATATTGCTATCGTTGGCAATCTCCGGCTTTCCATAGGCATTCGTGGAGAACGTCCATTCCTTTGGGGCGATCGGGGCATATCGCGAAAGCACGGTTCGCACCAAGGCACGTGTGATGAGATAGCGCCGCTGGTCCTTGGGGAAATAAAACCGTTGTTGCCGGTGCTGTTCTTCTTCGGTCAACAGGCGCCGATACTGTTCCAGCAAATGTTCATCTTGTATGTCATCGAAGAAGACGAACCACAAATCAATCTGATTCGGATCGAGTTCTAGCATGTCGATGAATCCGAGCCGCCTTGCTGTACCAGTGTCTGCTGCGGTGCGATGCGCAAGGGTTGGCTCTGGATCGTAGTAACCGATAATGCATGCGCGCTGGCATCGGGCGCGGCATTCCAGACCGGATCGGCAATGCTCTCGAATACGCGCTTCAATTGCTGTCCCCAGGTGTTGCGGATCATCTGGAAGTACGGGTTCTTTTCGTCGATGGTGACAAAGCGTGTCACTGCCAGCTTGTCGTCTTCATAAATCAGCATATCGAGCGGCAGGCCCACCGAGATGTTCGAGCGCAGTGTCGAATCCATCGAAATCAGCGCGCATTTGGCCGCTTCATCCAGCGGCGTGGCCGGCGTGATCACGCGGTCGATGATGGGCTTGCCATATTTCGCTTCGCCGATCTGGAAGTAAGTGGTTTCGTCGTGCGCTTCGATGAAATTGCCCGCCGAATAAATCTGGAACAGGCGGCAACGCTCGCCCTTGATCTGTCCGCCGAAGATGAGGCTGACGTTGAAATCGATGCCGAATTCGCGCAGCGATTTGGCGTCGCGCTGGTACACCGTGCGAACGGCATCGCCTACCACCTGTGCCGCTTCGTGCAGCGATCTCGCATTCCATATGTTTTTGCCATTGGCAGCGGTGCGCTCGCTGATGATCTGGCGGATGGATTGTGAAATCGACAGGTTCCCGGAGGTCATCAACACCATCATGCGGTCGCCGGGATTTTCGAAGACCGTCATCTTACGGAAGGTGCCGACTTGATCGACCCCGGCATTGGTGCGTGAATCGGACAGGAAAACCAGCCCGGCATGCAGGCGCATGGCGACGCAATAAGTCATGATGGTGAGAGAGCCGAGTGCAAAATGGCATTCTACAAGGGTGAAGGGGCTGCGCAGGAATAAGTTGCCCATTTTTGCTGGCCGTAGCGGGCGCGTTGCTGCGTTGCCTCTCGCTACGACCGCCAAAATGCACACCTTCTTCCTGCACAGCCCCTAAGCCACTTGGTCCACGGCAACCCGTACGCCGAGCGATTCGGTCCCGCCTCCAGTACGCACGCCGCGCACCGGTGCTGCCGATTCATAATCTCGTCCGACGGCGAGCCGACAATGCGAATCGCCCGCGAATTTGGCGTGGGTGACATCGATGCTCACCCAGCCGCTGAAATCGACTTCGTCCACCCAGGCATCCACCCAGGCGTGGCTTTCGGCATGCGCGGTTCCGCCTGGATCGATATAGCCGGAAACATAGCGCGCCGGTATGCCGTGCACATGGCAGCAGGCGAGAAAGAGGTGGGCGTGATCCTGGCAGACGCCGTGCCCGAGCGAGAGTGCATCTGATGCCGTTGTTGTCACCGCTGTTGAACCGCTGCGATAGGTCACGCAAGCGCGGATTGCTTCGGCCAGTGCAAGTAGATCGCTGCTGCGCGCGCCGGGTTTCAGATGCCGGTTGGCGAATTCGTTGATGCGCTCGTCCGCTGTTGCCAGCCGCGTCGGCACGGTGAAGACCAGTGGCGACAGACCGCCATCAGCGGCAAGACGGCCTCGGTCGAGCGCTGCGATATCCACTGTGCCGGTGGCAACGATGCGCACCTCATCATGCACCCCCGTAATGGTCAGCATCTGGCTCAGATTGCCGTAAGCATCGGAGAATTCATGCCGGTGTCCGGGCGTGAATATTTGCCATGACAATATACGTTGGTGCGTTTCGGTTCTCGGTGACAGGCGCAGTTGCTGAATGGTGTAAGTCAGCGGCGCGGTGTAGCGATAAACGGTTTCGTGGCGTATCGAAAGTTGCATAGGCCTTTCTCATGCTGCAAGCGGAACCAGGAAATCTCGGCTGATGCAATTGCCGAGTTCGTAGATGCGCTCGAGGAATTGCGTAAGGTAATCGTGCAATCCGTCGGCCAGTATTTCGTCTATCGAATTGAACTTCAGTTCCGCATGTAGTTTTCCGGCATAGCGTTCGGTATCTCCGGAGACATCGTTTTGCACGGCGCACAGCGTGGAAACCACTTCTTCCAGGCAGGCCAGCAAGGAGCGCGGCATGTCGGCGCGCAGCATCAGCAGCTCGGCTACGCGCTTGGGCGTGATGACATCGCGATATACCTTGCGGTAGATCTCGAAACCGGATACCGAGCGCAGGATTGCCGCCCAGTAGTAGAAGTCGAATTGCTCCTCTTCTTCGACATGCGGATCGGCATGCGGATTTTTTGCCGTACCGTGAAATTTGACGTCGAGAATGCGTGCCGTGTTGTCGGCCCGTTCGAGGAATGTGCCCAGGCGCACGAAGTGGAATGCTTCGTCTTTCAGCATGGTGCCGAGCGTCACGCCACGCGACAGATGGGAGCGGTGTTTGACCCAATCGAAGAACTGGCTCGGGTTCTGTTCCAGCATGCCGCTCTTGAGGTGCTCCTGCATCGAAAGCCAGGTGGCATTATGCGTTTCCCAGATCTCGGTGGTGAGCGTGCCCCGCACTGCGCGTGCGTTTTCTCGCGCCTGCGTGAGGCAGGATGCAATCGAGGATGGGTTTTCAGGGTCTCTCACCATGAAGTCGAGCACGTCCTTGGTTGTCAGCAGGCCGTACTTGTCGTCGAATTCCTGAAGCAGTTCGGAAATGCCGAGCACGGCCCGCCATCCCTGCTCGGCGGTATGCGCTGATCGCGGCAGCAGGGCGGTCTGCACGTTCACATCGAGCATGCGGGCGGTGTTTTCGGCGCGCTCGATGTAGCGTGCCATCCAGAACAAGTGATCGGCGGTGCGGCTCAGCATGCGTGTTCTCCCTTCATTTTTCCAGGACCCAGGTATCCTTGGTGCCCCCGCCTTGCGATGAGTTGACCACCAGCGATCCTTCCTTCAAGGCGACGCGCGTCAAACCGCCGCGCACCATCGAAATTGTTTTGCCCGACAGGACGAAAGGACGCAGGTCGATGTGGCGTGGTGCGATGCCAGACTCGACGTAGGTCGGGCAGGCGGATAGTGCGAGCGTCGGTTGCGCGATGTAGCCGTCAGGTCGGGCAAGCAGACGCCGGCGGAAAGATTCGATTTCCTCCCTGGTCGATGCCGGCCCGACTAGCATGCCGTAGCCGCCTGCACCGTGCACTTCCTTCACCACCAGCTCCGGCAGATGGGCCAGCGTGTATTCCAGGTCTTCCTTTTTGCGGCACTGCCATGTCGGCACATTGTTGAGGATAGGTTCTTCCGACAGGTAGAAGCGCACCATGTCGGGCACGAAAGGATAGATGGACTTGTCGTCCGCTACGCCGGTACCGATCGCATTGGCCAATGTCACCCGCCCCTCGCGATATACCGAGAGCAGGCCGGGCACGCCCAGCGTGGAGTCCGAGCGGAAGGCGAGCGGGTCGAGGAAGTCATCGTCGATGCGACGATAGATCACGTCGACCCGCTTCGGCCCGCGCGTAGTACGCATGTACACCGCATTGTCATCGACGAACAAGTCTTTGCCTTCGACCAGTTCCACGCCCATTTGCTGCGCGAGAAAAGCATGTTCGAAGTATGCTGAGTTATACATACCGGGTGTCATGACCACTACCGTCGGATCGCTTATGCCGAGCGGGGCAACCGAGCGCAGGTTATCGAGCAGCATGTCCGGGTAATGCTCGACCGGCGCGATCTTGTTGCGCGAGAACAGTTCGGGAAAGAGCCGCATCATCATCTTGCGGTTTTCCAGCATGTAAGACACGCCCGAAGGTACGCGCAAATTGTCTTCCAGCACGTAGAACTCGCCTTCGCCCGCACGCACGATATCGATGCCGGCGATATGTGCATAGATGTCGGAGACGACGGAAATGCCTTGCATCTCCGGCCGGTATTGCGCGTTCTTGAAGATCTGCTCCGCCGGAATCACGCCGGCCTTCACAATGTTTTGCGCGTGGTAAATATCGTGGATGAACATATTCAGCGCCTTGACGCGCTGTTCGAGGCCGGCTTCGAGCTGCGCCCATTCCGCAGCGGGAATGATGCGCGGAATGATATCGAAGGGGATCAGGCGTTCGGTGCCGGCATCGCTGCCATACACCGCGAACGTGATGCCCACGCGGCGGAAGATCAGATCGGATTCGGCACGTTTGCGAGCGATGGTTTCCGGCGATTGCTCCGACAGCCATGTGGCGAATGAACGATAGTGGCTGCGTACGGAGTCGGCATCCTCGTACATCTCATCGAAAATTTTTGGGGGCATGTGTGGCGTTCGCAATGGGTTCGGCAGGAATCGCCGGAGGGGAGCCATTACAGGGTAACAAGAAATGTGCCAATCGAAAATGTTTACGGCGTGCGGATGTGATCCACCAAGGCATTGGAATATTTGCTGGGCGCTGGTGTGAGCAGGCTGACCACGACCAGCGCGAGCAGTCCCGCAGGCACGCCAAACACGCCGGCCGAAATCGGTGCAATACCGAACCATTGATTCAGGGCGGAGCCGCCTAATGTGGGAGCGGTAAGCATCATGTAGCAGACGCACACGCCGAAACCGGCCAGCATGGCAGCGATTGCACCTTGCTGGTTAGCCCGTTTCCAGAAAACGCCCAAAACGAGGGCAGGGAAGAGCGTTGATGCAGCCAGCGAGAATGAGGCACCTACCACGGAGAGAATGTTGCCCGGCTTTAGCGAGGCCGCATAGGCGGCGATAAGCGCCACCACGATCAGCAGCAGCTTGGAAATCGTTACCCGCTTTTGCGTCGAGGCGGCCGGATCGACCGTCTTATAGTAGATGTCGTGCGAGAGTGCATTGGAAATCGTCAGCAACAGGCCGTCTGCAGTGGACAAAGCCGCTGCCAGCCCGCCTGCTGCGATCAGGGCGGAGATGACATACGGCAGGCCGGCGATCTCCGGTGTGGCAAGCACCACGATGTCGCCGTCCAGCGCGATCTCGGCGAGCTGCACGATGCCGTCCTTGTTCAGATCGTTGATGCGCACCAATGGATTGGTCTTGTCGATATTGGCCCAGTAGGAAACCCAGGATGGCAGCCGGGAAAATTCACTGCCCACCAGCGAAGTATAGATATCGTATTTCACCAACACTGCCAGGGCGGGCACGGTGAGGTAGATCAGCATGATGAAGAGCAGGGTCCAGAATACCGCGCTGCGCGTGGCCGGGACCGAAGGCGTGGTGTAAAAACGCACCAGCACGTGCGGCAATGCAGCCGTGCCGAGCATCAGGCAGAAGGCCAGCGCGAGAAAGTTATTGCGCTTGTTGTCGGACGAGGCCTTGTCCTTGCCAGGAAACGGCGTCTTGTGCGCGACCACCGGTTCCGCCCGTATCAGATTGTAGGTACGCGCTTCCGTCCATTTGCGTTGCGCCTCTTCCGGATCATGCGGATAGAGGGACAATTCGCGTGCCGCAGCCCTGATTTCGATCAGCGAGGCATTGCTGTGCCTGAGTTTCTCGACGTGGCGCTGCATCTCGATCCGGCCCTCTTCCCAGGAGCGCGGCAGCGCCTTGAGTCTGGCATCGTATTCCGCCGCGCGCTGCAGGAAGATTGTGCGCACTTGTTGTTCCCGTGGATCGCGGTTCAGTTCCTTCTCGCGCTCGCCGAGCTTGGCCAGCACCGTGCCATAGGCAATCTGTGGAATGGGGATATCGGTATGCTTGGCTGACAGCCAGACCACGGGAATCATGTAGGCGATCAGCATGATGATGTATTGCGCGATCTGGGTCCAGGTAATGGCGCGCATGCCGCCCAGGAAGGAGCACACCAGGATGCTGGCCAGGCCGAGGAAGATGCCGACCGAAAAATCGACGCCGGCAAAACGCGAGGTGATCAATCCGACACCGTAGATCTGCGCCACCACATAGGTGAAGGAAACCAGCACGGTTGCCGCTACCGCCAGCATGCGCACGACCTTGCTGTCGTAGGGCCCGGTGTAACGTGCGGCGAGAAAGTCAGATACCGTGTATTGACCGAATTTGTTCAGGTAGGGCGCGATCAGTATCGCGACCAGGCAATAGCCGCCGGTCCAGCCGAGAATATAGGCTAGCCCGTCGAAACCGAGCAGGTACATGCCGCCGGCCAGGCTGATGAAGCTCGCCGCTGAAATCCAGTCAGCCGCAGTCGCCATGCCGTTGAAAACCGGCGGCACGCGGCGTCCGGCGACATAGTATTCCGACATGTCCGAAGTGCGGCAAATGACGCCAATGCCCGCATACAGCACGATGGTCGAAAACAGGAACATGTAGCCGATCCACAACCGCGGCATGCCTTCCTTTTCGAGGATGGCCAGTGCGATCAGGAAAATGATAAAGCCAAAGGTATACCAGCCGTAATAGATGGCAAGGCGTCGGGAGAATGCCTTAATTGCCATCTTTCGCCTCTTTGCGGAGTCCACGGTCGAGCCGGCGCATGTGCAGCACATACAGTCCGATCAGGCTCAGGTAGAGCAGGGCCAATCCTTGCGCAGCCATGTAAAACGACACCGGCCAGCCGAAGATTTCAATGTCCGCAAGCTCGCGCGCGAAGAAGACTGTGAGAAAGGTCGCCAGGAACCAGGCAGCTAGCAAGAGAAAGCTCAACAGCCGGGCACGCGGCCAGTAAGCGCGGAGCCGGGAGAGCGAGATGTTATTTTTATTGTTCATATCAACCGATACCCTCGATGAATGCCGATGGCCGTTCCAGGCGTAGAGTGACGCGGAACAGGCTGCCGGGCAGTTTGGGGTTGTGGCTGTGCGGATTGTCGAGAATCTCGACGTCGGCTTCGTGCTGCTGTGCGATTTCGCGCACGATGGCTAGACCCAGTCCGCTGCCTTCGGCATTGGTGCCGAGAATGCGGTAGAAACGTTCGAAAACATGCCCCCGTTCGGCAACGGGAATGCCGGGTCCGGTATCTTCGACTTCCAGCACGGCTTTTCCTTCGTCGGCATCCGCACGCACGCATACCGTCACGCTGCCGCCTGCAGGCGTATAGCGCAGTGCATTGTCGATCAGGTTGGAGAGCAATTCGTGCAACATCACTGAACTGCCCCGGACCATGACAGGGCAAGCAGGCTGCTCGAAACCGAGATCGATGCGGTGCGCAAAGGAACTTTGCACCCAGTCCTGCACCGTACTGCGCGCGAGTTCGCATAATTCGACGGGGCCGAAGAGTTTGGTTTCCGGCGTCTGGTTCTCGGCCCGCGCCAACGCCAACAACTGGTTCACCAGCCGTGTGGCCGATTCAGAACTCTTGGACAACTGCTCCAGCGAGCGATGAATTTCCGCATGGTCGGTCTCGCGCAATGCCAGCTCCGACTGCATGCGCATGCCCGCCAGCGGCGTCTTCATCTGATGCGCGGCATCGGCGATGAAGCGCTTCTGCATCTGAATGGATTGCGACAGGCGTTCCAGCATCTCGTTGAGCGAACCCACCAACGGCGAAATTTCCTCCGGCACCTGTCCTGAATCGATCGGGCTCAAATCATCGGACCTCCGTGCGTGAATACGTCGTTGCAGTTCCGCCAGCGGCGACAGTCCGCGCGACAAGGCAAACCACACAAGCGCGAGCGCCAGCGGCAGGATGATGAATTGCGGCAGGATCACGCCCTTGATGATCTCGTTGGCAAGCTGCGCCCGCTTGTCGAGCGTCTCGCCTACCTGCACCAGTGCCAAGTAAGGCTTTTTCAGCGCATCCTTGTCGGTTCGGTTGTAGCGCAGGTCGACATAAACATACGCAATGCGGATCTCGTTGCCTCGCATGGCACTGTTGCGGAATCGGGCCGAGGTAGAGGCGGAACTTTCTTCATCAACAGGCGGCAGCGGCATGTCGCGATCACCGTCGATGAATTCACCCTGCGGGCCGATAACCTGGTAATACACCATATCAACATCATCGGCGCGCAGGAAATCGCCGGCAGGACCAGCCAAGCGCATCACAACCTTGCCATTCACTTCGTTGACCTGCTGCGCCAGCACCATGACTCTGTCATCGAGCGCGCGGTCAAAGGGATGATTGGCAATCGACTTGGCCGCCAGATAAG
>Ga0207679_10002345_pt1 | contig 11650 bp, 11 predicted proteins | sample KBSC73metaG_FD_184320 | JGI IMG/M metagenome (GOLD analysis project Ga0207679, IMG submission 184320) | Corn rhizosphere microbial communities from Kellogg Biological Station, Michigan, USA - KBS C7-3 metaG (SPAdes) (version 2) | ecosystem: Host-associated > Plants > Roots > Rhizosphere > Soil ...
TAGCTGAGAAAGACCGATCGTGCCCGCGACGGCGTCCAGGTTCGGCCCACCCTCGGCGAGATCCGCGTAAACAAAATTGCCGAAAACAGGCAGGATCGCTCCGATCAGCACCGTCGGCAGCCGTCCGATCCGCGCGAACAAATAACCGCCGAGCGCAATGCCGACCATTGTCATGAAGATGCCGAACACTTTCGACGCGAAGGCCACCTCGTCCTTCGAATAATGGAGGAAGTCGAGATAGAAGGGGAAAGCAAAGCTCGACCAGATATTGTAGCAAAGGGTGTAGGTCAGGATCAGGCCGATGACGATCAGCACACCCCAGCCGAGGCGCCCGGCGAGCTCGCTCAGCGGCGCCACCAACGCGACGTAGAGATGGTTCATCGCCGTGCGGCCACTTGTGTGGGTAGTGTCCTCTTTCGTCAGGACGTGCCGTTTCCGGTCGCGGAGGTAATTCGTGACCGACGCGACGATCAGCGGCACGATGACGGTCGCGAAGATGATCCACGGTGCATAATGCTTCGTGAAATCCGCAACCGACGGTTGCTTCTCTCCCGGCGCGGTCGTCAGCATCGAGATCATGAATCTTCCGATGGTGAAAATTGCCCACGCCCAGCTGAAGCCCACGATGCCGAGCGCGATCCCCCGCGCCCGAGGCTCGAGCGCGCCGGGTTCCGCCAGCTCCTTATGCAGCATGCCGACATCAGGGCGTTCGGTGTCCGGCGCGCGGAAAGCGATGAGCGCAACGACCCCGATCAATCCAGCCATCAGCAGATAGACCAGAGCCCAGCTCATGCGCGCCGCCAGCACGAGCGCCAGCGCGCCGCCAACGATGGACGCGATGCGATACCCGAACTGATAGATGGCGGAGAGTAGCTCGACGGGCGTTTGCTCGTCGGCCACGTCGATCCGCCAAGCGTCGACTGCGACGTCCTGCGTCGCCGACGCCAGTGCCGTGATCACGGCAAAGATGGCGAATGTGCCGATGTTCGTGGCGGGGTTGGTTGCCGCAAGTCCCGCAAAGCCCAGGATCATGATCCCCTGGCAGAGCAGGATCCAGCTCTTGCGGCGTCCGATGCTTTCAAGGACCGGCAGGCGCAGGCGGTCGACCAAAGGCGACCACAGGAACTTGAAGCTGTAGCTCAGCCCGATCCACGACAGCACGCCGATCGTGGCAAGATTGATATTGGCCTCGCCCAGCCAGGCGTTCAGCGTGCCGATCAGCAGCGCGTAAGGCAGTCCCGACGAGAAGCCGAACGCGAGCATCGTCGAGGATTTCCGCGTCTGGAGCGCGGCCTTCAGCAGCCTCCAACCCTTCGGACGTTGCGCTGCAGCTGCCACGGTTGATCCTCCCTGTATCCCGGCGCAGGCCGGGATCCACGATCTGGATTCCGGCCGTCGCCGGAGAACAGTAGTTTGCTTTCACGGCGTGCCTAGCCCCGGGATGAACGGGTGGGCGGCTATTCTTCCTCGCTCACCGCGATGAACAGCTCCAACCCCTTCGGCGCCTTCACCTTCTCTCCCTGAAGGTGCCGGTCGACGCACTCGATTGCCTTAGTCAGTTGGCGTTCGCTGTAGGGCTTCGTCAGGCATCCGACCGCTATGTCGGCCGCTCCCGGGTAGGGATGGCCCGTCGCGAACAGCGTAGGGATGCCTTTTTTCTTGGCGTGTCGAGCAAGCTGGATGCCCGTCTGCTGCTTGCGCAGCCGCACATCGCTGAGGACCAGATGCACTTCTTCGCGCTCGAGTATCTCAAGCGCTTCCTCGAGGTCGTCGACGGTCGCGACGATGTGGTAACCCGCGTCGCCCAGCATGTTTTCATTGTCGAATGCCGTCAGCGGCTCGTCCTCGACGATGAGGATCCGCTTGACGACTTGCTTACGCTTCCCGAACAGCATCGATTCTTCGCCCCAATGACTCCGCCTCCGCAACGAACGAAGCGTGCTCCGGTGCCGCGCCCCAAAAGGTCCGGGCGGACTGTGCCCGGACCGCCACAGGAGCGCGCCGACGGACCTCAGCGCATCGCGAAGCTCCTTGCCCGCGCCGGCATCGCTTCGCGGAGGGAAGTCGAGCGCATGATCGCCGAAGGACGCATTGCGCTCAATGGCGAAAAGATCACCACGCCGGCGACCCTTCTGAATGACGTTGCCGGTCTCACCGTCGACGGGCGGCCGGTTCGCCCGGCCAAGGCGACCCGGCTCTATCGCTTCTACAAGCCGCAACGCACGCTGACCTCAGCCCACGACCCCAAGGGCAGGCCGACGATTTACGACAAGTTGCCGAAAGGCCTGCCGCGGCTGATGCCCGTCGGTCGACTGGACTTCCTCACCGAGGGTCTTCTGTTGCTGACCAATGACGGCGAATTGAAGCGTCAGCTCGAGTTGCCGAAGACAGGCGTGGTGCGGACCTACCGCGCCCGGGCCTTCGGCGCGATCAGTCAGGCGCAACTCGAGGAACTTGCCGAGGGCATCACCATCGACGGCGTGCACTACGGCTCCATCAACGCGAATCTTGAGCGACGCACCGGCCGCAATTGCTGGATCGAGATGAGCCTGACGGAAGGCAAGAACCGTGAGGTCCGTCGAGTACTCGAGCATCTGGGACTGCAGGTCTCGCGGCTGATCCGCACGGCCTACGGACCCTTGACCTTGGAAGAGATCGAGCCGGGCCAGGTCGACGAGGTCGACCGCGACCTGCTGGAGCAATTCCGAAAGACGTTGAGGTGAGGATTATCGGCGGGAAGTGGCGCGGACGAGCGATCGAGGCGCCGCCGGGTCACTCGACTCGCCCGACTGCAGACCGCGTTCGCGAATCTCTGTTCTCGATGCTCGCCAGTCGCTTGGGCTCCTTCGAGGATTTGCGCGTCGCGGACCTGTTCGCAGGAAGTGGCGCGCTGGGTTTCGAGGCGCTGTCACGCGGTGCTGCCAATGCAATCTTCGTCGAGAATGATGCGAAAGCGGCAGCGGTCATTCGCCGCAACGCAGAGAAACTGCATGCGAATGGCCGCGTCCAGATCCTCAGCGGCTCCGCGCTCGCCCTGCCCCGATCCGAGCCGTTCGACCTGATCTTCGCGGATCCCCCCTATACCGCGGGTTCAGGAAGCTCCGTGGTCGCGGCCGTGACCAATGCCGGCTGGCTCGCACAGGGCGGCTGGATGAGCGTGGAAACCAGCCGCGACGACATCGTCAATCCCGCCACCTTTGAGGTCGAAACCGTTCGCGACGTCGGCCGTGCCCGGCTTACGCTTTTGCGCGCCTCGACGTCGCGGCCTTCTTAATCTCCTCAACCTCAGTGCTCAGCCGGTCGCCGATCGCCTTGGCCGCGGCCTTTCCGGCACGTTTGACAGCGTTGCCGCTGCGGCTTGCTCGTGAACCGCTGCCGCTCATGCCTTCCTGAGCAAGAGCCGCAAGGGCCGCGGTTGCAGCCGCAGCCACGAGTTCGGCGACCAGTGGACTTTGGAGCAGCTTGATGAAAGCGTCGCCCGCCGAATCGGACGCTCTCTTGCGGCCGCCGCCGGAGCTGCTGCGAACTGCGACCGCCTTCGACTTCGATCCGCTCTTCACACTCTTGGCCTTGCCGCCTGCCTTGGCTGTCGCCTTCCTCGCCATTGTAAACTCTCCTTGAGAAGCTTTTGCGACGCTTAACTCACCGGCGAGGAGCCGTATCCACGACAAAGCTAGTCGGCGGCCTCGACCTTCACCAGGATCGTTCCCTCGGTCACCTGTGCCCCGGCTTTCGCGGTGAGCTCCGCGACCGTCCCCTCGAACGGCGAGGTTAGCGAATGTTCCATCTTCATGGCCTCGAGGGTCAGCAGTCGCTGGCCCTTGGCCACCTTCTCGCCCTTCTTGACGTCGACCGCCGTCACCTTGCCGGGCATCGGCGCCTCGATCTCGCCATCGTGGGCACCGTGCGACGTGCCGCTGCCACGCGAAGCCGCGGCAAATTCGTACGTTTGGCCCTCGTAGAAAACGACCACGCGCTCACCGTCGCTGAATCCGCTGACTGCGGCGATTTCGCCGTCATCGGGCGAGACCGCACGCATCTGGCCGCCACTCCCCAGCGTCGCAAAGCGCCGGGAGGGCGCGTTCAACCGGAATCCGACGGGATAGGCTTCCTCCTGATCGGATTCCGCAAGCGCCACCATGGCCGCCCCGCGCCATAAATATTCGTCGGGTTCGAGTGCAGGAACGAGCTCGCCGAGCTTCCGCTCGATAAACCCGGTGTCGATCCTGCCTTCGCCGAAATCCGCCTCGAGCAAAGCATTGAAGAGGAAGCCGGCGTTGGTCCTCACGGGCCAGACTTCGACCTCGTCCAGGATCGCCGCGAGCTCACCGATGGCTTCCTCGCGGGTCTCCGCGTGAGCGACCAGCTTCGCGATCATCGGGTCATAGAAAGGCGATATCGCATCACCTTCCTCGACGCCGGTCTCGATGCGGCCCTGCTCGCCGAGATCGAAATGCTCGAGCCTTCCGACGCTAGGCAGGAAACCCTTCGCGGGATCCTCCGCATAGAGCCGCGCCTCGATCGCATGGCCGGTAATCGACAACTCATCCTGCTTCTTCGGCAGCTTTTCACCCGATGCAACGCGGAGCTGCCATTCGACCAGATCCTGCCCGGTGATCTCCTCGGTGACCGGATGTTCGACCTGCAGCCGCGTGTTCATCTCCATGAACCAGATCCGGTCCGCCTTTAGACCTTCGGACGCGTCCGCGATGAATTCGATGGTCCCGGCGCCTTCATAGTCCACCGCTTTGGCAGCGCGAACCGCCGCGCCGCATACCGCCTCGCGAGTTTCCGCGTCCATGCCGGGAGCGGGAGCTTCCTCGATCACTTTCTGGTGACGGCGTTGGAGAGAGCAGTCGCGTTCGAACAGATGGACGGCATTGCCGTGGCTGTCTCCGAACACCTGCACCTCAATGTGGCGCGGCGAGAGGATGTATTTCTCGATCAACACCCGGTCGTCGCCGAAGCTGGAGGCGGCCTCGCGTTTGCAGCTTTCGAGCGCATCACCGAATTGTCCGGCATCGTCGACGCGGCGCATGCCCTTTCCCCCACCGCCCGCGACGGCCTTGATCAGCACTGGATAGCCGATCGCATCCGCCTCCTTTTTCAGGCGATTCGAGTTCTGGTCCTCGCCGAGATAGCCGGGAGTCACCGGCACTCCCGCTTCCGCCATCAGCTTCTTCGCGGCATCCTTGAGACCCATCGCGCGGATGCTCGCGGGCTTCGGCCCAACCCAGATCAGGCCGGCATCCATGACGGCCTGCGCGAAGTCCGCGTTCTCCGAAAGAAATCCATAACCGGGGTGAATAGCCTCCGTCCCAGTCTGTTTCGCCGCTGCGATGATCTTGTCGCCGATAAGGTAGGATTCGCGAGCGGAGCTCGGGCCAATGTGCACCGCCTCGTCCGCCATCCGCACGTGCAAGGCCTTGGCATCGGCGTCCGAATAGACCGCGACGGTGCGGATCCCCATGCGGCGCGCGCTGCGGATCACGCGGCATGCGATCTCGCCGCGATTGGCGATGAGGAGGGATTTCATCATACCGACTACATCCTGAACACGCCGAACTGCGGCCGCTCGGGGATCGGCGCGTTCAAGGTCGCCGCGAACGCAAGCCCGAGGACGTCGCGCGTCTGCACCGGGTCGATGATCCCGTCATCCCACAAACGTGCCGTCGCGTGCCACGGATTGCCTTGCGCTTCATAATCTTCGCGGATCGGCTGCTTGAAGGCCTCGGCCTGCCCAGGCGTCCATTTATCCGCATCGCGATGGACGGTCGCCAGCACTGACGCTGCCTGCTCGCCGCCCATCACGCTGATCCTGCTGTTGGGCCAGGTAAACAGGAAGCGCGGCGAATAAGCGCGGCCGGCCATGCCGTAATTGCCGGCGCCGAAGCTTCCGCCGATCAGCACGGTAATCTTGGGCACGGTGGCGGTGGCAACCGCGGTCACCAGCTTCGCGCCATGCTTGGCGATGCCCTCGGCCTCATATTTCCCGCCCACCATGAAGCCCGAGATGTTCTGCAAGAACAGTAGCGGAATACGCCGCTGGCAGGCGAGCTCGATGAAATGCGCACCTTTGACCGCGCTCTCGCTAAACAGGACGCCGTTGTTGGCGAGGATCGCGACCGGAATGCCCCAGATATGGGCGAAGCCGCATACCAGACTTGAGCCGAACAGGGGCTTGAACTCGTGGAACTCTGAGCCGTCGACAATCCGCGCGATGATTTCGTGCACGTCGTACGGCGCACGCACGTCCTCGGGAATGATGCCGTATAGCTCTTCGGCGTCGAATATCGGCGGGCGCGGGTCGCGCAGCTCGATCGCTGACGTTTGCGGGTGAAGTGTCGACACGATGTCGCGGACGATGGTCAGGGCATGCTCGTCATTCTCGGCGAGATGATCGACCACACCGCTTTTCCTGGCGTGGAGATCGCCGCCGCCGAGATCCTCGGCGCTAATCTCCTCCCCCGTCGCTGCCTTCACCAGTGGCGGACCCGCGAGGAAGATGGTGCCTTGGTTGCGGACTATGACACTCTCGTCGCTCATTGCGGGTACATAGGCCCCGCCTGCCGTACAGCTTCCCATCACGCAGGCGATTTGCGGAATGCCCTTGGAGCTCATCTGCGCCTGGTTGAAGAAGATACGTCCGAAGTGATCACGGTCGGGGAAGACTTCGGCCTGGTGCGGCAGGTTCGCACCACCGCTGTCGACCAAATAGACGCACGGCAGCCGGTTCTGCTCGGCGATCTCCTGCGCGCGGAGATGCTTCTTGACCGTCAGTGGATAATAGGTGCCGCCTTTGACCGTCGCGTCATTGCAGACGATCATCACCTGGCGTCCGGACACGCGGCCAATGCCAGCGATCATCCCGGCGCCCGGCACCTCGCCTTCGTACATGTCGCACCCGGCGAGCTGGCCGATCTCGAGGAACGGCGAGCCCGGATCGAGCAGACGCTCGACGCGATCGCGTGGCAGAAGCTTGCCGCGCGACACGTGGCGCTCGCGGTGCTTCTCCGGCCCGCCTTTCGCCGCCTCGGCGACGTCCGCGCGCAGTCTCTCGGCAAGCGCACGGTTGTGAGCAGCCCGAGCACGGAACTCCTCGCCGTCGGTGGCGACCTTCGTTTCCAGCCTCGGTGCGCTCATGCGCCGATAACCTCACGGCCGATGAGCATGCGGCGGATCTCATTGGTGCCGGCGCCGATGTCGAGCAGCTTGGCGTCGCGATAATAGCGCTCAACCGGCCAGTCCTTCGTGTAGCCAGCACCGCCTAGCGCCTGCACCGCCTCGTTGGAGACCTTCACGGCATTCTCCGAGGCGAGCAGGATGGCGCCGGCCGCATCGAAGCGCGTCGTCTTGCCGGCATCGCATGCCCGCGCGACCTGATAGACATAAGCCCGCGCGGAATTCAGCGCGACATACATATCGGCGATCTTGGCCTGCATTAGCTGGAACGAGCCGATGGGCTTCCCGAACTGCTTGCGCTCGCGGACGTAGGGAAGGACAGTGTCGAGACAAGCCTGCATGATGCCAATCTGGATGCCGGCGAGCACCGTCCGCTCGTAATCGAGGCCGCTCATCAGCACCGCGACCCCCTCGTTCTCCTCGCCGAGGATGTTTTCGGGCGGGATGAAACAATCGTCGAAGACCAGCTCGTTGGTCGGTGAGCCGCGCATGCCGAGCTTGTCCATCTTTTGGCCGATGGAGAAGCCATCCATCCCCTTCTCGATCAGGAATGTGGTGATGCCGCGGCTGCCCTCGCCTGTCCTTGCATAGACGACGAGCGTGTCGGCGTAGCCGCCGTTGGTGATCCAGAACTTGGTGCCGTTGAGACGATAGCCGTTGCCGCTCTTCTCAGCCTTGAGCTTCATGCCGACGACGTCGCTGCCGGCGCTCGCCTCGCTCATGGCAAGCGCGCCGACATGCTCGCCGCTGATCAGCTTGGGCAGATATTTCTTCTTTTGCTCCTCGTTGCCCCAGCGGCGGATCTGGTTGACGCAAAGATTCGAGTGCGCGCCGTAGCTCAGGCCCACGGAGGCCGAGGCGCGCGCGACCTCTTCCTGAGCGACGACATGTTCCAGATAGCCGAGGCCGAGCCCGCCGAACTCCTCTTCGACGGTGATCCCATGCAGGCCCAGCTCGCCCATCTGCGGCCACAGCGCTTTCGGAAACTCATCCTTCTCGTCAATCTCGGCCGCGATCGGCGCGATCTTGTCGCTGGCGAAGCGCTGCGTCGTCTCGCGAATGGTGTCGGCCATCTCGCCAAGGTCGAAATCGAGGGCGGCTTCGGACATCGCAATTCCTCCAGCCGCGCGCGCTAGCAGGAAGGCTTGGTCTTGGGGAAGAGCGGTCGGTTAGCCGCGCTCGGGCTTCGTCGGGGGTGGCGATGCTGCGGGTTTGGGGGCGGCGGCGTTCGCCGGCGGGGCGGTCAGCGGCTTAGTCGAGCCGCGGTGGCAGGTGAAGCAGGTCACCTTCACGTTCGCGAAGTCCGTGACGCCAAAGTCTTCCGAATTGATGCGATGGACCATCGCCAGCATCTTTCGCGCCGTGAGCTTCGTCTGTTTCGCATCGGAGGCGAAGTCGAAGGTCGAGAGGGGCTTGCCTTCTTCGCCAACGTGACAATGCGTACATCGTACTCCCAGCGATTGCGCGAAGAACTTCATGTTCGACAGCAACTGATCGCGCGTGATGTCTTGCCGAAGAACCTTGAGGTTCTTGTAGGGTGGAACTGCAAACGGCGGCTGCGCTGGCGGCGGCGTTTGAGCGGCCGCCACCGATAGGCCGAAGAGTCCGGCAGAAGCGATTAGAAGAACAGTTGGCAGCCGAGTCATTCCGCTGCCGAAGCTATCAGCGGAACCAGCGAAATCAACGCTTCGGCCGGCGCGGTTTGAAACGACGCTCAGAGGGCCTTATGTGCGCTGCAGCATTCCCCGACTCCGGAGCTTCCCCCATGGCCACCAACCCGTCCGATCCGATCGTCATCCTCTCCTACGCGCGCACGCCGATGGGTAGCTTCCAAGGCGCTCTCGCGGGCGTCAGCGCGACCGAGCTCGGGGCGGCGGCCGTGAAGGCGGCGGTCGAGCGCGCCGGGATCAGTGGCGAGCAGGTCGACAAGGTGTTCATGGGGAACGTGCTTTCCGCCGGCCTCGGCCAGGCACCGGCGCGCCAGGCGGCGATCGGCGCCGGTCTTCCGCGCTCGGCGGAAGCGGTCACAATCAACAAGGTGTGCGGCTCGGGCATGCAGGCGGCAATGTTCGCTCACGACATGCTGGCCGCGGGATCCGCCAACGTCATCGTCGCCGGCGGCATGGAGAGCATGTCGAATGCGCCCTTCCTGCTGAAGAAGCATCGTGCGGGCGCGCGCATCGGCCACGACACCGTCTATGACCATATGATGCTCGACGGTCTCGAGGACGCCTACGACGTCGGCCGCGCGATGGGCACCTTCGCCGAGGACGCGGCCCGTGAATATCAGTTCACCCGTCAGGATCAGGACAGCTACGCGATCGAGAGCCTGCGCCGGGCCAACGAGGCGATCACGCACGGCAAGTTCAACAAGGAGGTCGTCCCGGTCACCGTTGTTACGCGCAAGGGCGAAGTGACGGTCGACGTGGACGAGCAGCCCGGGAAGGGCAATCCGGAGAAAATCCCGCAGCTTCGCGCCGCCTTCGCCAAGGACGGCACGATCACCGCGGCGACTTCATCCTCGATTAGCGACGGCGCCGCGGCCTTGGTGCTGACCCGCCAGAGCGTTGCCGACAAGCTCGGCAAGACGCCCGTAGCGCGGATCGTCGCTCACGCCGCCCACGCGCAGGACCCGGAGAAATTCACCTCGGCGCCCGTCCCGGCGATCCAAAAGGTCCTCGACAAGGCTGGTTGGAGCGTCGACGACGTCGACCTGTTCGAAGTCAACGAAGCCTTTGCCTGCGTCGCCATGATCGCGATGCGCGACATCGGCATCCCGCACGAAAAAATCAACGTGAATGGCGGCGCGACGGCGCTCGGCCACCCGATCGGCGCAAGCGGCGCGCGCATCACGACGACGCTGATTGCGGCGCTTCAGGACCGTGGCTTGAAGCGCGGAGTCGCAAGCCTGTGCATCGGCGGCGGTGAGGCGACCGCGGTCGCGGTGGAGCTCGTCTAAGCTGGATTCGCTGTGACTGCCGCGGAGTGGTAATGCGGCGCCCCTCAAGAGGGGAGAAAGCCGATGCGTCTTACGATCTGCCTCGCAGCCGTCACGCTTGCATTCGCGACCACGACACCAGTTGAGGCCAAGCCGTCCAAAGCACCAGCGTTCCAGCTAATGGAGACGACTTGGCTCTTCACCGATCCCAAGGGGGTCAAGGTTCGCGAATCCATCGACGCCAAAGGCAATTACATCTCCAACTCCAGGGCGGGTAAGCATCTCGACCACGGCACAGCGGTCATGAAGGGTGAGAAGGCTTGCTTTACCAGCGCGATGGATAAGGAAGGCGAGGTCTGCTGGACCACGAAGTCCGTCAAGGTCGGTCAGTCCATGACAACCACCAGCGACAAGGGCGAGAAGCTTAAGGTCACTCGCGTAAAATACATGCCGCTGAAGATGCCGAAGTAAGCGCCCCGCGCTTATTTTCCAGCATAGGCCATGCACTCGAGCTCGAGCATCGCGCCGAGCGCAAGGCCGTTCGCCCCGACCGCGCTCCGCGCCGGAAGCTTCCCGGCAGCGAAGTAGGGCACGTACACAGCGTTGAAGGCGGGCCAATTCTTCATGTCCGCGATGAACACCGTGCACTTGAACACGTCGCCCCAGCCGAGGCCGCGGGCCTTCAACGCGCCGCCGATATTCTCCATCGTCTGCTTGGCCTGGCCCTCGAAAGTGTCGGGGAGCTGGCCGTCGGGCTTGATGCCGATCTGGCCCGACAGGAACAGGATGTCGCCAACGCGGACCGATTCCGAAAAAGGTGCCGGACGGTTCTGAAGGCTGGGAGCGGAGAAATATTCAGGCGGCGCCGACGCCGCGCTCGTTGCAGTCAGTACGAGTAACGTTGCAGCAATCGCCTTCATGACACTCCTCCGCTGTTAGTCGAGCACCTCGTCCTCGCTTACGCCCCAGATATCCATCGTCTTGATGAACCCGCCCTTCTTGCCGATCTCGATCCGGCACCATCCGTTGCGGCACTTGTCGATTCGTCCGACCACTCCCTGCTCTGCGAGATAGCGGACCTTCGCGCCGTCGTTCGCCTCGATCCGCACCGGCCTCGGCTCGCCTTTTTTCACTATCGCGGTGCGGCGATCGCTGAGGAGTGTCACGAGCATCCAGCCCTGGGTACCATCCGGGTCCTCGATGAACCGCCAATTGGGATAGGTCTTGAGCACGCGGATCGGCAGATCGCGACGCTGATAGAGCCAGGTCCCAGGGTAATTCCGCGCCGGACCCGTGCGCATCATGGCCTGCCCGGACGCGATCGAGGCCCAGTAGGGTGGTTTCTTGTCTTGTGCTTGTGCGGAGCTCGCGAGCATTAAGATCGTCATTCCCGCGAAAAAGGGGCTCCACTTTTTCTGTTTCTTTCGCTGGGCCCCCGCCGCGGGGGCGACGAAGAGTTGGTGCACTACGCCCCCGTGAGAATCCGATCGACCAGTTGCTTCACGGTCGGAACGAAACCGTTCGAATAAA
>Ga0207679_10002347_pt1 | contig 11641 bp, 8 predicted proteins | sample KBSC73metaG_FD_184320 | JGI IMG/M metagenome (GOLD analysis project Ga0207679, IMG submission 184320) | Corn rhizosphere microbial communities from Kellogg Biological Station, Michigan, USA - KBS C7-3 metaG (SPAdes) (version 2) | ecosystem: Host-associated > Plants > Roots > Rhizosphere > Soil ...
CCGGTGATCTCGCGGATCTGTTCGGTCATCGCGGCGTCGTCGCAGAGCACCTGCTCGACCTCGTCGGTGAGGAAGTCGCGGGCGGTGCGCTCGATCAGGCCGGGTTCGCGGAAGGTGCACACCGGGGCGGGATGCTTGTCGCGCTTCTCCTCCACCTCGGCCCACTGTTCGAGCAGCATCGCGAGGTCGCGCACGAAGTGGCGGGCGCGGGTACCCTGGGCGACGGTGCGCATGATGATGCCCATGCCTTCCGGCACGGACAGCTTCTGCATGATGCGGCGCAGGCGCTGGCGCTCCTTCGGGTCCTCGATCTTGCGGGAGATGCCGAACTGCTCGGTGTAGGGCATCAGCACGAGGTAGCGGCCGGCGAGCGAGATGTTGGTGGTGACGCGCGGGCCCTTGGTGCCGATCGGTCCCTTGGAAACCTGGATCATGATCTCCGAACCGACCGGATAGATGTCCGGGATGTCCTTGGAGGAGATCTTCTTCTGCTGTTTCTTCGGGCGGCCTTCGCGCTCGATTTCCTCCAGGCCGGCGTCGAGCGCGGCCGGGATGGCGTCCCAGAAGTGGAGGAACGCGTTCTTCTCCAGGCCGATGTCGACGAACATCGCCTTGAGGCCGGGTTCGATGTTTTTGACGCGGCCCTTGAAGATGCCGCCGACGATGTTCTGGTCGCCTTCGCGCTCGACCGTGTATTCTTCGAGCACCCCGTTTTCTAACAGGGCGACCCGGCGTTCGAGGCGTTCGACGTTGATGATGAGGCTGTTGCCTTGCGACGGATCGGGCTTGCCGATGCCGAGCATGCGTTTGATGCGTTGGATCATGGGTGAAAACAAGAGGAAGGGGGGTTATTCGGGGTGTTCGACCGGTTTGGCGCGGGGGACCACGGTGCCTTCGGTATCCACCTCAGGCGTGATCGTGGGCGCGGCCACCGGCGGTTTTTCGGTTTCGGGTGAGGGAACGGGAGGCGTTGAGCCTTCCACTTCATCGCCGGTTTCGCCCGCATCGGCGGAGGAATCCATGGCGGGAAGATCTTCAAACGGCGCGACTTCCTCGATCGGATCGCGGTGGCCGCCGTATTCGGTCTGCGGCTGAAGGGCGAGCTTCATACCATTGTCGCGCGCGATCAGACCGCGGATGATGTGCTGGACGAGCGGGCCGCAAACCTTGCCGCCGGAACCGCCGTCTTCCACGAGAACGCAGACCGCATACTTCGGTTTTTCGAATGGCGCGAAGGCGATCATCCACGAGTTGTGGGTTTTCAGCGCGAGATTCACCTGGGCCGTGCCGGATTTGGCCGCGATCTGGATATCGGACAACTTGGCGCGGGAACAGGTGCCTCCGGGCTCGTTGACGGCCATCCACATACCCTTGCGGATCAGGGTGAGGTCGGCGTCCTTGACGCCTTCCTGCAGCAGATCGACTTCAAGCTTCGGCTTGTCGGGGACGAGCACGTCGCCATTGGCGGCAACCACCTTGCGGACCAGACGCGGTTGATAATACCTGCCTCCGTTGGCGACGGTGGAAACCATCGCACAGAGCTGGACCGGGGTGGCGGTGACGCTTTGACCGATGGAGAACAGGGCGATGTCGTGCGGTGTCAGCGATCGACCTGCGTGGGTGGCGCGCCAAGCGCGATTGCCAAGGATCACGCCCCCGCTCTCGCCCGGCAGCGGTAGGCCCGTCGGCTTGCCGAAGCCGAGCATCGTGAACCCGTCGACCATCGCCTTCGCGCCGATGGTGTTGGCGAGTTTGTTGAAATACGGGTTGCAGGACTGCTTGATGGCCATCGGCAGGGTCTCCGAACCGTGGGTGCCGTGGTGTTGGTTCCAAATCCAGCAGCCGACCTTGGCGTTGCCATAGGTCACGTAGCCATCGCAGCTGAACACACGGTTGGCCATGCCCTTGACCGCGCCGCTGATCGCGGTGCCCAGCTTGAAGGTCGAGCCCGGCGTGTAGGCGGAAATGCAGCGGTTGTTGAAGGGATGGGATTTGTTCGTGTTGTAGGCCTTGAATTGGTCGGCTTTGATGCTGGGAATGAACAGGTTCGGGTTGTAATCGGGAACCGAAGCCATCGCGAGGATCTCGCCCGTTTCAATATCCATCACCACGGCGCCGGCACGACCAACGTGGCGGAGAGTGGCTTCGGCGAGATATTGGACCCGGGCGTCGAGAGTCAGCTCGACTTTCGCCCCGGCACCGGGCCGGGTGTAGTCGAGCAAGCCGAGGATGCCGCCTTTCTCGTCCTTGAGCATCAGCTTCTTGCCCTCGAGCCCGCGCAGATAATCGTCCATGGTGGACTCGATCCCGGCCTGGCCCTTGTCTTCGCCGATGTAGTGATCGTAGCGGCGGGCGGCTCCTTCCGGGATATCGCCCTTTTCCCACTGCTTGAGATAGCCGAGGACGTGACAGGCGAGCGAACCATACGGGTATTCGCGCTCCGGCCGGGTGTCGAGGTAGACGCCTGGCAGCTCGAGGTTGAGCTCGGCGAAGCGGGCGAACTCGTCGTAGGTGAGATCGGTGCGGTAGCTGAACGGCACCAGGCCGCCGTGGGTGAGGAAGTGCGCGCGCAGCGCCCCGGCGTTGTAGTTTTTCGCCAGATTCTTCGACACCAGCCGGGGGATGATGAACTCGTTGACGATCGTCACGATGTCCCGCTCGCTGCGCTTGCGGAGCATGCCGCCCTCGGTGGTGAGGCGCTCGAGCTTCGGATCGTCGAGGTGCTGGCGTCGGTAGGCGGCGTAGATTTCCTGCAGGTTGAAGGAAACCTCGTATTCGCGGGTGTTGGTGGCGAGGGCGATGCCGTTGCGGTCGGTGATTTCGCCGCGGATACCCGGCTCGCGGATGGTCACGGTGCGGTTGCCCGGGACCTGTTTGAGGAACTCGTCGCGGCGGGTGATCTGGAACTCGTGGAGCCGGGACAACAGCGCGCCGAAGCCGACCAGCACGGAGGCGGTCAGCAGGTAGAGGCGGAATCTGAAGCGCGGCTCCATGGTTTCAGGAATAGCGTTGCTGGCGGCGGTGGCGCTTGATGCCGTCGAACCGGATCGTGTGGCGGCAGGCGTTGGCAACACGGAACAACAGCCAGAACACGAGCGGCGAGAACACCATCGTCAGCAGCGAGGTCAGCGCGATCCGGCGGACGATGCCGTGGGTCAGGACGAAGTCGCCGCGCACGAAGTTGATCAGCGCGTATTCGGCGGAAAGGTAGAGGAACACGGCGATTCCGGACAGCAGGGCGGAGAACTGCCACTTGCCCTGGCGGAACAGCGGCTGGATGCCCTGCATCAGGAAACCCATCGCGCCGAACAGCAGGACCGAGTAGCCGAAGCGCAGCGACTCGACCGGCTGGCTGTAGATCTCCGGTGTGCCGCCCTGCGGGCCGAGCGTGCACTGGGCGTCCCACAGCAGGCCGCCGACGAAGGCGAGCAACAGCATCGTCGGCGTGCCGACGGTGACCGCGGCGCAGAGAAAAACGAGCTGGACGAGCAGCACCCGCGCGTTGTCCAGCCCGGTGAACGCGGGCAGGAACTGTTGGACCACGAACGCGGCCAGCAGCAGGAACAGGGTGGTGAGCGTGTAGCGGATCACGGGGTCATTCGCCGGCGGTGAGCGCGACGAAAACGGTATCCAGATCCGCGAAGTTGACCGATGGACGGACGAGAGCTTCGGAATCCAGAGAGCCTTTTTCGACGGACTCGACGGTTCCTAAAAGGAGGTTGGCCGGGAACAAACCGCCCCGGCCGGTGGTGAACACGCGCTGGCCTTTCTTGACCGCGGTGTCCTTTGTCAAAAAGCGGAGCCGCAGCATCGGCGGCCCGTCGAACGCGCGTTGGCCGCTGACGATGCCGACCTCCGGCGTGCCTTCCACCTTGGCGGAAACCTGGCACTTCTCGTCGGTCAGCAGGATCACGGTCGCGCGGTCCGGGCGGGTCTGGTCGATCTGGCCGACCAGGCCCTCGTTGCAAAGCACCGGCAGCTGGGTGCCGATCTTCGCGTTCTCGCCGCGGTCGATTTCCACCGTCTGCCACCAGGTCGTCGGCTGACGGCGGGTGATGCGGGCGGTCACGACTTCGAATTTGGTCGCTTTGGCGAAGTTCAGGGCGTGGCGGAGGTTCGCGTTCTCGCTTTCGAGCTCGCGGAACCGTGATTCGATCAGGCGCAGGCGGCCGATCTCGTCCTGCTGGGCGCGGGCTTCGATCTCCAGCTCCTTCGAATGATGGACCTCGTCGAGGAACGAGCGCGCCCGGGTTTCCATCGCCGAACCGGCTTTGAGGAACGGCGAGATCGCCCGGTAGTAGCCGGCCTGGATTTCACGCACGGAGCGATCGCTCCGCGTGAGAGCCCAGGCGGCCCCCGCGAGGAACAGCAGCAGCGCGATCAGGTTGAGCGGCTTCATGGACGGGCGAGTCCGAGGCGACGCGTCAGCGATCCGTGTTGGTCACACGCTTGAGGAACGCGATCTCCTGCAAGGCTTTGCCCGTGCCTTCGGCCACGGCGCTGAGGGGGTCCTCGGCGATGTGGACCGGCGGCCGGTTTCCTCGCGCAGCAGACGGTCGAGCCCCTTGAGCAGCGCACCGCCGCCGGCCAGCACGATGCCGCGGTCGACCAGGTCGGCCGCGAGCTCCGGGGGGCAGCGCTCCAGCGTCGTGCGCACGGCGTCAACGATGGTGCTGAGCGGGTCGGACATCGCCTCGCGGATTTCCTGCGAGGTGATCGTGATGGTTTTCGGCAGACCGGCGACGAGGTCACGGCCCTTGACCTCCATGGTCATTTCCTTCGGCAATGGGGCGGCCGATCCGAGACGGATCTTGATGTCCTCGGCGGTGCGTTCGCCGATCATCAGGTTGTAGGCCCGCTTCATGTATTGGATGATCGCCTCGTCGAGTTCGTCACCGGCGGTGCGGACCGAACGGGCGTAAACAATGCCGGAAAGGGAAATGAGCGCGACCTCGGTGGTGCCGCCGCCGATGTCGACGATCATGTTGCCGGAAGCGTCCTGGACCGGCAGGCCGACGCCGATCGCGGCGGCCATCGGCTCTTCGATCAGGTAGACCTCGCGGGCACCGGCCTGTTCGGCGGACTCGCGCACGGCGCGGCGCTCGACCTCGGTGATGCCGGACGGGATGGCGATCAACACGCGCGGGTTGCCCTTGCGGCGGCCGTTCGCCTTGCGGATGAAGTGGCGGAGCATCGCCTCGGTCACCTCGAAGTCGGCGATCACGCCATCCTTCAGCGGGCGGATGGCGACGATGTTGCCCGGGGTTCGGCCGAGCATGCGCTTGGCGTCGTCGCCCACGGCCAGCACCTCGTTGGTGCCCGCCTTGACCGCGACCACCGAGGGCTCGCGCAGGACGATGCCGTGGTCCTTGAGGTTGACGAGGGTGTTGGCGGTGCCGAGATCGATGCCGATGTCGTTGGAAAACCAGTTTCCGAAAAGCTTCTTGAACATTGGGTAAAGGAAAAATCGACGGGTGCGGGCCCGAATCGGGGGCTGGCCGACGCCGTGGTCCGTGCGGCTGTCCGGCGGCTGGCACGATGGGACCCGAGGGCCTCCCGAAAGGGGCCGGCAGTCTTGAGCCGGGGCCCCGTCAGGTCAAGTGGGAAACCCGGCCTCGCACTAGGAGTTCCAATGCCTCGCGGAGTTGTTCACACCGCCGCCACCGCCTTGTGGCGGGCGAGGAATTCATCCGCCAGCGCGCCATAGGCCGCGGCGCCCGGGCCGGACGGATCGTGCTCGAAAATCGTCCGCCCATGGCTCGGCGACTCGCCGATGCGGATCGTGCGCGGCACCACCGTCTTGTAGATTTGTTCCGGGAAAAAGCTCGTAACTTCTTCAACCACTTGGCGCGACAGCAATGTGCGACCGTCAAACATGGTCATCACGATGCCTTCCAGGCGGAGGTCCGGGTTCGCCTCGGAATCGCGGATTTGATCGATGACGTGGACGATCTTCGCCAGTCCTTCGAGGCCGAACCACTCGCACTGGAGCGGGATCACGATCTCGTCCGCGGCGGCGAGCGCCGAAGTCATCAGCACGCCGAGCGAGGGCGGGGTATCGAGGATGCAGTAGTCGAACAAGTCGTTCGGCTTGAGCCCTTGGAGAATATTGCGGAGGCGGGTCAGGTGATCGTCCGAGCGGGCGAGTTCGATTTCCACTCCGGCGAGGTCCATTTCCGACGGGACAATCCACAGGTTCTCGCGGCCGGTCGGCAGCAGCTGTTGGAACACGGTGCGCTGGCCGATCAGCACGGGATACAGGCTGCCGCCGTCCGGCGCCTCGATGCCGAGGCCGCTGGTGCAGTTCGCCTGGGGGTCGAGGTCCACGAGGAGCACACGCTGCCCGCGCTGCGCGAGGGCGGCGGCGAGGTTCAACGCGGTGGTGGTTTTTCCCACTCCACCTTTCTGGTTTGCGATGCCGACGACTTTCATTTAGCGACCCTGACCCGGATGGGGCGGCAGTCTTCCCGTGACGGGCGGGACTGGCAACCAAAACCGCCGCCCGAGGTGAAATCGCGTGACCATGATCGAGTGGAAAGAGTCCGAGCTGCAAGCGGCGGCCGGTTGGAAGGCCTTCAAGGACGGCAAGGCGCTGTTCGAAGGCGGCTTGGTGGCGCAGGCGAAGTTGTCGCCCGACGGCTGGACCGGCAGCGTGCGCGAGGGAAAACGCGTCCTGCGGCTGGGCGTGAAAGCCGCGCCGGGAGGGCGTTTCGAGGCGCGTTGCGCGTGCCCGGAAAACCAGGCCACCGGCGCGCTCTGCGCCCACGCGGTGGCGACCGGCCTCGCCCTGCTGAAACCCCGCGCCAGCCAGCCGGCGGCCAACACCTCCGCCCAAGCGTCATCCCACGCCATCCGGGCCGCCGCGCCACCCGCGATGGCGTTCGAGCTGAAACTCCCGCCCAACTGGTGCGAAGCGCTGCGTCGCGGGCGACTCACCGTCACGCTCAATCCGTTGCCAGTCGTCACGCCCGAGCCTGCCGACGAGGCGGTCGCCCACTGGCTGGCCGGGCAAGGGGTGAGCCAGCCCGGCGGCCCTTTGCCGCTCGCGCTGGATGTGGTCCGCCTGCCCGGATTCCTTGCCGCATCGATCGATCATCCGAGGATTTCGAGCGGCGGAAAACCTATTTCGATATTTTCGGAAAAACGCATACAAGTATTTGCTGAAGAATCGAATAAAGATGAATTAAAGCTCGTATTTTCGGCGGGCGAAATCATCTGGCTCGGCGACGAGCCGTGGGAACTCGACGCGGACTCGATCGCTCGCGTCGGCTCCTCCGCGCCGCCCCCCGAACTGGCCGCGCTCCTGCGTCGCGGGCTATCGGGCGCGCCGGTCCGGATGCCCGTGAAGGAGCTGCTGCGCTGCGGTCCGCAATGGGAAGACTGGCTGGTCTTCCCGGAAGGCTCTTGGCTTGGAGATCTCAAGCTGTTGCCGGCTCCGGTCGACTTCCACCTGCGGATCGAAGGCTCGCTCCAGCAGCTCGATGCCCGGCTGTCCGCCCAATACGACGGCTTGCCGCCGCTCGCCCCCGGGCAGGACGACGACCGGCATTTCCCGCGGCGAGACGGGGAGGGGTGGCAAAGCCGGAACCTCCCGGCCGAATTCGAGGCGATCGCCGCGCTGCACGCGGCGGGCTTCTCCGCGGAGCCCGGTTCGCCCGGTCGCTTCCAACTGCGCGGTGAGTCGACCGTGCTGGCCTTCCTGTCCCACCATCTGCCGGAACTGCGCGCGCGCTGGACCGTTTCCGAGGGCGAGCGTTTCCGCACCGCCCACCGCTCGGTCGCGGTGGTGCGGCCGCAACTCAAGGTGCTGGGCTCGGGCGAGGACTGGCTGGCGTTTGATTACGACTTCCAAACCGACGACGGACAGACCATCTCCCGCGCCGAAGTGCTGCAATGGCTCCGCTCCGGCAGGCCGCAAGCGATCAAGGGCGGTCGCAAGCTGGTGCTCGACCGCGAGGCGGCCGGCTTGACCGAGTCGCTGCTGTCCGAACTCGAAATCCGCCAGGAACAGGGGCATTTCGTCGGCCCGAAAGCCATTGCCGAGATGGTAGAGGAATTTCGGAAAAAAGGTCGCAAAAACCTCATTTCCAACCAAGAAGAGAAAGATTCACCGATCCATTTGCCGGACTCGCTTGGCACCGGGGTGGGGGGCTTGCTCCGGCCCTACCAGCGGCAGGGTGTCGGCTGGCTGAGCGACCGCCTCGAGCGCTTCGGCGGCGCCTTGCTGGCCGATGACATGGGTCTCGGCAAGACGCTGCAAACCATCGTCGTGATCGAATCGAGCTTCGCCGCCGGGGTGGGCGGTCCGGTGCTGGTGGTCGCGCCGACCTCGTTGCTCGGCAACTGGCGGGCGGAGTTCCAACGCTTCGCGCCGAGCCGGACCGTGCGCGTGCTGCACGGTCCGAACCGGGAAACCGAGCAAGGCCGCCTTCAGGACGATGAGGTGATTGTCACCAGTTATGGAACGTTGGCCCGGGATCTGGCGTGGCATCTGAAGCGGGAATACCGGCTGGTGGCGGTGGACGAGGCGAGTTTGATGCGGAACCCGGACACCGATCACGCCAAGGCGATCGCCAAGCTGCGGGCGACGCGGCGGATCGCCCTGACCGGCACGCCGGTCGAAAACGGTGTGCGCGACCTGTGGTCGATTTTCCGTTTCATCCAGCCGGGCTGGCTCGGCTCGCGCGAGCAGTTCCGCGAGCGCTACGAAGCGCCGCTCCAGCAACCGCCGCGGCCGGCCGATGTGCTGGAGCGCCTGCGCCTGAAAACCTCGCCGTTTCTGCTGCGGCGCACCAAGGAGGAGGTCGCCGCCGATCTGCCGTCCAAGCTGATCATCGACGAATGGTGCGAACTGAGCGCCGACCAACGCCAGGTTTACCGCGACTTGCTCGGCGAAGGCGGCAAGCGCGTCGACGAAATCCGCTGCAGCGCGGGCACCGGCGCGGCCCGTCTGCAGCTGCTGACCGCCTTGCTACGCCTGCGCCAGACGTGCTGCGATCTGGCGCTGCTCAAGCACGAACGGCTGGGTAAACTCGCGCTCGAACGACGCTCGGCGAAGCTCCAGCGGTTGATGGAGATCACCGAAGAAGCGCTTTCCGGCAACCATCGCTTGCTGGTGTTCAGCCAGTTCCAAACCCAGCTCCGGGAAATCCAGGGCCAGTTGGAAGCGCGCCAGATCGATTCGTTCCTGCTCGATGGCCAGACGCGCAACCGGCAGGAGCTGGTGGATCGTTTCCAGAAAGCCGACGGACCGCCGGTATTCCTGATCAGCCTGAAAGCCGGCGGCTACGGCCTGAACCTGACCGCCGCGGACACCGTGGTGCATTTCGACCCGTGGTGGAACCCGGCCGCCGAGGCTCAGGCGACCGACCGTGCGCACCGCATCGGCCAAACGCGGCCGGTGACCGTCTACCGCTTGCTCACGCGCGGCACGGTCGAGGAGAAAGTCGTCCGGTTGCAGGCGTCGAAGCGCGAACTCGCGAACGCCACCTTTGACGAATCCGGCTTCGGCGACCCCGGCAGCCTGTCCGACACGGATTTGAAAGCCTTGCTGGAAAGCTGAGCGCGGAAGCCCGGCTTAGCCTTCGGCAACCCCTTAATCAACTTGTGACAATGTGTGTAATGCGGGGTCAAGTAAATTCGATTTTGTTTGCAGCATTGCAGCAATCGGCGTAATCCCTCGCTCGACGCGCAAGCGTTGTTCTCAGCGGTCAGGAGTCTGCTAGCTCCCCCGCGAATTTCGCCCCCGGCCGTCTGCTAGCGGCCGGGGGCATTTTTTTTGCCTGATTCTCTATGAGACGCCTTCGAATGATTTGCATGGTTTTGCAGACGGTCGCGCTTTGGGTGATCGCTCTTTTTTGTCTCTGGATTTCAGGCAACCTAGTTTCTTGTGCCTCTGAGGTTAAGCGGTCTTCCAAGGAGGATTTCGGCAACATGGATTTTACTCCGCCGGAGGTCAAAAACCTGCTTCCGAAAGCTCCACCCAAGGTGCAAGTGAGGCCTCCTTCGCAGTATTGACCCGTTAGAATTTGTTTGACCTTTTCGGGGGTCTTGTGGTTTTCGGTTTTCATCCTCTTGTGAGGATACCCGCTCTAGCAGGCGGTTCGGTCTAGCAGCCGATTCATCATGAGAACAACCACCAGCGCCCCGGGCCTTTTTGGGTCCTTTGCTTTCCCCGTGCTCCCGGGGCGTCCAACTCGACGCGTCCGGGATGAAGGGAGCCATCGAGCGCTTTAAGCGGTCCAATGGGCGGGTTTGCCCGGGCGCGTCGTCTGTTCGCGAGGCGGAAACCGGTGATGCTACGTCGCCTCGTTCTTCTGGTCGTTACTACCTGCGCGAAAAGCCGCGCAAGCTCCGGCCTTACCGCGAATTGGAGCGCGAGATTGTGGAGCGCCAAGTTCGCCGCGCTGGTGGCGATGTGATCCACGTCCGTGCCTATCGTGGTCCCGATTGGTTCACCACTGCCGGCGTCCTCAAGAAGCGCCGCCAGATCGAGGCGCGGGGCCTTCCCTCTTTCCGTTTGTGGCGTTTTCTCACACTGACGTTTCGTCGTGTTTCGACTGAGTCCGACCCGGGCCGCGCTTTCGATACTCCGCTTGAGGCTTATTTGGCGGGCAAGGCCAAGCTGCGGAAGTTCATGGACGCTGCCCGCAAGGCTGGTCTCTGGAAGTCCGGGGCCAAGTGGTGCTGGAAGCTCGAATTCCAGAAGGACGGCTGGGCGCACTGGCATTTGCTGGTTGAGCGAACCGACAAGTTCACCGGCGAGGACATGGCCAAACTTAACGAGCTTTGGGCCTTCGGTCGCGTCAACGTCCAGATGGTCCGCAATCAAGATTTCCTGTATCAATTCAAATATGCCTTCAAGCCGGTCATGTCCGACGACGCCGAGCGCCACGCGTTCGCGGTTCCGGCATGGTTCGCGGACTACTGCGCGCCTCGTAGTGTGACGGTGGACGGTGTGACGGTCGAGAAGCCGGGCACCTTCGCTCGTGCCCGTTTCTGGCAAACCTCGAAAGGTTTCTACACCGGCGAACAGGAGCAGGCCGAGAAATCGGAGGCGGATCCGGTCAAATCGTTTTTCCCCTCGACGGTGCGCGAGGTGGTCGAGCGCAAAGCCTGCGCGGTGCAGGTCGTCGCGCGCACCAAGTCCGGGCGATATCTCGCCTCCGGCGTCATTACTCTTTCCTGCCTCACGGGCGAATTTTGGGACCGTGTGGGCTTCGAAACCTTTGTCGGCGGGGCGGTCGGGCTCGCTGTCAACTCCTATGTCATCCCGGCCTCCATCATCGAACGAAACACAAATACGCCATGGCTACTGAAACCACTTCGGGACAAAAACCGTCTGACTCTCCTTCGAGCCGCGATATTGCAGCGGGCGGGGGAATCTCTGCGGACCTGCTGACCAATCCCAAGCTTGGGGTTCGCGTGTCCGGCATTCTGCTTTCCGGTGACGAGCCGGTCGAGTTCTCCGGCACCAGCAAGAGCGGCAAGCCTTACTCGTTTTGCCAGCAGCGGATGCAGCTTTGGACCGGCAACAAGGCCATCGTCTGCTCTCGCCGTAAGGACAAGCTCGCCGACTTTGGCCCTCTGCCGATTGGCGCGCTCGTCGAGTTCAAGGTCACGAATGCCCGCGTGCACGACG
>Ga0207679_10002348_pt1 | contig 11641 bp, 11 predicted proteins | sample KBSC73metaG_FD_184320 | JGI IMG/M metagenome (GOLD analysis project Ga0207679, IMG submission 184320) | Corn rhizosphere microbial communities from Kellogg Biological Station, Michigan, USA - KBS C7-3 metaG (SPAdes) (version 2) | ecosystem: Host-associated > Plants > Roots > Rhizosphere > Soil ...
AATACTGCCTGGTGTTCGATCCATATCCCCCCTATGCGATCCTGGCGACCGACCGCATCGGCTTCTCCACCATGCAGCGCCTGACGCGCTTCGCCCGCTATTGGGATTTGATCGCGAATTCAGGGCGGTTCGTACATACTCTGCCGCTGATTCTTGGCGATGCGCCGTTCGCAAACTTCATGATGCTATCGGACTGGTTGTATGGCCGAACCGATGCCACGCACCGCATCGCGCTCGACCGGCTTGCATCGCTCGTCAGCGAGTGGTTGCACGAAAGGTATGAAGCGGCAGAGGTAGAAGCTTTGCTCTGCAACGACTACGCAACCCAAGCGCCGCGATTGCACGTGAAGCGAAAGTCATCGGATGCTGCCACGCAGCGACAGGCGCGTCGGCATGACTAACCCATTACGCTTCGGCCATATGCTCTCGATTCCAAGGAAACCATCGGGAAAATGAGTGTCTCACCTGATGTAAATCTGCTTGCGCCGATCCCGCAGATTGACTGAAAGGAGAATCTCATGAGAAACAATCCCGTTGGCTGGTTTGAAATCTACGTACAGGATATGGAGCGTGCCAAGGCGTTCTACGAAAATGTATTCGACCTGAAACTTACAAAGCTCGACGACCCGAGTATGGACATGTGGTTTTTCCCCATGCAATTGGAAGGCTCTGGTGCGCCGGGAGCCCTGGTGCGCATGCCCGGTTTTTCCTCAGGCAGCAACAGCGTGTTGGTCTACTTCAGTTGTGAGGATTGTGCGGTGGAAGCCGCGAATGCGGAACGCGCCGGCGGCAGGGTGGAAAAGGGGAAATTCTCCATTGGCCAATACGGCTACATTGCGTTGATTATCGACACCGAAGGCAACATGATCGGACTGCACTCGATGCAGTAGACATCAAGCAGTGCGCTTGCGCCAGGATTCCACCAATTGACGTGCAGCCGGATCGAGCGATTCGAGCGAAATGCTTTTTGCCTTATTGAAGATCATCAAGGCGTACACCGTTGCCAGCGTGTTGACTTCGGGGGAGAGCGCGCACTCCTCGCCCCGCGACGGGCGAACCGTGCGCCAGTGGTTGATGGCTTGTTCGAGTTCGGTGAGGGTGATGTCCATATAGATATCTCAGCATAGAAAATCACGCACCAGCTCGATCTGTTCCGGCACATTGAGCGCAGGTGCATGACCGCACCCGGGAATCACGGCTAACTGCGCGCGTGGGCCGCGTCTGGTCATTTCTTCCGCTACCTCCTGCAGCAGCAGATCGGAATCGATGCCGCGCATCAGCAGCGTGGGCATGTCGAGTGCGTCGTATTCCTCCCACAAGTCGTAGTCGTCGGGATGCACGATGAATTGGCCTACCATCGCCGGATCGTAATGCGGCGTTACCTTGCCGTTGGGCTGGCGGCGCGTCGAGGTTTCCGTCATGCGCCGCCACTGCGCATCGCTTTGCCAGCCGTAGGGAAGGTAGATGGTGCGGAAAAATTGTTCGAGTTCGGTGACTGTGTCGAATTGCGGCGGATTGCCTGTATAGGCCTTGATGCGCTCAACGGCGGGAGCCGCCAGCGCGGGGCCGATGTCGTTAAGCACCAGATGTGTGATTCTCCCTTTGAGCGTGGTCGCAGCCGCCACTATGCCAAGCGCGCCCCCCATCGAAGTGCCAACCCAACGCATCTTGTCGATTCCCAACTGATTCACCAGCGCCTGCGCGATTCGTGCGTAGAACGCGAAACAGTATTCCTTGTCCGGATCGGAACTCCATTGCGACAGCCCTCGGCCTATGGTGTCCGGGCAGATGATGCGATAGGTATCGGCCAGCGCCCCTGCGATGTCGTCGAAATCGCGGCTGGTGCGTGCCAAGCCGTGCCACATGATCAGCGGCGGCGCATCTTCGCGGCCCCATTCGACGAAATGGATTTCACGTTCACAGCATGTGAGATAACGGGAAGCCGGTTGCATGTTTGCTTGCCTTCATGAATGCGGTCTTGGTAATTGTGCCGGTCAGGAAAAGCTATCGCCGCTGCAGAATTTTGCACAGCGTCGGTAGAGCCTAACATGAACCTGTATGTGCGGGAGGACTGCAACGCAAGCAGCATCTGCTTGCACTCGAAGATATTGCTGCAGTTGAGAGAGGAAAGAGCGGCGACGCTTGAACAATGCGCGCCGCCATGCGATGAAAGAATCCAGCGTACGCCATGTCATCAGCGAACGAAGCGCGGAACCCGCGAGGGCTCCGCGCTCGCTGCTTCACCGATGATTGGCGGATACACTATCAGTACCAGTGGCTCGTCCAGGGAGGTTGTGTCGGAGAGCATCCTGCTTCATGCGGACCTTGCCTGATTATTGCGTGCCAGACCCTGATCCCGAAGCTCCGCCGCTGCTACCGCCACTGGATGAGGGCGATCCCATGCCGCTGCCGCTGCTGCCGCTTGAGCCAGGCATTGTGCTGGAAGAACCGGAGCTGCTGCCAGGGGAGGTCGTGGTGCTGCTCGAACCGGACGAGCCATAGCCGCCCGAGCCGGACATGCCCGAAGAGCCTGAGCTGCTGCTTGGCGACGTCGTGCCGGAGGAAGAGGAACCTGAGGAGCCCATGCCAGAGCCGGTAGTGCCGCACGCGGCCAGCATCAGCGCACAAGCGGCCACGGGGATAGTCCATTTCAACATAACATTCTCCTTAGCTTGAAAATGAATCGGTGAAGCATGAAAAACATTCATGCCATAGTTGCATGCATGCGATTCTGTAGAATCTGACAACACGCGAAAGTTCCGAAGTATTTTCCATTTTGATATAGACGGGTGATCTGCCTCAGTTGCACCGCTCGGAAAGATTATCGCGCTGCATCTCGGCGGGAGTAGGGAGGGCACGTACTGTGTAGTATTACGGAAAAGAAAATTTCATTCACACATCATCATCAACAGCATGTCATCTCATTCTGAAGGTTCTACCAAGGCAATTTTTTATGCGCTTGGCGCCAATGGCGGCATTGCCCTGGCCAAGTTCGTTGGCGCGCTCTTTACCGGTTCCGGCGCTATGTTGGCCGAATCGATACACTCGCTGGCGGATTGCACCAACCAAGTTTTTCTCCTGATCGGTTTGAGGGAGTCAAAGAAACCGGCTAACGAATTCCACCCGATGGGCTACGGCCGCGTCGTCTACTTCTGGGCAATGATGGTTGCGCTGTTGCTTTTCTTCCTTGGCGGCGCATTCTCGGTGATGGAGGGCTTCGAACATCTCAAGCATCCGGAACCGCTCAGCAATCCTCTCGTCGCAATCGCGATACTCGGCATCTCGGTCGTGCTCGAAGGCTTCTCGCTGTACGGTGCGATGAAGGAAATCCGCAAGATTTCGCACGGCAAGCCTTTTCTGCAGTGGTTCCGTGAGACGCGCCAGTCCGAATTGATGGTGGTGGCGGGGGAGGACATCGCCGCGCTTGCCGGTCTGGCCTTGGCGTTCCTCGCCGTGATGCTGGCCGTGATGACCGGCAATCCTGCATGGGATGCTTGCGGCTCGATTGCTGTCGGTGTATTGCTGATGATCGTCGCCGTCTTTATCGTGCGTGAAGTGAAGGCGATGATCACCGGCGAATCGGCAGCGCCTGAAGTGCATGCCGCCATCAAGACTCATATCGAAGCGCGGCCCGAGGTCGATCATGTAATCAACCTGATTACCCTGCAATGGGGGGAACAGTTGATGATCGCGGTACAGGCGAAGATGCAACCGCAGCCTTCCGACATGGCCTTAGTCGAGGCGATCAACGTTGTCGAAGCCAGCTTGCAGCAACGCTGGCCACAGGCGAAGTGGTGTTTCTTCGAGCCGGATGTCGAGGTCGGCAAGGATTGATGCCGCAGCACTTCTTCTGAAACGGTAGCAAAAAGGCCCGGTTTTCCGGGCCTTTTTGTTTGGTCGATGAAAAAGCCGCTCAGGCAGCCTTCTTCGTCACCGCCTTTTTCGCGGCAGCCTTCTTTGCCGCCGGCTTTTTCGTTGCGCCTGTTTCCTCTTTCTCCGCGCCTTTGGCGGGCGCTTTTGCCTTGCGTTCTTCGAACTCGAAGCCGACCTTGCCGTTCTTGTCCTTCACCAGGTAGGCTTTGAACGGTCGCCGGGTGCGCTGTGAGATGAAGCCGGGCAACAGATCGGTCTTGCCGTTGTTGAGCAGCTTGGCCATCTGCTCCGGCACGATCTCTTGTTGCAGGATGATGCGACCGCTGCGGAAGTCACAGGCCTTGGGCTTGGCGACGCTCTTTTCGCAGACGTAGGCCAGTCCCATCTCATATACACCGCTGCCGCACTTCGGGCATGCACCGAGAGGCGTTTGCGTCGAGAAGTCGACGCCTTCGCCGTCCTCGTCGTCCGCTTGGTTCTGACCGAAGTCGAATTCGAGCTTGTGGTTATTGTTTTCCTCATCGCGCACGATCTTCAAGATGGCGGCGAAAGGACGGCCCATCTTCGAGCGGAAGCCTTGCAATGGGCCGATCTCGCGTTTTTCCAGCAATTCCTCGACTTCGGCGATCTCGAACTGGCGACTGCCGGGAACCTTGCTCATCGAGAATTCGCACTGGGTGCAAGCGAAGCGGCGATAGTTTTCCTTCACCACGCCACCGCAGTTCGGGCAGGGCGTCTTCAACGTTGCATAGTTGCCCGGGACGGTATCGTTGTCGTATTCCTTCGCGCGCTTGACGATCACCTGCGTCATCTGCGCGATCTCGCGCATGAATTCCTCGCGGCTGATTCTGCCGCGTTCCATCTGCGCCAGCTTGTATTCCCATTCGCCGGTCAGCTCGGGCAGCGTGAGTTCATCCACGCCCAGGCCGCGCAACAGCGTCATCAACTGGAAGGCCTTCGCTGTCGGAATCAGCTCACGCCCTTCGCGCAGCAGGTATTTTTCATTCAGCAGACCTTCGATGATGGCCGCGCGCGTAGCCGGTGTACCCAGCCCCTTGCCCGCCATGGCTTCGCGCAAGCCTTCATCGTCAACCAGCTTGCCCGCGCCTTCCATTGCGGAGAGGAGCGTCGCTTCCGAGTAGCGAGCAGGCGGTTTCGTGACCAGGCTGAGCACGTTGACCTTGTCGGTCTTGACCTGCTCGCCTTTCGCCACTGGCACCAGATTGCCTGAGCCTTCCTTGTCCTTGTCCTCGTCGTTGGCCGCTTCCTTGCCGTAGATCGCCAGCCAGCCCGCATTGGTCATGACCTTGCCCTCGGACTTGAAGGTGTGGCCTGACACTTCGGTCATGCGCGTGGTGACCTGGAATTCGGCAGCGGGGAAGAATACCGCCATGAAGCGTCGCGTCACCAGGTCGTAGAGCTTCTGCTCCGGCTCGGACAGGTTCTTCGGCGCTTGCAGGGTGGGGATAATCGCGAAGTGGTCGCTGATCTTGGCATTGTCGAAGATGCGCTTGTTCGGCTTGACCCAGTTGTTCTTCAAGATTTGCTTGGCGAACTGGTGATAGTTGTTGTTCTCCGCGACAACCTCCAGCGTTTCCTTCACCGTGTTGAGGTAATCCTCCGGTAGATGACGTGAATCGGTACGCGGATAGGTCAGCACCTTGTGCTTTTCATACAGCGCTTGCGCCAGGGCCAACGTGTTCTTCGCAGAGAAGCCAAAGCGCGCGTTCGCTTCGCGTTGCAGACTGGTCAAATCGAACAGTGCAGGCGAGAGTTGTGTTGTCGGCTTTGACTCTTCCGTGACCGTGCCCGGCTTGCCACGACATGCGGCGACGATGGATTCGGCGGCAGCCTTGCTCCACAGGCGTTCGGCTTTCTTCTCCGGATCGTTTTCGTCCTTCTTGAATTTCGTGTCGAGCCAGCGGCCTTCATAAATACCGGCGGCACAGACGAACTCGGCGCGTACTTCCCAGTAGTCGCGCGGCACGAAATTCTTGATCTTCTCTTCACGCTCGACCACGATGGACAGTGTCGGCGTTTGCACGCGGCCAACGGTGGTCAGGTAAAAACCGCCTTCCTTGGAGTTGAAGGCTGTCATGGCGCGCGTGCCATTGATGCCGATCAACCAGTCCGCTTCGCTGCGGCAACGGGCGGCATCTGCCAACGGCAGCATGTCCTTGTCTTCGCGCAGTTTCTTGAATCCATCGCGGATTGCTGCCGGTGTCATCGACTGCAGCCACAAGCGCTTGATCGGCTGCTTGGCTTTCGCATATTGCACGATCAGGCGGAAAATCAGTTCACCCTCGCGCCCCGCGTCGCATGCGTTCACGAGAGCGGTGACATCCTTGCGTTTGAGCAGCTTGGCCAAAACTTTCAGGCGTGACTCGGTTTTGGCAATCGGATTAAGTGCAAAGTGCGGCGGAATCACCGGCAGATGGGTGAAAGTCCACTTGCCACGCTTGACGTCGTATTCTTCCGGCGCAGCGATTTCGACCAGATGGCCGACGGCGGAGGACAGCACGAACTCGTCGGATTCAAAGTACTCATCGTGCTTTGTAAAGCCGCCGAGCGCCTTCGCGATATCGTTCGCGACAGAGGGCTTCTCTGCGATGATGAGAGTCTTGGTCATAACAGTAGTCTCGAAAAGGGCGCCAGCCGGCGCGCAATACACAGCTTGGAATGTTGCCAAATTTTCTGAAAGGCAACGGGACATTAATATAGCAAGTATCTGCGACCTGCCTCTCAAATATCAATGCTGCAGTGGAGCGGCCGGCCGAAGCCGGTGTGACGTACCGGACGGTACAGAGTTCGCGATCGGAGGGATTCCGTTGATATCTGTGAAACGGGCGCTATCAAGCGGCCAATGATAAGCGCGTTGCGCGAAAAACCGCAAGCGAGGATGAGGTCGTTTTGATGAAATATTGGCCGTCGGCATTGACGGCCAAGGTGTCTTTAATGCAATAGACGTGGTTCTGGGTCTTCGTCGTCAGACAGCAACTCATCGAAAATCAGCGCGTCGGGTTCCTTGCCTTGGCTCCACAACACCATCAGTACGATGACTTTTAACTTGTCCAACGATACTTGAGACTCGCTGGCCGCAAGCGCACGTTCGATCACGATTTCGCGCTGGATCGGATTGAGGACCTTGGCCGATTCGAGGAATTGCAGGAACCCGACAGCTTCGGTACCAAGTACGTCCAGTTCCCGCTGCGCATAGATGCGCATACCGGAGGAGAAGGCGGCTGGTGGCTGAAAGCGGTCGGCGAACTCATTGGTAGCTTCTGCCAAATCGGTCAACCAGCCCAGCGCCTTGGAAATCTCTTCTTCCTCGAAGCCTACAGCCGCCAGCTTTTTCACCAGTGCTTCAGAATCCGGGCAGGCATCCGGGCGGTAATAGGTTTCGTAGAGATAAACGAGAACGTCAAACATGATTCTACCTATAGCGTTAGGGCCACCATCGTTACGCGTGCTGCGGGGCGGCCGGGTTGCAAAAGTATGACACTCTCGTGTTAGCCTTTCTTGCTGGTCTGCAGACATTCAGACAAGAAAAGACGTGTCATGCCGGCGACAGTACACAAACATTGAAGGCTTCCAGTTCACAGCATATCGCAAAACGCCGGATGGCGACAGCGACATTTGGTTTCAGGATGTTGCGAGGCGCCGCACCACGCCGCCAGGCAGCGTTTCTACAACACCTTCCAGTTCGAGTGTGAGCAATTCGGCATGCAGGGTGGCGATGTCGAAGTCGCAGCGCATTGCAAGCGTGTCGAGGTCGACGGGATCGAAGCCCATTGCGTCGAGTATCGGTGAGGAGTGGGCAGGGGCGACACGTGGTTCCGGCGCGGCTGAAGCGGGCGTCTGATAAGTGATTTCTTCGAGGATGTCCTGTGCCGATTCCACTAATTTGGCTCCTTGCTTGATCAGCAAGTGACAGCCCTTGGCCAGCGGCGAATGAATTGACCCCGGAATGGCGAACACATCACGCCCCTGTTCGCCTGCCATGCGTGCCGTGATCAGCGAGCCCGACTGTGCTGCGGCTTCGACCACCAGCACGCCACGCGCCAAGCCCGAAATGAGCCTGTTACGGCGCGGGAAATTGGAAGGGATGGCCGGTGTGCCGAGTGGATATTCACTGATGATGCAGCCGTTCTCGGCGATGCGGTGCGCCAGACTGCGATTACGCGCCGGGTAGACGATATCGGCGCCAGTGCCGATCACTGCGACCGTCGAGCCCGCACCGCGCAGGCCGCCTTCGTGAGCTGCGGTATCGATACCCAGCGCCATGCCAGAGATAACGGTTAAACCGGCTTGGCTTAGCGCTTCGGAAAACTTCTCTGCATTGCTTACGCCTTGTGCTGTTGCATTACGGCTGCCGACGACTGCGACGGAGATTTGCCCCAGTAATTCGATGCGGCCTTTCACATAAAGCACGATCGGCGGATCAGCGGTGTTGAGCAAGGCTTGCGGGTACTCGCTGTCGGCCACGGTCAGCACATGGTTACCGGGTTGTGCCGCCCACTCCAACGTGAGCTCGATGAGCGCAGCGGTTTCAGCGGAAAGCGGTGTGAGCAAGGCGCGGGCAACGCGTTCGGTAACTACCTCCCGCAGCGCGGCAAGGCTGGCGGAAAAGATATTGCCGGGCAGCCCGAAGGCGGAGAGCAGCCGGCGTGCGGTTTCAGGGCCGACGCCGGCTGTGCGTTCCAATCGAAGCCACTGCGCCAGTTCGTGCGCTTGTGCGTATTGCTGCATTGATACTGGGGCTTATTCGGGCGATTTCGCCAGATCGCCGATCTGCACGCTATCGGTTACCTGCATCACCAGACCATAGGAAATGTGATCGAAGACGCGGAAAATGAAAACACTGCCATATTCATGGTCGGGCAGCTTCACCAGCGTCTTGCCGAAGGAGCCGAAGCTCCAGGATTTGTTCTCTGTTTTGTCGACTACTTCGCCGCCATGGCGGGACAGTTCGAGCACAGTACCAACATCGATGCCGTCGCTCTTGCCACGATTGACAGTGATGATCTGGTTCTGTCCCGCTTGCGATACCCCGCCGTAGACCGACATTACTCGTGCATCGACCGGCTTCTCCGGCGGGTGCGGCACATAATTGATAATCGGCGTCGGCAATACCGGCAGCAGGCGATCGCCTGCGCCCATTTCTTCCTTCGAGCTGACGACTTTGAAAACGTGCGCTTCGTCGGGTGCATGTGCGGCGCGTTCGAGCTTGATGGTGCCGAGATAGGGGGCCTCGTAGCCGAGCACCTTGCCGGTGACTGGATCTTTGAGCGGCGTGCCGGGGCGGAATACCTGGAAAGAGGTGCCGGACTTGATATCGCCGCGTACATACGCCTTGTCGCCCTTGCCCAGATTGACTCGGCCTTCCTGTGTGGCAACGATGCGCGGTGCATCCTTCAGGTCATCTTCACTGATTACCAGCGGCTGCGACAGGAAGGGTTCGATCACGTTCGGCGGGATCGACTGCACCGCCTGCTGGCCGAGGCCTTCTGTGCGCAACTGCGGTTGCAGACGTACGGTAGGTATTTCGGCTGCCGCTCCTGCCTCAGCACCGGTTGGTTTGCCCAGGCGCAGGCGGCCTGCGGCACGATCCAGATACACTATCTGGCCAGGATAAATCCAGTGCGGATTATGGATTTCCTCGCGGTTCATGCCCCATACCTCGGGCCAGCACCAAGGATGCTGCAGAAAGCGTCCGGAAATGCCCCACAGTGTGTCGCCGCGCACGACAACGTGCTGGTCGGGCGCATTTGGCAGGAAGCTACAGCGTGGATTCTGCCCTTCTGCCCCCATTGCGGCGTGGCTGGCGATGGCGGCGAGGAAGAGAGTGGCTGTGCTAAACTTTTTCATGGTTAGTCCCAGTGGGTGCGGCCCGTGTTATTGATTTTGCTTGACGGCCGTCGCATATAAAGTTGAGCCGGCGCGCAGGAGTTGCCAGACAAAAACTTGTCAAATTGGATCAAATTCTGCCCATAAATCCTTGGACTAGCAAGAGAAACCATATTTCAATTTTATTGCGTTGTTGCACAAAAGCCGTATGTCCCTGCTTCCTATCCTGCGTTATCCCGATCCGCGCCTGCACAAGGTAGCCAAGCCTGTCACGGTGTTCGACGATCGCCTCAAAAAACTCGCAGCCGACATGGCTGAGACCATGTATGCCGCGCCGGGCGTCGGCCTGGCGGCAACACAGGTCGACGTGCATGAACAGTTGATCGTGATCGACGTGTCGGAGTCGAACAACGATCTGCGCGTCTTCATCAACCCTGAAATTGTCTGGGCCAGCGAGCAGAAGTCGGTGTACGAAGAGGGGTGCTTGTCGGTACCCGGCATCTACGACGGTGTGGAGCGCCCTGCGCGCGTCAAGGTGCGAGCCAAAGATCTTGATGGCAAAGAGTTTGAGGTCGAAGCCGACGGTCTGTTTGCGGTATGCATTCAGCACGAAATGGATCATTTGAAGGGCAAGGTCTTTGTCGAATACCTGTCGCCATTGAAGCGCAATCGCATCAAGACCAAACTGCAGAAAGAAGAGCGCGAGATGATGAAGCGCGAGCAGCAAAAGAAAGCTGTCGGCGCGCGCTGAGATCAAGCCCCTGGCTTTCAGGGGCAAGCGGGTATACTCCACCCCATGAAAATCATCTTTGCCGGCACTCCTGAATTCGCAGCCATTGCGCTGCGCGCTCTGCATGAAGCAGGATTCGAAATCCCCCTTGTCCTGACCCAGCCTGACCGCCCAGCCGGGCGGGGGATGCAATTGCAGGCATCCCCCGTCAAACAGTTTGCCGTCGCGCACGGCATTCCCGTTGCGCAACCGATATCGTTACGCCTGGACGGCAAATATCCTGATGTTGCAAAAGAAGCGCACGAACTGCTGCGCGCAACGAAGCACGACGTCATGGTGGTGGCCGCTTACGGCCTGATTCTGCCGCGTAGCGTGCTCGACATTCCGCAGCACGGCTGCATCAATATTCATGCCTCGCTGTTGCCGCGCTGGCGCGGTGCCGCGCCAATACATCGCGCAATCGAAGCCGGCGATGCTGAGACTGGCGTGACGATCATGCAAATGGAAGAGGGCCTCGATACCGGACCTATGCTGCTGATGGAGCGCTTGCCGATCGCGGCTGACGACACGACCGGAAACCTGCACGACAAGCTGGCGGCGCTCGGCGGAAGCCTGATCGTCGAGGCGATGCGCAAGCTGGAGCAGGGCTCTTTGCGGGCCGTGCCGCAGCCCGATGAGGGGGCAAACTATGCAGTGAAAATCTCTAAGGAAGAAGCAATACTTGATTTCACGCAACCGGCGCAAGTGCTTGCCCGCAAGATTCGCGCCTTCAATCCTTTCCCTGGCGCATCCGGCTCATTTGACGGAACTCCCGTCAAACTATGGCGTGCTGAAGCGCTCTATACGCCGCAAGGCAGTCCGGGGCAAGTGCTCGCGGCAAATGCCGGAGACGGCGTGATTATCGCTTGCGGTCAAGGCGTGCTTCGTGTGACGGAATTGCAAAAGCCGGGCGGCAAGCGCTTGCCTGTCGCGGAATTTCTGAAGGGATTCAGGATGGACAGCGGCCATTTCGCATAGGAGTCGGATCCACAGTATTTTTGCCCAAGCCATTGATTTCTCGTATAATTTTTTCGCGCCGATTTGATTGAAAAGTCAAACCAGCTTGCGGGCGCAGGGGGAGATTCCCCGAATAAATGCAGCTAAAGCGGCATGCACACCCGGTCCCGCTTTGCAGGCCGGGTTTTTTGTTTT
>Ga0207679_10002352_pt1 | contig 11635 bp, 8 predicted proteins | sample KBSC73metaG_FD_184320 | JGI IMG/M metagenome (GOLD analysis project Ga0207679, IMG submission 184320) | Corn rhizosphere microbial communities from Kellogg Biological Station, Michigan, USA - KBS C7-3 metaG (SPAdes) (version 2) | ecosystem: Host-associated > Plants > Roots > Rhizosphere > Soil ...
GTTCCACCTGCACTTCCGCGAGGCGCCGTTCGATGGCGGGTTCACCGTGGCGGCCGGTCTCGAGCTGGTGCTGGAGCTGGTAGAGTCCGCGCGGCTCGAGCCCGGGGACCTCGAGTATCTGGCCGGCCTGCGCGGCGCGGACGACGCACCGCTCTTCGAGGACGAGTTCCTCGCCTATCTCTCGCGCCTCCCTCTCGACGTCGACATCGACGCGGTCCCCGAGGGCACGGTGGTCTTCCCCCAGGAGCCCCTGCTCCGGGTCACCGGCCCGGTGATTCCCTGCATGCTGCTCGAGACCCCGCTCCTGAACCTGCTCAACTTCCAGACCTTGATCGCGACCAAGGCGGCCCGCATCTGCCTGGCGGCTGGCGACGATCCGGTCCTCGAGTTCGGGTTGAGGCGGGCCCAGGGCCCGGACGGCGCCGTGTCGGCATCGCGCGCGGCGTACATCGGCGGCTGCGCGGCGACCTCCAACCTGCTCGCCGGCAGGCTCCTGGGCATTCCTGTCCGGGGGACCCACGCCCACAGCTGGGTGATGCTCTTCGGGGACGAGCGGGAGGCGTTCGAGGCGTACGCCCGGACGATGCCGGGGAACACCGCGTTCCTCGTGGACACCTACGACACCCTCGAGGGGGTGCGCCACGCCATCGAGGTCGCCGGCTGGCTGAAGGCACGGGGAAAGCCCTTCCTCGGCGTGCGGATCGACTCCGGAGACCTGGCCTGGCTCAGCAACGAGGTCCGCCGGATGCTCGACGCCGCCGGGTTTCCCGAGGCGAAGATCTACGCCACCAACGAGCTCGACGAGCACCTCATCGAGAGCCTCAAGCAGCAGGGCGCCAGCATCGGGGTGTGGGGCGTGGGCACGCGGCTGGTCACCGCGCACGACGACCCGGCGCTGGGCGGGGTCTACAAGCTGTCGCTGGTGCGCGAGCCGGCAGGCGCCTGGCAGCCGCGGATCAAGCTCTCCGAACAGGCGGCGAAGATCTCCACTCCCGGCCGTCTCCAGATCCGCCGCTTCACCGATGCCCAAGGCGCGCTGGCGGACATGATCCACGACGAGGAGATCTCCCAGCCGACCCGGACGATGGTCGACCCGCTCGACCCCACCCGGCGCCGCACCCTGCCGGACGACTGTCCGTTCACCGAGATCCTGATCCCCGTGGCGCGGAAGGGGAGGCGCACGGCCGGTCCGGAGTCGCTCGACGCGATCCGGGCCCGGGTCCGGGAACAGCTCGGCCTCTTCCACGCAGGAGTGAAGCGCTTCCTCAACCCCCACCGCTATCCGGTCGGGCTCGAGCAGAGGTTGTACGACCGCCGCACCGAACTGATCCTCGCCACGCGCCGCATCAGCAGAGCGACCAGCGGAGCTACCTGAAGTGTGGCGCGCCGCGACGGCGCTCGCCCCGGTCGAGCGAGCACATGCCCTCGCCGGGCCGGTCGAGGTGGACGAGCACGAGTAGCGACCAGGCGCGAGCGCCCCGGCTGTCATCCGGAGGGGGTGAGACGTCACTCCGCCCGGAGCGCCACCGCCGGATCCACCGCCACCGCCCGCCGGGCAGGTAGCAACAGGGCCAGGACCGCCGTCACCACCATCGCGCCCACCACCGGGCCCAGCACCGCCAGGTCGAGACCCCGGGCCTCGAACAGAAGCCCCCGGAGCGCTCCTCCAGCGAGGGCCGAGCCGAGCACCCCCACCAGGAGCCCCCCGAGGACCGCCGGGAGGGCCCGGCGCGCCACATCGAGGACCACCTCCCGCGGAGTGGCGCCGAGCGCGATGCGGATGCCCAGCTCGTGCGTCCGCTCGCCCACGACGTAGGAGAGCACCCCGAACAGCCCGATGGCGGCCAGAAGGGTGGCGCAGCTGGCGAACACGCCCAGGAGCCACACCGGGTATCGGCGACCGAAGACCGCCGGGCTGTCGGCGAGCATCGCCGGCATCTCCTGGAGCGACTCGACGGCGAGGTCTCCATCGACTGCCGACACCGCCTGCCGGATCTCGGGGATGGCGGCCGCGCCCCGGGGGGTACGGAGCGCGATGGCCAGGGAAAGATCGGCGAAGGCGTTCTGCCGCCAGGGCAGGTAGAAGGCCTCCGGCGGAGGCGCATCGATCGGCCCGAGGCGTTCGTCCTTCACCACCCCCACCACGGTGAAGACTTCCCCGTCGGGCTGGTAGGTGAGCTGGAAGCGCTCTCCGAGCCCGTCCCGACCCGGAAAGTGGAGCCGGACGAACGTCTCGTTGACCACCGCCACCCCCGGCGCCTTCACCACGTCCTGGGGCCCGAAGAGCCTCCCGCGAGCGAGCCGGACCCCGAGCGTCTCGAAGTACTGGTCGGTCACGATGCGCGAGGTGGCGAAGGTGGACGGGTCCGCGGTCCCGGCGGCGCGGACCCCCATGCGGCCCGAGTCGGTCGTCCCTGGAAGGTGCGTGGTCACGCCCACTGCGCTCACCGAAGGGACGCTCCGGGCCGCGGCCAGCACCCGGTCCATGACGGCCAGCACCTCGGGCTCCTTCAGCCCCCGCCTGGGCAGAGAGAGCGTGCCGACCACGACTCCCCCGGGGCGGAAGCCGGGGTCGACCGAGAGCACGGACGCCAGGCTGCGGGCGAAGACCCCCGCGCCGTTGAGGAGGATGATCGCCAGCGAGATCTGGAGGCCGACCAGCACCTGCATCGCCCGGTGCCGCCCGGGCGTGGAGCTCCGCAGGCCCGCCTCCTTGAGGCTGGTGGCGAGATCCGCCCGCGACAGTCGCATCGCGGGCACGACGCCGAAGAGCACGCCGGTGAGCACGGCGAGGACCATGGAATAGAGCAGCGCCGCGGAGTCGAGCCGGAGATCCTGGAGGAAGGGGAGGGTGGCCCGCTGGGCGGGGGGAATCCCGGCGGTGAGGGCCGGGAGCGCCGCCCGGGCGAGGGCCCAGCCGAGGAGGGCGCCCAGCAGCCCGAGCAGCACGCTTTCCGCCAGCAGCTTCTGGACCAGGTCCTTCCGCGTCGCGCCGAGCGCCGAGCGCACCGCCATCTCGTGCTCCCGGGAGACTGCCCGGGCGAGCAGGAGATTCGCGACGTTGGCGCAGGTGAGGACGAGGAGCAGGGCGACCGCGCCCCAGAGGACGAGGAGCACAGGGCGCACCGGCCCGACCTGGGAGTCACGCAGCGGGATGGCCTGGATGCCCACGTGGAGCTGGTCCACGGGGAAGTCGGTCCGCAGGCGAGCGGCGAGAGCCTCGAGCCCGGAGCGCGCCTGCTCCAGGGACACGCCGTCCCGGAGCCGGGCCACCACGTCGATCCAGCTGGCGTTCCGCCGGGTCGCGGTGTCCCCCGGAGGAACGATGGTCGTGAGCAGCCGCGGCACCCCGTCGCCGGCGCTCGGGCTGCTCTCCACACCGGGCCACCGGAAATCGGGGCCGAGGACGCCCACCACGGTGAGGGGCTTGCCCTCCACCCTGACTGTCCGGCCGACCACGCCCGGGTCAGCGCCGAACCGATCGCGCCACAGCCCGTGGGTCAGGAGCGCCAGAGGGGGGGCCTGCGGTCCTTCCTCCTCGACGCGGAAATCCCGGCCGAGCAGCGGGCGCACGCCCAGCACCTGCAGGAAGTTCCCGGTGACCTGGGCCACGCGCAGCATCTCGGTGCGCTCGCCCAGGCGCACCGGCAGCGTTCGCTCGTTGAAGGCAGCGACCGCGGAGAGGATGTCCGAGCGCTCGCGGAGCTCGAACAGCCCGGGCCAGGAGTAGCCGAAGGTGCGCCCCTGGTGGTCGAGCTGGACCTGGTCCACGCGGAGCAGGCGCTCCGGAGCCCGGAAGGGGAGGGTCCGGATCAGCGCCGCATCCAGGACGGTGGAGATGGCGGTGTTGAGCCCGATGCCGAGCGCAAGGGTGAGGATGACGACCGCGGAGAAGCCCGGTCGCGCGAGCAGCGGCCGGACGGCGGAGCGGAGGCGCGAGAGGAGCACGGGGGGCCGACACTTCAACAGACGTGCCAGCCCCAGCCGCGTTTTCCCCACGCGCGAGATGCAACGAATCCGTCGCGCGGTGGGAAGACCCGTCCCGGAAGCGGACAGCACGCGCTAGGCTCGATGGAGATGGGAATGGAGAAGTACCGGCGTGCTCTGGAGCTGATGGCGAAGGCCGGCGGGGGGGACTTCGTGGGGCCCAAGCCCGAGTCACTGGTTGCCCGCGCCGAGGCCGCGCTTGGCCTCCGCTTCCCTCCGAGCTACCGGCAGTTCCTGCTCGACCTCGGTGCCGGGGACATCGGCGGCTTCGAGGTGTACGGGCTGATCGACGACAACTTCGAGGATGCCCGGGTCCCGGACGCCATCGCCCTGACGCTGCAGGCGCGCCGCAACGGCCTCGACCCGCGCTATGTCCTGATCGGCACGCTCGGCGACGGCTCGCACGATTGCCTCGACACCGGGCACCTCCAGGCGAACGGCGAGGCACCGGTGGTCCAGCTCTCCTCGGAGTTCGAGGACCCGGTGACCCTGGCCGACAGCTTCGGGGAGTACCTCCTGGTCGAGGTCCAGGACTCTCTCTCCGAGGAGTAATCAGACCGGCGGCACCTCGCGCCGCCTCCATGGCCGCTCGACCTGCTTGGCCGCGGTGCGCTGGAGGGCCATCGCCAGCGCCTTCCGGGTGTCGCGCGGGTCGATGACGTCGTCGACCATGCCGAGCGCGGCGGCGCGGTCGATGCGAACGTGAGGCCGCAGGCCGGCGGCGAGCTCCTCCTTCATCGTCTTCGCCGCCTCGGTGCTCTCGGCCTGCTCCAGGAGCTTCTTTGCCCCGATCGAGACCAGACCCTCGGCCCCCATGATCCCGATCTCCGCGTCCGGCCAGGCCAGCAGCAGGTCTGGCTCGTAGGCACGGCCGTTCATCACGTAGTACCCGGCACCGAAGCCCTTCCGGACCACGACGGTGAGCTTCGGCACCGTCGCGCTGGAGACCATCTGCAGCATCCGCGCGCCGTGCCGGACGAGCCCCGACTGTTCCGCCTTCGTCCCCACCATGAAGCCCGGCACGTCCTGGAGGAAGAGCAGGGGAATCTGGAACGCGTCACAGAGCGCCACGAACCGCGCCGCCTTGTCCGACGCGGCCACGTCCAGCACGCCGCCCAGGAACATCGAGTTGCTCGCCACCACCCCCACGCTCCAGCCGTCGATCCGGCACAGCCCGGTGATGAGGTTCCGCGCGAACCGCGGCTTCAGCGGGAAGAACTTCCGGTCATCGGCGATCGCCACGACGACCTTGTGCATGTCGAAGGCCTGGCGCGGGTTGTCCGGGATCACGGTCATCAGCGCCTCGTCTCGCCGATCGGGCGGATCCGAGGCCGGACGCCGCGGTGGCTTCTCCCCGCAGTGGGAGGGGAAGAAGCCCAGGTACTCGCGGACCGCAGCGATGCACGCCGCGTCGTCCGGAAACTCCCCGTCGGCGACCCCCGAGACCTCGTTGTGCAGCTTGCTCCCTCCGAGCTGCTGCTCGGTGACGTCCTCGCCCACGGTGCTCTTCACCAGCGCGGGCCCGCCCACCGCGATGCTCCCGATGTCCTTCACCATCGGGACGAAGTCGGCGAGCCCCGGGATGTATGCCGTTCCCGCCGCCCCCGGACCCAGCATCGCCGAGACCTGGGGAACCACCCCGCTCAGGACGCTCTGCTCCCGGAACAGGTAGCCGGTATCCGCGAACCCGGCGAGCCGCCGCGGATCCACCACGCCGCCCGCCTCGAGCCGCGCCCCGCCCGAGTCCACCAGCCAGACGATGGGCGTCCGATTCTTCAGTGCCAGGTCCCGGAGGCGGGTCACCTTTCGCTCCCCGACCTCCCCGATGCTGCCGCCCAGCACCGTGAAGTCGTAGATCGCCGCCGCCACCGGCCGCCCCTCGATGGTCCCGAAGGCGGTGAGGACCCCGTCCGCGGAGGTGGGACGCCCGGGGTCCTCCTCCTCCACGAGCCTGCCCTCCGCCGAGGCCAGCATTCCCAGCTCCTGGACCGAGTCCGGGTCGAACAGCAGCTCCAGCCGCTGCCGGGCGTCCAGCTTGTTCCGGGCATGCTGCCGCTCGACCCGCTGGGCGCCACCCATCTCCGCCTTCTTGGCCTTCAGAGCTGCCAACCGCTCCAGAGCGTCCTTCATGCCCATGGGGAGGACGTTACGGCAAAGCCGAGCTATTTTTGGCCTGTTCCGCCATGTCCGAGCGGCCCCTTCGCATCGTCAGCTACAACGTCCGGTACTTCGGCCACGCCCTCCGCGGCCTGGCCAGCACCCGGACCTCGCTCGAGCGCATCGCCCAGCGGTTGACGAGCCTCACTCCGCTCCCCGACGTCATCTGCCTCCAGGAGGTGGAGACCCGCTCGCTGCGGAGCACGGTCGCTTTCCGCGATACGCACACCCAGCTCGAGGCCTTCATGGCTTCCCTCGAGCGCGCCTTCACCAAGGCGAGCCTGGTGTTCCCGTACGACGCGTTCCACTTCCGCGCCCACAGCTACCAGTTCCGCTCCACCACCCTGTACACCACCGGGCTCGCGGTCATCGTCAACCGCAACCGGCTCCGGGTGGACGGCCACAACGTCCTCAGCCCCCATGCCATCACCCACCACCACGTGGCCCGGCTGAAGGACACCAAGCAGAGCCGGATCTGCGCTCACGTGAGGCTGGTGACTCCCGCCAACCAGGCGTTCCACGTCTTCAACACGCACCTGAGCTTGCCGACGCCCTTCACCCGCGAGTTCTGGAGCGAGAAGGCGAAGATGGGCTTCGGCCTCAACCAGCTCTTCGAGGCCAAGAAGCTGGCCAGCTTCGTCCAGGCCCATGCGAACGGGGACCCCTTCGTCGTCGGAGGCGACTTCAACTCCTCCCCGGCCTCGCCGGTGTACCGGTACCTGTCGGAAGAGGTGGGATGGGTCGGCGCGCAGGAGGCGCTGAAACAGATCGATCGGTCCCACAGCGGGTTCCCCACCGCGGGCTTCTTCCGACTCCGGATGCATCTCGACCACCTCTTCGGAGGCAACGGAATCCGCTGGGTGGACCTCGCGGGAACCGAGCCCTTCGGGAGAGGCCCGTTTCATGGACTGTCCGACCACGTGCCCCTGATCGCTCGCTTCGAGCCGCCCACCGGGCAGGCGAGCAGCGAAGCGGTTTGACGTACACTCGGGGGATCTTGGCCAGGCTGGATCCGATCTTCGAGCGACTCCTCCGCGAAGGAACCGAGCTGGTGTTCGACACCGGCGCTCCGGCGCTGATGCGCACCACCACCGGTGAGGTGCCGGTTCTTCGGCAGCAGCTCACCGCGCAGCAGATCGCCGGCGTCTTCGCCGAGCTCGTTCCCGGCGAGATGCGCACCAACTTTCCGGCCCCGGGCGTGACGCGGTTCGAGTACCGCGCGCCCGCTGGACGGGTGGCCGTCTCCTTCGAGCGCAACGGCGCGCAGGTGCGGGCGATGGTGCGACCCGCCGAGAAGGGCGGCGAGGAGGCGGGGGAGCCGATCGAGCTCGCCTCGGCGGCGGAGATGCTGCACGACTACATGCACGGCCCGGGCACCCTCAAGCCGGGCACGCCACCGAAGCCTGCTGCCACCGGGATTCCCACCGGCTCCCAGCCCGGCATCCCCGCCGGCTCGCAGCCCGGGGTCCGCCGCGGCGTGCCCAAGGACATCCAGTTCCGGGAGCTGCCGGGGCAGGGCAAGGGCGCCGGTCGGGCCGGTCCGCAGCCCGCGGCTGCGACGCCCGAGCCAGCCAGGGCCTCCGGGCCCGAAACCCTCCAGGCTCCGGTGGCGTCCGCGGACCCTGGCACGGCCATGGACCAGCTGCTGAACTTCATGCTGGACCGGAAGGCGTCGGACCTCCACCTGTCGTCCGACACCCCGCCCATCATCCGGGTGGACGGCGACATGACGCCCATCGAGGGCTACCCGCCGCTGTCCTCGTCCCGCCTCAAGGACCTGCTCTTCACCATCGCGCCGGAGAAGAACCGGGAGCAGTGGCTGTCCATCAAGGACACCGACTTCGCCCACGAGACACCGCGCGCCCGCTTCCGCGTGAACCTCTTCGAGGACCGGAAGGGCATCGGCTGCGTGATGCGGCAGATCCCCAACACCATCCGCACCGCCCAGGAGATGGGGCTCCCGCAGGCGGTCCTGGACCTCTGCTTCCTCAACAAGGGCCTGGTGGTGGTGACCGGTCCGACCGGCTCGGGCAAGAGCACCACCCTGGCCTCGATGATCGACCACATCAACCGGAACCGGGACGATCACATCATCACCATCGAGGACCCGATCGAGTTCGTGCACCCCAACCGCCGCTGCCTGGTGAATCAGCGGGAGATCGGCGTCCACACCGGCTCGTTCAAGCACGCCCTCCGCGCCGCGCTCCGCGAGGACCCGGACATCGTCCTGGTGGGCGAGATGCGCGACCTCGAGACCATCGCCATCGCCATCGAGACCGCCGAGACCGGCCACCTGGTGTTCGGCACCCTCCACACCAACACCGCCCCCTCCACCGTCGACCGGATCATCGACCAGTTCCCCGCCGACCGGCAGGAGCAGATCCGGATGATGCTCAGCGAGAGCCTCAAGGGCGTCATCACGCAGACCCTGTGCAAGAAGATCGGCGGAGGCCGGGTGGCGGCGATGGAGATCCTCATCGCCACCTCCAGCGTGGCCAACCTCATCCGGGAGGGGAAAACCTTCCAGATCCCATCGATGATGCAGACCGGGAAGGGCGTCGGGATGCAGACCCTGAACGATGCCCTCTTCGACCTGGTGAAGAAGAAGCTCGTCGAGCCCCAGGAGGCCTATACCAAGGCCATCCACAAGACAGAGCTCAAGCAGATGCTCGAGCGCGGCGGTTTCAAGCTCGAGGCGGAGGCCGCCTAGCCCCCGGGCGTGAGGACCACCTCACCGCCCCCGGCGGTTCGGACTTCAGAGGGAAGGCCGCCGGGCTGCACCCGGCGGGACGCTTCACCTCCCGGAGAGGACGTCGTTCACCGAGGGCATCTTCTGGATGTCGCCGCGGGCGACCTTCCAGGCCTGCTGGACGATCCAGGAGAGCGAGCGGTCCTGCCGCGTCGCCTCGTGCTGGATCTCCATCAGCATCTCCTCGGGGAAGTACAGCGACTGTTTGCGGTGATCCGTGCCCGGCATCACGCTTCCTCGCGCGTATCGGGAAGCGCGGGCTCGCCCGTCACATCGTTCACCGCGGGGAAGGCCTTGATGCGCTCACGGGCGATGCGCCACGCCTGCTGCACCACCCAGGAGAGCGAGCGGTCCTGCCTCGTGGCCTCCTCCTGGATTTCCCGGAGCATCTCCTCCGGGAAGTACAAACTCTGCTTGCGCTTGTCGGTTCCGGCCATCTCTTGGGTGCTCCCGGGGTCAGGTCAAAGGGGCAACGTCGGACGCGCGTGCACAGCAGTGCCCGACGTGCTCTGAGGGGGAGTCTCCGCCACGGCGGCGGATCGGTCAATCATTTGGCTGAGTTCCGAGAAAGCGAACGCCCCGGTTCCAGCGAGGGAACCGGGGCGCCCGGGAAAGAAGGGGCAGCAGAGAGTGACTCCCTGCGACCCCCGTGGGCCCAGAGGGGGAGGGGGGGGACCCCTAGGCCCAACAATCATTCATTGTCGAAGTTCAAAACCCGCGAGGGCGAGGTGGCTCACCCATTCCTCACCCCCATCGCCACTGCCACCAACTCACTGTCATTCTAAGGGCGGCACGGGCGGGTCTCAACCTGCTGAGCAGTGCGATGTGTGCCCCACGGTGTGGATGGCTGTCGCATGCACGACGACCGGCTGAACCAATCTGTCATCGAGAGAGCGGTTCTCGACGCCTTTGGGCGGCAGGCCGGAAGAATTCTCGTGGCCGTGTCCGGCGGGGTGGATTCACTCGCTCTGCTGGTCTCAGCGGCCAGGGTGGCGGGCGGCCGGACGGGGGTGGCCTCGCTGGATCATGGGCTGCGCCCCGAGTCGGCGGCCGAGGTGGAACGGGTCCGGGAGCTCGTCCGGGCGCTGGGACTGCCCTTCCATGGCGAGGCCCTGCACCTGCCGCCCGGCCCGGCGGCCGAGGCCCGGGCCCGGACGGCCCGGTATGCGGCGCTGGACCGCATCGCCCGGGAGCACGGCTACGCCGCCATCGCCACTGCCCACACCGCGGACGACCAGGCCGAGACCCTGCTCATGCGGCTGGCGCGTGGATCGGCGCTTCGCGGCGCGGCTGCCATCCGGGCGGACGCGCCACGGCTCCTCCGCCCGCTGCTCAGCATCCGCCGCTCGCAGACCGAGGCGCTCGTGGCCGCCGCCGGGCTCGAGCCGGTGCGGGACCCGACCAACCACGACCCGGGGCTGTTCCGCACGCGCATCCGACATCAGGTCTTGCCGGTGCTGCGGCAGGCTGCCGGACCGTCGGTGGTGGAGCGACTGGCCCGCTTCGCTCGCTCGGCCGCCGAGGATGAAGAGCTGCTCTCCGCCCAGGCGGCGCAGGCGCTGGAGCGGGTGCGAGAGGGGAGCGGCCTCGACGCGGTGGCAGTCCGGGCACTGCCCTGGCCGCTCCGCGCTCGGGCTCTCCGCGCGTGGCTGGAGGGGCTCGGACACGCCGTCTCCGACCGGCTCCTGCGGGAGGTGGCGGCGACCATCGATCGCGGAGGCCGGACCGGTCTTCCCCGCCGCAGGATCCTGGCGAGCGAGGGGGGATGGGTGCGGGTCCTGCCGCCGGTGACGAGCGCCGAGGAGGGTCCGCGCGAGCTCGGCGAGGGCGGGCCCGTGACCTTCGGTGGCTTCCGGGTCTGGATGGGCGCGGGCCCCGGGGTGCCCGTGGGGACGGCGGCGGCGCCGCTCGTGGTGCGCGGACGCAGGCCCGGGGATCGGGTCAGGCCGGAGCGCGGTCCGAGCCGGCGAGTCCAGGACGTCCTGGTCGACGCAGGCGTCCCTGCCGAGGAGAGGGGACGCTGGCCGCTGGTGACGGATGCACGGGGGCGGGTGCTCTGGGTGGTGGGCTTGTGGCCTCACGCCCACCCCGGGCCGGGGCCCTTCTTGCACGCCGAACCGACCGAAAGCCGAGAGGGTCCTCCCCCGAGCGCTCGGGAGGAGGGTACGTTATAGGCCCCAGGCGGGCGTGCCTGTTCGAGTGCTTGCGACTGGCCCGAAGGGACCGTCAAAATGCTGGATCTCGGACCCCGGAAGGGTCTCGGGGTCGCGCCCGGAGTCGAAAGGGGCAGTCCACACGTGCGTTCCAGCTACAAGACCATCGGACTCTGGGTGATTTTGATTGCCCTGTTCGTCTGCTTCTTCCACATCTTCAACCGCAACCAGGACGAGGTGCAGGAGCCCACGTTCACCGCGCTGCTGTCGAAGATCGAGGAGAAGAAGGTCCGTCAGGTCAACGTCCGCGGGAACAGCTATTCCGGCACGTTCGAGGACACCAAGGAGCGCTTCCGCACCATCGGCCCGCCGGCCGACGCCGTGATGCTCCAGAAGCTCCGCGAGTCCGGGGTGGACGTGAAGTACGAGAAGGAGGAGCAGAACAACCTCTGGCTCACCATCCTCGGACAGTGGATGCCGGTGGTGTTCCTCTTCGTCTTCTTCGTCCTCTTCATGCGCCAGCTGCAGGGTACCGGCGGCAAGGCCATGACCTTCGGGAAGTCGAAGGCCAAGCTCCTCAGCGAGAGCC
>Ga0207679_10002354_pt1 | contig 11634 bp, 12 predicted proteins | sample KBSC73metaG_FD_184320 | JGI IMG/M metagenome (GOLD analysis project Ga0207679, IMG submission 184320) | Corn rhizosphere microbial communities from Kellogg Biological Station, Michigan, USA - KBS C7-3 metaG (SPAdes) (version 2) | ecosystem: Host-associated > Plants > Roots > Rhizosphere > Soil ...
CTCGAGGAACCGCTGCCGGACAGCCTCGCGGCGCGTTTGCGTGCGCTCGGGACCTGAGGGCCTAGGGGCGGAACGACTCGCCGGTGATCGGCCGGCGGGCGAGCACGATGCGGTTGCCGCCGTCCTTCTCCAGCAGCCTGGTCGTCAGCAGCGCGAGGTCGATCCGGTAGATCACCTCGGGCACGCGGTTGAGGAACTTCAGCGCGCCGAGCTCGCGGTTCATCAGGTGGTGGGTGGGGCGTTCGTCGAGCACCGCGAGCCCGCGCGCGATCAGGGCCGTCTCGTAGGCGGCGCGGCCGCGGCTCCGGTTGTGCGTCGCCTGCGGATCGGGTTCCCCCTCGAAGAAGTGCTCGGTGAAGACGAAGTAGCCGCCCGGCGCGACGGCGTCGGCGAGGTTCGTCATCGCCCGCTCCCACGCCGCGTCGTCGACGATGTGGAACAGGACGTCGAAGCACGAGACGAGGTCGTACGTGCGCGCAGGCCGCCAGGTCGCGAGGTCGCCGATCTCGAAGCGGCTGTCGGGAAAACGCTCCGACAGCCGGCGCACCGCCACCTCAGTCAGGTCGACTCCCGTCACGTGCGCGCCGAGGTGGCGGAAGTGGTCGACGAAGAAGCCGCTCCCGCAGCCCGCGTCCAGGACCTCGCGCGCCGCGACCGGCACGCGGTGCTTGCTCAGCAACTGGTCCAACACGATGCCGCGCAAGCGGTAGCAGCGCTCGTTGTAGGCGGCGGAGAGCCCCGGGTGACCGGTCCCACGCAGGTCGAAATTGTCGCTCAGGCTCTTCTCCCAAAACTCGCGCGGGTCGAACGACGGATCGGTCATGGCGCCAGTCTCGAACTTCCCGGGCGGGTTGGGCAAGGCGACATATCACAAACGCCACTTTGCATGTCCTGAACACGGGCTTATTCTCTTTGGCGATCCCCCTGGGATTCGATCCGACCATTGTTGCCGACCCGTTACGCACAAGCACGCAGTGGCGCTCCTCATGGCGCAGGAGAGTGAAACCATGCCCGAGGCTCGACGAATTCGCGGCTTCCTGAACCTTCTCCCGCTGCTCGCATTGCTCCTGGGCTTCCTCGCGCAACCGGCGGCGGCATCGTCCGATGCCCACCAGGGCATCGCCTCGGACGACGGCACGTGGAACCTCCTGATCCCCGGCGAGCTCCCGGGCAAGCAGGACGGGCAGGCCACCGTCCGCGATCCGATCCGCAATCGGATGATCATCTTCGGCGGATGGGACGGCCAAAACTCGAGCAACACCACGCGCTGGCTCGGCCTGAACGGGCCGCCGGTCTGGGGCCGGATCGATCCTGTGGGATCGCGTCCGCCCGCCCGCTACGTCCCCTCGATGGTCTACGACTCGCTGCGCGACCGGCTGATCATTTTCGGCGGCCGCGACGAGTTCGGCTGGTTCGGCGACGTCTGGGCGCTCAACCTGACCGGCCCGCCCGTGTGGACCGAGCTCACGCCGGCCGGGACGCCCCCGAGCGCGCGCTTCGGGCACGAAGCGATCTACGATCCGGTGCGCGACCGGATGCTCGTCTTTCTGGGCTACGACGGACAGTTCCAGAACGACCTGTGGGAGCTGTCGCTCGCAGGGACGCCGACCTGGACCCAGCTTTCACCCGCGGGAACGCCGCCGAGCCTGCGCGACTACACGGCGTCGATCTACGATCCCGTGGGCGACCGCGTCGTTCTCTTCGGCGGCAACGAGTTCACGCCGCCGAACAACATCTTCCCCGTGAATGACACCTGGACGCTTTCCCTGTCCGGCACGCCGACCTGGGCTCCGCTCCCGACCGTCGGATCGCCGCCGCCGCGGATCCTGCACAAGGCCGCATACGATTCGGCGAACCAGCGCATGCTCATCATGGGAGGCTGGGACGGCGCGACGTGGCGCAACAACACCTTCGCGCTGACGCTCACGGGGCCTCCCACCTGGACGAACCTGAACGCGGCCACGCCGCCGAGCCCGCGCTCCGACCACTGCTTCGCCTATGACCCCGTGAACCTCCGTGCCGTCGTCTACGGCGGCCGGGATCTCAACAACTTCTTCGATGACACCTACTCGCTCCAGCTGACGGGCGTGCCGCACTGGACCCGCCTTCATCCGAAGCCGGCGACCCAGCCCGAATCGCGCCTTCTGCACAAGGGCGACTACGACCCGCTGCGCCGCCAGTTCGTCGTCTCCTCCGGGTACAGCTATGAATTCGACTGGCTGAGCGACCTGTGGGCCTGCAGCATCGGCAACCCGCCGTCGTGGACGCGTCTGGACGGCTTGTCCGTGCAGAAACCGTCGCCCCGGTCCGATCACGTCCTGGTCGCGGACCCGCCGGCCGACCGCATGATCTTCTTCGGGGGCCGGGACCTGGACAACTTCTACAACGATCTCTGGCAGTTCGACCTGGCTTCGGGGCAGTGGTCGCCGCTCGTGGCGGCCGGGACTCCGCCTTCGCCGCGGGACGGGATGACCGCGCTGTTCGATCCCTTGCGCGATCGCATGCTGATGTTCGGGGGCTGGAACGGCAGCAACGCGCTCAACGAGGTGTGGGAGCTGACGCTCGGCGCCACGCCGACCTGGACGCAGCTCACGCCCACCGGCGGGCCGCCGGCGGGACGTTATGCGCACTCGATGGTCTACGACTCGAATCACGATCGCCTCGTGGTCTTCAACGGGCGCGATGCCTCGGGGATCATCGACGAGGTGTGGACCCTCAGCCTCGGCCCGACTCCGCACTGGTCGCTCGTGCCCGCGACCGGCGGCCCGCCGCCGCGCCACGCGGACGGGATGGTCTACGACCCGGTGCGCGATCGCCTGGTCGTCTTCGGCGGCGTCGAGATCTACTTCTCGAGCCTCTACTTCCTGAACACCACGTGGGCCCTGCCGCTCAATGTCGCCAATCCCGTCTGGACCGAGCTGCACCCCGGCGGCGCGCTTCCGAAGCGGCGCGACTACCACACGGTCATGTACGACGCGTTGATGGATCGCCTGGTCTCCTTCGGCGGCAACGACGGTGTCCAGGGGTACGACGACACCTGGACGCTCGACTGGATGCAGGTTCCGACGCCCACGCTTCTCTCGCTCGCGGACGAGCAGATCGCCCCCGGCGCCGTGAAGCTGACCTGGTTCACGCCCGACGGTGAGGGCCAGCAGGCGACCGCGTATCGCCGCGCCGAGGATTCGGAATGGGCGGCGGTGGGTGCGCTCGTGTCCGATGCTTCGGGACAGTTCGTGCTCGAGGACCGCATTGCCTCGGGCGGCCGATATGCCTATCGTCTGGGCCTGGCGGGCGGAACGATGACCGAGGAGCACTGGGTGTCGATTCCCGGCACGCTCGCGTTCGCGCTCGGCAGGAGCTGGCCGAATCCGTCGAGCGGCCCGATGAGCGTGTCGTTCACGCTCCCGGACGTGCGGCCGGCGTCGCTCGACCTGCTGGACGTCCGCGGACGCCGCGTCCTTCACCGCGAAGTCGGCACGCTCGGCGCCGGCGCTCACGTGGTCGAGCTTTCGGGCGGGTCGAAGCTGGCGCCCGGGATCTACCTGATCCAGCTCACGCAGGGAGAGCGGATCCAGAGGACGAAGGTCGCGATCATCCGCTGAGTCGATACTGCAGCCAGGGGGGCGCTTGTTCTACGAGGTCGATTTCAAGAGTGACGACCGCGATCCGCTCCAGACCAGGCTGAACGAGATCTGCGACTACGCGAACGACGTCGAGACCAAGGTCCTGCACCGGGCGAGGATGAACCTCTTCTTCCTCCTCGTGCAGGACCTCGTTCGTACCGGCTGGATCCGCGAGTTCGGCAACGCGCTCGACATCGGCTGCAACACGGGCGTGTATTCGAAGATCATCTCGGACTTCGGGTTCGCGCGCGTCGAGGGCATCGACATCGTCCCCGCGATGATCGACACGGCGAACCGCACGTTCGGCAGCAGCGACCCCATGCGCACGATCGAGTTCCGCCTCGAGAACGCCGAGGAGCTCGACACCTCGAGGAAGTACGACTTCATCCTGTGCACCGAGGTCATCGAGCACACGGCGCGGCCCGAGCTCGTGATCTCGAACATCAAGGCGATGCTGTCGCCGAACGGCGTCGCCGTCGTCACGCTGCCGAACGCATGGTCGCTGCCGTACCAGGTCGCGAACCTCGCCTACCGCATCAAGCGCCCGCCGCGCAATCTCGAGTTCGAGGACCACTTGAAGTTTCCGGTGGCGCGCTCGCTGAAGATGATCGAAGGGGGCGGCACGCGGATCGTCCGCACCGACGGCACGAACCTCCTGCTCGAGACCCACCTGCTGAGGCTCCTGCATGGGTCGCCGCTCTTTGCACCCTTCAACCGGCTGCAATTCGCGCTCGCCCGGGCCTGGCCGCTCAAGTTCTTCTCCCAGTTCTTCTTCATGGTTCTCGTGCGCAAGGAGCGGCCGGACCCTCGCCCTTGACACCCGGGGAAGGGCGCCCGTAGGATGCGGCGTCGTCACGGGGGCCCCCGGGCCCCCGTTCTTTTGGTGGGGTTGTAGTTCAGTTGGTTAGAACGCCTGCCTGTCACGCAGGAGGTCGCGGGTTCGAGTCCCGTCAACCCCGCCATTTTTCGTACCACGCCGCGCGGCTCCGTGCTCCAATTGGCCTCGCGGCGATCGCATTTCGGGGCTGCAGTCGGGGTCCCGCCCGGGTGGGGGAAAAAAGTTGACCCCCCGGGGCGGCGACGCGATACTGCCGCCCGGTTTGGATCTTCTCCGCACGGTGGTACCGTCAAGAGGAGCCCGGCGGTCCGGGCCCACCACAGGCAAGGGTGCGACATGGAATTCCTCGGAATCGCCCAGGACGAAAATGGCTTCCTCCCGCTGAGCTTGAAGTTCAACGGTGAGGACGACGAGTTCATCGACGACCTCGATGAGGAAGAAGAAGACGACGACTTCGACCTCGACGAAGACGAGGATGATGACGACGAGGACGACGACGACGACGACGACGATCTCGACTTCGACGACGACGTGGAAGAGGAGGAGTAGCCCCGACTCGGGCGCCCGGAAGGCGTGCCCATAGGCCGGCCATCGGCGCGGGGAGCAGTCTCCCCGCGCCGTTGTCATTTGGGACGGAAGCCCGCCTGCAGGAGGACCAGCGCATGGGAAGCAAAACGACCACGAACCGCCCGCCGCACACCGTCGACTTCGCCTTCGGTGGACTCGATGAGAGCCTGACGAACCTCGAGAAGGCGCACGCGGTCATCCTGCCCGTGCCCTACGACGGGACCGTCTCGTACATGAGCGGCGCGCGCCTCGGCCCGCGCGCGATCATCACCGCCTCGCAGTCGATGGAGCTCTACGACGAGGAACTCGGCGCTTTCTACGAGGCCGGGATCCACACGCTGCCCGACCTCGAGGTCGTCGCCGATCCCAAGCTCATGGTCGAGCGCGTGCAGGAGGCCGTGGAATGGGGCCTCGACCTCGACAAGATGGTGATCACGCTCGGGGGCGAGCACTCGATCACGTCGGGCCCGGTGCGCGCCTACGCGAAGAAGTTCCCGAAGCTGTCAGTCCTGCAATTCGACGCGCACGGCGACCTGCGCGCCGAGTTCCACGGCACGCCGTACAGCCACGCCTGCGTCATGCGGCGCGTGCGCGAGATCGTGCCCGCGGTGCAGGTCGGGATCCGCTCGATCTCCGAGGAAGAGGCCGAGCTGATCGCCGAGAAGAAGTGGCCCGTGTTCAGCGCGCGCAAGACGCGCTCGATGAAGGGCGACTACGCACCGATCGTCGACGCGCTGACCGAGGACGTCTACATCACGGTCGACCTCGACTGCTTCGACCCGGCGACCGTGCCCGGCGTCGGCACGCCCGAGCCCGGCGGTCTCGACTGGTACGAGCTGACCGAGGTGGTCGCGCAGGTCGCTCGCAAGAAGCGGATCGTCGGCTTCGACATCATGGAGCTCATGCCACTCGGCGGGAACATCCGCTCGGACTTCCTCGCGTCGCGCCTGACGTATCGCATGTGGGGCTGGTCGCTCGTGTCGCAGGGCAAGCTCCAGCCGCCCGACCCGAACCGGCCGCTGTGAGCGCAACCGCCACGCATTCCGTTCTCCGCCTCAAGAAGAACCAGGACCGCCGCGTCCGCGCGGGCCACCCCTGGATCTTCTCGAACGAGATCGACGCCATCGAGGGCGACCCGCCCGACGGGTCGATCGTCGACGTGGTGGACTCGCGCGGCGCCTACCTGGGCCGCGGCTACGTCAACCGCCATTCGCTGATCGCGGTGCGGCTGCTGACACGCAGCCGCGACGAGATCGATGCCGCGTTCTTCAGGAAGCGCATCGCCCGCGCCGTCGCCTACCGCGAGGAGCTGTTTCCGGGCGCGCGCACCTGCCGCCTGGTCTCGAGCGAGGGCGATTTCCTGCCCGGGCTCACCGTCGATCGCTACGAGGACGTGCTCTCGGTACAGATCACGACGCTCGGCATCGAGCAGCGGCGCCAGCTCGTGCTCGACGCCCTGGTCGAACAGGTCGAGCCGCGCGCGATCGTGCTGCGCAACGACGTGCCGCTGCGCAAGCTCGAGGGCCTGCCGCTCGAGACCGGCGTCGCCTACGGCGCCTACGAGCCGCCGGTCACGGTCGACGTCGAGGGCCTCAAGTACCACGTCGACCCGATGGCTGGCCAGAAGACAGGCTTCTTCCTCGACCAGCGCGTCAACCGAAGGCTCCTTGCCGGAAAGGTGAGCGGTGCGCGCGTGCTCGACCTGTTCGCCTACAGCGGGGCGTGGGGGATCGAGGCGCTGCGCCACGGCGCCGAGAGCGTCCTGTTCGTCGACGGCTCGGAGTCGGCGCTTGCGCTCGCGCACGAGAACGTCGAGCTCAACGGCATGGCGGAACGCGCGCAGTTCCATGTCGAGGACGTGTTCGAGGCGCTGCCCCGGATGGCCGAGGCGCGCGAGCGCTACGACGCCGTCGTGCTCGACCCGCCCGCGCTGGTCAAGAGCCGCGCCCGCCTGGCCGAGGGCCTCAAGGGCTACCGCGAGCTGAACCGTCGCGCCATGTCGCTCGTCCCCGAGAACGGCTGGCTGTTCACCAATTCGTGCTCGTTCCACGTTTCGCCCGAGGACTTCCTGCGCGTGCTCGGCGAGGCCGCGCGCGATGCCCGCCGCCCGTTCCGCTTCGTCCAGTGGGGGGCGCAGTCGCCGGACCACCCGGTGCTGCTCGCGGCCGCGGAGACGTCCTACCTCAAGTGCGCGGTCCTGCGGGCGGTGTGATCCGTTTCGCGGGGCTCATCGTCCTGCTCGCGGTCGCATTGTCCGCGCGCGTCGCGGTCGCCGACGCAACGCGTGACGCCTACGATCGTTCCGTGCGCGAGCTCGACGGCGAGGTGTTCCTCGAGGACGAACCGATCTGGCTGTGTTCGGGCGACCTCGGCGGGAGGGCCTCGACGGCGGCCTTCGCTTTCAGCTATCGCCTGGTCGGAACCGACGGCTACGGCAGGAGCGTTGCCAGCCCCTTCTCAGGTCCCCCCCCGGGCTATGAGGGCCAGGTTCCGCGCGCGGCCGAGTTCGGCAGCTCCTTCAACTTCACCCAGGCCAACGGCCGCTTCCCGCTCTTCGGCGACGTCGGCGCCATTCCTGCGGGTGTATGGCAGGTGCGGGGCACGAACGGCGACACGGCCAGGGTGCTGGCCCGCTTTCGCGTCGTACCGCCGGCGGGCTCGGAGCGATCAGTACGCGACGCGCTCGCGCGGGCCGCGCGTCTGACCGCGCAGTCCGACGCGGCAAACGTGTCGGCAGAGGCAGGTGGCCCTGCGCGCGCGGCTGCGCTGTACGACGCTGTCTACCGCCGCTACCCGCGCACCACGTACCTGAGCATGATCTACTGGGGACAGTGGACCGTGCAGGCGCACACGCGCTTTGCGCACGATCCCGGCCGGTGGCTCGAGGAGATCTTCGCGCACTTCCACGACTCGTGCTTCGGCACGATCGCGCTCGACCGCTGGGTGCGCGACATGGGGGAGGATGCAGCGAGGCCGACGATCCGCCGCCTCGTCGGCCTCTATCCGGACACTCCGTTGTCGCGCGCCGCGGCGCGGTACCTGTAGCGGGCTAGGGGCCGCCGGGCGCCTCGTCGCTGGTCAGGCTCTCGGCACCCGTGACCGCCGGCTCCGGTTCCGGCGTTCCCTTCTTCATCTCGTCGACGTAGTTCATGCGCAGCTCGGTGAGCGCGCGCTTCAGCACGCCCTCTTCCTCGTCGGTCAGGTTGCCCTTGGTCTTGAGCTCGAGGGCGGCGAGCGTGTCGATCGTGATGCGCGCGGCCTCCAAGTGCTTCTCGACCTTTCCCGTCATCTCGTTCTTGACCTTGCCGAGCTGCACGTAGGCGGCCTGGACGAGCCCGATCACCAGGCTCACGAACAGCTGCGTGTTCCGATCGTTCATCGCGTGTCCTCCTTCTCGAGCGTCTTCGCCTCCTCCCACAATGCGTCCATCTCCTCGAGGGTCGCCTTCGTGGGGTGGGAGCCGCGCTCCTTCAACTGGTCCTCGATGTGCTGGAAACGGCTGCGGAACCGCGCCACGGTGGAACGCAACTCGCGCTCGGGATCGACCCGGACGAACCGCGCGAGATTCGCGACCGCGAACAACAGGTCGCCGATCTCGGCTGCGAGGCGGGGCGGCGCGTCGCCGGTGGCGGGGCGCCCAACGAGCTCGGCACGGACTTCCGCCAGCTCCTCCTCGACCTTGGCCATGACCTGCTCGACCTTCGGCCAGTCGAACCCGACCGAGGAGGCCTTCTCCTGCGTGCGGAACGCGGCGGTGAGCGACGGCAGGGAGGCCGGCATCTTGCCGAGCAGGGAGCGCGACTGCTGCTCGTCCTGCTTGATCTCCTGCCATTGCCGCTGCGAGGCGTTCGCGGTCGTGACCGTCTTGTCGCCGAAGACGTGCGGGTGCCGGCGGCGCAGCTTGACGGCGGCGGCGCGGCACAGCGAGTCGAGCGTGTGCGGGCTCCGGTCGGCGAGGATGTCGGCGCAGAAGACGATCAGGAACAAGGTGTCGCCCAGTTCCTCGGCGACGTCGTCCATGCGGTCGGCAGAGACCGCGTCGAGGATCTCGTACGCCTCCTCGATCAGGTAGGGCGTCAGGGTGGCGAGCGTCTGCTCCTTGTCCCACGGGCAGCCGGTTTCGCCGCGCAGGCGCCTCAGGACGTCCCACAGCTCGAGAAAACCCTGTCCGCGCGCATCGTTTCCGTCGGGATTGGTCATGTGAGGAACAATAGACGAATGCGGCGGAAGCGCGCCACCGCTTGACCCGTAGCCGCCGCACACCCCATCTTTCGGGGGTGCGCGCGCTCCTCCTCCTCGGAATCGCCCTGGCCGGCTTCGCCTCGTGCGTGCCTGCCTGGTCCGCGCGCGAGATCGCGGGCAAGGCCGACAAGGGCCTCGTCTCGCGCATGAAGGGGGATTGGTCGTACGTGCCCGACGCGGTCGGCGCACGGGGCGATCGCCTCTCGCTCTCGATGGTTCCCGGGAAGACCTCCCAGTTCCGCTACGCCCGCGGCAAGAACCTCGAACAGTGGACCGTGAACCCGGTCAAGATCGGCAGCCGAACGTTCGCCGACGTCAAGCTCACGTCCTCGCGCGACGACTCGACCACGATCGCGACCTGGGGCATTCCCGCCGATTCGCTGCGCCGCTACCACCTGATCGCGCGGTTCGACCTGCGCGGCGACACGCTGCTTGTCGGCTTCCTCGACGACGACGCGACGGCAAGCTGGCTCGACCTCAACAACGACCCGCTCGATTACGCCGAGGTCGAGGCGCACGCGACCGACGTCACGCTGCTCGACCGCAGCAACAACGTGAAGGCGTTCCTGCGCAGGGTGCAGGACGTGGACTCGCTGTTCACGACCCCGGTCGTGATGGTGCGCTCGCGCCTTGAAGGCGGCGCGCCCGCCCCGTAGACTCGCGCCTCCCGCGCTCGTGCCCGCGCGGCGGACCCCGGAGGCCCCGTGCCGTTCTCGTCCTGGGTCGAAGTCGACCTCGACATCCTCGATGCCAACCTCGACACGCTGCGCCGGACGATCGGTCCGGGGCGCGAGATCCTCCTGGTCGTCAAGGCCGACGCCTACGGCCACGGCGCCGTCGAGGTCGCGCGCGCCGCGGCCGCGCGGGGCGTGCGCCAGTTCGGCGTCGCGACCCTGCACGAGGGCATGCAGCTGCGCGCGGCCGGCCTCGCCGAGGACGTGTGGGTGCTCTCGCCGCTGCTCTCGAGCGAGATCCCGCAGGCCCTGGCCCACGGGCTCGAGCTCGCGCTGCCCTCGCTCGAGTTCGCGCGCGAGCTCTCCGCGGCGGCGCTCGCGGTCGGCCGCCCGTGCCGCGTGCACGTCGAGGTCGACACGGGGATGGGCCGCACCGGCGTGGACGCGACCGAGGCGGTCGACTTCCTCGCCGCCGTCGACGCGCTCGAAGGCCTGCGCGTCGGCTCGGTCTACACGCACTTCCCCGACGCCGACGCGGCGGACCCTGCGTTCTCGCGCCAGCAGGTCGCACGGTTCACGGAAGTGCTCGCCGCGCTGCGCGAACGGGGTCTCACGCCGCCGCTCGTCCACGCGGCGAACTCGGCGGGGACGCTGCGGCTCGAGGAAAGCCGGCTCGGCCTCGTGCGCCCGGGGCTTGCGGCGTACGGCCTCGTGCCGCCCGAGGGCACGGATCCCGGCCTCGTGCCCGCGATGTCGTTCCGCAGCCGGCTGGTCCAGGTGCGCCGGGTACGCGCGGGACGCCCGATTTCCTACGGCAGGACGTTCCGCACCGAGCGCGACAGCGTGATCGGCGTCATCCCCGTGGGCTACGGGCACGGCTACTCGTGGCTCTGCTCGAACCGGGGTGTTATGTTGGTCGCCGGACGGCGTGTCCCGATCGTCGGGCGCGTCACCATGGACCTGACCATGCTCGACCTGACCGACCTGGCGCTGGCGACGGGCCGCGTGCCCGCCCCCGGCGACCCGGTCGTGCTGTTCGGGCGCCAGAACGGCTCGTCGCTGACGGTCGAGGAACTCGCACGCTGGAGCGAAACTCTCGCGTACGAGGTCCTGTGCACGATCGGCAAGCGCGTCACCCGCGTCTACCTGCGCGGGGGACGCCCGTGGCGTGTCGTCACGCTGGTCGGAGAGATGGACCCCGCGGTCGCGCCACGCGAAGGCGGAACGGAGGAGGAGGCTGGAGATGGCGTTTCGCGTCGGTGAGCGGGTGATCCACCCGAAGTTCGGCCCGGGACTCGTGCTGCTGGTCGCGGGGAAGGACGAAGGGCTGACCTACCGCGTCTCCTTCGAGGAAGACGGCGAGCAGAGGAACCTGCTCGCCCGCATCGCCAATCTCGAGCTTTCGCCCGACCAGCCGACCAAGGGCAAGCCCAAGGCCAAGCCCAAGGCCAAGGCCAAGGGGACCGAGGCTTGAGCATCGACGAGAAGGCGCTGCTTGCCGAGGCCCAGGCAGCGCTCGCGAATTCGCACGCCCCGTACTCGGAGTTCCGCGTCGGCGCCGCGCTGCGCACCGTGTCGGGCAAGGTGTTCCGCGGCGTGAACGTCGAAAACGCCTCGCTCGGGCTGTCGATGTGCGCCGAGCGCGTCGCGCTGTTCAACGCCGTGGCGGCGGGCGAGACGAAGTTCGACG
>Ga0207679_10002356_pt1 | contig 11627 bp, 9 predicted proteins | sample KBSC73metaG_FD_184320 | JGI IMG/M metagenome (GOLD analysis project Ga0207679, IMG submission 184320) | Corn rhizosphere microbial communities from Kellogg Biological Station, Michigan, USA - KBS C7-3 metaG (SPAdes) (version 2) | ecosystem: Host-associated > Plants > Roots > Rhizosphere > Soil ...
CGGCGTGCCGATCCATCCAGCACCTGCATGTGGTAACAGGTGTTCCTGGTGTTGATCGTGATCACATGACCGGCCGACACCGACGGCAGCGCCACGCAACGCGCTTGAGTCGGCTCGAACTCGACGTGATCCTGTGCCAACGACGGCGGCGCGACATCGGTAAAACTACCGATGACCGTAGATTTTTTTGCACGCATTCGATCCTCCGCGTCGTGTCCACAGCTTGAACCAACTACAGCAGAGAGTCACTCCGGAGAAACCCCTACATTTCTGGCTGCTCTATAATCCGCGAGCGATTTGCCACAACCGGCCGACATTCGTCGCGCGCCCCCGGCTGTCGCCATTGCGTTCGAAGCAAGGAGGAGACATGTCTCATCGCCACCCTGTTGTGCGAGTGCTGGTTGTGCTGATGACGACGCTCGCGCTCACGCTCGTTGCCCGGCAGTACATCAGCGCCCAGGCGGAGCACGGACACCCCGTATGGCCCATGAACGGTCACGACATCGCGAACAGCAGAAGTCAGCCCTTCGAACATAGCGTCTCATCGCACAACGCGAACCAGCTGTCGCCACGATGGACGCTGACGACGACCGGTGACGTGTCGGCCACGCCTGCGGTCGGCCGGGAATCTGAAAAACCCGGCAACGGGCTCGGTCACAGCGACCTCTTCCTGTACTTTCCCGACTGGGGAAAAGCGCCCCAGGGCGGGACGCTGTGGAAGGTCAATGCTGAAACCGGCGAGGTCGTGTGGTCCCACCTGATTTCCGATTACAACGGCATCTCGGGATCGATTTCGCGAACGAGCCCGGCGCTCGCATTCGGAGTGGTCCTCATCGGCGATCTGAATGGCAACATGATGGGTATCGACGCCGCCACGGGAAACCTACGGTGGAAAACGAAACTCGACCCCAACCCGAACACCATCGTGACGACGTCGCCCGTGGTGCACGGTGACAATCTGTATATCGCCACGTCATCGTCGGGCTCCGGCGTGCCGCGTCAGATATTTCGGGGCAGCATGATTGCCCTCGACATCCGCACTGGAAAAATCGTGTGGCAGACGTTCGTGCTGCCTGATAACGGCGGGGTGCCAGGTGGGTTCGCCGGCGGCGCTTTCGTGAATCCGCCGGCGATCGACGTCGAGAACGGGCTTGTCTTCGGCGCCGCGGGCCAGCTGTACTTCCAGCCGGCGTCGGTCACCGCCTGCCTGGATGCGGATCCCGATAAGTGGGACGAGTCCTGCTTCCCGGGTAACGCACATTTCAATTCAGTCATCGCGTTCGATCTGCGAACCGGCGCGGTGCGATGGGCGTTCCGCGGTGCCGGTCCCGATGCGCGGCGGCTCGGGTGCGGAGATCCGGCGCCGTCGTGGTGCCCGCCATGGGAGAACAACTTCAGCGTGTGGGACTTTGCCGGGTCGGGCGTGAACGTCTTCCGCGTGGGGCACGGGCGAAACTCTCGCCTCATTGCCGGGATCGGACAGAAGAGCGGTGTGTACTGGGCGCTCGATGCCGTCACCGGCAAGTTGGTGTGGAGCAGGCTCGTGGGACACGGCGACGACCCGGGTGGCATTCAGTGGGGTAGTGCCGTCGACGGAGATCACATCTACGCCGCGATAGGCCACGTCAATAACCGAACGCCGTACATGCTTCCATCGGGCGAGGTGATCACCGGTGGCTCGTGGGCCGCACTCGATCCGGCGACCGGTGAGATCGAGTGGCAGACCCCCGACCCGCAGGGCGAGGCCGACCTTGGCGCATTGACCGTCGCCAATGGCGTGCTGTACGCGGGGTCGATGGCGCACACAGGGAACCAGATGTACGCGCTGGATACATCGACTGGCGAGATCCTCTGGGAATTCCCAGCTGGTGGATCGGTGGTGGCTGGCCCCGCGGTAGTTGACGGCACCGTGTATTGGGGATCGGGATACGCGCGAACCGGTGGTTCCGGCAACAATCAGTTCTTCGCGTTCAGCCGTGGAGGGAAGTGAGGCGTTCGATGATTCGCAGAACACCGCGTTTGATCTGGCTCGGGGTACTCATTTTCCTGTTCGCCGACACACCCAGCGCCCAACAGCGCACGCTCGATATCTACTGGATCGACGTCGAGGGTGGGGCCGCAACGCTCGTGGTGTCGCCGTCAGGAGAGTCCCTGCTCTACGACGCCGGCTGGGAAGTCGATGGGCGAGACGGCCGGCGGATTGCCGCGGCCGTCAAACAGGCGGGGTTGAAGCAGATCGATTACTTCGTGCTCAGTCACTTTCACGCAGACCACGCGGGCGGGCTTCAGGAGCTCTCGAAGCTCGTGCCGATCGGCAGATGTTTCGATCGTGGCGACTTCATCGAGCCAGCGAACCAGAAGTGGCGAGACATCTACCTCAACGCGTGCGCGTCGAAGCGGACGATCCTGAAGGCCGGCGACACGATTCCGCTCGAGGGCGTGCGGATTGACGTCGTCGCCTCGAACGGTGATCTCATCGCGAAACCACTGGCGGGTGGCGGGCCGAATCCGTTGTGCGCTTCGGCCGAGAACAAGCCCGCTGAGGGACCCGAGAACCAGTTCATGGTGGGGGCACTCCTCACCTATGGCAAATTCCGGTTTCTCGATCTTGCAGACCTCGATTGGGAGAAAGAGATGGAGCTGGCGTGCCCAATCAACCGCATCGGACAGGTCACTATCTGGCAGGCTGGGCGGCATGGCGCGCTCGACGGCGCGGGCGCGCCCGGTCTTCTCCACGCGATCAAGCCGCAGGTGGTCGTCGTCGACAACGGGCCGAGAAAAGGGCTGGGAGGTGGGTCAACGAACTCGCCGAAGCCTTCGACCCGCCACTACGAGCGAATCGCCGCGATACCGGGAATCGAGGGCATCTGGCAGGGACACCTCTCTCTCCTCGAGAAGGACAAGGCCTCGAATACGTCGGAGGACATGATCGCAAACTTCGAAGAATCGGCCGAATGCAAGGGGCACTGGATTCGTGCCTCCGTCAAACCGGACGGAACGTTCACGATCACCAACGGACGAAACAATTTCAGCAAGACGTACGCTGCCCGCTGAGCGCGGTCAAGATCAGACGGGGTCAGACCCCTTCACACATGTTCACATGTGAAGGGGTCTGACCCCGCACATCTGACGCATGGGTAACTTGACACCGGCTGTGCGAGGTGCAGGAGAATGCTCAGCACCATGCGACACATCCTCGGGATCCTGGTCACCGGTCTTCTCTTGCCTGCACTTCCGGCCGGTGCGCAGTGGCGCAACCTGCCGACCAACGGCGTGCCGCCCGGTCCCGATGGCAAGCCGAACATGTCGGCGCCGGCGCCGCGAACCAGCGACGGCAAACCGGACCTGTCAGGGATCTACCAGCCGAACATGCGGTACTTCCGGAACCTCGCCGCCGATCTGGGTCTCGAGAACGTGCCGATGACCGACGAAGCGCGAAAACTCTTCAAGTCACGCGAAGACGGCACGCTCGGATACACCGAACCCGACGCGCACTGCCTTCCTCAGGGCGTTCCCAAGATCAACTCGGCGCCTGTCCCGTTCAAGATCGTGCAGACCGACAAGCTCGTGGTCCTCGTGTACGAAGCGTTCAACCTGTGGCGCCAGGTGCACCTCGATGGGCGCGAGTTCGCCGAGGATCTGAATCCGAGCTGGCTTGGTTACTCCAAGGGCCACTGGGAAGGTGACACGCTCGTCGTGGAGACCCGAGGCCTCAACGGCAAACAGTGGCTGGACCATGGCGGTCTGCCGACCAGCGACAAGCTGACGGTGATCGAAAAGTTCCGCCGCCCGAACATCGGACGATTGGAGATCGAACTGACGATCACCGATCCGACTTACTACACGAAGCCGTGGACGGTAACGACCAACGCGCGGCTGATGCTCGGCACCGAGTTGTTCGAGTTCATCTGCAACGAGAACGAGAAGTCGACCGAGCACATGGGGCCGCACATCAAGTAACACGAAGGCCACGAACATGATGTCGAAAGGACTCAAGGCCACGTCGTTCGGCGCCGCGTGTGCGCTCGCGTTGGCATTTTGGCTCGCAGGTGCAACCGCACCGGTAACAGCGGCCGATCCGATAGAACCAGGCCGGTTCGTGTGGCGCGACCTGATGACGAAGGACGTCAGCGTCGCCGAGCGGTTCTATGGCGAGCTCTTTGGCTGGCGGTTCGAGAAGACGAAGCGCGGCGACCGTCCGTACGTCATTGCGCGATCGGGAAACGTTCCTGTCGCCGGCATCGTGGATGTCAGCAACCTTCCCGACGCCGGCCCCCAGTGGCTGTGTTTCATGGCCGTCGCTGACGTCGACAAGACAGTGGCACTCGCACAGTCGGACGGCGGAAAGGTTCTGGTCCAACCGCGCGATCTACCGCTCGCGCGGGCCGCAGTCGTGACCGACCCGCAAGGCGCGCCGCTCGGACTCGCCCAGATGCGGGGCACGATTCCGCTGCCTGCACAGCCGACGCAAGGTCACTTCTTCTGGCAGGAATACCTGGCGAAGGACGCGGCCAAGGCATTGGACTTCTACAAACGGCTCGCCGGCTACCAGCCTGTGGTGTCCGACACACGACTGGGTGTCGAGTATCACGTGCTGATGAAGGCCCGCGGCGGAGCCGGCCTGTTCCAGTTGCCGGCCTCGACTGCAGGCATCGAGCCCAATTGGCTCCCCTACGTGCTGGTCGACTCTCCGGACCAGATGGCTGGGCGCGTCACCGCGCTCGGCGGTCGCATTCTTGTTCCCGCGGCACCAGAGCGTCGGAATGGTTCGCTCGTCGTCATTGCCGATCCGGGCGGCGCACCGCTCGCGCTGCAGAAGTATCCATACTGAGATGAGATCACGATGAAACGCCCGAACATCGTCCCACGGGTTGTCATCCTGGTGCTGACGCTCGCCGTCGCCCTCGCGTCCTTGAGTTGTGAATCCGGCGGCGGCATGGGCGTCGGGGTTGGCGCCCCGACACGCTGGGGCGGTGGAACCGGCGCCCCGCCCGTATTTGTCGGCGGTCCTTCGTACTAGGCCTCACGATTCTCTCGTCACCTCATTCGCGCGCTTGTCGTCGCGCACGGCGATGAACTTCGTGTGGCGGAGGTGATTGTCAGCCGTCCACTCCACGAACTCGAACTGCCCCACCAGTACCGGTTTCAGCCATCGACAGTCCGCCATCTTCTCCTTCGTCAATCCCTGTCCCCATCGCCCGCTTCGCGCTTCGGGCAGATTGACGAACGGACACTCGGCGATTTCGAGCCCACGGAATTTCTTGAAAAGCTGCTGGCGAAGGGCGGGCGTGAAACCATTGCGCGTGCGCGACGCGTACATCAGCCGGCCATCTTCGTAATAGCCGATGACAAGAGCGTCGAACGTCCGCGTTCCAATCGTGTATCCGCCAATGACGAACTCCTGGCCCCGATTGATCCGCATCTTCATCCAGGCGCCCGAGCGCAACCCGGACTCGTAGCGGCTGTTGCAGCGCTTGGCAACGAGCCCCTCAAAACCTTGTGTCTTGACGGCGTGGATCAAGTCGCGCAGGCTCGCCTCGAGAATGCCGGCATAACGAACCGGATCGGCGAGCGTTGGCAACACCTTCCGCTCGAGCAGCGCGCGGCGCGCCGTCAGCGGCTCCGCCGACACGTCACGACCCGAGAGAACGATCAGGTCGAAGACGTAAAAGACAACAGACGTCTCGGACCCGATCGAGTTCTGGAGCGCATTGAACGACGGCCGCCCCTCTTCGTCCAGCGCGACGATCTCGCCGTCAATGACGGTCTCGTCGGGCAGTTTCGCCAGCCCTCGCAGAACTGCCGGATACCGTCTGCTGAAGTCGTTGTCGTTGCGCGATCGGAGATGCAGCGTGTTCCTCGTCTTGAACGCGATCGCGCGGTAGCCATCGAGCTTCAGTTGGTATTCCCACTTCGAGCGATCGTCCGGCAGACGATCGGTCGAAAGCAGCAGCATCGGTTTGATGAAACGAGCTTTGACGCGCGCCGGCATCGGCCGAGTCTAATACGCCATCGCGCGGGTCCTGCTCTTCGGATCCCTGGGGCGAATCCTGCGTTTGGACCCCGTAGGGCGGGTCCTGTTCTTTGGACCCGCCGGCCGGGTCTAGACAGCAAGACCCGGCCTACGTCTTCGTAGCGCCTAACTCTCCGTAGCGCCTTCGACCCGGCCTACGTCTCCGGACGCCAGAATGCGGCCAATCCCGCGAACGCCGCGGCACAGAGCCACATCGTGACCGTAAACGGAACGGCCAACGGGTTTGTCAGCGTCACGAAACCAATTGCGACGAACAGCACCGCCGTCAACACGAGCACAGCCTGCATCGAGATGGCGAGGACGCGTCCGGCAGCGATTTCACCAAAGCCACCTGCGCTCGTCGCGACGAGCGCGTGCGTTCGCGTTCCCGGTGCCAGCTCCCAGTGTGGGCAGGTTCGGCATTCCACATCGCTGATATTCCGACGGGGCCCTTCGCGGACACATACCCAGTCACCCTCAGGTTGCTGAGCGTCCGCAACCCCCGTCAGGTGATACCCATTCCGGCTCCAGCGGCAATCCCATACCGGCTGCAGCATCACAAGCGCTGTGGTCGCCATTGCGCTCACCTCCTGGCGCGGACATGGTGCAAACGGCCGACCAGACCTCTACCGCGAAGGATGTGCCGAGTTTGCGGGCAAAAGAGCGGACGCCCTGCGAAGGACGCGCCGGAGCTCCGAACTATTCCCCGTCAGCGCGAACGATCACGCGGCTGGCATGCGCGTCCGGCTTTATCCCGTATAAGATTGAACCGAATAACGTATTTGAGCCCATCGGGGGCCACAAATCTGGAAGGGTCGGTTATTCGTGTGCACAGCGAGTGTGATGAGGCTGGTCGGGCTCGTCGTGTTGGCCACCGTATCGACGCCGTTGGCGGCGTCTGCACAGGAGCCGCCGTCGGATGCCGCACAGACAGCTCAGGCGACGTCTCGACAAGGGGAGATCGAGCAGGAACAGGCGGAGAAGAGTAAGAACCTGCGCCCCTATACTCCCAATAGGGCAGAGAAGCTCTTTCAACGCGTGGACACCGTGCTCGAAGGCGGCACGATTCGATGGCACCCGTTCTTCGAGAACGCGTACGCGGGCGGCGGCTTCACGCTCGGTGCAGGCCACGCCAACTACGTCAGCGCCTACAACTACATCGACGTGCGTGGCAGCTGGACGTTCAGCAACTACAAGCGCTTCGAGGCCGAGTTCGTGGCGCCGCGCCTGTGGAACCGGCACGCGAAGTTATCGGTGATCGGCGGCTGGCGCGAGGCGCCCGAGGTCGGTTTCTTCGGTATCGGCAACGACACAACGGAAGCGAACCAAACCAATTACCTGTTCCGGCAGCCCTACGGCAACGCGCTCCTCAGGTACTACCCGGCCCGCTCAGGGGTGATGCTCCGCGGCGGTGCGGAATTTTCTCGCTGGAATCTGGAGGACGGCGAAGGGGCCGACCCACCCATCTCGAGCCGATACACGCCCGAGACGCTTCCCGGCCTTGGCGCCGAGGTCACCTACTTTCACACACAGGGTGGCGTCGGGTTCGACTGGCGGCCGGCTGAAGATTACGCCCGCCGCGGCGGCTATTACGGTGTGACGCTTCACGACTACAAGGACAACGACGACGAATTCGGTTTCCGGATGGTCGAGTACGAGGCAATCCAGCACATTCCGATTCTGCGTGAGTCGTGGGTACTGTCGTTCCGCGCGCGCGTTCAGCACGCAATGGAGAAGGACGGTCAACAGACCCCGTTCTTCATGCTGCCTGCCCTTGGCGGCGGGTCTTCGTTGCGCGCCTACAGCAGTTGGCGCTTTCGCGACGAAAACAGCATGTTGCTGCAGGGAGAGTGGCGCATCATGATCAACCGCTATCTCGACCTGGCATTCTTCTACGACACCGGCAAGGTCGCCCCAACCACCGGCGACCTCGACTTCTACAACATGAAAGACGATTTCGGCGTCGGCGTGCGCTTTCACGGTCCCTTCGCCACTCCGCTCCGCGTCGAGCTGGCGAAGGGCCGCGAGGGCTACAACGTCGTCTTCTCATCGTCGGCTGTCTTTTAGGGTCCGTTCATGCGCCTATCACTGTCATCACTTGCACGTCGCGTCGCGGTGCTGGTCGTTGCATCCAGTGCTCTCGCCATTTTTGCCACGAGCGCTGCGATGCAGGGCCCGCGTTTCTACCCTGACGATCCGATCGCACGCGAGCCGGAATCGCAGGACGCTTCGAAGACGGCGCCCTACGACGAGTCGCAGATGTACGAGTTGTTCTTCAACTTGTTCGTCAACTCAGGCCTTCAGGCGAGCGGCCTGCGCGCGATGAACATCAACACGATCGACGAGGTGGCAGACTCGAGCTGGTTCACCAATCGCATCGGCACGAGGCCGATCACGACCGCGGAGCTTACGCGCGGCGCCAACGTCGGCGCACCGCCCGACCCGTCCAAGTGGGTCCTGACCAGGGAGAAGACATCGGGTGCGCACCCCGGCTTTACGGCAGTCGACGCCAAGGGGGAGACGTGGTTCCTCGAGTTCGATCCGGTTCCCTATCCGGAAGGCGCCACCGCCGCGGTTGCCATCGCGACCAAGATCTTCTGGGCACTCGGCTATAACCAGGTGGAATCGTTCCTCACAACGTTCGATCCGAAAAAGGCATCCATCGATCCCAAGGCGACTCTCCGCCGTCCGAACGGCAAGCGAAGCAGATTCCACGAGGACGACATGAACGCCATCCTCGAGCGCGTCGCCCGCAAGGCAGACGGAACCTATCGCGTCGTTGCCGGCCGCCTGCTGCCGGGAAAGATTCTCGGCGGCTACCGCTATTCCGGCACGCGCCCGGACGATCCCAATGACCTCGTTCCGCACGAGCACCGGCGCGAGCTGCGGGCATTGCGGGTCTTCGGCGCGTGGACGAACCTCACCGATATCAAGAACGCGAACGCCATCGACACGCTGATCACCGAGAACGGCCAGACACGCGTCAAGCACTACCTGCAGGACGTGGGCTCCACGTTCGGCATGTGCAACGACTACCACGAGTGGGATCTCAGCTACGAGTACTTCTACGAAGGCCCCCCGTCAAAGAAGCGATTGCTCACTCTCGGATTCGGGCTCAGCCCGTGGCAGACGGCGAAGTACATCGAGTACCCGTCGGTCGGAAAGTTCGAAGCCAAGGCGTGGGATCCGCGAACCTGGCGGCCACAAACGCCGACGTTGGCGTACGTGGAGATGCGCGACGACGACGCCTTCTGGGCGGCGCGGCGCATCGCGGCATTCTCTGACGAGTTGATCAGGGCCGCCGTCCACGTCGGAGAGTTCACCGATCCGGCAGCGGAGAAATATCTCGCCGACGTGCTGATTGAGCGACGCGACAAGATCAAGAACATTTACTTGACCCAAGTGAACCCGATCGTCGACCCACGGCTCGACGCAAAGGGATTGACGTTCGAGAACGCCGCGGTTACCGGCGGCGTGGCGAAGGGGTCGATCGCGTACCGTGCATCCTGGATGGTCTTCAACAACGCGACAGGCGCGACGACGCCCCTGTCGGAAACGAAAAGTGCGACGACGACAATCGCGGCGCCGAGTGGCCTGCCCTCGAGCGGGTTCGTGGCTGTGGATATCGCTGCTGACGCCGATGCCTATCCGACGTGGAAGCAGCCGGTGCGCGCGTATTTCCGTCAAGACGGTGGAAACTGGAAGCTCGTCGGCCTCGATCGGTTGCCGGAAAAGCTGCCGGTCACCACGAAGTAGAGATCATCGACGCCGTCCGCCACCACCTCTGAAGCCACCGCCGCTCGGCCGATACGTGCCGCCGCTGCCGCTCCTGCTGCTGCCACCCGATCTCTGTACGCCGCCGTAGTCGCGTGTGCGCGTCGTCCCGTTGCTGCGTGCAGTCGAGTCGCGATCCAACTGTCCAGCCGTATCACCGCTCCGCGCGGTGCCCGCACGGTCAGCCGTGCCCGCACGGTCAGCCGCGCCCGCACGGTCAGCCGTGCCCGCTGTCGCGGCACGATCGCCTGAAGGGGTTGGACGCTCGGCCGGACCCCACGACCCGTTGTCGTACTTCTCCCAGCCTCCACCTTCCTGGCGACGGTAGACATTGCCGTCGCGGCCGGCGTAGACGTCACCGGTCCCGGTTCGCGCGATCCCCGAATTCCCCTGCGGGCCTCTTCGCGTGATGGCTTCGCCGCCACCGCTTCCCTGCGTGACCCGCGTCGTCGTTCCGGTGACCCGGTTCGTCGTGCGCGCGGTGCGTGCCCAATCATCGCCGCGCTGAACGGACGTCGCTCCCCAGCTTCCGTACACTCCGCTGCCCTGTGACGTCCGCGCATACGTACCAGTCCGAGGGTTGTACGCTTCACCGACGCCACGCGCACCATACGGTCCCCATGCCACGGCGCTGCGCGAGTACGTGCCCGTGCGCGGATTGTAGCGTGCGCTCGCCCCAACGCCGCCGTAGGGTCCGTACCACGCGGCACCACGCCCGTATGCGCCGGTCCATGGGTTGTACCACGCGGAGAAGCCATAGGTCGGATAGAACGGGTAGTAGACAGGATAGAAGCCGCCGTACCAGACATAGGGCGGGTAATACCATCCGCTGCCCCAGACGACGCAGCCATAGGCGACCATCATGCCCGTATAGCCGGCAACAGCGGCGTAGGTCACCCACTCGTCATCGTTATCTTCCACTACCGTCACGTATGTGACGTTGTGCGAGGGTGAACTCGCAGGTATCTCGTAGATCTCTTTGGGAACCGTTTTCGCGACCTCCCACGGACCGGTCGCGCTGCGCGCCATGAACCAGACGCCCTGGAAGCACATGTAGTAGAGGTCACCGACCTTGATGATGTCCTTGTCGGTGTTGACTGCCCGCGACACCGTCGTCATCGGGATCGCTTCGAACATCGGATCGCCCTGGAACACGACGTCAGGAGCCTTGGTCTCCCGTATGTTGACGCGCGCGGTCTGCGGGACCTGCGCCAGCAGGATCGCTTCCGCTGCCTGCTGGGTGCCCGGCACAGACGCCAGCACGCGTGAGCGTGGATGTTCCAGAGGGATCTTGCTGAAGGCATCAGGAAGGGTGGGGGTTGCGAAGGTCCATGGTCCGGTGGGACCGGGCGCCGAGAACCATCGTCCGGCAACCAGGTAGAACATCGGGCCGTTGGGTCCCATGCGAAATACGTCCGCCTCGGTGTTCTGCAGCCACACGAGTGGGCTGGCGCCCTGCACGCTCGTATAAATGGGTTGTCCCTGGACGTAGATGAGCTCGGCTGGAATTGTGCTCACAAATACCTGCGGAATCGCCGCGCCCGATCCAGCACCTGACAACGCCGACTTCACTTCTTTCCAGTTGTCGTCCGCGGGGAGCTTCGAGAAGCTCGCCGGCAACTTCCCTGATGCTGTCCACGGCCCGTTGAGCGACGTCGCTTTCATCCAGACCCGATCGCTCCGCAGGTAGTAGGTCTTCGTCGGCTCGTGCTGGAAGAGATCCCAGTTCGTGTTCACGGCGTACTTCAAATCGTTCTGGGGGATCGGACTCCACACCGGATCGCCGTCGAGGTTCACGAGGATCGAGCGCATGGTGCTGTAGAAGATGACCGGCGGATCG
>Ga0207679_10002360_pt1 | contig 11619 bp, 8 predicted proteins | sample KBSC73metaG_FD_184320 | JGI IMG/M metagenome (GOLD analysis project Ga0207679, IMG submission 184320) | Corn rhizosphere microbial communities from Kellogg Biological Station, Michigan, USA - KBS C7-3 metaG (SPAdes) (version 2) | ecosystem: Host-associated > Plants > Roots > Rhizosphere > Soil ...
GCCGTAGTCGCATCCTTGATCCGGGCGATCGTGAGGTTGACCGCACCGACGTCAACGACGCCGATGTCGCTCAGGCCGCCGAGCAGCCCGCCGGTCCCGCCGCCGGACTTGGCCGCGTAGGCCTCCTCGGGCAGGAACGCCTTTGCCGCCAGATGCAGCACCCGGCTCCAGATCCCCGCAGTCCCGGCATCGGCCAGCACGGCGGGGCCGGACCCGCAGCTGAGGCCCAGGGCGTCGATCGATGCCAGGGCGAGCATCTTCGTCGTCGCGCCAACTTCCTGGAGACGGTCCCGATCGGTGGCGTTCACGCAGACGCCCGTGGTGGCGAATCCGGTGAAGGTGTGCTGCTCCGGGAAGGTCAGCCAGCGATAGCCGACGGTGCCCACCTTCGCGTCCGCCACGAGGAAGCCGTTACCGATCGGCATCGCGTAGAAGAGGAGCCGCGGATTGGAGGCCGGAAGCCAGGTGGTGAAATCGCTGCCCGGCGCCTGGATGCCGGACTTCGTGTTCACGCTCAGGATGGCGGTCGTGTTGGCGTCGTTGGGCCCGCCGCGCACCTCGAAGGCGCCGAAGCGGCTCAGGGCGCCGCGGTACGCAGTGGTGCCGCTGCTGTCATAGGCCAGGGCAAAGTCGGTCGTGGCGGTCGGGAGCGGGCTGACCGTGGTCATGCACCCGATGACGTCGTTGGCGAGGGCCGAGCCCTGAAGCGGCTTGGCGCCGGCGCTGCCGTCCGTCTCGCGGTGTTCATCCGCGATCGCGGAGAGGACGTCGAAACCCGCGCTGGTGACCGCGGCGTTGCCGGTCGAGCCGAAATTGCCTTTCATGAAGGCGATGCTCGCCTGCGCCGTCGCGAGTCGAGTGCTGTTCAGCGTGAAATACGTCGTCGCGTCGGTCTTCATCGCCTGAAAGTCGCAGACCAGTCCGCCCCGGCCTCGCGCGTAGTCCGGTCCCGTTGCAGGGTCTGTCGAGTCGTTGCAGCCGGCGATCGCGAAACCAGCCGCCAGAGCGGCGATACCTGCCAATCGGCCCTTCATGACTTCCTCCCACGTGCGGGACTTCCCGGGTGCCCGGGCCTGAGCATCAGATGATCGTCTGAAGATGAGGAGAGACAGCAGTCTTATATAGATGGCCAGCCCTGAATTCGCCAGAGCCGGCGGCAGACGACGACGATGGGGAGGCGCGGACGATCAGGATGTGATGAGGGCCTTGTACCGCGGATCATCCCGGAGCGAGGTGAACCACCACGTCTGATCGTGCGCCAATCCCTTGCGTTGCTGAGGGTTGGTGGCATAGAACGTGTTGAGCAGGCGGATCGCATCGTCCTTGTCGCCCACCAACGTCCGGACGATTGCCTCGAGGAAGGCCAGCTCCCGCGTGGGATCCTCGGCCGGGTCCACGCGGGAGCGCGTAGCCACCGCCCGCGCGCTGTCGGCCAGCCCGGCCCGGGCGAGTCCCATCGCCACCAGCATCCCGCCCCGCTGGGTCCAGAAGGTCCGGGCCTGGGGCGGGAAGAACGCCGAATACTGCTTGAGCAGCTCCCACTCGTGGCGCACGTCGGGCTTGGTGCTCTTGAGGGCGTAGAGCCAGAGCTGGCATTCGACGAAGCGCGGGTCGGCCGGGAAGCGGCGCTGGCCCTCGGCGCACCAGCGCGGCGCCTCCAGTGCATCCTCGAGGTCGAGCGAGTTCTGGAACAGGCGCCAGACCACGACGCTCGCATTGGTGAGGTAGGGATCCGCCTCGTAGGCCCGGAGCGCGGCCAGCTTGCCCTCGCTCGTCTCCGACTTGTTGTTGAGCAGGTGGCTCAGGGTAGCCCAGGCCGATGCCTGCAGCGCGTTCGCGGCCACCGACTGGCGCAGATCCGCCTCGGCTCCGGCAAACAGCCGCGCTGACTCGGTCTCGTCGCTCGCGATGTTGACCAGCCACTTGAGGTACCTGAGCGTGCCCCGAACCTCGAGCGCGTCGGGGTCGTTCGGCTCGAGCGCCAGCGCCCGCTCGGCGTGCGCCAGCCCGGGATCGATCCACACCGCGTACTGGCTCCGGTCGCCGGCACCGGAGCGCCGGGCCTGTCGGTAATCGAGCCAGGCCCGCTGCACGATCGGGGCAACCCACCGGCCGTCCATCTGCTCCACCCGGGCCAGCATCGAGTCCACCCGGCGGGTTTCCCGCGCGGCGCCCGCCGGATCACCGGCGGCCGCAAGAGAATCCACGCCGGCCGCCATCACCTGTGCCTGCTGCTCAAGCTCCCACGCCTTCACGTTCTGGGTGCCGGCCCGCCGCTCCTGCAGCTCCACCTCCTGGCCGACCCGCTTCCTCAGGAAGACCGAGACCTCCTTGGCGAGCTCGTCCTGAAGGGCGAAGAGATCGGTCCGGGCGCGAACCAGCGGGATGCTCGCGATCTCATCTCCCTGGGGATTCTCGACCGCGACCTCGACCCGCACCGAATCGCCGAGGCCGACTACGCTGCCCCGCACGATCGTCCCGACCTTGAGGGCGCGCGAGATGCTGTCGTCGGACACGTCTGACTTCCGGTAGGGCGCGACACCGTTTCGCGAGATGACTTTCAGTGCCTTGATCTGGCTCAGCTCGTGGATCAGCGTTTCGGTGAGGCCATCGGCCAGGAAGCCCTGATCCTTCTTGGGACTCCGGTCCTCGAAGTAGAGGATCGCGAGCTGGCTGGGCGCGGGCCCTTCCGGCGCGGGGCGGTGGGAGAACCGCCAGGCGGCGGCCGCCGCGGCCACGACGGCCGCCCCGGCCACGGCGCCGATCAGCAGGCGTTTCCGGCTGCGGGCCTTCCGCTTCTGCGCCGCGTCGTGGTCCCGCCGCGGGTGCAGCGGTGCCGTCTCCGCTCCCTCGAGCGCATCGACGAACTGGTCGAGAGTCTGGTAGCGATCGGCCGGCGCCTTGGCGAGCGCCTTCATGATCACCTCTTCGACCTGATCCGGCACCGTTTCCCGCACCAGCCGGACGCTGGGCACCTTCTCCATCGAGTGCCGCGCCATGAGCGCGACCGCGTTGGAGCCGGTGAACGGCGGCTGGCCGACCAGCATCTCGTAGAGCACGCAGCCGACGCTGTACTCGTCGCTCCGCGCGTCCACCTTGTCAGCCATCGCCTGCTCGGGGCTCATGTACACCGGCGTGCCCACCGCCATGCCGGTGCGGGTGAGCTTCTCGCCGCCCGCCTGGGTCACCGCCCGCGCGATGCCGAAGTCGGCCACCAGCGCGAGGCCCTCGCCGGCCAGCATGATGTTTTCCGGCTTGATGTCGCGGTGGATGATGCCCTGCTGGTGCGCAAAGGCGAGCGCCCGGCCGACCTGGCGGATGATGTTGAGCGCATCGCCCAGCGGGAGCTGGCTTTCGCGCTCGAGGCGGTCCCGGAGCGATTCGCCGGTGACGTAGGGCATGCTGAACCAGAGGAAGTCGTCGACTTCCCCCGAATCGTAGAGCCCCAGAATGTTCGGATGCTTGAGCCGGGTGGCGACTTCGATCTCGCGGATGAACCGGTCGCCGCCGATGCTGGCGGCGAGCTCCGGGCGGAGCACCTTGATGGCGACGTCGCGTGGCTCCGCCAGTTCACGGGCGAAGTACACGGTGGCCATGCCACCTTCCCCGATCTTCCGTTCGAGCACGTAACGGTTGGCAAGCGCCGTCCGGAGCTGCTCGAAGAGGTCGGTCGCGCGGGCGTCAGTCATGGGATGTTCCGTCGAGTCTTCCATAATACTTGAATACGCCGCCAGTCGTCCACAGCGTCAGCCCGTTTCGGCGTCCGTCGCGGGCTTCGCGCACCGGTCCGCGGCCAGGCTCGCCGCATCCCGGGCCGCCGCGCCGAGGGCGGTGTTATCGAAGATGCACCAGACCTCGCTGGCGGTCCGGCAGGCCGCGGCGGCGCGCTCGGACACCCGCGCCAGAAATTCGGCTGGATACGCGGAATAGTAGACCCGGGGTGAGCCATGCAGCCGCCAGTACACCACATCCCCCGAGCCGCCCGGCTCGGCGGCGGCGGGAGCCACGGCGGGGTCCGCCGCCACCCGCCCGACGCCGAACCGGGCCAGGAGCGCGTCGCCCTCACCGTCGAACCAGCTCCGGTGACGCGGCTCCGCCACCAGCGGCCCGCTCCAGTGCCGGCGAAACTCATCGAGGAAGCGCGTCGTGGCGGCGGCATCGAACGCGAGACTGGGTGGCATCTGCACCAGGAGCGGCCCCGCGCGGGCGCCGAGCGCGGCGGGGCCTTCGACGAAGCGCTCGATCAGGGGCTCGCAGTCCACCAGCCGCCGGAGGTGGGTGATCTCCCGGGGAATCTTGGCCGAGAAGCGGAACCCGGCCGGTACCGAGCGCCCCCATCGCTCCCACGTGGCGACCCGGTGCTCGCGGTAGAACGAGGAATTGATCTCGACGGCATCGAAAAGCGCGGCGTACCGTTCCAGGTGACTGCCAGCCGCCGGGAAGAGATCCGCTGCGGCCTTGTGGATGCTCCATCCCGCCGTGCCGATCCGGATCGCGGCGACGTCAGGCCGCTTCGCGCGCGACCCGGTCGGCAAAGTTTTCCCAGAACTGCGAGGTGAGCTTCCGGGCCACGCCATCCATGATGCGCGAGCCGACGCCGGTGAGCGCGCCGGTCACCTGGCTCGCGGCCTTCCAGCGGAGCCGGACCCGTCCGGGAGCCAGCTCCTCGACCCGGATGTCGGAGAGCATCTCCACCGCCGAGCCCGGCGCGTGCCCGCGGGCCCGCATCCTGGCGCTGATGCCCTCCACGATATCGAACATCTCGACGTCGAGGGCAAAGCGGAGCTTGAGCATCGCAACGCCGAACCCCATGATCATGCGGAACCGGGTCGCGTCGATCCGCTCCACCGTCTCGACGCCCGGCGCCGAGTGGCCGATGAAGTCGGGGTCGAGCAGGCGGCGCCAGACCTGCTCGCGGGTCGCGCGAATCTCGGGCGCGCCCGAGAACTCGAGGGTCATGGATTGGCTTGCCATCGGGGTAAGTTACACCGCATGTTTCCCCGCCGTGACGACTGAGCCGATGCGGATCGCCCTCTTTTCCGAGGTCTACTGGCCCATGGTCAGCGGCGTGGCCGTGACCCTGCGGCGGCTGACCGACTCGCTCACGGCCCGGGGCCACGATGTGCGGGTCTACTCGGCCACCTATGCGCTGCCGCCCGGTGGCCGGGACCGGCCCGAAGCCCGCCGCTCTCCCAGCGTGCCGCTGTTCCTCTATCCCGACGTGCAATGGGCCTTTCCCCGCTTCGGCGAGCTGCTGGAGGACGTGGGCGGCTTCCGGCCCGACGTGGTGCACGTGGCCACCGAGTTCTCGATGGGGCTCGCGGGGGCCAAGATCGCCCGGCGGCTGGGCCGCCCGCTCATCGCGTCGGCGCACACCAATTACGAGCAGTACGCCGGCCGCTACGGGATGGACTGGGTGGTACGGCCGGGATGGCGCTATCTGCGCTGGTTCTACGGCCAGGCGGACATGGTCCTCTGCCCGTCGCATTTCTACCAGGACTATCTCGAGGCCCGGGGGATCGGGCGCACCGAGCTGTGGACCCGCGGGGTGGACACCGAGACTTTCAGCCCCCGCCACCGCGACGAGGCCTGGCGCTCGGCGCTCGGCATGGCGCCGGACGATCTGCTGGTGACCTACGTCGGACGAATCGCGCGGGAGAAGAATCTCGACCTGCTGCTCGCCGCATGGGCGGCGCTCGGTCCGCGGCGGGGAAACGCGCAGCTGGCGTTAGTGGGCCGAGGCCCGCTGGCGGAGCCGATTCGCCGCCGCCGGATCCCCGGCGTCCACGTCGTGGGCCTGCTCGAAGGCGCGGCGCTTTCGGCGGCCTACGCGTCAGCCGACATCTTCGCGTTCCCATCCACCACCGAAACGTTCGGCAACGTGCTCATCGAGGCGATGGCGTCGGGGTTGCCGTCGGTCGCGGCGGGCGCGGGCGGCGTCCTCGAATTCGCCCGCCACGGCGACAACGCGTGGCTGGTGGCGCCGGGCAGCACCGACGCGTTCACGGCCGGCCTCGAGCGGCTGCTGGCCGACGCGCCGCTTCGCCGCCGGCTCACCGCCGGCGCGCTTCGGACCGCGGAGGAGCGCCGCTGGGATCTGATCGATGATCGGCTGCTGGAGGATTACCGGCGGGCGGCCGGGCGGAAGGAAATGGTCCGCGCTGCCTAGCTGAAGATGAGGTAGGCCACGGCGGCGATGACGGCCGCCATCGGCATCGTCAGGATCCAGGCCCACACGATCCGCGTCGCCACTCCCCACCGAACCGCCGAGACCCGCTGCGCCGTGCCGACGCCCACGATGGCGCCGGTGATCGTGTGTGTCGTGCTCACCGGCACGCCCAGGTGCGAGGCGATCAGCACGCTGATGCCGCCCGCGGTTTCGGCGCAGAACCCGCCGAACGGCCGGAGCTTGGTGATCCGGCTTCCCATCGTCTTCACGATGCGCCACCCGCCCATCGCGGTGCCCAGGGCGATCGCGGTGTAGGCGCCCATCTCGACCCAGAGCGGGATGTGGTTCGCGTTGGTCACGTGCATGTGATGGAGCCAGCCGGTCTGCGTGGCGAAGTGAGCCTGCGTGGCCACGAGCAGGCCGACCACCACGCCCATCGTCTTCTGCGCGTCGTTGGCGCCGTGACTCAGCGAGTAGAGCGCCGCCGACAGCAGCTGGAGCTTCCGGAAGGCGCGGTCCACTGGTCCGGGACGCCGGTATCGCAGCATCCAGGAGAGCATGACCGTGAGCCCGAGCGCGAGCGCCATGCCGAGCACGGGCGAGATCACGATGAAGAGAATCGGCTTGACCCAGCCCGAGAGGATCAGGGCGCCGAAGCCCGCCTTGGCGATCGCGGCGCCGCCCAGTCCGCCCAGGAGCGCATGGGATGACGACGTCGGCAGACCGAGCCACCAGGTGATGAGATCCCAGATGATGGCGCCGAGGAGGGCGGAAAGGATGAGGGTGGGATCCACCACCGCGGGCTCGAGGAGTCCGTTGCCGATCGTCTTGGCCACCGCGGTGCCGACCGTGAACGCGGCGACGAAATTGAAGAAGGCCGCCCAGAAGACGGCCACGCCCGGCGACAGCACCCGGGTGGAGACGACGGTCGCGATGGAGTTCGCGCTGTCGTGGAAGCCGTTGATGAAGTCAAAGGCGAACGCGACGGCAATGATCAGCAGGACGAAGGCGACCGTGCCGTCCATGGAATCAGGCGTGCTTGATCGAGACTGACTCGAGCACGTTCGACACATCCTCGGCCTGGTCGAGCGTGCGCTCGAGGGTGTCGTAGATTTCCTTCCACTTGATCACGGTCATCGGGTCGCTCGCTTCCTCGAAGAGACGGCCGACCCACTCGTGATACACCGAGTCACCCTCCTCCTCCAGCGCCTTCACCTGCTTGCAGGCCTCCAGCACGGCGCCGTTCTTGTCCTTCTCGAGCGTATTGACCGCGATGGCCAGCTGCTCGGTGGCCCGGTGGATCACGTCCGCCAGGATACCGGCGCCGGCCGGCGCCTCGCCGGCCCGGAACATCTGGATCCGGCGGGCGGTGCCGTCGATGAGGTCCATGATGTCGTCGAGCCGGGACGCGAGCATGTGAATGTCCTCGCGGTCGAGCGGCGTGATGAAGGTGCGGTCGAGGCGGCCGACCACGTCGTGGGTGATCTGGTCGGCCTGATGCTCCAGCCGCTTGATCGAGTCCACGATGGGGCGGCGGGCCGCGGGGCCGGCCCGCAGAAGGTCCTGGAGCAGCCGGGCCGCTTCTACGTTGAGCTTGGCGACGGCGGTGAAGAGGTCGAAGAACTTCTCGTCGCGCGGAAGGAGACGCATGGAGCCGGCCTCGTCACTCGGGGGTGGGCGGGGAAGATACTCCCCGGCGCCCGGAGGGCCAAGACGCGTCGGACACGAGTCGCACGAGGTCGGCCGGTGTTTCCAGCCAGAAATCGGGCCCGGTTGGCTCCAGGTCACTCCGGCTGAAGGGCCCCCACAACACTGCTGCCGTCCAGACGCCCGCCGCCCGTCCCGACTCCATATCATGCGTGCTGTCACCGACATAGACCGTCGCGGCGGGGTCAGCGCCAAGCAGCCCGATGGCCTTGAGCACCGGTTCGGGATGGGGCTTGGGACGGGTTACCTCGTCGGCGCCGACGATGACGTCCATCAGGTCCTCGATGCCGCAGAGCCGGAGCCCGCGCTGCGCGCCGCCTCGATTCTTGCTGGTGACGAGACCGGTGGCGAGCCCCCGCGCCTTCACGGCGCGCACCGCGTCCACGACACCGGGGTAGGCGGTGACGCAGGCGTCGTGATGCCGGAGATTGTAGTCCCGGTAGGTGGCGATCATCGCCTCGATGCCCGGATGGTCCTTCCATGGCGCGAACTGCACCGAGAGCGGCGTGCCCACGCCGCGGAGCCACTCCGCATCGGTCCGGGCCGGGAGGCCGTGGGCGGCCAGCGTATGATGATAGCTGTCGAGGATCAGGCGGACCGAATCGATCAGGGTTCCGTCGAGGTCGAAGAGCACGGTTGAGAGGGTTGGCATGGCGACAACGTAGCGGGACCGGTGCCCGGCTGGAACGGCCTCACGGCGGACCGAACAGAATCACTCCGGTGAGCCGGACGGAGACGGCACCCGGCCGCGGTGCCCGCGCCGGCAGCCGCAGCAGCGGACCCCACGTGTCGCCGCGCCCGGCGTGCGGTTCAGCGGCCAGGCGCTCCAGGATGCGGGCCTCTCCCGCGGTCAGCCCGCCGCTCGCGATGGCCAGGGCGCGCTCGAGCACGGCGAGTGTCGGGAGATCCCGCCGGCGCGCTGCATCACGTGACTGGTGCGCCAGCCGCCGGATGACGGCGCCGGCGCCGGGCGAGCGCGGCGGGCAATTCCACCGCGCCTGCTGCACCCGCCGGAGCAGCCGCGCCACGGGCCGCGCCAGCACGTCGAGCGCCACCGCAAGCGCCGCATCGAAATCGGCTGGCGGGCGGCAGTCGCTGGCCGCAGACGCCGCTTCGTCGAGGCGCGCCATGAGCCAGGCCGGGTCGCTGCGCGACTCGCCGTCGTTGCCTACCCAGAGCAGTGCAGCTGCAATGCGATGATCGGTTCGTTCATCCTCGAACGCGATGCCGGCAAGCGCGCCCCGGTGAGACGACTCCACGGCCGAGACCCCGTGACACACCGGCCCGTCGCCGAGCCGCCGGGCGAGCAGGTCGCGCCACTGCCAGACCGCCTCCGCGCCGCGCCCGTCGCCGATGCCGACGCGGGCCGGCGCCTGGGCCGATCGCGTGAGGATCTCCCACTGCCGGAGCCGGCGCTCCAGCGCCGGCGGCGGCTCGAATCGCGCGATAGCGATGACCGCGTACCGGGAGCCGAGCCGGGCGGCGCGGCCTTCGCGCTGCTCGAGGCGGGTAGCGGTCCAGGGCAGGTCATAATGCACGACGCGCTCGGCCGCCTGGAGGTCGAGACCCTCGGCGGCCACGTCGCTCGCGACCAGCGCTCGCGGGCCGGTGCACTGGCCGAACGCCGCGAAGAGCGCCGCGCGCGTGACTCGAGCCCCATCGATTCCGGCAGCCTCGCCGGTGCACCATCCGATTGGGCGGGCGAGCCGGCGGCGAAGGTAGTCGACCGTCTCGCGCGAGGCGCAGAAGATGAGTGTGGTCCTGCCATCGGCGAGGAGTGTGTGGAGCTGATCGAGCTTCGGATCCCGCGCACCGGCGGCCGCGCGGACAGCATCAATGAGCGTGTGAAGGGCCGGGGCGTCCTCGAGCACGAGGTCGCTGTCGCCGGCGTCAGCATCCGTCATGAGCTCCCAGATCACCAGCTGCTCGGTGACCCCCCCGACCCACTCGCGCAGCCGCTGCCGCGACGGCATGCGACCGCCGGCGCGCGCGTCTGCGGCGTGGGCCAGCAGGCTCTGGTAGCGCTGGACCGCACCGAGCAATGCGGCGGGGCTCGATGCCATCGCGCGCCAGAGCACGCCGCGGATGAGCCGGGCCACGCCGGCATCAGCCGAGAGCCGGAGCTGGTCGATCTGGTGGAGGAGGGCGGGTCCGGTGCCCGCCATTGGCGGACGCAATGCCTGGCTCGCGCGGAGGGGCAACCCGTTACCGGCGGCATGGGTGGCAATCACCACTGATCCGAGCGCCGATGCTGCGCTGGTCAGCCCTCCGGCGAGGGAGGCAAGGCCTTCGGCCGCCAGCGCATCGTCACGCACCGCGAGCCGAAGCTGATGGGCCAGGTCCGCAGTGCTGTTCACCACCGGCGTGGCGCTGATGAGGAGCGCCGGCCGTCCCACCAGAAAATCGGCCAGGCGAGCGTAGCGCAGGATGCCGGGATGCCGGACGTGATGGCTCTCGTCGATGAGCACGAGTCCGCGCGTGCCCGGGGGAAGGCGCCCGCGGCTCACCTGCTCGTGACTGGCGACGACGATCGGTATCCCGAGCCCGGCGGCCGCGGCGCTCCACTTGGCGGTCAGGCCCGCGGGGACGACGCACGCGACCGCCGTCCGCTGCCACCGCCACGCCACCGCCAGGGCGATGTATGTCTTGCCCGAGCCGGTTGGCTCGGCGAGCAATGCACCGCGATACTGCCGGAGAGCGGCCAGCGTCCGCGCATACGCGCGGCGCTGGGACGGAAAGAGCCAGGGCGGCGGCGCATCGGAGGCCCCCGCCGGCGCGACCGCGGCCGCGAGCGCGCGTGCGACGTCCGGCGCAGCCCCGCGCGGTCCGGGCACGAGCGCCGTCCGGACCGGGTGTGTCACCGACGCCAGTGCCTCAGCGACGATCGCGGGGGTGTTCGGAGGCGGCCAGGGCATCACATGCCTCCGCGTCGAGGCCGAGGAGTCTCGCCGCGGCTGCATCGAGCTCGGGCTGCGCCGATTCGCCGGCGGCCATCCGGACGCCGATCGCCGCGAGGGTTTCGTCGCGGTCGACGGAGAGCGGCAGCGGCAACGAGCCGACGGTGGCGGCGCCGAAACGGCGATATCCGCTCGCCGCCGGCTGGGCCACGAGGCCCGCGAGCGCCCGCAGCCACGTGCTGTTGAGCCACGCCGCCAGCGCGTGGGCGGCGCCGCCCCCCGGCGTGACGATCACGTAGCAGGTGTTGAGCGGCACCATTCGCCGGTCCGGCTGGTCCAGGAGCGCGGCCGCCGCGAGCCGGCGCGAGAGGTCGGGCCACGCGACACGATGCGCGGCGCTCGCGGGACCCGTGCGGAAGAGCGACCAGAGCGGCCCGCCCCGATAGTCTGACCGCGCCCGGAGCACGCCGGCGTGCGAGCGCAGGTAGTCTCCGGCGCCGGGCGGGAGCCGCACGAGTGGTCGCCCCTGGTCGTCGTGGGCCCAGAGCAGCTTTCGCCGCGGCAGCGCGCCGAACGCTGCCAGGTCCCGGCCCCGCACCGCCCAGCGAATGAGCTCGGGCTCGACCGAATCAGGCGGATCGAGGAAGATCCGGTCCGCTCCCGTCTTGGCACCGAGCCGGCAGGGATACCGTTCCGAGAGAATCGGATGTGCGAGGGCGAGCGCGCGCGCCACGCGCGCCGCGTGATCGCCGCGCAGCACCCACGGTGCGCCGGAGAGGCCGGCCTGCGGAGTGCCGGAGCGCTCGCCATCGGCGCAGGGCTCGAGCGTGGTGCGAACCCGGTGGT
>Ga0207679_10002362_pt1 | contig 11613 bp, 10 predicted proteins | sample KBSC73metaG_FD_184320 | JGI IMG/M metagenome (GOLD analysis project Ga0207679, IMG submission 184320) | Corn rhizosphere microbial communities from Kellogg Biological Station, Michigan, USA - KBS C7-3 metaG (SPAdes) (version 2) | ecosystem: Host-associated > Plants > Roots > Rhizosphere > Soil ...
GGATACGAGATTCGTCTGCTTGTCGGGAAAGTGGTCCGTCGCATTCGGAAAGCGGACGTCTTTGCCATCGCGGGTAAAGAAGTTTCCTGGCACGTTGTTATGGTCGCCCCACGCGGCAATTGCTGCCGCATCCGCATTCGTAATCCTGGCGAATTGCGCGTGCCCGTCCGGACGGGGTGGTGCAATGTGCGGGACGATGAGGTCGTGAATCATCCATCCTTCGTACCAACCCGACTCATTGTTGATCACGAACAGTCCAGACAGATCGGTGAAGATGTCGATGAATGCCTCTGCGTCCTTTGGATCAGTGGGCAATCCCGGCTTCGGCTCGAGCACCAGACGCACTGCGCCGATGGTGGATAGCTGATGATTGGCCGCGTTGGCTGCGGTCGGAATGGCGTGGTCGTTGATACCCGGAATGATTGCCGTGAAAACGTTTGGCTGAAAGCTGCCTGTGTCGAGTAAGTAGTACTGGAAGAGCTGACTCGGTTTGTCCGCCTCCGCGAATGCCCGCATCGGGTTATAGGTATGTGGCCGCCGCGCTTGCAGGCCGAGCCTTTCGCGCAATGGCGCGGGCAGGTGTCGGACGTCCCCGCGGTGCAGCACGAACTGCTCGTCGGCGTTGAAGGCGGCATGGAAATTCGATTCCTCATCTTGTGCCTGAGCAGAGAATGAAACGAGAGCCAGGCCCGCGAACAACGGTCCGATCGCATGGCGAACGGCCGCCGCGATTTTGAAATTTGTAGCCATGTTGATCCCCCTGTCGAATGTAGTTTGCGCATGGACGAGATGCCCAAGCGGCTGGTCGACGCGGGTGTGTAGCCGTCGCAGGGCGGTGGGTTCGTCGCACCGGCGCGATCTCGTCAAAGGACTACAAGTAATTGGGAATCAAATACGATCGGCAGACACGCCGGTTTAGATGGCCTGGTCGGAAGCATCGCGGTAGATGGATCAAACTTTTGACCTTCCGGGCACGATCATGCTGCGCGGATGGCGTGGTGTCGCCTACACGATTGCGAAAGCAGTGGTGTATGGCAGGTCCTGAGGATCACATGGTCCCTGATGCCTGCTGCACCGCGCAAACGCCAGGTGTGATCCAGCGCCGTCCGGCGTAGTGTGTCCGCTGCCGTGACCTCAACGACATCCAGGGCATCAACAATGAACATGCAGCAGGCGATGAAAAACCCGAACGTGGTATTTGCCTCCCCCGAGGTGCTCGAAGCATCGGCAGAATTCACGCCCTTGCAGAAGCGTGCCATCCTTCTGCAGTGGAAGGATCAGTTGGAGAAGCTGCTCATTGCCGACGATGAGAGCATGTTGCGCGCCGACGCAAAAGCGGGTGCGAACGCGGAGTGCCTGCGGCGAGTGACAGATATGCTGACACGTCTGTCGCTGTAGCTGGATGGACGAGTGGGCCCTCCGACCACGACTACGATGCCGACTTTCCGCCGGTCGCCCGAAAATCCCTCGCCGCCGTCGATGGACCAGCACTTTGGTCAATCGGAAGAGATTGGTCTGCTGCATCGAACCAATCTGAGCGAACAAACTACTCGGCTGCACGGACTGAGGGAATTCATCGGACACCCAACGCTCCGGCGCGTCCGGACCACACATCGGGTCGGTCCCGTCCTAGCAGCAGACGATCTCGACTACGCATCATTTCCCGGGGTGGCGAGCGTATAAGAGATCGCGCGGAGTTCGGCGACTCTAGCTGGAGGCTCTATGAACCATTCGCTGGTGAGACGCGTTCTGACACTTTGCGCGATGGTTGCCTTCCAGGTTCCCGTCATCGCCTCGTCCGACGAGCTCGACGACATCCGGGGCCAATTACGCGACCTTGTGCAGCGCGTCGACCGGCTCGAACATGAGAACCAGGTCTTGAGAGCGCAGAACGAGGTTCTGCAGGCTCCCGCGTCGCGCCAGGAAAGGTCGCCGCCAGAAGTACCCGCGGAGAAAGTCGAGGCGGCGAGCTGGGCCAGCCGCGTGGCATTCAGCGGCGACCTGCGCTATCGCCACGAACAGATCAGTGACGACACGTTGAATGCGCAGGGTGAGCGCACCGCCGACCGATACCGCGAGCGCCTGCGCGCGCGGCTGAGCGCGCGAGCGCAAGTGACCGAGGACCTGAGTGTGGGTATCGGCTTCGCCACGGTCGAGGGTGGCGACCCGCGCTCATCCAACCAGACCCTCGATGACGTGTTCTCGCGCAAGAGCGTGGACCTCGACCTGGCGTACTTCGACTGGGCATTCGTGGACGGAGGCCATCTCATCGGCGGCAAGATGAAACAGCCGTTCTTCAAGCCGGGAGAAAGCCTGTTCTGGGATTCGGACGTCAATCCGGAAGGCCTCGCGTTGGCGTACAAGCGCGGCGTTTTGTTTGGCTCGGCGTACGGCTACTGGGTGGACGAAGTTTCCGCACCGGAGAATGCGCGGACTTCGGACACCATGTTGTATGGCGGCCAGATCGGGGCACGTTTGCCGATAGGCGAGTCGAACCTGGTGGTCGCCGCGCATTACTACGATCTCAGTGCGGGCCAGGGAGGCGCGCCGTTCTACAACGGAAATTCGAATGGCAACACGACCGTCGATGTGGGAACGCCGCCCACGGCGGTGTTGCTGTACGACTACCAGGTTCTGAACCTGATGACCGAATTCAATTCCCGCTGGGACGCTCCCTGGGGTGCCGTGCCGCTGCAGTTCTGGGCGGAAATCGGGCAGAACCAGGATCCGGACGACCTGGATACCGCGTGGGCTGCCGGTTTCGCGTTCGGTGACGCGGCGGACGCGCGCACCTGGCAGTTCGGCGCGGCGTTCCACAGCGTGGAGAAGGACGCGTTGTTTGCGCAGCTCATCGATGCCGATCTCGGCGGCGGTGTGAGCGATGTCAACGGCTGGATCGTGCGCGCGGGGTACGCGCCGGTGAAGAACCTGGTCCTGAACGCCACCTGGTTCATCAACCATCGCAATGTCGACGTGCCCAACGTCGTCGGCCAGACCGACGTGGGTTACGACCGGCTGCAGCTCGATTTCAACATGAAGTTCTAACCAGAGGAGTGACCATGGAAGCCATTTCCGTGCGGGGACAACCACGATCGCTTCACCCGCTCAACGCCATCCTGCTGGCTTTTCCGCTGGCGTTGTTCGTCGGCGCCCTGGTAACTGATCTCGCTTACGACGCGAGCTACCAGGTGCAGTGGGTCAACTTCTCCTCGTGGTTGATCGCGGCTGGGTTGCTGGTCGGCGCCTTCGCCCTGTTGTGGGCGATCATCGAACTACTCGTGGGCCTAACGGCGCGGGACGGGCGGCCGCTCGTCTATGTCATCACGCTCGTCGCCATGTGGGTGCTGGGATTGATCAACGCTTTCGTGCATGGAAAGGATGCGTGGGCGTCGATGCCGGCCGGGCTGTATCTGTCGGCGGTCGTAGCACTCCTGTCCCTGGTAGCGGCGTGGATCGGCTATTCAGGGTTGCCGACCCGAAGGGTGCAGTGATGCGCGCGAAACTTTTGATGGGCGGCGTGATGGCGCTGGTCCTCTCAGCCTGCGGCGGTGGCACGCCGGCACCGCAATACGGCTCCAACCCGGAGTTGCCGCAACCGCGGCGCGGTCTGCTGCCGGGCATGACGATTTCGAAACCGGCACCGTGGGGCGACGATCGCCCGATCGTGCCGCAGGGATACAAGATCGAAGCCATCGCCACCGATCTGCAGGTTCCGCGGCAGACCCTCATTCTTCCCAATGGCGACATCCTGGTCGCGGAAGGATCGGGCGGCGGTGACGCACCTGCGCTGCGTCCCAAGGACTTCATCGCGGGCTACATCAAGAAACAAGGCAAGACCTCCGTCAAGAGCGGCAATCGGCTGACGGTGCTGCGCGATACCGATGGCGATGGCAAATACGAAACGCGCGGCATCTTCGCCGACGACCTCAATGCGCCCTATGGTCTCGCCCTGATCGGCGACGCGCTGTACGTTGCCAACCAGGACGCGCTGGTGCGCTTCGAGTATCGCATTGGCCAGCTGAACGCGAGCGCGTCGCCGGTGACGATCACGGCCTTGCCCTCGGCGATCAACCACCACTGGACCAAGGCGATGACCGCCAGCGCGGATGGGCTCTTTCTTTACGTCGGCATTGGATCCAACAGCAACATCACCGAGCGCGGCATGCCTGCCGAGCTCGATCGCGCCATGGTGTGGCAGATCGACGTGGCCACGGGCGCTCACCGACCCTATGCAACCGGCCTTCGCAACCCCTCCGCACTGGCGACACAACCCGGTAGCGGAAAAATCTGGGTAGCAGTGAACGAGCGGGATGAAATCGGTCCGGACCTCGTGCCTGACTACATCACCTCGGTGCGCGAAGGAGGCTTCTACGGTTGGCCCTTCAGTTACTGGGGGCAAAACGTCGATGTCAGGGCGCAGCCGCAAAATCCGCGCCTGGTCGCCGCGGCGATCCGGCCGGACTACAGCCTCGGATCGCATGTCGCGGCGTTGGGCCTCGCCTTTTCCAATCCGGCCATGGGCGCGGACTTCGCGGAAGGCGCGTTCGTTGGCGAGCACGGCAGCTGGAATCGTGATCCACCGGTGGGCTTCAAAGTGGTCTTCGTGCCGTTCCAGGATGGCAAGGCAGCCGGCGAACCCGTGGATTTCGTCTCGGGATTCCAGCGCGATGGCAGGGCGCGGGGTCGACCCGTCGGCGTCACGGTGGACCCGCGTGGCGCGCTGATCGTGGCCGACGATCTGTCGAATGCGATCTGGAGAGTTACGCCGAACCTGGCCAAGTGATCACGATGTCAGCGCACCGGAACACTGTTTTCGCACCCGTCAGGAGGCACCGGCATGACTGATCCAGCTGAGAACTCCCATGCGCCGCGCAAGGTCCTGCTTGCAGCCGACCTGAGCGCCCGGGGTGACCGCGCGCTCGAGCGCGCGGTCGAGATCGCGGAGCGTCACCATGCGCAACTGATGATCGTCCATGTTTTCGAAGAGATCGATGAGTCGAACGCGAGTTACCGCGCCGGCCGCGGGGTTCCGTCCTGGCGTCGACCGCCGGATGCTGCGGCGATCCTGAAGACAAGAGTCGGGCAGGGGTTGCGTGCCGACCTGGGTGCCGCCATTGAACGGGCCACCCTCATGATCGAAGAGGGGGATCCCGCCGGGGTCATCGAAGAGATCGCGACGGCCCAACGAGTCGATCTCATCATCACCGGTATTGCGCGCGAAAGTCTGTTTGCGAGCCGGCCGGTGATTCTCGGCAAGACGGTGGAGCAGCTGCTGCGGCGCCTGCCGGTGCCGATCCTCATCGTCAGGAACCGCGTCCGCTCCGCTTATGAACACATCGTTGTGGCGACGGATATCTCCGAACCCTCGGCCCACGCACTACAGATGGCACTGCGCTTTTTCCCGAACCAGAAATTGCACCTGTTGCATGCGTCCGAAGCGCCGTATTCCACCCTGGTGTCGGATAGTGGCCGCCATGCGGAGAGCTACCGGGAAGCGCACGCAGCCGAGCTGCGCGATTTTCTGGCGTCGATCTTCATGTCCGAAGATGTCCGCAATCGCCTCGTGCGCCTGGTCGAGCCGGGATCACCCCAACAGATGATCCGCGAATACGTGCAGATGCATGGCGCTGACCTGGTCGTGCTGGGCACTCGGGGCCGCGGAGCCATCCGGGAGGCACTGCTGGGCAGCACGGCCAAGGCCATCCTGGCCGCACTCCCATGCGATGCCCTGGTCACGCGCGGGCCGATCGATCGGTAACCGCGACCCGCGTCACCGCGAGCGATTGCGCGCGGCGCGCATCAGCAGTATCGCCGTGACCGGCGCGGTCAGGGTGATGAACAATGCGATCAGCAGTTCATGGATCACCGGTCGATGCAGCAGCCACGAAGACACGAGCATCGAGGCGACCAGGACGCAGCCGGTGCCGAGTGTCGCGCCCATCGTGGGTGGGTGCATGCGCGAGTAGAAGTCCCGCATCCGCAACAGCCCCAGCGCGCCGATGAGGGTGAGCAGGCCACCGGCAAACAGCAGCAGCGCGGCGGGCAGCGCGACCCACACGGGCAGAGCAGTGTCGGTCACGGCTCGATCACCTCGCCACGCAGCAGGAACTTTGCAAGCGCGGTCGATCCGATGAAGCCGAACAATGCCACCAGCAGCGCCATGTCGAAATACACCTCCGAGCGCGATCGCAGGCCGACCATGAGCAAGGTCAACATCCCGTTCAGATACAGAGCGTCGAAGGCCAGCACGCGGTCTTGCGCCCTGGGGCCGGCAAACAGCCGGACGGTGGCAAGGACCATCGCCACCAGGAAACACACCGCGGCGAAGCCCGCCGCGGCATCGAACAGCGCGGTCATTCGAAAATCCTCATGAGGGGTCGCTCGAATCGTTCCTTGATGTAACGAATCGATTCGCGCTCGTCCCTGATGTCCAGAATGTGCAGGGTCAACTGGTCGCCCTCGGGCGAGAGGCCGGCCCACACGGTGCCAGGCGTGGCGGTGATGATGGTCGCGAGTGCCGCGAGGCCATGGGGATCGCGCAACTCCAGCGGAATGTCCACGAAACCCGCTCGCACCTGCCGGTCGCCCGCCAGCCCGAGTACGAGTTTCGCCACCTCGAGATTCGCCCGCACAATCTCCCTGATCACCACCAGTACGAGCAACGCCGCGAGATCGATGCGGTGCAGGTTCGCCCGAAGCGGACGAAACGTCGAACTCGCCCACGCCAGCAGCACCGCGACCGCCGCCGCGAGCAGGATCTGCCCGGGGGCGAGCGATTGCTGGAGCATCAGCCACAACGCCATGAGCCCCAGCACCAACGTAGGCGAAATGGCTTTGCCAAGCCGCTTGATCATCGTCGATCCTTCTCGCGTTCGTCCGCCGAGCGCGCCGCCAGCACGGCGCGAACGTAGGTGTCGGGTTGGTGAAGCGAGCGTGCGGCCGTGTCCAGGTAACGCGCCACGGGATCGGCAGCCACGGTCAGCGCCAGGCACAGCAAAACCAACGCGGCGACCGGCGCGGCCTCCAGGACACGTAATCTCGGCGTCGTGCGCGCCGCCACGCTCCAGAACAGCCGCATGCCGACACGGCTCAATGCGATGAGACCCGCCAGACCGGACACGAGGATCGCAACGCATAGTGTCCATGTTTCGGCCGGCACTTCGCCCGCCGGCGCTGCGCGCAGCGCGGTGGCCAGCAGCGCGAACTTCGCGACGAATGCCGACATCGGCGGGAGGCCGGCGACCAGCAGCACGCAGCAGACGAACATCAGGCCCAGGAACGCGGTCGCCGCGGGGATGGCGATCCCGACTTCCTCATCCGTGCCGTAGGGAGTCGGCGTCCGGATTCCATACGCGACGTAGATGGGTCGTGGCGGAGGTACGATCTCCTCCGCCATCACCGGCGGATCGGTGATGCGCGTTCGATCGGTCATCCCGGTGAGCATGAAAAACGCGCTCGTGGTCAGCACCGACACGATCATGTAGAAGATCACGGGCCCGGTGAGCGCTTCGATGCGCAATCCAAACGCTGCCAGCAGGATTCCCATCGACGCCAGCAGAGAGAAGCTCACGAGACGCGCAAGATGTTTTGCCGCCAGCATCGCAATGGTGGCCGGGATCAACGTCGCGAGCCCGAGATAGAACAGCGCCGCGGCCAGCGTTTCGTCTTCCTGCAGAATCGTACCGACGCGCAGCACGGCGTAGAGGCCGACCTTGGTCATCATCGAGAATGCGGCAGCGACCGGCGCGAGCGCCACCGAGTAGGCATCGGGCAACCAGAAATTGAGTGGCCAGCTGCCGGCCTTGACGAGAAAGGCCACGCCCAGGATCGCCGCTCCGGCATCGAACAATGTGCGGTCGGACGCGCTGAGAGCCGCCACACGGCCGGCCAGGTCCGCCATGTTGAGTGTACCGGCGACGCCGTAGATCAACGCCACGCCGATCAGGAACAGGAATGAGGCGGTGAGGTTGACCGCGATGTAGTGCATGCCGGTCCTGACGCGGTCGGCCCCCACTCCACGCAACACCAGGCCATACGATGCGGCCAGCAGCACTTCGAAAAAAACGAACAGATTGAACAGGTCGCCGGTGAGAAAAGCGCCATTCAGACCCATGGTCAACAGCTGGAACAGCGAATGAAAGGGTTGACCCGGACGATCCCACCGAGCCACCGCGTAGACCACAGTTGCGAGCGACACGGTCGAGCTGAGTGTCAGCATGACGGCGGACAGGCGGTCGACGACCAGCACGATGCCAAATGGCGCCTGCCAATTGCCGACTGCATACACCCCGACGCCTTCGGGCCAGATGAACGGTGCAGCATCGCTCGTGAGGTAGAGCAGCGCGATCGCGATCAGTAGTTGGACAAAGGTCGACGTCAGTGCCAGCGTCACCCGCGCCGCCCGGCGCGCCTCAGGCACAAATATCATCGCCGCGGCGGTCACCAGCGGCATCACCACGGGCAGGACCAGCAGGTGCTGCAATATGAAGCTCATGCACCGGGCTCCTTCCCGTCGACGTGATCCGTGCCTGTGAGGCCGCGCAACGCGAGCAGCACCACCAAGTACAGCGCAGTCGTCGCAAAGCCGATCACGATGGCGGTCAGCACCAGCGCCTGCGGCACCGGATCCGCATACGAGGCCGGGTCTATCGAATTGCTCGCATCGATGACAGGCGCCTTGTGCAACGCCAGGCGACCCATGCCGAAAATGAAGATGTTGGTGGCGTACGAGAGCAGGTTCAGCCCCAACAGCACCTGGAAGGTGCGCGGCCGCAGCAGCAGCCAGGTTCCGCAGCCCGCGAGCACACCAATCGCCAGCACATACACGATCTCCATCAGCGGGCGTCCGGCGCCGCGCGCGGACTACGCAGCGACTGGTGGGCAAGCGCGATCAGCATGAGCAACGTGGCCCCGATGACGAGCAGATACACGCCCAGATCGAACAGCAGCACGCTCGACAAGTGAAGCGTGCCGATGCCAGGCAAGTGCAGATCGATGGCGCGCGCGGTGAGGAATGGCAGCGACGATCCCCACGCGCTGAGGCCGGCTGCGGCGGCTGCGAGCAGGCCCAGTCCGACCCACATGATGGGGTGCACGCGGAGGCGCGATTCCACCCAGAGTGTGCCGCTGACCATGTATTGCGCGATCAACGCGGTGGCCAGCACCAAGCCGCCGACGAACCCACCGCCGGGCGCATCGTGTCCACGCAGCAGGAAGTACAGTGAGACCGCGCCGGCAATGGGCAGCAACAACTGCACCAGCACCGCCGGGATTTTCAGGGGGCCGTGCGGCAGCGGTTCATCCGGGGATGCGAACGGTGCCTGCGGCGCACCAGCTTCCCGTTGCGCGGCCGGGACCGCGATGCTTTCAGTGGCGGGCCGGAAGCGACGCAGCAGTGCATAGACGGTCATCGCGACGATGCCGACCACGGTGATTTCGCCCAAGGTATCGAAGCCGCGGAAGTCCACCAGGATGACATTGACCACGTTGCGTCCGCCGCCCAGCTCGAGCGCATTGCGAACGAAGAATGGTCCCAACTCTCCGGTGCCAGGCCGGGTCATCACGGCAAAAGCCAGCGCGGTGGCGCCGGCGCCGCTGAGAACGGCCAGCGTCATGTCGCGCGCGCGACGGGCGCGAGCGCGCGTGGTTGTTCGGTGCGGATCGAGCGACTCGAACCGCTGCGGCAGCCAACGCAGGCCCAGGAGAATCAAGACCAGGGTGACGGTCTCGACGACGATCTGGGTCAACGCAAGATCCGGAGCGGAAAACCACGCAAATGTGAGGCAGGTGATCAATCCGACGCCGCCCACCATGATCAGTGCCGCGAAGCGATGAAACTTGGCGCGCGCAGCGGCTCCCAGCGCGCAGACCATGCCGACGAGCCACATCGTCAGGAAGAGTGGATCGAGTGGCGTCAGCGGCGCGCTTCCGGCGGACCAGCCGCCCAAGGCGAATGGCAGGAAACCGGCCACGAGCGCAGCGGTGACGATGAGCAGAAGCTGCGGTTGCAGACGCGAGGAGAACAGGCTGCGCTTCAGTCGGCCGGCGCCCCGGATTGCCGCGACGTTGAAAATGTCGAAAATCCTCGCGGCATTCAGCCGCGAGAGCCCTGGGGCCGCAGACATGACCCGGCCGCGGCGAAGCAGCCACATATATAAGAGTAGCCCCCCGGCGAGTGCGACGAAGCTCATCAGCAACGGCAGGGTCCAGCCATGCCAGAGCGCGAGTTCGTAGGCCGGAAGGGCGGTACCGAGAACGGAGTGGGCGGCGATCATGAGCATTCCACCCACGGTCTGCGCGGGCAGGATGCCGACCAGCAGACACGCCAGCACCAGTCCGGCGCTGGGCAGCAGCATGCCACGCGTCGGTTCGCGCGGTGTACGCGGCAGCGCCTGTGAGAGCGGCCCAAAGAAAACCTGGTGAATCAGCCGCACCGAATAAGCGACGCTGAAAATGCTGCCGAGTGTCGCGATCACGGGAAAGGTGATGCGCAGCCCGCTCTCGTTTCCGGCCAGAAGCGATTCGGAAAAAAACATTTCCTTGGAGAGGAAGCCGTTCAACAAGGGCACGCCTGCCATTGCGCCCGCGGCAACGGTCGCCACGACCGCCGTGATCGGCATGAGGCGACGCAGGCCGCCGAGCCGCTGCAGGTCCCGCGTGCCGGTTTCATGGTCGACGATGCCCGCCCCCATGAACAACGAGGCCTTGAAGGTGGCGTGGTTCATCATGTGAAACACCGCCGCGATCAGCGCGAGCGGGCTGTTCATTCCGAGTAGCAAGGTGATCAGCCCGAGATGACTGATGGTGGAATAGGCGAGCACTCCCTTCATGTCGCGCTGGAAAGTTGCGGCAAAGGCGCCGATGAGGAGCGTCAGCGCGCCCGCGCTGCAGACGATCCAGAACCACAGCGATGTGCCCGAGAGCACCGGCCACAAACGCGCCAGGAGGAACACACCTGCCTTCACCATCGTGGCGGAATGCAGATAAGCCGACACCGGGGTCGGCGCGGCCATCGCCTGTGGCAACCAGAAATGAAACGGAAATTGCGCGCTCTTGGTGAGGGCGCCGACCAGGATGAGGATCAGGGTCGGCGCGTACCAGGGATGGGCGCGAACCAGAGCCCCAGATGCGAGGATGGCATCGAGGTCATAACTGCCGACGATCTTGCCGAGCAGCAGCGCACCGAACAGCAGGCTGAAACCACCGGCCGCGGTGACGATGAGCGCCATGCGGGCGCCGCGCCGCGCGTCCTCGCGGTGATACCAGTAGGCGATCAGCATGAAGGAGGTGAGGCTGGTCAGCTCCCAGAACAGCACGAGCTGGATGAGATGTCCGGACAGCACCACGCCCAGCATGGCGCCCATGAATGCCAGCAGGAACGAAAAGAAGCGCGGCACCGGGTCCGCGGCCGACATGTAATAGCGGGCGTACATCACGACGAGCGTGCCCATGCCCGAGACCAGCATGGTGAACAGCCATGCGTATCCGTCCATCCTCAAGTTCAGCTCGAGGCCGAATTGCGAGGCCCATGGAACGACGAAGCGCACCACCGCGCCGTCGGCGATCTGCGGGTACAGGCTTGCGGCAAGCGCGGTGCACGCCAGTGACACGGAA
>Ga0207679_10002363_pt1 | contig 11612 bp, 10 predicted proteins | sample KBSC73metaG_FD_184320 | JGI IMG/M metagenome (GOLD analysis project Ga0207679, IMG submission 184320) | Corn rhizosphere microbial communities from Kellogg Biological Station, Michigan, USA - KBS C7-3 metaG (SPAdes) (version 2) | ecosystem: Host-associated > Plants > Roots > Rhizosphere > Soil ...
GCCGAGCCGTTCGCACATCCGCCGCACGCGGGCCTCGGTGGCGCGGCCGAACGGATCGGGGTCGGCGTTGAAATGCAGCTCGCGCGCGCCGCTTTCCCGCAGGAGTTTTTCCAATTCCTCCACCGCTTCACCCTGCCGGACGATCAGGCGTCCGCCCAGCGCCTCCAGATTCCGCGCCAAGGAAGCCAGGCAGCCGCAGAGGAAATGCTGTCGCTTGGCCCCGGTCCAAGCGTGCCTCTCCCGCCAGCGGCTGAGCACGTACACAGGAATTACCGCCTTTCCGGCCGCGGTTGCGGCGTGAAAGCCTGTATTGTCCGCCACGCGGAGATCGCGGCGGAACCAATGGACGACTTGAGCCGTGTCGGGCGACATGACACCCAGCAAAGCTCAAGCCGATCGACGTGCAATCCTCCTTCTTCCCTTAGCAGTTCGACAGCAGCTTCTCCGCCTTGCGGATCGTCGTCGGCGAGAGTTTGCCGTCGATCTTCCGTCCCTTCTCGAGCAGCTCCTTGAGCGCGTTGAGGGCGCTCTCGGCGGCTTCGAGCGCTTTGCGCCCGCTGCCGTAGTGCCGGTCCGAGAAGTAGCGGGTGAAGGTGGTGCCTCCACGGCTCAGACACAGCCGCCATCCTTGGAAGGCGGTGTGCTCGTAGGTGAATCGGGTGAGATTGCGCTTCGATCTCATCGGGCTGAGAACCTGCGTTTTCACTCTTCACCCTGCCCCCATTTGCTAGAGATCGCCATTTTTTTTTGCGTTGGGCGGCCGATTTTGGATCCCGCGGGGGTCCGAAATGCGGAAAAAAAGCTTTGCAAGCCCCGTGGGATCTCGTTTTAGTCCCCGCCCGCGCGAGCTCTACCATCGCCGTCGGTCCTCCAAGTGGCGTTCTCCGGACGCCGTTTCGCTCGCGGGAGGGCAACCCGGCAAACCACTGCTATCATGTCCGTCAAACTGTCTCGCTTCGAGATCCCGAACCGCCTCGTCCGCAACGAGGACACCGCCACCGACACTTACGCCCAGTTCAGCGCCGAACCGTTCGAGCGCGGCTACGGCCACACCCTCGGCAACTCGCTCCGCCGCGTGCTGCTTTCCTCGCTGGAAGGCGCCGCCATCACCTCCGTCCGCATCGCGGGCGTGCAGCACGAGTTCTCGAGCCTCCCGGGCGTCGTGGAAGATGTCACCGACATCATCCTCAACCTGAAGAAGGTGAAGTTCCTCCACCACGACAAGGACAGCCGCATCCTCTCGATCAAGGTCGAGAAGGAAGGCGTCGTGACCGCCGGCGACATCCAGGGCGACCACGTGTTCGAAGTCGTCAACAAGGACCAGGTCATCTGCACCCTCGACCGCAAGGTGAAGTTCGACTGCGAGTTCGAAGTGCGCGTCGGCCGCGGTTTCTCCACCGGCGACGAGAACAAGCGCAAGGACCAGCCGATCGGCGTCATCGCCATCGACTCGATTTTCTCCCCGGTCACCCGCGTCAAGTACGCGGTCGACACCACCCGCGTCGGCCAGATGACCGACTACGACAAGCTGGTGCTCGACATCTGGACCGACGGCCGCATCACCCCGCAGGACGCGCTGCTCCAGGCCTCGGCGATCCTCCGCCACCACCTCGACGTGTTCGTCAACTACGACGAAAACGCCGTGGATTTCGAGGAAGCTCCGGCCGAATCGAGCGAGGAGAACGCCGCGCTCAAGAAGCTGCTCAACATGTCGGTCAACGAGATCGAGCTTTCGGTCCGCGCCGCCAACTGCCTCAACAACGCCAACATCACTTCCGTGGGCCAGCTCGCGATGAAGACGGAGGCGGAGATGCTCAAGTACCGCAACTTCGGCAAGAAGTCGCTCAACGAGATCAAGGACAAGCTCGTCGAGCTCGGCCTCGGCCTCGGCATGACCTTCGACCCGTCGCTCCTCACCGGCCCGGTCTCCTCCGGCCGCTCCCCGCGCCTCGGCGTGGAAGACGAAGCTCCGGTGGGCCTTGCCGACCTGATCGCCCAGAACCTCGACGACTGATTTTTGAACTTTAAATTTAGCAAAGGAAGCACCCGATGAGACATCGCCGCAACACCACCAAGCTCAAGCGCACCGCTTCGCACCGCCGCTCGCTCCTCGCGAACCTGGCGTGCAGCCTGATCGAGCACGGCCGCATCAAGACCACCCTCGGCAAGGCCAAGGCCCTGCGCCCGGTCGCCGAAAAACTGGTCACCCTCGCCAAGCGTGGCGACCTCCACTCCCGCCGCCTCGCGCTGGCGTTCCTTCGCCAGAAGGACGCCGTGACGAAGCTCTTCGCTGAAGTGGCCCCGGCCGCCGCCGCCCGCCAGGGCGGTTACTGCCGCATCACCAAGCTGGGCGTCCGCACGTCCGACGCCGCCGCGATGGGCCTCATCGAGTGGGTTGACGTCGCCGTGGCCGCCGAGCCGGTCGCCGTGGAAACCGCGGAAGCCGCCGCCGAGTAATCTCCGGACCCGGTCGTTTTTACGAAGCCGTCCGCGCCCGCCGCGGACGGCTTTTTTGCGTGCGACCGCTTTGATCCGGGATCACCGCGCAAGAGACGGATATTCACGGAATCATCCGGTCGCGGTTCGCCGGCTTCCATCATTTGCGTTCGTGTCTTTTCGTGGTTCCTCTCATCCCGGTTTCCCAACCCGTTTCATTCTGCTAGAAATCCGTCGTGGCCCAGCTCGGTGACATTCGCGAAGTCCTCCAGTACATCCCGCAGTTCCGCGGGCGGACGTTCCTGGTCCTCATCGAGGCCGGGCTGCTGCCCGAACCGGCGGTCGCCGAAACGCTGCTCGACCTCGCCGCGCTCGAGGACCTCGGCGTGAAGCTGGTGCTCGGCGTGCTTGGCGGCGACCTCAAGGATCTCTACGATTGGACGCTGGAGTGCGAGATCATGGCGGCGCGGGTCAAATCGCCGATCGGCGGCCCGTCCGCCGTGGCGGAGGCGAAGGAAATCCTCGCCCGCGGCCAATCGGCGGTGGTCGACGCCTCGGCCACCGGCCCGCTCGACGCCCCGGTGGTTGATTTCGCCCTCGGGCTCGGCGTTTCCAAGGTGATCGCGCTGCTGGAGGACGCGATCCTGATCGACGGCCGGCCGGTGCACGCGATCCGCGCGGCGGAGGCCGGCGAATTGGCGAAGAGCGGAGGCGCGGTCGACGGCCGCGCGCTGCTCGCCGCCGCCGCCGAAGCCTGCCGGCGCGGCGTGCCGCGCGTGCACGTTCTCAACGGCCGCCGCCAGGGCGTGCTGGTCGACGAGTTGTTCTCCAACGAAGGCGTCGGCACCATGATTCACGCCGACAGCTACCGGGAGGTCCGCCCGCTGCGCGAGGAGGACATCCCCGAGCTGCTCGGCATGATCGGTCGCTCGGTGCGCCGCACGCGGCTGGTCGCCCGCACCTACGAGGACATCCTGCCGCGCCTCGCCGACTACCGGGTGATGGCGATCGACGACAACGTCGTCGGCTGCGTGGCGCTGCACGAGTATCCGCAGGACCGCTGCGCGGAGGTCGCCTGTCTGTATGTCAAGCAGGCCCACGAGGGTCGCGGCTACGGCGTCGATCTGGTGTGTCACGCCGAGGGCATGGCGAAAGAGCGCGGCATTCCGCGGGTGTTCGCCCTGACCAACCGCGCGGCGGACTTTTTCCGCGAACGCCTCGGCTACCGCCAGGGCACGCCCGACGAACTCCCCGCCAGTCGCCGCGAACAGTTTCTTGCCAGCGGCCGGGACTCGCTGGTCTTCCTCAAGAACGTCGCGGAGTAGCCGCTCGTCCGTCACTTCCCGTTTTGCATTTCAGAATTCCGGGCTAGGGTTCTAACGCCCCATGAAGCTCAAATTCTGCGGTGCGGCGGGGACAACGACGGGTTCCCAGCACCTCCTCGAGGTCAATGGCAGCCGGATCCTGCTCGATTGCGGGCTGTATCAGGGCGACCGCAAGCGCGCCTACGACGTCAACTGCGGCTTCCCGTATTTCGATCCGGAGTCGATCGATTGCGTGATCCTGTCCCACGCCCACATCGACCATTCCGGCAACCTGCCGAACCTCTGCCGCAAAGGCTTCGCCGGGAACATCTACGCCACCGACGGCACGCGCGACCTGTGCCAGATCATGCTCGCGGACTCCGCCCACATCCAGCAGGGCGACATCGAGTGGCTCAACAAACACCGGGCGAAAATGGGTCTTTCGGTCGCGGAACCGCTTTATACACAGCAGGATGCGGAGAAATGCCTGCGCCAGTTCGTCACCCTCAGCTACGACCGCCCGATCTGGGTGGCCGAGGGCGTCACGGTCACCTTCATCGACGCGGGCCACATCCTGGGCAGCGCGCAGGTGCTGCTGGAGATCGACGATCGCGACGACGGCCGGACGAAGCGGTTCCTGTTTTCCGGCGACATTGGGCGATCGGACAATGAGATCCTGCGCGACCCGGTGCCGGTGACCGACGTCGATTTCGTCCTGATGGAAAGCACTTACGGCGGCCGCGAGCACGAGGCACCTCCGGGGACGGGGGGGCGCCTCGGCGATCTGATCCATGCCGCGCTGCGCCGCGGGGGCAAGATTCTCATTCCCGCCTTCGCGGTGGAGCGCACCCAGCAGCTGCTCTATGTGCTGCACCGGATGATCCAGGAAGGCCGGATCCCGGACATTCCCGTGTACGTCGACAGTCCGCTGGCTGTCAGCGCGACGGAAATCTACCGTCTCCACCCCGAGTGCTTCAACGAGGAGGTCTACGAGATGCTGTTCGAGCGGGAGAACCCGTTCGGCTTCGAGAGCCTCACGCTGGTGCGCACGGTGAAGGGTTCGATGGAGCTCAACGCCATCGAGGGCCGCGTCATCATCATCGCCGCCTCGGGTATGTGCGAGGCCGGCCGCATCCTGCACCATTTGAAGAACAACATCGGCGATCCCCGCGCCACCGTCCTCTTCGTCGGCTTCTGCGCCGACCACACGCTCGGCCGCCGCATCCGCGACGGCATGCGCGAGGTGCCGATCTTCGGTGAGCGCTACACGGTGCGCGCCCACGTCGACGCGATCGACTCGTTTTCCGGGCACGCCGACCATTCCGAGCTGCTCGCGTGGTTCGACCGCACCACCGGTCCGAAGCACCGGGTCTGGCTGGTGCACGGTGAACCGGAGAATGCCGAAGCGCTCAGGGGAGCGCTGGCCGCGCGCCATTCCGGCGAGATTTCCGTCGCGAAGCTCGGGCAGGAAGTGGTCCTGTGACGGTTTTTTGTCGGAAAGATCATTTTCGATGTCCGAAATGCTTGCCAAGTGTCGGGGCGGGCGATAACACTCCGGCCCCGACCGAAGCGCGGTTAGCTCAGTGGTAGAGCACATCGTTCACACCGATGGGGTCGCAGGTTCGAACCCTGCACCGCGCACCATTTTCCAAGCCTTAACTTGCAAGAGTTGAGGCTTTTTGCTTTTTGGTATGCCCTTTGCCCGCGTGGCTTGCGCCAAGCACGGCTCCGTTCTTACATCCCCCCAAGTGCGCACTCATGAATTCCGGTGATGCCCCGTCGGCGGGCGTTTTGTCCGACATCCATCCGACGATCCGGCTTGCACGGCACCCCGGCGGCGGGCATTCAGGGCGCGCGATGCGTGACTTGTTGGTCGATCCGGCGTGGAAGGAAGAAGATTTGGGAATGCCGCTGCCCGATGTCCAGCACGCCTGTTCGGTCTGCCTGCCCACTTGGGACGCCGTGGTGGGCTACGAGGAAGGTCGCGAGAAGGTCACCCGCCGCATGCGCACCGGTTACCCGCGCTTTTTCCGCCACCCGGCGGTCGAACGCTTGTTCGCCAAGGCGAAGGCCGAGCTCGCGGGGGAGGACGACTACGTGATCGTGCTACCCACGCGCCGCGCCGCCCAACAGGCGCAGCGCTGGGTCGAGCGCCGCGCGGAAACCGCCGTGCGCGTCGCCAGCTACCATGGTCTGCAGGCGCTCGTCGTGCCGGCCAAGGCGAAGGATGACGCCAACCTTTACTGGCGCTTCAGCGGCGAGGTCGTCAGCAGCCGCCAGGCGCAGGACCTGCTCGACGGCGAGATGCGCGAAGGCACGAAGTCGCACCTGATCGCCCGCCGGATCGCGAAGCTGGCCGGCGGCAAACCTGACGACGCCTTCATCTTCACCAGTGGCATGTCCGCCATCACCGCGGCGTTGCGCGCGCTGCCCGGGGTGAAAGAGGGCAAGAAGACACTTCAACTGGAGTTCCCGTATGTCGATTGCCTGAAAATCCAGGAATTGTTCGGCAACGGCGTGGTCTATCTCAATGAAGCGGTCGGAGAGTCGCTCGACGAAGCGCTGCAGCGCATCCGCCAGGGCGAGTTCGCCGGCGTGTTCACCGAGGTGCCGAGCAATCCGCTGCTGCGCACCGTCGACCTCGCGCGCGTCGCCGACGCCTGCGCCGAGGGTGCGACGCCATTCATCATCGACGATTCCACGGCGGGGCCGTTCAACGTCCACGCGCTGCGCTTCGCCGACGTGGTCACCGGCAGTCTGACGAAGTGGGTCTCCGGCTGGGGCGACGTGATGGCCGGCGCGGCCACCGTGCGCGCCGATTCGCCCTTCGCGGCCGCGTTCCGCGAGACGTTGGCGGAGGAATCGCGCGAAACCGCGCCGCTCTACATCGCGGACGCCGAGGTGCTGCTTTCCAATCTCAAGGGCTACGAGCAGCGCATGGCCGCGGTGAACGCCAACGGACGTGCGCTCGCCGAGTGGCTCTCCGCGCATCCGGCGGTGGAAACCGTCTGGCACCCGTCGCTGGGCGACACCGCGCTTTACGACGCGGTGAAGACCAAGGACGGCGGCTATGGCGGTCTGCTTTCGTTCGTGATCAAGAACCCGAAGCGCACGCCGAAGGTCTACGACGCGCTCAAGTTCTGCAAGGGGCCGAGCTTCGGCACCGTCTTCACGCTCGTCTGCCCCTACACCCTGCTCGCGCATTACACCGAGTTGGAGTGGACCGAAGGTTGCGGCGTGCCCGCACACTTGCTTCGGGTTTCGACGGGCATCGAGCCGATCGAGACGATCCTTGCGGCGTTCGAGGAGGCGCTTTCGCACGCCTGACCAATGCGTGCTTGCCGCCCGCGCACGGCGTGCGGCATATCACTCCCGCGAGATCGCGATCAGGGCCTGTAGCTCAGCGGTGAGAGCAGGGGACTCATAAGAGCGTCGATCAGGCCGACACCTAGGGACATTACGGGACCGAGTGAGCCAATCCGAAAAACTATCCGTTCGAAGCGCCGGCTTTCACGGCCCCGGTGGTCAAACCGGGTGGTCAATCGCAAGTGGTCAACCGGGCCGTCATTAGCGAGTCACCACCATTCGCTCACGGTGAGGTGGGCGTATCCGGTGGTGAAAGGATGGTCGACAGGGCTGTTGGTTGCCGTCACCGGAAATCCGTCGATCGAAAGATCAAGCGCAGTCGACAAGCCGTGAGCTTCGCCGTATCCATACACGCTCATGTCGAGATGGTCCGTTGAGCCGAATAAAGACGCCAGCGTTATAAGACCGTTGTAATTATTCGGCTCGCCCGGCAAATAAACGAGCATATCGCTTGAGCCGTAATTGCCAAACCCGCACGCAAAACCAGCAGGCGCTTCGTGGTCTGGTTGCCACAGAAGTGGATGCGCAAGACAAGGGAGGCAAAATGCTGACACGAACGCACGGTCGAATGTCTCATCGTCATAGACGCCGCCTGGATTGAACGACTGGAAATTATAATGATAAATCGTATCGGGATAATCAGCCGCAGCCCAAACCATGCTAGCTCCAAGGCCTTTTTTGTCAGGAAACTCGGAGTAAAATCCAGCATAAGGCAGCGGATCGGCGCCACCTGCCGCTTGCACGACCCTCCGTGTTCCTGCAGTCATTTGTGGGGCCAGCGGATATGGTGCAAAAAAACCGTCCCGGAAGTATTGCGCCGTGAAATTGATCGCCCCGTATAAACGCTGCCGATTGCCACTGCCGTCGAAAGCATCTTCCTGCGTGACATCGAAGTCCAACGACCACGATTTCACCCCGTAGAGCAACTGCACGTAACGACTGAATGGAACCTGCCAGCCATGCGCATGGACCGAATCCGCAACTTTGTAGGGAAGGATCATCGCGCGTATTTTGCGAGCTTGGAATCGATGACATCGAAGAACGACACCAGCTCGCCCTCGTGCATCGGCACCACCACAGGACTGCTGCCGAGCATTTCGCCTCGCGCGAGAATCACGCGAAACAACGTCTGCGTGTAGTCGTCAAACTCGCACAAAGGATCGGATGAACCGATCACGAGCGAGGCGGAGGAAATATCGCCGTTGGTGACCTCGCATTCCAGATAAAGGTTGTCACCCACGTCGATACCCATCCATCCGCCATCATCGGCGTCGGACGGATCGACCAAGCGGCCATCAATCTCAACCACCGTGAGTTCGCCGGAAACAAGAGCATCCCACAAATTGCCGAAGGGGCCGACTCCGACGTAGAGGTTATCCGAATCGTCCGTCCGGCTGTGGATTTTCAGCGCGATGTTGGCCGCGGGCGGATCTTGGGGCCTGCTTGAGCGGCCAGGCGATGAGCTTTTAGGAAACGGCGTGCTCGGCTGCGAGATCGTCGAGCGGTGGACCTGAACGTCGCGGATGGGCGTTCCACGACTGGTTTCCCGCTGCCGCTCCAGAGCCGCCGCATGACGATTCTCGCGCGCGATACGGCGGGCGAAATCCGCCAGTTCTTGTTTCGGATCGTTCATAACGTGAGGGAAGCGGCGTTGATGACTTCGGCGTAAACCCGCATCCACCCGAATTCCGAGTGTGGTTCGATCCTCACCAATGCGAGGTAATGACCGCTGGACGGAATCGAACTCGGGCTGGTAGCGGATAGGGAGGTAGGGCTCACCGAGCCTGCCGCGGATGACGACAAACTTGCGGCGGCACTGGCAGAAGGGAATCCGCCCCATCCGGCCCAGCCCACCTCCGCAGAGGCCGAGGCCGCCGCCGTGTTGGTGGCACCGGTGATCGTGATCGCGCCGTGGATCGTCTCCGGAAGGTTGACGGCCGTCACACTGAGCGCCACGTCAACCGACGTGCCGGCCCCCTGGGTCAGATCCTCCGAATGGCTATCAGAGCTGTCGGAGTAGCTAGCGTTCGCGCTCGCCCGCGCCTGCACCGCCACCTTCGCTCCCTGGAGGATGAGGGTGTGTGCCCTTGGCCTGAAATGCGGCCAACGGCTCACGGGGGCGCCGACGAGCGTCTCCAGCCTTGCGAGCAACGCCGCTTCGGAAAAGCTATCGTCCGTCAGCTTTGCGAAAAACACATACGCCATCGAAGGAATATCGTTCCCCTCCGGCTTGGTGATGTGGATCACCAGTTCAGGCTGGACGCCGGCGCTGCCCTGGGCGTCGCCGCTCTCGGCCCCGCTCAGGTGTTTCGACGTTCCGCTCGCAATCCCCGTCCAATCGGCCGAGTAAGAGCCGTTGCCGGCGGATGAGGACCAGACCACGGAAATGGAATCCAGCACGGCGGGAAGACGCAGGTCGACCGTGGACGCGTAGGAGATGAGATAGGACAAGAGCGCGGCGTCACGCGAAGAGGTCGTCACGACCACGAACCAATCGTCCGTCAGCTGGTTGCCACGTCGGACCGTGCCATCACTCTGGACGCCCCAGAACACATTGGCCGGATCGGCGATCAGGGCCTCGATCGTTACATCGCCGATTTTCTCGCCTCTGAAATACAGCGTGGAAACCTCGCCAACGCCCCGGCCGGTCGTTTGATCGATGTCCACCGTCCGGATCGACACCCGCTGCACATACTCGCGACGCTCGACGACGAAGACCGGCTCCAGCGGCAACCCGGTCGTCTGCACGATCCGATTCACCAAGATGTAGCCGAGTCCTTGGAACTTGGCCTCCGGCCCGTCCGGCATGGCAGCGCCGGCGGCCGGCGAGCTTTCGTCAAAATCCTTTCGCGGATAGACGTAGGTCCGGGAAACCCCGGCGTATTTCTGGCCGCCGAGATCGACCCCTACGAATTCGAAATTGTTCGCGTCCTGATCCTCCAGCTTCGGGATCCTCGCATGCGTGATGCGCTCGACCTTCTGGCCACCCTTCGGCACCAACACCGAGGCCACGACGATCGAGTCCTTCCACGACGCTCCCAGTATCGTCTCCATCGTGCCGCCGATTAGCGGTGTCCGGTTTTCCCCGGCGGTAGAGCGCTCGGTGGTGTAGATCGTGCCGTTCAACGGCAATGAAAGCCGCTGATCCGTGGTTCCTGGTGACCATGCTTCAGCCATGACGGGGAAATCAGTAAAGGGGGACGATGCGCGCGCCGGATCGCGTGCGGGGATTGAGCGAGTTGAGCAGCGATTTCGCCTCGCTGCTCGCGCGGGCGATTTCGTCGGCTCCTGAGATGTCGCGGAAGAACGGACAGGCCGTCAGCCGCTTGCGGGCGAGCGGCAGGAAGATCGAGTCGACGTATTGCAGCGGGATAGGAAGCGTGTCCGAGCTGACGATCGAATTCAGCACCGGCGCCGCCAGCATCGCCCGATAATCGATGAATACCTGGGCGGCCGGAGCCGGCCACAGCTGCATGCGCGGAGCCGGGGATGATTTCACATCCGGGATCCACGTTTCGACGGCGTAGGCCGAAGGCGTGCCGGCGGTTTGAGAAACACGAGCCACCGGAGGCGTCGCGGATTGGGGGCGAAACCCGAAATCCTCAGCCGCAGGCGTCCGCCCGAGCGTCGACACGGAGGGCACAGGATGTATCTGGCGACCCGCCACGCGCACCGGCTCGACCAGCTTTTGCACGCCAGGATCGAGCGTCACGCTGTCGTGATACACCGTGGCCAGCACCGTGCCAGTCGAGCCGTCGTGAGGGTATTTCAACCTGACTTGGCGCGAGGCGTTGCGGATCTGGTTGTCGATCGTTGCACCCTCGATCACCAGCGTGCAGCCGGCGAACCATTCCTGCCAGTCGTCCGCCGAAATCTCCGCCGCGGTCGATCCGTTCATCACCGCGATGGAGACCGACGTCGGCGCATGCAGCACCACGCCGAACTCGTCATGACGCACCCACGGGCTCGCCTCGCCGAACAACTCTTGCAGCGCGCCGTTGATCGACTGGAGAACCGCAGCGTTGCGTCCCGGGTAGTCTTGAGCGTCCGGGATGCTGCGCTCCTCGGGGGCGAAATGCAGCAACAACAGCGACGCGATTTCGTGGACGGTCATGACGTGGTGAGGTTAGGCGGTGGCCGAGGATCCTGCTTTTTCGAGCTGCTTCTGCCGCTTGCGCTCGCGCATGCGCTTCATCCGCTCGGCGGCCTTCGTTGCCTTCGCCTTGCGTTTGGCTTCGGCGATTTCTTCCGGCGATTGACCGGCGGGAGAGTTCGGGCTGTCAGGGACATTCGGACCATCGCCCGGGCCGGGTTCGATCTGCGCGATCGTTTCCGCCAGCAGGCGCTCGACTTCAACAGCCGGACGGCCGGAGGCAGCCGGATCGATCGCGGAAAGCATCAGCTCCGGTGCGCCGAGCTTCTCCGCGAACGTGCGGAGCGCGGCAAGCGCCGCATCGGGCCGATTTTCGGGAACCTCCGAACCATTTTCGGGAGCCTCCGCAGCCG
>Ga0207679_10002364_pt1 | contig 11611 bp, 9 predicted proteins | sample KBSC73metaG_FD_184320 | JGI IMG/M metagenome (GOLD analysis project Ga0207679, IMG submission 184320) | Corn rhizosphere microbial communities from Kellogg Biological Station, Michigan, USA - KBS C7-3 metaG (SPAdes) (version 2) | ecosystem: Host-associated > Plants > Roots > Rhizosphere > Soil ...
CACCCTGACGCCGAGGGGCGCGCGTTCGTTAGGGATGGCGGCGCTGATAATCAGCTGGATCGCCGGGTCGTCGAGGATTTCCTGCTCGCTTCTTGCCAGCTTCGCGTCGGGATACCGTTTCGCGAACGCCGCCGCAAGGTCCGGCTCTTTGGCGTAGAACGACACGAGCTGGCCCCCGCCCCGAAGCGCCGTCTGGACCTGGTTGTTGATGTGACCGTGATTGAGACCGACCGCGGCAAACTTGATCCGCGCTGGCCGCGATGACGGCGATGCGCTCTGCGAACGAGCCCGCCGCTTCGAACCCGCCACCGCAATCGCCGTGGCGCCCAGCGAAGAAGTGATGAACTGTCGTCGGCTGCCTTTGGCCATGACCTCACTCTCTCTTATTTGTTCCGCTCTGTCAGCATCTCTCACTGCTCGCGGGGCCCCACCCCCGCTCGCTGTCGCTCGGGGGCGACGCTTCGCGTCGCTTCCCTCCGGCCCCTCGCTCGGGCCGCAGGCGCTTACTGTCCCCCCACGACCACTGGCAAATCGATGAAGCTCGCGTGATCGGGAGAGTGATGCACGCGTTGCGTCGCCTTCTTGTAGTCCTGCGGCTTGGCCCAGAAAATACTCGGGACGAACGTCTGGGGATTGCGATCGTAGAGCGGAAACCAGCTCGATTGCACCTGTACCATGATCCGGTGGCCGCGCAGGAACACGTGGTTCGCGGAAGGCAGCGCGAACTTGTAGAGCAGCGGCTCACCGGCGGCGATCGCCTTCGGGTGCTCCAGGCTCTCTCGGTAGCGGCCGCGGAAAATGTCGGCCGATACCATGAGTTGATAGCCGCCCATTTCCGGTTGTCCTGCGACCTCGTCCGGGTAGACGTCGATCAGCTTCACGACCCAGTCGGAATCGGTCCCGCTGGTTGACGCGATGAGATTCGCGATCGGCTCGCCGCTGATCTTCACGGGCGCGTTCAGCCTGTCCGACACAAACGCCAGCACGTCAGGGCGCCCCGACGCCTCGCGCTGATCGTCAACGAGCCACCGCGACCACGTGAGTGGCGGGTCATAGCCGATTGGCTGAATCGGTCGCGCTCGGAACGGAACAGGCCTGGCCGGGTCGGACACATATTCCTCGAATGCCGTGTCGCCCGGCTTTGGCACGTCGAATGTGGCCTTCAGATTCGCGCCGAGGTACAGCGACGACTGGCGAATGCCGCAGCCGTTCGTACAACCCGAGGGCCACGACGTCAGCCGACGCCACACGTTGGTGCCGGTTTCGAACGCCGCAACCGGCGGCACATCGTCTTTCGGAACGCCGTCCTTTAGATATCGCGCGAGAAAAGGCGCGAGGATTTCCTGACGAAAGTAGAGTCCCGTGTCACTGTGAAACCTGAGCGCTCCCAGCTCGCTGGCATCATCTATTTCCTGGCCGTGATGCCACGGGCCGAGCACGAGATAGACCTTGTCGTTATTCGTATCCTTGGGCTCGAGCGCTTTGTAGACGGCGATCGCCCCGTAGATGTCTTCCTGATCCCACAGGCTGTGCACCAGCATCACCGGAACTTTCAAGGGCTGCGCCGCGAGGATTTGATCCATCGCCTGGTCGCGCCAGAAAGCATCGTAGGTCGGGTGGTCGAGAATCTTGCGCCAGAAGCCGACCTGTTCGAGGCCGTGACGACGACCGAGTTCCCCTGCCGATCCGGCGCCCATGAACAGGTCGTACTCGTCGAAATGATCGGTCCACCATTTCTCCTCGGACCGTCGCGTCGCCTCCTGGTCGTGGATGTACGACATGTTCTGCTGACGGAAGGCGCCGTTGTGAAACCAGTCGTCGCCTCTCCATCCATCCACCATCGGATTCATGGGCACCGCGACCTTCAGCGCCGGATGGGGGTTGACGAGCGCCATCAGCGGAAGAAAACCGTCATAGGAGATGCCGAGGATGCCAACTCGCCCGTTGCTTTCGGAAACGTTCTTTACCAGCCAGTCGATCGTGTCGTAGGTGTCGGTCGAGTGGTCGACCGACGTTGGATTCAATCGGCCGTGCAGCGGACGATTCATCACGTAGTCGCCTTCCGAGCCGTACTTGCCGCGCACGTCCTGCACGACCCGGATGTATCCGCCCTCGACGATCACTTCGGTCGCGTTGTCGTAGCCGTTCAGAACCGGCCCGAGATGAGCGCTTTGCGCGTGACCGGTCAGCACGTTGGCGTCGTAAGGAGTGCGGGTGAGGAGGATTGGCGCCGCCCTGGCGCCCTTCGGGACGAGAATCACGGTGTGCAACTTGACGCCGTCGCGCATCGGAATCATCACGTCTCGCCGGCTGTAGTCGAAAGAGTCGGTGACGGGTCGGAACGAGCCCGGTGTTTCGTTCTGGAGCGTCTGAGGCGTCGACTGTTGATTCTGTGCGACCGGGGAAGCGGGAAATGTCAGCGCGCAAACGGCTGCGACGCCGCACGTCATCGTGATGAATCGAGCGGCCCTATTCATCGGTCACCTCTCAACGGGACAGCGTGGCAGAACGTTCAGGCTTGTGCGGTCCTGGATCCCACCCGCCGAATCGTTTGCACGACTACATATAGCACCGGTATGAACACGAGATTGAGGAATGTCGAGACCAGCATGCCGCCGGCGACGGCGGTGCCGACGGAGTGTCGCGCCGCCTCTCCGGCGCCGGTCGCAAACACCAGCGGCAGAACACCGAGGATGAAGGCGAACGACGTCATCAGAATCGGTCGCAGCCGGATGCGTGCGGATTCCACCGCTGCGTCGACGATGCTCAAGCCTTTCTCGCGGAGCTGTTCGGCGAACTCGACGATCAGGATCGCGTTCTTCGCGGCGAGGCCAATCAGCATGACCAGGCCGACCTGGCAATAGACGTCATTCGAGAGACCGCGCATCCACTGTGCTCCAAGTGCTCCCAGAACCGCGAGCGGCACGCCCAGCAGGACGATGAAGGGAAGCACGAGGCTCTCGTACTGAGCGGCCAGCGTCAGGTAGACGAGAATCAGAGCCAGTCCAAAGATGTAGAGCGACTGCTGCCCGGCCTTGGTCTCCTCCAGAGAGATCCCCGACCAGGCGTAGCCCATCCCCTGCGGCAGGTGCTCGGTCGCCACGCGCTCCATTTCCTTCAATGCATCACCCGAACTCACGCCTGGCGCAGCCGATCCGTTCAGCGAAGCAGCGCGGAACAGGTTGAAGTGGTTGATCACCTGTGGCGCGGTGATTTCCCTCATTTCCACGACCTGTTCCAGTGGAATCATGTCTCCGGATCGCGCCCGGGCGTAGAGCTGCTTCAATGCCTGCGGGTCCGATCGATATCGTTGATCCGCCTGCACGTAGACTCGATAGGCGCGGTTGTTGAACTCGAAGTCGTTCACGTACTGCGATCCGAGAAAGATCTGCATCGCGTTGGTGATTTCACTGAGCGGCAACCCGAGCGCCAGCGCCCGCTGACGATTGATCGTGACCTGCATCTGCGGATCGTTGGCGGTAAACGTGCTGAACAGTGCCCGGAGTTTCGGCGACTGGTTGCCTGCGGCAACGACCGCTTGAAGCCCCTGCGCCAATGTGTCGATGTTGGTCCCCGTTTGATCCAGGACCTGGAACTCAAAGCCGCCGAATCGGCTGAGGCCGGGGATCGCCGGCGGCGTGAAGCTGGCGACGATCGCTCCGGGAATCGCAAACAGCGGACCGCTGACACGTCCCAGCACGGCTTGCAGCACGTGATCGGGTCCCCTCCGCTGTTCGTATGGCTTCAGCCGCACGAACATGAGGCCGGTGTTCGATGCCGCCCCGCTGAAACTGAACCCCATGACCGAGAAGGTCGCCATCACGTCCGGGTCTTTGCCGATGATCGCTTCGGCCTGTCGGGCGACGTTCGACGTGTATTCGAGCGACGCGGCAGCCGGCGCCTGCACCTGGACCAGGAAGTAGCCGGGATCCTCTTCTGGCACGAACGACTGCGGCACGACGCGGAGGATCCACCACGTCAGCCCCAGCGTGGCAACGAACACGACGACAACCGCCCATCGCCACGCAATGCTGCGACGCAGACCGCGCACGTACACCGTGGTGCCGCTTGAAATGACTCGCTCGAAGAAGGTGAAGAATCGCCCTTTGTGATGGCTCTGCCGATCCAGCAGCAACGCAGAGAGCGCCGGAGTCAGGGTGACCGCGTTGAAGGCCGACAACGCGACCGCGAACGCGATCGTCATCGAGAACTGCGCGTAGAGGCGGCCGGTCGTGCCGGGAAAGAAGGCGACCGGCACGAACACCGCGATCAGCACCAGGGCAGTCGCGATGACGGCGCCCAGGACTTCCTTCATCGCATCCGACGCCGCCTTCCGCGCCGGCACCTTGTATTCCTGAATATGGCGTTCGACGTTCTCAATCACGACGATCGCGTCGTCCACGACGATGCCGGTGGCCAGAATCAAGCCGAAGAGCGTCAAGGTGTTGATGGAGAAGTCCATCAGCTTGATGAACCCGAACGCGCCGATGAGTGAGACCGGGATCGTGATCGCCGGAATCAGCGTGCTCCGCCACGTCTGCAGGAAAATAAAGATGACGAGGACGACCAGCACGATCGCTTCGGCAAGGGTCTTGACGACCTCGCGAATTGATTCCTCGACGACGTCGGTCGTGTTGAACGCGACCTGGTACTTCACGCCCGGTGGAAACTGCTTGGACAGCCGCTCGAGCTCGGCCACGACCGCGCGCTCGACGTCGAGCGCGTTCGCGGTCGGCAGCTGGATCACGCCGAACCCGACGGCTTCGACCCCCTGAAACTTCAACTGCGCGCTGTAGGTCTCCGCTCCCAGCTCCGACCGTCCGACGTCCTTGACCCGCACCAGAGAGCCGTCGGCGCCAGCCTTGAGGATGATGTTGTCGAAGTCTGCCGCCTCGCGCAGCCGTCCCAGTGCGGACACTGATCTGATACATCTGCCCTTCGGGAGCAGGCGGCTGGCCCAGGGCGCCGGCCGCAACTTGCGTGTTCTGCTCACGCAGCGCATTGACAACGTCGCCGGCGGTCAGCTTGCGCGCGGCCAGGCGATCGGGATCGAGCCACAGCCGCATCGAGTACTTGCGCTCGCCGAAGATCGTCACGTCGCTCACGCCCGCCACCCGCTTGAGCGCGTCCTTGACGTAGACGTCGACGTAGTTGCTCAGAAAAAGCGAATCGTAGGCCCCGCTTTCCGCGTAGACGCCGACCGCCATGACGAACCCGGTCGACTGCTTCTGGACGATGATGCCCGTGGTCCGCACTTCAGCCGGCATGCGGCCCAGAGCCTGGTTCACCCGATTCTGGACGTCCACCTGCGCCACGTCCTGGTTTCGCGTGACGTCGAACGTCACGCTGATCGTCGACACCCCGCTGTTCGTGCTCGAGGACGTCATGTAGAGCATCCCCTCGACGCCGTTGATGGACTGTTCGAGCGGCGTAGTAACGGATGTCTCGACTTCCTGGGCGTTCGCGCCGGTGTAGACCGCGGTCACGGTGATCACCGGAGGCGCCAGCGACGGATACTGCGCCACCGGCATCGTCGGGATCGCGATCGCACCGGCGAGGATCAGCACCAGCGAGCAGACCGACGCGAGAATCGGTCTTCGGATGAACGTGTCGGCAAACATTACTGGACCTTGACCGGAACGCCGTCGCCGAGTTTCTGGATGCCCGAGGCGATCAATTGATCGCCGGGAGAGACTCCGCTGATGACGACGTAGTCGTTGCCGAGCAGTTCACCGACTTCGATCGCCCGCTGGCGGGCAACCGTTCCACCATTTCCCTTGTCGACGACGTAGCAGAAGAACTTGCCGTTGATTCGGGTGACCGCGGTAATTGGGACCGTCAGACCGTCTGCCGTGCGCCAGACGATGCGCGACCGGACGAACTGTAGTGTCCGGACCGTCGGCGGCACCTCGCGAAGAGCGCTCTTGACCAACACCGTCTGCGTCGCATCGTCCACGCGCGGCGCGATGAACGTGATCGGATTGGTGGCGACGACCTTGTTGTCCGTATCCAGGATTTGCACCGGCAGGCCCATGCGCAGATCGGGCGACCGATCGATCGGAACCTGGACGTATGCCTCGAGCGAGGTGTTGTCGTCGATCGTCGTGATCATCGTGGACTTGGTGACCCGATCGCCGGTTCGGATCGGGATGTCGCCGACAACCCCGGCCTGCGGCGCGGCGACGCGGTAGAACTGAAGCTCGACCTGCTGCTCCTTCACCTGCGCGTTGAGGGTCTGGAGCCGCGCTTCCGCGGTACGGAGAGAGTTCTGAGCCGAATCGAATTCCTGCTTGCTGATGGCGCCGGCCGCGACCAGCGATTCCAGCCGGCTGACCTGCTGACGCCAGTATTGGACGTCTGCCTCGACACCCGTCCGATTGGCTTCCGCGCTCTGGACCGTCGCCTCCTGTCGTATGGGTTTGATTTGGACGAGCGGTGTGCCCAACGTCACACGGTCGCCCGACTTGACGAAGATCTGAGTGACGACCCCTTCGACTTCGGGCTGAACGGTCGACGATCGCAGCGAGCGGATCGTCGCGATGAAACCAGACGTCTGTTCGATCGGCTTCTTCGTGAGCGTGATCGTCGACACGCCCATCGGCGGAGGCGCGCCCGCCGGAGGACCCCCGCCGCGTGTGCAGGCGGTCGCGACGAGTGCTACGAAGCCGACAAGAACTGCAACAAGGGGAGTTGATCTGATCTGGAAAGGCATAGCACCTGAAGGTTGAACGCACGGCGGAACCGACAGGGTTCGACGCCGTGAAAAGGGACGCAATTCCCCATTTCAGGTGAGTGTGTCACATTCCGGGCGGTTCTAGGGCGAGGTCTTTGGCCCCACCCGATGCAGCCGGTTTGGGACAAAAGAAAAGGCCACGCGACGCGTGGCCCATCGGTTCGGGACGTGCGACGGGACTAGACGCCGCCAGCGCCGGCGAACTTCCGCGACTGGAAGCACTCGCGGCAGAACACTGGTCGTCCCTGAGTCGGGCGGAACGGCACCGTCGTCTCTTTTCCGCAGGCGGAGCAGTTCGTAGTGGTTTCGACCCGCTCGCGTCCGACCGACGAGCCCGACGACGGACGTGATGCGCGCTTAGCCTTGCACGATTTGCATCGCTTGGGCTCGTTCTTGAAATTCTTGTCGGCGAAGAAGAGCTGTTCGCCTGCTGTCCAGATGAATTCGGTCCCGCAATCCACGCAGGTCAGCGCCTTGTCCTGGAACTCCATCGGTCATCCCTCTCGCGATCCGGCTCGACACCGGAGATGTCGAGCGCGAGACCGCGCGTCACTGGCGTGACGCGGCGGCCTCCCCACTTTGTCTTAACTACTCGACTTCGCGGCGCTGCTTCTTGCGCGTACGCTTCCGTGCGAGCGCCTGTTTCGCACGACGACGATCGCCTGGTTTCAGATAGAAGGAGTGCTTCTTGATATCTTTGATGATATCTTCCTGCTGCACCTTGCGCTTGAAGCGGCGCAGCGCACTCTCGATCGATTCGCCTTCCTGTACCTTGACTTCGGCCAAGCTTGAATACACCCCCTTCGCGGCCACCTCTTACTCCGAACAACTCTCCGGCATCAGTTCGTGGGACGAACCGGGCCGCGCGGGTGCTCTGTGGGGCCCTTGGAGTCCGACGGAATATGCTAGGCTATCACAGGTAAGCGCGGATTCTAGGCGGAAAGCTCGACCGCGTCAATGAGGAGATGCCCGTTTTCCTTCCATCCTTACTTAATTCCCCAAACCTACTGATTCGCTGAGACTTGGTAGCCCTCCCATGAAGGTATTAGTGGTCGGCGGCGGCGGCCGGGAACACGCCCTTGCCTGGAAGTTCTCGACCGAACGCATCGTCGACGAGGTGTTTTGCGCGCCAGGTAACCCCGGGACCTCGAGGATCGCCACCAACGTCGACATCGCCGCGACCGATCTCGACGCGCTCGCGGCGCTGGTCGAACGCGAGCGGATCGATCTCACCGTGGTCGGTCCGGAGTTGCCGCTCGATCGCGGCATCGCCGATTTCTTCGCGTCGCGTGGGCTGCGCATTTTCGGTCCATCGCGCCAGGCCGCGCAGCTCGAATGCAGCAAGGTCTTCGCCAAGAACTTCATGGCGCGTCACGGAATTCCCACGGCGCGATATCGCGTCTGTGACGATCCGCGCGAAGCGCACGCGATCGTGGCGTCGGGCGCGCTGGGCTTTCCCATCGTCGTCAAGGCTGACGGGCTGGCCGCCGGCAAGGGTGTCGTCGTCGCGCCCGATCGGTCGTCGGCGGATGATGCGATTCGGGCAGCCATGGAAGACAGGCAGTTCGGTGAGGCCGGCGCGCGGATCGTGCTCGAGGAATGCCTGGTCGGCCCGGAAGTGTCGTTCTTCGCGTTGTGCGACGGCGCCCGCGCCTCCGCGCTGATGTCGGCGCAAGATCACAAACGCGTGTTCGACGATGATGAAGGACCGAACACCGGAGGTATGGGAGCGTTCGCTCCAAGTCCTCTCGTCGACCACGCGATGCAGGAACGCATCATGCGCGACGTCGTTGAACCTGTCGTCGCCGGTCTGGCGGCTGACGGGAGTCCGTATCGCGGCTTCCTGTACGCCGGCCTGATGTTGACCTGCGATGGTCCCAGGGTGATTGAGTTCAATGTCCGCTTCGGCGACCCGGAGGCGCAGGTCGTCATCCCGATGATCGACGGCGACCTTGCCGCTCACCTTGCCGCGGCGGCTGACGGCGCTCTCGACGGGCGGCGAATGGCATTTCGATCCGATCCCCACGTCGGGGTGGTTCTCGCCTCGCGCGGATACCCGGCGTCCAGCGAAAGCGGTGTGCCGATTGATGGACTCGACGCCGCAGCTGAAGAAGACGACGTGCTGGTGTTTCATGCCGGCACTTCGAAGCGAGGGCACGAGATCGTGACCGCCGGCGGTCGCGTGCTCACCGTTGTCGGTCGAGGCCAGGAATTCCCTCGAGCGATTGCCCGCGCGTACGCCGGCGTCTCGAAGATTTCGTTCAGTGGCATGCACTATCGCCGTGATATTGGTCAAAAGGCACTCGCACTGATTCCCAAGTCCTGAATCTGTATGTCACAAATCAATGTCCTTATCCTCATGGGTTCTGACTCCGACGCGCCGATCATGCAATCGGCCGTGGATGTGCTTCGCGAGCTTGGCATCTCCTCGGAGATGACCGTCGCGTCCGCGCATCGTTCGCCGGAGCGGGTCATGCGTCTCGTTCGCGAGGCTCCGGGCCGGGGAGTGAAGGTCTTCATCGTCGGCGCTGGCGCGGCCGCGCATCTGGCGGGTGTCGTCGCGGCGCATACCACGATGCCGGTGATCGGGGTGCCGATCGATTCGTCAGCGTTGAAAGGATTGGACGCCCTGCTCTCAACCGTCCAGATGCCACCCGGGGTTCCAGTGGCGACGGTTTCAATCGGCAAGCCCGGCGCGACCAACGCAGGAATCCTCGCCGCGCAGATTCTCGCTGTCGGCGATTCAGCAATCGCGACTCGCCTGGACGCGCACAAGAAGACGATGGCGCAGAAAGTCGAGCAAGCCGCGGAGAAGCTGCGGGTGGCGCTCGGCGGTGCCTAGAACCGGTTTCAAACCTCGTGCGACAGTGGCGAACGAGCGCGCGTGTTGGGGAGTCCGGGGGGCGAAGCCCCTCGGGTAATAATGAAATATTCCGTTGTCACCTTCGGCTGCCGCGTGAATCAGGCGGATTCGCTCCGGATCGAGGAAGATCTTCGGGCCCGCGGTGGCACAGCCTCGGCAACAATCGACGCTGACGTCGTCGTGGTGAACACCTGCTCGGTCACGGCGAGCGCAGATCAAGGGGCGAGGCAGACGATCCGGCGCATCGCCCGCGACAATCCGCGGTCAGAGATCGTCGTCACCGGCTGCTACGCGACGCGATGTGAGAACGAGGTCGCGACGCTTCCGAACGTCATTCGAGTCGTTCGAAACGGCGAGAAGGATCGGCTCGGCGATTTTCTGCCCGAACGGTTTGTCGCCGGCGATGGCCCGTGCGGTGCAGCGATCGAGCCGGGAATCGCCGGCCGCACCGCGTTCACCCTGCGCGTCCAGACCGGCTGCGATGAGCCGTGCGCCTACTGCATCATCCCGTCAACGCGAGGGTCGGCACGCAGCGTTCCCTCTTGCGAGGTCGTGCGGGAGGTCAGGCGGGTCGCCGCCTCAGGCTTCAAAGAGATCGTCATCACGGGCGTTCACCTCGGTTCCTACGGCCGCGATTTGATGCCCTCGGTCGGGTTGATTGATCTGCTGCGCGACCTGGCAGCGATCGACGCCGACGTGGTGTTTCGAATAAGTTCTCTGGAGCCGATGGACTGCACCGCCGACGTCCTCGATCTCATCGTCGAGAGCGGAGGGCGTTTCGCGCCGCACTTCCATCTCCCGCTTCAGCACGCCAGCGATCGCATGCTGATGGCGATGCGACGTCCATACGCGGTCGGCTACTACCGCAGCCTCGTCGACTCGATTCGCGCGCGTCTGCCGCACGCGTCAATTGGATCCGACATGATCGTGGGATTTCCCGGCGAGAGCGATGTCGACTTCCAGGCGAACCTCGACTACCTCGCTCGCTCTCCGCTCTCCCATCTCCACGTATTTCCGTACTCAGACCGTCCGGGCACCGCAGCCAGCGTGATGCGTGGCAAGGTCGATGGGGCGGTGACGCGCGAGCGGGGCTTGCAGTTGCGTGCGGTGGGAAGCGAGCTGACGCGCCGGTTCCACAGCGCGCAACACGGCACCATTCGCCCGGGCCTTACGCTCGAAGACGGCACGCTGGTCGTGACGGACAACTATTTAAAAGTGAGAATCCCTGCGGGCCTGCGCAGGAACCAGCGAGTAAACGTGCGGCTCTTGTCGGTGGGGTCGGTGATGGTGGGTGAACTGGTTGCGTGAGTCTGTTCGCTTTCTTAACTTTTAACTTTTAACTTTTAACTTCCTGTGCCCCCATCAACATGGCCAACCGCTTTCCCGGCGCCATGGCCTTCGGTGAATCCGTAATGAGCTGACCGCACGCGGCGCGGATGTCGCGGCCGCGGCTCTTGCGAACCGACACCGTGACGCCGTGTTCCGACAGTATCCGCGCGAACCGATCGACACGAGCCTCGGATGGCCGGTCGAATGGAATTCCGGCGGCCTCATTGAGTGGCAACAGATTCACCTTGCCGCGAATTCCATGAAGCAGCCGAACGAGGCGCCGCGCGTCTTCCGGTGAATCGTTCACGTCCTGCAGCAGTACGTATTCGAACGTGATCCGCTCGCGCCGCCTCACGGGAAAACGTCGGCAGGCGTCGAGGAGTTCCTTCAACCCGTACTTGCGGTTGATCGGGACGAGCAGGTCTCGCTGCTCCTCGGTGGTCGCATGGAGAGAGATGGCGAGGTTGGGCATCAGCGGCTCGGTGGCGAGCCGCTCGAGCGCCGGCAGCACGCCGACCGTTGACAGCGTCATCCGCCGCGGCGACATGCCGAACCCATGATCATCGGCGAGGATTCTCAGCGCTTTCATCGTCGCTTCGTAGTTGTGGAGCGGTTCGCCCATTCCCATGAGGACGATGTTGAAGCCGCGATCGAGCATGTCGAGCTCGCGTGCGAGGACGCGGACC
>Ga0207679_10002368_pt1 | contig 11600 bp, 9 predicted proteins | sample KBSC73metaG_FD_184320 | JGI IMG/M metagenome (GOLD analysis project Ga0207679, IMG submission 184320) | Corn rhizosphere microbial communities from Kellogg Biological Station, Michigan, USA - KBS C7-3 metaG (SPAdes) (version 2) | ecosystem: Host-associated > Plants > Roots > Rhizosphere > Soil ...
CTGGGCATCGCGCTGGCGCAGACGGGAGCTCGCACGCTGATCGTCGATGCAGACATGCGCGGTCCGCGGATGCACGAGATCTTCGAACTGGCAGGACGGCACGGCCTGTCGAGCGCCCTGGTCGGCCGTGCGGACAGGCAGGTCGTCCAAGCCGTGGCTGCGGTGCCCGGGCTGTACGTGCTGCCATGCGGCATCACGCCGCCGAACCCGCTCGAGCTCATTGAACGCGCGACGTTCCGCACCCTGATGGAGAACCTGCCGCAGCATTTCGATCACGTGCTCGTGGACACGCCGGCCGTCGCCTACGGCGCGGATGCGATCGCCATCGCCGATTGCTGTCGGGCCAGCCTGATGGTGGGACGGCGGAACCGGTCGGGCACGGAAGCGCTCCGGCACGTCGCCGGCCAGCTCGACGAAGATCCCGAGGGCTTCGTCGGAATCATCATCAACGACTTCTGATCGACGAGAGGTTCCGCCACATGCGACATCCCACGACCTCGATGCCCCACGCCGGGCTCCGGCCGATGAAGCCCGGCAAGCCCAGATGGCAACGCCCCGGATCTGCTTCGTCGGGCTGCAGAACCTGCCCGTGCTCTCGCCCCAGTACGGCGCGCACGGCATCGGCGGCGAACAGGTGCAGCAGACCCTGCTCGCACGCGCTCTGAAACGGCGCGGTTTCGATGTCTCGATGGTCGTCGCCGACTATGGGCAGCGGGACGGCGAACCGGTGGACGGCATCATGCTGTTCAAGGCCCACCGCCTGGAAGGCGGCATTCCCGTACTGCGCTTCATCCATCCGCGGTTCACCGGGCTCTGGCGGGCCCTGGGACGCGCGAATGCCGATGTCTATTACGTCAGCATCGCCGGCCCCCACCTGGGCTTTGTTGCGCTCTTCGCCCTGCTCCACGGCCGGCGCGTGGTGTTCCGCATCGCGAGCGATGCCGACTGCGATCCGGCGCGGCTGCTGATCCGCTACGCACGCGACCGGTGGCTGTATGCCTTTGGTTTGCGGCACACCGCCGTTCTCCTGGCGCAGACCGATCAACAGGTGCTCGCGATGCAGGAGCATTACGGACTGCACTCCCGCGTGGCGTCGATGCTCGTGGATCCGGGCGGGCCGTGGCGCCCTTTCGAGGAACGCGACATCGACGTGCTGTGGGTCGGCAACTTCCTCCCGCTCAAGCGACCGCACTGGATCCTCGATCTGGCGCGACGCAGGCCGGAGCTTCGCGTGCACGTCGTGGGCGGCGCCCAGCCGGGCCACGAGGGGCTGTTCCAGGCCGTCGCCGACGAGGCGCGATCGATGTCCAATGTGTGCTTCCACGGCCGCCTTCCCTACCAGGAAACGAATCATCTGTTCGATCGGGCGCGCGTGTTCGTGAACACATCGGAGATCGAAGGCTTTCCCAACGGCTACCTGCAGGCCTGGCGGCGGGGCACACCCGTGGTGACATTCTTCGATCCCGACCACGTCGTGGTGCGCCAAGGCCTCGGCGCAGCCGTCTCCTCGATGAACGCCATGGCAGCAGAAGCGGGCCGGCTCGCCCGATCACCGCAGGACTGGCTTGCCGCCGGCGCCCGCTGTCGCAGATTCATGGACGAGCGCCACGGCGAGGACGCCGTCCTCGCGCCCTACGTGCAATCCCTCGCGCCCTGGCACGTTCCGACCCCGCACACCCCGCCCCCCTGCATGGAGACATGAGCATGGCAAAACGAGTTCCCCCCGCTTTTCTCATCACCATCGACACCGAGGGCGACAACCTGTGGTCGCGGCCGCGAGAGATCAGCACGAACAATGCCGTGTTCCTGCCGCGCTTCCAGCGCCTTTGCGAGGCGCACGGCCTGCGCCCGACCTGGCTCGTCAACTACGAGATGGCGATGGACGACACCTTCGTCCGCTTCGGCCGGGAACTGCTGCGGCGCGATGCGGCCGAGATCGGGATGCATCTGCACGCCTGGAACAGCCCGCCGATCGTGCCGCTCACGGCCGACGATTTTCTCCACCAGCCCTTCCTCACGGACTACCCGCCCGATGTCGCGGAGGAAAAGATCACGTTCATGACGGGCCTCCTGCGAGACCGCTTCGAAGGCCCGATCGTCAGCCACCGCGCGGGCCGCTGGGCGTTCAACGAACACTACGCGCGCACGCTGGCCAAGCTGGGCTACCTCGTCGACTGCTCGGTCTGCCCGCATGTATCGTGGGCCGATCTCAAGGGCGACCCTGCCGGGCAGGGCGGGCCGGACTACCGGCGGTTCCCCGCGCGGCCCTATCTGCTTGACCTCGATCGCATCAACCGGCCAGGCGATTCGAACCTGCTCGAGTTGCCAATGTCCATCGTGCGCTCGCCGCTGCACCGCATCGCACCCTGGGCCTACGTGACACCACTCCTTCGGAGGTGGGCATGGCGCGGACGGCCCGACCGCCTCTGGCTGTACCCGGACGGCAGCAACCTGCAGCATTTGCTGTACCTCATCGAGGAAGCGCAAGCCCAGGACCGGCCTTACCTCGAAATGGTGCTGCATTCCTCCGAACTGATGCCGGGCGGCGGCCCCAATGCCGTTGACGCCGAGCGCATCGAACAGCTCTACAGCGACCTGCGAACGATGTTCTCGCTTGTCGAGAAGTCCTTCGTCGGCATGACGCTCTCGGAATACCGACGGGCGTGGATGGCCGCACGGGCCGACGCGTCCCGCCCCGGGATCTCGCCAAGCGGTCAGCCCGCCTGCCCCCAACGCACAGCCTAGGAGAACTGAGTTGAGCCTCCCACATATCTGCTTCATCGCCGTCCACATCTACCCCGTGCTCGTCCCGGGGAGCGGCCTGGCGTTCGTGGGCGGTGCTGAAGTTCAGCAGACCGTCCAGATGCGTGCGCTCCATCGCGCCGGCTACCGCATTTCCGTGCTCGCCAAGGACGACGGCCAGGCCGACGTCATCGATTGCGACGGCATCACCCTGTACAAGATTCCGTCCGAGGCGGATCGTGGCGTGCGAGGCACCCGCTTCTTCTATCCCCGCATGACCGACGTCGTCGCGCTCCTGCGGCGCATCGATCCCGACATCGTCTTCATCCAGACGGCCGGGGAGCAAGTGGCAGCAGCAGCGCTCTACACGCGAATGGCCGGCAAGCAATTGGTGTTTGCCGGCGCCAGTGACCCCGATTTCGCACGGGGGACGCTGCCCGGCATGTCCCGCTGGCACAGCACGCTGTACCGGCTGGGCCTGCGGGCCGCCGACGCGATCCTGGTACAGAACCAGGCACAGCTGCAGGCGCTCGCCCACAACTTCAGTCGGGACGGCCGCCTCTTGCAGAACGGCTACGGCGAGCCGGATGCGCAACCGGGGCGCTTCGAGGGACACGTGCTGTGGGCCGCCACGGTCAAGCCGTTGAAGCGGCCGGACCTCTTCATCGAACTCGCTCGCCGCGTTCCGCAACGTCGCTTCGTGATGGTGGGCGGTCCCGGCCTCGATGGCGACGCCCAGGCCTTCGTCGACAACACCATGCGCGCCGCCGCGGACGTGCCGAACCTGCAGGTCATGGGGCACGTGCCCTTCCAGCAGGTGGGCCACTGGTTCAACGGTGCCGCACTGGTGATCAACACATCGGAGTACGAAGGGCTGCCCAACACCTTCATGCAGGCCTGGTTGCGCGGCACGCCCACGCTTTCGTTCGTGCGCCCTGAATCGGCGCCCGGAATCAGCGGCACCCTGGCCTGCAAGAGCCTCGACCACATGGTCGATCAAACAAGGCACCTCACCTCGGACCATGGAGCGTGGTCCCGGGCGAGCATGGCCTGCCGTGCGCATTTCGAGGCGCACCACACGATCGAACGTGCCACCAGGCACTACGGCGAGATCTTCGCCTCAGTGATGAAAGCATGATGATGTCGTCCGAAGTTACCGGGTCGGTGCCGGCACCGCCACGCCAGCGCCGCGCCTTGCGCACCATGTTCTCCGCGCTCGGCTGGGGCGGAGGCATGGCCATCATGCGCATGGCATGCAGCTTCATCAGCATCAAGGTGACAGCCGTCACGCTGGGGCCCGCCGGCCTCACCCTGGTGGCTCAGTTCTCCAACTTCGTGACCCTGTTGCAGAGCATGCTGGGCCAGGGGATGGTGACAGGCCTCATCTGCCTGGATGCCGAATACGGCAGCGATGCCGAGCGGCGCCGCCGCGTGCGCTCGACGGCTGCATGGATGCTGCTCGTGCTCGTCGTGGTCTTCGGCCTCGGCATGGCTGCGTTCGCAAGCCCCCTGTCCCAATGGCTCCTCCGCGACCGCACCCATGAGGTACTGATCGCGTTCGCCGGCTTTGCCGTTGCCGCCGCCATGATCACCGATCTCCTCAATGGCACGCTCAGCGCCACGAAGGAGATCGGCCTGATCGGCACGGCGTCGATGGTCTCGACCGTCCTGGGGCTGGTGATCTTTGCGCCATGTGCCTACGTCTGGGGGATGCAGGGCGCGTTGTGGGGATTGTTCTCCGTGCTCATTGCCACGGCCCTTGTCACGGCGGTCGCCGTGGGCCGCCGGTCCCGCGGCGTGAAGCTTGGCGACTACTTCGGAGTCTTCGACCGCACTGAATGCCGCAAGCTGCTCGGCTTCTATCCGATGCTGCTGATCAACGGCGCACTGGCCCCCCTGACACTGATCCTCGTGCGCGACGGGCTGGTCGCGCACGTCGGTCTCGATACGGCGGGCCTCTGGCAGGCCACCTGGCGCCTTTCCGAGTCCTACCAGGCCGTCATCATCTCGTCGACAGCGCTGTACTACGTCTCCGACGTCGGCGAGCGCCGAGGCGATCCGACCGCCCTGCGCCAGCAGGTACTGCGCAGCCTGGCCATGGCCACCGGCTCCACCGCCTTGCTTGCGCTCCTGATCGCACTGCTGCGAGATCCCATCGTCAACATCGTCTTCAGTCCCCAATTCCATCCCGTTGTCACCCTGCTCCCGCTGCAACTCGTCGGCGACGTGCTCAAGATGGCGGGCTGGATCTTCGCCATGACACTCGTGGCAACGATGCGCCCCCGCCGCTTCATCGCCGTGACCGTCCTGTCGACGTTGTCCTTCGTCGGATTGACGCACGCACTCGTGCCGTCGCTCGGTGTCGAAGGCGCAGTCTGGGCCTACATCGCCACGGGTGCCCTGCAGGTGATCGCCGGCATCGCATGCATGCACGACATCCTCTGGCCCGGCCTGCTCGGTCGCAGCGCCGGCGCCCCCGGGCGGGCTTCGCCATGATGGCCTCCGCGGAGTTTTCCTTGCCGCCGCGGACAGCGCCTGCGCTGCTTGCCTCCGGCCTGGTGGCCATCGCCGCGCTGCTCGGCGTGTGCGTCGGCGTGTTCGGTCCCGGCATCGGCCTCCTGGCCTTTGCGGCCTTGCTCCCGCTGCCCATCATCCTGCATGACTATCGCGCGGGCGTGCTCCTGCTCACGATGCTGTTGCCGATCGCGACCATGCTGCCGCAAGCCAGGGGGCTGAACCCGTTGAACTTCGTCACGCTCTTGACGCTCGGCTCCCTGTTCCTCCGCGAAGCGTTCGCGAACCGCCAACGGGTCCGGCTGCCGCGTGCGGTATGGCTGGGCCTGGTACTGCCGGCAACCTGGGGCATCGCCATCGCCTGGCCGCACATCCCCGACGGCATTCAAAACTATCCAGCGCTCGCGGACGCCAGCAGCATCTACGAGCCTTGGGCCTATGCCACGGCGCGCTACGCGAAGCCGCTGTTCTATTACCTGTCGTACGTCTTCCTGGTGGCCAACGCCGTGCGGCACAGCCAGCGTCCCGATCGCTTCGTGCTGCTGCTCGTGGCGGCCATGATGCTTCCGTCACTGGCCGTGTTCTACACAGTGGCCACGTACCCGGGATCGCTCGTGGACCTCTCGCGAGACCGCGAATTCATGGCACCACGCGGCCTGCATGCCAACGAATTCGGCATGCTGCTGGCAGCAGCGGCCGGTCCGCTGCTGTTCCTGGGCGGTGGCGCCGCCTCGCCCGTGCGCCGCTGGACATGCCGCACCGCCTTCGCCGTGGTGACACTCGCCCTCCTGCTCACGTTCTCACGCGGCGGCCTGACCTCTTGGCTCGTCGCCGTGCTCGGGTACCTGCTCCATCACCGGCGCCTCAAGACGTTTCTGATCGGCACCGTCCTGACTGCCGCAGTCTTCGTCGCCGCACCCGACTCGATGAAGGAGCGCTTCGGTACGGGGCTTAGCGCGAACGCCATCGGCGACGTCTCCGACATCGAGAAAGACGAACTCACCGCCGGCCGGTTCCATGGCTGGCAGCTGCTGGCGCCCGAGGTGCTCGACAGTCCGTGGTTCGGCCGCGGCCTGGGGTCGACACAATGGTCCACGGCGGTGGCCAAAGGCCTCTACATCGCCAACCATCCGCACAACATCTACCTCGAAGTGCTGATGGACCTGGGCCTGTTCGGGCTGTGCGCCATGGCATGGCTCCTGGGAGGCCACCTGCTGCGCCTCGGGCGGCTGGCCCGAGACAAAGCGGTCTCCCCCGACATGCGTGTGTTCTTTGTCGGTGCCAGATGGTCCCTGCTCGGCACACTGGTGATGGCGGCGACCACGGCCTACTACATGCCCAATGCCGCCCAGTTCCCGCTGTGGTTCTGCTTCGGGATTGCGCTGGGGTTCGGCAACGCCGGGCCGGACCGCCGGTCGGGCCGCCCCCCGCGGTGCGACGGGCGTCCCCCTCGGCACGCAATCCGGGACCCACTGTACCGGTGAGACAAGGAGTGAGAGGCGAGCGAGCAACGCCGCGCGCAGCGCGTGTGACAGGTGCAGGCTGCGAAGCCGTCCATCAAGCTGCATGCGAGCCCCGGCTTCGCCGAGCGACCCCGTGGCGCCCCTCGGGAGCAGCAGGATGCAACCGGGCCGCCCCGATGCCGCGCCATGCGACTGACAAAAGAATGTCGCGCTTCCGGAGGACTCAGCCCCCGGAGCGCCGATCCGTCAGTTGCGACGACGCTTTTTTCATTCCGACGTTCGCCCATGGGCCGAGGCTCTTTTCCATTTGATGTACGAGGCCAGCGGCACGTCGCCTCAAATCCTCAGTCGTCTCCCCCAGCCCGCCTGGCCGCCAGCCGGGCGGCTTGAACACATACCCCCAAGCTTCGTGCAGCGATCCTGCCGTTCGCAGGTCACGCCACAGCGCGCGCCAATGGTCGAACTCGACAACCAGCAGGTTGTAGCTCGTCATGGGCCGAACCAGGCCGTAACGGCACGCGATGTCGGAGCGCTCAGCGATGTACGTACCGAACAGGCGGTCGAACACGATCAGCACACCGCCGTAGTTGCCGTCGAGGTATTCGAGGTTGGATGCGTGGTGTACACGGTGCGCGGACGGCGTGTTGAAAATCCACTCCAACGGGCCGAGCCGGGGGATCCATGCGACGTGGATCCAGAACTGGTACAGGAGATTGAGCGACAGCAGCATCAGCACGATGCGCGGTGGCATGCCGAGCAGCGGCGCGAGCACGAAAAATGCCAACGTGCCACTGAGTCGACCCGTCCAACCGAAGCGGTAAGCGGCCGAAAGGTTCAGCTGATTCGGTGAGTGGTGGATCGCGTGCGTGCACCAGAACCAGCGCACGCGATGCGCTGCACGGTGATACCAGTAGTAGCAGAACTCCTGGCCGACAAAGCACGCCACCCAACCACTCCAGTGATCCATCGGCAAGGTCCAAAGGCGGTGCTGCCAGAACCAACCCATGGCGTCCGTCCAGAAGGCCAGCGGCAGCAGCCAGCGCAACGGGTACTCACGCACGAGGAAGTCGGCCACGGACACGCCGGCGGCCTTCCAGTCGTAGGCGCGCCATCCGGTTCGGACCGACAGCACCAGCGCCTCGACGATCGACGAAACCAACACCACGACGACGGCGACCCTGAGGATCGCGAACAACACATCCATGTCAAAGTTCCTGCCGGGATGAGCCGGCCTGCTTGATGAGCGATGGCTTGCAGGCTAGTGTCCCGGACCGGACACGACAAGAGATTTGGGACGAACCGCCCTCGCGGTGGGACGAATGGGGATGGCAACGTCAACGCTTCAGGTGCGCCATCAGCGCCGCCCGATGCTGACGACTGCAAGGAACTTCCGTGCCGCTGTTCAAAACCACGATGGCGTCACCCTTGCCCTTCGGTCGCACGGCCTGCACACAAGTCAGTGCAACGGCGGCGCTGCGATGTATGCGAGCGAACGCCGGTGAGAGGTCCCTCAACAGGGATTCCAGTGTGCGCCGCATCAAAAGCGTTTGTGCCGTCAGATGCACGTTGACGTAGTTGCCGGCCGCTTGCAGCCACTCGATGTCCTCGCAGCGAACGACATGCGTCGCTCCGCGGTCGTCGATCAGCAACTGAGTGGGCGGCCTGCCTGCGCTCGCTCGAACTGAGGACCGTGCATGCACGCGCAGGCGCTTGATGGTGCGCTCCAGACGCTCCGGTTCGACCGGCTTGAGCAGATAGTCGGCTGCATGGGTGTCGAACGCCGCCAACGCGTAATGATCGAAGGCCGTCACGAACACGAGCACCGGACCATCGTCGGGCAGCGAGGCGGCCACGTCGAAGCCGTCGACCTCGGGCATCTGCACATCAAGAAAGATCACATCAGGACGAAGCTGCGACGTCAGTGACAGGGCCTCGCTGCCTCCGGACGCCTCGCCCGCGATCTCGACGTCGGGGTACACCCCGAGCATGCGACGCAGCTTGGCGCGTGCCGGAGCCTCGTCGTCGACGATCAGTGCGCGCATGGCAGTTCCACTCGCGCGATCAGGCCCCCACCTGGGCGAGCATGCAACGTCAGACTGGCTTGAGTGCCGTGCAGTGATTGAAGTCGACGTTCCAGGTTGCCCAGGCCCACCCCGCGTGTGGCCTGCATGGCCTGCAGATCACCATCGTCTTCGATTTCGATGGACAGCCTTTCGCCGCGCCGCCGTGTGCGAATCGTGAGGTGCGTACGACCCCGCCGGCGTTCGACGACATGGCGAAAGCAGTTCTCGAGCAGCGGCTGAAGTCCGAGGGTGGGGATGCGGCAGTGCATCGCCTCTGGATCGACCTCCCAGTCCATCTTGACCCGATCCCCGAAGCGCTGGGTCATGATGTCCGCGTAGGCGTGCAGCAGGGCCAGTTCGTCGGTCAACGGCTGTTCTGCACGGTGGCTCACGTCCGTGGCGGCTCGCAACAAGGTGGCCAGTCGTGTGAGCAGAGCGTCGGCAAGGTCGGGGTCGGTATGGATCAGGGACGACACCGTGTTCAGGGCGTTGAAGAGGAAGTGTGGCTGCAGTTGATGCGTCAACTGGGCCAACTGCGCCTGCTGTGCCAGACGTGCCTGCTGCTCGCCGCGAAGGCGTTCGGTCACCCAGGCCTTGTAGGACCTCAGACCGAACTGGATACCACCCAGCAACGCGTAGAACAGCGTGAACTTGGCTGCCTCGTAGGCCAACACGTCGGCCCAACGACCATGCCGGAGCGGTGCACCTACGAGCGCGTAGAGGCCAACTCGCAGTCCATACATCGCGGAGACAAAGGCCACCAGCTGAAGTGGCATCCATGCCCACATGTGGGCGAACCATCGCAAAGGCCGGCTGAGCAATTCGTCGTACCGTTGCGAGCGCTTGATCTGCACCGCGGCCAAGGCGGTGGCCACGAGTGCGGCAGTGCCGTAGTCAACAAGCGGTCGCCAGAGTTGCCGTCCACCCGACCACAGGTATTCCTGTGCGCCGAGCAGGAACATGAGCAGCCAGAAGGAAATCCATATCCAAAGCAGGCGTCGCCAAAGGCGTGTTGGCTTGGCGTCGACGATCAACCCATTCGTGTGCATGAGGGCGGATGATGCACCAAGCCTCGTGAAGGCGCGGTACCGCATGCGCCGCAACGAGACCGTCAGCCCGCCAGTCCCGGTGATATATCAACTGAGTGAGCGCTGATTTCAGTAAGCATGGCGGTCACGGACCACCAGCCCAATCGTGCGCGCGACGATGCGCAGATCCAGCGCCAGCGACCAGTTGCGCAGGTACTCCAGGTCGTACTCGACCCGGCGCTGCATCTTCTCGATCGTGTCGGTCTCGCCACGGCAGCCGTTGACCTGCGCCCATCCGGTGATGCCCGGTCGCACCTTGTGGCGCACCATGTAGGCACGAACGATGTCCCGGTACATCTCGTTGTGCGCAACCGCATGCGGCCGCGGACCGACGATGCTCATACGCCCCTGGAGCACATTGATGAACTGGGGCAGCTCGTCGAGCGATGTTTGACGGATGAACTTGCCGAACCGAGTGAGGCGCGGGTCGTCCCGGGTGGCCTGCCGCACGACCGCACCGTCGTCGAGCGCCCGCATGGACCGGAACTTGTAGACGATGATCTCTTCTCCGCCGAGTCCGTTGCGGCGCTGCCGGAAGATCACCGGCCCGGGTCCGCTGAGCTTCACGCCGATGGCGACGGCCAGGAACAACGGCGCAATGAGCACGAGCGCAAGGCTCGCGACGACGATGTCGAACGCACGCTTGACCAGGAGGTTCCTCCCGGTGAATGGGGTCTCGCACAGGCCCACCATGGGCAGACCTCCACGATCCTCTAGCCGCCCCTGGATGACGCCGATGCCCGTCATGTCCGGAATGTAGAAGACCGAGGCGGTCGTCCTCTGCAATTGTTCGAGGAGATCGTCCATGCGCGGGTGCCAGTGCAGCGGCAGCGTGATGTGCACCTCGGCCACCCGATGGGTTCGCACATAGTCCGCCGCATCCTTCAGTGCGCCGAGCCGCTGCTCGCGGACCCCCGCATCCAGGCGATCGTCCTGCCGGTCGTCGAAGAAGCCCACCACCCGGTCACGCTGGTCTCGCCGGCTCGCGAGCGTTCCCGCGACCTGGGCGGCCCACGGCCCCGAGCCGATGACCACCACATCGAGCGGGCGATGCGCCAGCAGCGCACGCCCTGCCATCACCGCCCCCCATTGAGCCAGCGGCGCCACCACCACCCAGCCGCGCACCACCGGCGACCGAGCCACGTCGAGGGTCTGCAGCGCATAGGCGATCATCAACAGGACGACGACGGTGCACAGCCACGACCACGCAATGCCGCGCGCCGCTTCCCCGGGCGTCTGCGAGAAGCGGTCGCGACCCGGCACACCCAGCGCGAAAACCATGAGGCACAGCACGAAGGTCAGCGAATGAGACAGCTGCCCCGCCCAAGCCACCGCTGCGAGCAGCATCAGCACCGCCGTCGCCGGCTCGAGCACGGCGGCCACGAGTCTCCGGACCGACTGCGGCGCAGGGCGGAATGCGAGAGAGGGATGCGTGTGTTCGAGCATGTTCGCTCCTGAATGGGAAGGCTTCGTCGATCACAGTAGCCTGGGGCGCCGGCGCGCAGTTGCGCGACGTCAATGAAAACGTGGATGCCAAGGCGCCTCGCTCCGGGCGCAATTGCGAACTCTCAACGTTCATGCGCCGCACTGCGCGGATGATCGAGCTGTGAAGCGCGCTCTGTGCGCGCCCGGGCAATCGAATCACATGATGGAGCCGAGTCCTATGGAGCGAACCCTGTTCACCATCGCGCTGTGGGCCGCATCGGCCGGCGCAACCCTCTTGATACCCG
>Ga0207679_10002370_pt1 | contig 11596 bp, 10 predicted proteins | sample KBSC73metaG_FD_184320 | JGI IMG/M metagenome (GOLD analysis project Ga0207679, IMG submission 184320) | Corn rhizosphere microbial communities from Kellogg Biological Station, Michigan, USA - KBS C7-3 metaG (SPAdes) (version 2) | ecosystem: Host-associated > Plants > Roots > Rhizosphere > Soil ...
TTCGGAATGTCGAGCGCCTGATTCTTCTTGCGTTGGCGCCGCATCTCGGTGGCGCACGCCTGGTCGTAGATCAGCACCGAGACGCCTTCGAACTCGCGCAGCTCGCGCTGTACGTCGTCGAGCTCGGTGCGCGGCCGCACCGGGACGCCATCGGGCGGCGGCCGGTCGCGGTAGCGACCAGGGTCGTCTGCAACCACCACGATCCGTCCCACGCCTTCGGCGCGTGCGATGTCGATCACCTTTTGCACCGTGAGGTCGCCGTCGTGCGGCTGGCCGCCGGTCATCGACACGTAGCCGTTGAAAAGCACCTTGTAGGTGATGCGCGTCTTCGCCGCGACCGCCTGACGCAGGGCAAGACTGCCCGAATGGAAAAACGTGCCGTCGCCAATGTTGACGAAGACGTGCTTCTCCTCGGTGAACGGCGACTGCCCGACCCAGAGCATGCCCTCCCCGCCCATATGCGTGATCGTGCCGGTGCTGTCAGGTCGGATCCACATCGCCATGCCGTGGCAGCCGATTCCCGCCATCGCGCGGCTCCCCTCGGGAACCACGGTCGAAGTGTTGTGCGGGCAGCCGGAGCAGAAGTTCGGCATTCGCACCGGCCCGGCGGGCGCAGGCTGTAGCGCGCTCGCGGCGGTGAGCGGTACGCCGATCAGCGCGGCGATCGACTTGGCGACGACTTGCGGCGACATCTCGCCGGCCAGCGGCAGACCGCCGTCGCCCGCCTTCACGCTCTTGCCGCTCACGTGGACGCGGCCGGCGGCGGGCGAGTCGAACAGCAGCGCCTTTATCTGCTCCTCGAGGAATGGCATCTTCTCCTCAACGATGAGGATCCGCTCGAGCCCCTGCGCGAAGGTCGTGATGATCTCGGGATCGAGCGGCCACGTCATGCCGATCTTGAGCAGGCGCACGCCTGCTGCAGCGACTGCTTCGTCGTCGAGGCCCAGCATCGCCAGCGCGCCGCGGACGTCGCCCCAGCTCTTGCCCGCGCTGGCGATCCCGACGCGCGGCTTGGACGGCTCGAGCTCGATCCGGTTGATGCCGTTGGCACGCACGTACGCCAGTACCGCGGGCAGCTTGTGGTCGAGGAGGCGCGCTTCCATCTCCTGCGGGGATTCGTTCGGCCGGATGTGTAGGCCGCCCGGCGGTGCGTCGATCGCCGGCAGCACCGGCGCGGGTAGCGTCCCGACGTTCACCTCGCTGCTGGTCTCGACGACGTCGGTGGCGAGCTTGAGCGCGATCCAGCAGCCGCTGAAACGGCTCATCGCGATGCCGTGCAGGCCGAAGTCGAGGATCTCCTGGACGTTCGAGGGATAGAGGATCGGGATGCCGCTCGACTTCAGCTGCAACTCCGACTGCCCGGTGCGCGACGACGACTTCGCCGCATGATCGTCGCCGGCGAGCGCGAGCACGCCGCCCGTCGGGGACGTGCCTGCGGTGTTGGCATGGTGGAGCGCGTCGGCGCTGCGCTCGACGCCGGGCGTCTTACCGTACCAGATGCCGAACACGCCGTCGACCGTCGCACCCGGATAGAGGTTGACGTACTGCGTGCCCCAGACCGCGGTCGCGGCGAGATCCTCGTTGATGCCCGGCTGGAAGCGCACGTTGGCCGCGTCGAGACGGTCTTGGATGCGCCAGAGCTCGAGGTCGTAGGTGCCGAGCGGCGAGCCGCGGTAGCCACAGATAAAGGCACCGGTGTTGAGCCCAGCGCCCGCGTCGCGCTGGCGTTGCTCGAGCGGCAGGCGCGCAAGCGCCTCGGTGCCGGAGAGCATCACGGTGCCCACGGCCAGGTCGTATTTTTCGTCGTGAGATCTCATGTCGATTCCTTCGATGGCGGCGCGCCGGGCGCCGTCGTGCCGATACGGCGCGCGACGTCGCGCAGCGCGACGCCGGCCGCCTTGCGGTCCCAGCATTCGCCTACGGCGGCACGCAGCTGGGACTTCATTACCTTATTGGTCGGCGTGCGCGGCAACGCCTCGATCCGTTGCAGATAGCGCGGCACCATGTAGTGCGGCAAGAGGCGCACGAGGTGCTCGAGCAGGTCGTTCGGCAGCCAGGCATGGCCCGGCTGCAGCGCGACGACGAGCTTGATGTCGTCGTCGGACTCGTAACCCGAGGGCACGCCGATCGCGGCGCACTCGCGCACCGCGGGATACAGCGCCGCCGCGGACTCTATCTCGTATGAAGAGATGTTCTCGGCACGGCGGCGGATGCGGTCGCCGAGCCGGTCGACGAAGTGGACCCAACCATCGGCGTCTATCCAGCCTGCGTCTCCGGTGTGGAACCAGAGGTTGCGCCAGGCGCGGATCGTCTTCTCGGGCATGCCGAGGTAGCCCTGCATCATCGTCCACGGCTGCTTTGGTCGGACGACGAGCTCGCCGACCTGGCCTGTCGGCACCTCGACGTCGGTTTGCGGGTCGACGATGCGAACGTCGGCCCAGTCGCCGTTGACCTTGCCGCAGGTGCCGGTGCGCAAAGGCTCGTCGAGCGGGCACCAGCACGGGTTGTTCACTTCGGTCATTCCCCAAACCTCGACGCCGCGCACGCCGAAGCGGTGCTCGAAGTCGGCGGCGATCCGGCGCGGGAACGGCGACGCCATCAACCGTTCGAGTGGGTTGTCCGCATCGTCTGCGGCAGTCGGTTGCGCGTGCACCATCTCGAGCATCGCGCCGTGCGCGAGTGTCGCGGTCGCACCGCACTCGCGGATGCGCGCGAGCCAGCGCTCGGCGCGGAACTGGCGGTCGAGCACCACGTGCGCACCCGAGAGCACGCCGGCGTAGAGCGAGATGAACTTGCCCGCGGTGTGGAATATCGGGTGGAAACCGTACAGCGTGTCGCGTCCGGTCAGGCGCAGCCCCTGCACGGTCTGAAGCGCCAGTGCGTAGGCCTGGCCGTGCGGGATCATCACGCCCTTCGCCGGCCCGCTCGTCCCCGAGGTGAAGATGATCGACGCGAGCGACGATACGTCGGGCTCGTCGCGTCGCAGATCTGCGCGCGCCGACGTAAGCGACGCGAGCGGCACGAGCTCGACGCGTGAGAAGCCGGCCGGCTCGCGGCCGTCGCCGTCGCCGCCGGGCGCGCGGAACCAGACGATCCGCTTCAGATGTTCGAGGCGTGGTTCGGCCTCGCGCAGCACGCCGAGAAAGCGCGCGTCGGCGAGCAGCACCTTTGCCTGCACGAGGTTGAGCGCGTGCTCGAGCGGGCCGCCGCGGTAGCCGGTGTTGAGCATCACATCGACGGCGCCGAGCAGGCTCGCGCCCATCCAGGCGTGGATCGCGGTGCGGCAGTTCGGCGCCATCACGGCGACGAAGTCGCCCGCTCCGACGCCCGCGGCGCGCAGCGCCTCCGCCATCGCGAACGCCGCGGCGCGGCATTCGGCGAACGTCTGCGCGCCCTCGCCTTCGGTCGTCACGAACGGCCTGTCGGGCGTCTCGACGACGCGCGCATCGAGTGCCCGCGGGAGCGTCCAGCGGTGCGCCTCGAGCTCGGGCAGCGCAGTCACGCGTTCAGCTGCTTCCTCAAGGCGTGCGTCGCGAGGAGGAAGAAGCCTTGCCCGAACAGCGTGCTGCCGAACGGGACGCCCGGGCCGCCGGGCGGCACCGCGACGCCAGGGATCGCGCCGTCGTCGCCGATCGAAAGCGCGACCGCGCGCCAGCCCTTGAGCGCCGACTCGACGAACGACTTGTCGACGAGCCCGCGCTCCGCCGCCTTCGCCGCGGCGTACGCGAACATCACGGTCGACGACGCCTCGAACTTCGAGAAAGGATCGTCGAGGATGTGGCGGAGGAATCCGCTGCGGTCCTGCAGCGACCGCATCGCCGCAAGCGCGGCCTTGCAGGTGTCGGTGAGATACTTCGCGCGCGCATCGTTCGGCTCGATCTCAAGCAGATCGACGGCGGCACACACCAGCCAGCCGTTGCCGCGCGCCCAGAGCGTCGACTGCGGGAAGTGGTTCGGCGTCTCGCACCAGGCGTGGCGCGCCAGGCCGGTGAACGGATCGATCAGGTGGCTCGCCTGGATCTGGTACTGCGCGAACGCCTCGTCGACGTGCTGCTGCTCGCCGGTGATCTTGCCGTAGCGCGCGAGGAACGGCGCCATCAGATAGATAAAGTCGACCCACAGCTCCTTCGACTCCTGGCGGCACGAGATGCCGCCGTCCTTCGTGCGCGGCGCTCGCAGGATCGCCTCGACCTGGAGCTTCGCCGCTTCGAGGTAGCGCGGATCCTTGTCGCGCTGATAGAGCTCGAGCATTGGGTAGCCGATGCTCGCCGAGAGCGTTCCGGTTGGCGTGAACGTCCGGACGTGGCCGTGCGGCAGGTCGATTCGCTCGCTATAGCAGAGGTATCCGTCGCTGCCCTGCGTGTCGACCGCTCGATCGATCCAGCGCTTGACGCCCTTCACCGACTCGGCATCGCTCCAAGCGAGGACGCCGGTCATCGCCGGCGCCTTCTCCCAGGGGTCGCGTTCGTCGGGATGGGCGAGCGCCCAGCGCGTCGCGCGCGCGACGAGTTCTTTGGGATCTAGGGACATGGAATGGGCTCCTGATCAGAATGCCGCGGCCGGGAGGCTCAGCGGTGCTTGTATTGCGGGGGGCGCTTCTCGATGAACGCCAGCGCGCCCTCGCGCTGGTCGGCGAAGGCGAAGACGGACAGCGCGACGCGGCGCTCGAAACGAATGCCCTCGGATAGCGTCGTTTCGTAAGAACGGTTCACCGCCTCCTTCGTGAGCATCACCATCGGCCGCGGATGCGAGGCAATGGTTTCGGCTGTGCGGATTGCCTCATCCAACAGCTGGTCGGCGGGGACGATCCGGCTGACAAGCCCGCAACGCTCCGCCTCGGCGGCGTCCATCATTCGGCCGGTGAGGCACATCTCCATGGCCTTCGACTTGCCGATAAAGCGCGCCAGGCGCTGCGTTCCGCCCGCGCCGGGCATCACGCCGACCTTGATCTCGGGCTGCGCGAAGCGAGCGTTCTCCGAGGCAAGAATGAAGTCACACATCATCGCCAGCTCGCAGCCGCCGCCGAGCGCCAGTCCGTTCACCGCAGCGATGACGGGCTTGCGCGTGCGTGCGATCCGCTCCCAGTTACGCGTGATGTGGTCCTCGGCGTAAGCCTCGGGATAGGTCTTGAACGCCATTTCCTTGATGTCGGCTCCGGCGGCGAACGCGCGACCGCTGCCGGTGAGGACCAAGCAGCCGATACCGTCGTCGGCCTCGATCTGGTCGACGGCGTGGGTCAGCTCGTCCATCAACCGGTTGCTCAGCGCGTTCAGCGCCTCCGTGCGGATCAGCGTGACGATGCCGACGCGGCCGCGCCGCTCAACCTTCAGGGTCTCGTACTTCATGCCGCGGTCTTCTTCGCGTCGTACGGCAGGAACTTGATGAGGTGATCGCCGGCGAGCACCTGCTTGCCCTCCTGGTTCGTCACCTTAAGCTCGGCGTGCGTGCGCAGTCGCTCGCGGTCCACCTTCGTGATCCGGTACTCGACGCGGATCGTGTCGCCGAAAAACACCGGGCCGAGGAAGCGGATCTTGTCGTAGCCTGCGGCGACGCCGTCGACGCCGTACTTGATGCCGAACATCGCCGCCGCTGCGGAAGTGAAGCCGACGATGAGCGCGCCTTGGGCGATCCGAGTCTTGTAGACCGAGCCCTGCATGTAGCGCTCGTTGACGTGATTGGGCGAGAAGTCGCCGCAGATGCCGGCGAAGAGGTAGACGTCGGATTCGCTGATCGTCTTTTCGAGCACGACCGAATCGCCGATCTTGATGTCGTCGATCGAGGCGTGCTTGTCGCTCGGTTGGAGCATGTGAGGATTCCTTAGTTGATGACCGCCGCCTCGCGCAGCCCGGCAATACGCTCGGGCGCGACGCCGAGCTCGCGCAGCACTTCTTCGCTGTGCTGGCCGAGGGTCGGTGCCGGCTTGAGCGCGATCTGCTCGACGCCCGAAAAGTGCAGCGGGTTCCCCGTCGTGCGCACGGTGCCGTGCACGGGGTGCTCGAAGCTGACGAGGATGTCGTTGAGCTCGACCTGCGGCTGCTTCAGCGCCTCGTCCAGCGTCACGACCGGAGCGCAGAGGATGTCGGCGCGGTCGAGCCGTTCAATGCACTCGGCGGTCGTGTAGCCCGCAAACGCGGCCCCGAGCTCGCGCCAGAGCGCGGCACGGTTCTCCATCTGCTTCGCCAAGGTCGCGTACTCAGGGCGCTGGGTCAGATCGTCGATGCCGAGCGCCTCGCACACGATCTGTAGCGGGTTCGGCCGGAACACGCCGACGAGCGTGACTGCACCGTCGTTGGTGCGGAAGATGTCGATCAGATTCTGGGTAATCCAGTTGACCGGCTTCCTTCGCAGCATCCACTGCGTCGCTTCTTGCTGCTGCATCGCGAGCAGCGTGTCCAGCAGGCAGACGTGCATGCACGCGCCCTGCCCGGTTCGCTCGCGCTGGTAGAGCGCGAGCAGCACGCCCTGCGCAAGGATCATGCCGGCCGTGAAGTCGCCGAGCGCAGTCGGAAAGAGCTGCGGAGCGCCGTCGTGGCCTGCGTTGCGATGCGCGAGGCCCGACATCGACTGCGCGAGCAGGTCCTGGCCCGCCTTGTGCACGAGAGGGCCGTCGGGTCCGAAGCCCGAGCCGGAGGCGTATATGAGCCGTGGGTTGATTGACTGCAGGCTCGCATAGTCGAGGCCGAGCCGGTCGACGACCCCAGGACGGAAGTTGTGCACCAACACGTCCGCCTGACGCGCCAGATCTAGCACGATCTCGCGGCCCTCGGGCTTGCCCATGTCGACGGCGATGCTCCGCTTGTTGCGGTTGAGGGCCATGAAGTACGCGCTCTGCCCGCCCTGCTCGTTGATGAACGGGTCGGTCGAGCGACTCAAGTCGCCCGCACCGAGCCGCTCGACCTTCACGATCTCGGCGCCGAAATCGCCGAGCACCTGCGTCGCACACGGCCCGAGCTGGACCTGCGTCAGGTCGACGACGCGCACTCCCGCGAGCGGGAGCCCCTTGCTCGCGTCAGAGGTTCTTGAATTTGCCATCGCGAACAGTCACGAAGAACAGCGTTTCGGGTCCCCAGCTGTCGTGGTCGCTGGGAGTGAACTTGATAGGACCCGCCGCGTAGCCCTTGATCGTGCCGATCTTCTCCATGGCGTCGCGCACCTGCGCGCCCGTTGTCGCGCCGCTCTTCAGTGCGTCAGCCACCGAGGCTGCGGCGTTTGCGCCGAGCACCGCGCCGAAGCCGTCGACACCTCCGTGGTCCTTCATCAGTGCGAAGAGGTCCTTTAGAGGGCCCGGCTCGTCGGGGTTGACGAGCGCCGGAGCGATCAGCATGTCCGCAGCGCTACCGCCGCTGGTGATGATCTGCTTCTGCACGATGCCGGCCATGCCGTAAACCGGCACGTTGAGCCCGACCTGCTGGAGCTTGCGCAGGAACGCGCCACCGGAGCCGGTGGATGCGGTGACGAGGAGCACCGCGTCCGGCTTGGCGTTGCGGATCTTCGTCGCTTGCGTCGTGAGGTCGGTCGCGGTCTTTGGCGCCGAGATGTTCTCGACAACTTCGATGCCGGCCTTCTTGGCAAGCTCGACCGCCATCGCCGAGCCCTGTTGGCCGTAAGCGTCTTCCTCGGAGAACACGGCCATCCGCTTCTTGCCGTCCTTGACCATGCGGTTGAAGGACGCAGGCAGATCGGTCGCGAGCGGCACCGACATGCGATAAACCCACTTCGAATACGGCTTCTCCGGATCCGTCACGGACGGCGTGCCGACCATTGGAAACACCGGCACCTGCGCCCGCATCGCCGCGTCGGCGAAGGCAAGCGTCTCCGACCCGGTCGTCGCGCCGATGATCGCGATCACCTTGTCATCGGCGATGACCTGATTCGCAAGGCGCGCCGCCTCCGTTGGGTTTGTCTTGGTGTCACGGACGACGAGCTCGACCTTGCGGCCCTTGATGCCGCCCTGCGCATTGATTTGGCTGAACACCGCCTCGATCGCGCGGCGCTCTTCTGCGCCATAGGCCGCGGCGGGGCCGGACATGGCGATCAGCACCCCGATCTTGATCGGCTCGTTGCCCTGCGCGGCAGCAAGCCCGAACATGCTCAGCGCGGAAAGGCCGGCGGCCGTCACGACGGCGGCGCGTCTTGTCATCCTCATGGAACAGTCTCCTTCGTGGGTCAGTGAACAGTGGTGGTTCTTCGGCGCTCGAGAAAGAGTCGGCCGATGCGGTCCCGGTCCGCAAGTTCGGCCTTGCCACCGGTCATTGCGATCCGGCCGCCGACCATCACGGCGAAGCGATCGGCCGTGCGCTCGACGAGCCCGTAGTTCTGCTCGACGAGCAGCACCGGAAGGCGCCGCGCCTTGAGCTCGCCAATCACCTTGACGATCTCGTCGAGAATGATCGGAGCCAAGCCCTGCGATGGCTCGTCGAGGAGCAGCGCGCGCGGATCGCCGGCGAGGCACTTGGCGATCGCGAGCATCTGCTGCTGGCCGCCTGAGAGCGAGCCCGCGAGCGTGGCGCCGCGTTGGGCCAGGAACGGGAAGGTCGCCACCGCACGCTCGACCACTGCTTCGCGACGATTGCGCGGAACGAACATCGAGCCGAGCCGTATGTTCTCCGCGACGGTAAGCGGCGCGAACAGGCCGCGGTTGTCAGGCACCGTCGCGAGACCGAGCCGCGTGCGCATATGGATCGAGCGGCCGTCGAGGCGCGTCGTCCCGAGCGTGATCTCGCCCCTCGCGGCAACGACGCCGGCGAGCGCCCCGATGAAGCTGGTTTTGCCCGCGCCATTTGGGCCGATGAGCGCGACCACCTCGCCGGGCTTGACGTCGAGCGTGATGTCGCGGCAGACGATGAGCGAGCCGTAGCTCGCGCTCAAGGACCTCGCGACGAGACCGCCTGCGTCATGCGGCGACATGTTGCACTCCTAGGTAGGCGGCTATCACGTGCGGATCACCGACGACGTCGGCGGGCTTACCTTCGGCGACGACCTCGCCGCTGACGAGGGCGACCATGCGATGGCTCAGATCGGCGACGAAGCCGACGTTGTGCTCGACGAGGAGCACGCCCAGACCGCGCGCGGCAGCTTTGCGGATGGTCTGCGCGAGCAGGTCACGATCGACGTCGTCGATCCCGGCGGCGGGCTCGTCGAGGAGCAGGTAGCGCGGTTCACTCGCGAGAGCGCGCGCGACCTCGAGCAGGCGCAAGTGACCAAGCGACAGCTCGCCCGCGGGCGAATCGGGGTCGGCGGCGAGACGGAACTCGGCAACCAGCGCGCGAGCACGTGCGGAGAGCTCCTCTTCGGTCTTGCGCGCCGGCGAAAACGGTAGGCACGCGCCAAACATGCTCTGGCGCAGCCGCGGATTGAAGCCGAGCATGACCGCCTCCGTCACGCTGCCGGCGAGGTCGAGCCGGGGCGTCTGGAACGTACGGCCGATGCCAAGCCGAACGCGGTGCTCGAGACGCAAGCGCGAGATGTTCTGGCCCTCGAGCTCGACGCGCCCTTCCTGCGGCTGCGCGACGCCGGTCAGGCAATTGAACAGGGTCGTCTTGCCCGCGCCGTTCGGCCCGACGAGGCCGACGATCTCGCCAAGCGAGACCGACACCGCAACATTGTTGAGCGCGACCAGGCCGCCGAAGCGGATGGAGATGCCGGAGGCTGCGAGGCTCATCGCACCGCCTCCGTGGCATCGGCGATTGGCGCCGGGCGCACGCTCGGCTTGGCCGAGCGGTCTGCGAACAGGCGCCGCATGGCCCGCAGCGCTTGTGGCGAGAGGATGCCGTCCGGCGAGAGCAGCAGGATCAGGACAAGGATCGTGCCAAAGAAGAGGCCGTGCGTTTCTGCGCCGGGAAGAAAGTCGTTCGCGAAAGTGAAGAACGCGGCGCCGAGGATCGGCCCGAGGACCGCTCGCCGGCCGCCGAGTACGACCATGAACAGGATGTTCGCGGAGGTCTCAGCGTTCAGCGAATCGGGTGCGATGTAGCCGATCGCATGCACGTAGAACCAGCCGGCGAGCCCAGCGATTGCCGCGGCCACAGCGAACAGTGTTGCCAAATCGAACGGCACGTTGACGCCCATCGCCTCGGCGAGCAGGCGGTCGACGCGAATCGCGTTCAGCGCGCGGCCGCGTGCGCTCCGCACGAAGTGGCTGTACAGCACAACGACGATCAGCACCGCCGTCCAGAGCGCGATCGCGACGAGCACTGGGTTCTTGCCGACGATCGGCAGCGGCGGCGCGCCCGACAGGCCAACGTAGCTGCCAGTGAAGTCGCCGCCTCGCTGCAGGCCGACGGCGATCACCGTCCCTAGGGACAACGTGACCAGCGCGAGCGAGAGCTCGGGCAGCCGCAGGATCGGCCGCGCGATCACGAACGCCAGCGCGGCCGGCAGCAGCATCGCGGGGATGACTGAGAGCACCGGCGAAATGCCGTAGCGCGTCGTCAGGATCGCCGAGGTGTACGCGCCGAGCGCGGCGAACGAGCCCTGCGCGAGCGAGATCGTGCCGCCCTGCCCGTAGATCAGGCCGAGCGGGAGTGCGATCAAAGCATAGAGGCCGATCGTGAACATCGTCGTGTGCAGCGACGGCCGCACCAGACCGAGCAGCATCACGACAATGAAACCGACCACGACGACCGCCGGCGCTGTCCAGAGCTTGACGTCGCGACTCATGGACGTGCACCGGTGAACGCCGCGGCAGGCATGCGTCCGCTCGCGAGCACGAGGATGATGAGCAGCGATGGGACACCCGCGGCCCAGCCGTTCGGCAGATAAGCGTCGCTCACCGCGGTGACGATGCCGAGCAGCATCGCACCCCAGAACGCGGGCAACGGGCCGGCCCGCCCGAGTAGCACCGTGCCGCTGAACGCAACCGTGGTGAAGATGAACGTGCTTGCGTACGTCATGCCGATTGCGAGCACGGCGAGAACGCCGGCGATGCCAGCGATGCCGGCGCAGAAGACAAACGTAAGGAATTGGGTGCGACGAACGGCCACGCCGACGAGCATCGCGGCGCGGTCGGAGACCGCGCTGGCGCGCATCTGCAGGCCGAGCGGCGAGAGCTTCAGCAGCGCTGCGAGCCCGAGCATGACGAGGATGCTGATGCCCAGGTTGAACAGCGATTGGTAGGTGATAACGGCGCCTGAAACCGTGAGCGCGCCTGGAAACGGCTCGAGGAAGCGGTTGTCAGTGCCGAAGCCAGAGAGCACGCCCGACTCGATCGCGATCATGAGCGCGAACGTCGCGAGCACGATCAGCATGGCGTCGCGTTGCTTTCGCAGCTTGTGGAAGCCGAGAAAGATGCCGCCGGCAAGTGCGCCAAGTGCGAGCGCCGCAAGGACGCCGGCGACCGGACCGAACGGCATGCCGACCACTGCCGCGGTCATCCCGGCGACGACCGCGTAGCCACCCGTCGAAACGTCTATGACGTCGGTGGTGACCCAGACGACGCTCATCGGCACCGCGAGGAGCGCATACACGGCGCCGAGCGCGATCCCGTTGGCGAGGAACTCGAAGAGGTGCGTCATTCGCCACCCGCCGGCCGCGTGGCATGCGTACTGCTGTCTCCGTTGAACGACACCATAGATACCTACTGGTGGGTATGTTGTAA
>Ga0207679_10002371_pt1 | contig 11596 bp, 10 predicted proteins | sample KBSC73metaG_FD_184320 | JGI IMG/M metagenome (GOLD analysis project Ga0207679, IMG submission 184320) | Corn rhizosphere microbial communities from Kellogg Biological Station, Michigan, USA - KBS C7-3 metaG (SPAdes) (version 2) | ecosystem: Host-associated > Plants > Roots > Rhizosphere > Soil ...
CGAGTGCGTGTTCATCACCTCCGCCGCCGGCCCGATCACCGAGTCCGACGTCCAGTACGCCGCCTCGACCGACGCGATCATCCTCGGCTTCAACGTGAAGGTCGAAGGCAAGGCCGTCAAAGCCGCCAAAGCCGAGAACGTCCAGATCAAGCTCTACTCGATCGTCTACGAACTCATCGACCAGGTCCGCGAGGCCATGCTCGGGTTGCTCGACCCGATCACCCGCGAGAAGATCATCGGCCACGCCGAGGTCCGTCAGGTGTTCAAGCTTTCCCGCGGCAAGGCCGGCGGTTCCTACGTCACCGACGGCAAGATCCACCGCAAGGCCCACGCCCGCGTCATCCGCGGCGGCGTGCCGGTGTTCGACGGCAAGATGTCGACTCTGCGCCGCTTCCAGGACGAGGTCGAGGAAGTCCGGAACGGCTACGAGTGCGGCATCCGCCTCGGCGAGTTCAACGAATACCAGGAAGGCGACGTCATCGAGTGCTACACGCTCGAGAAGATCCCGCAGACCCTGTGAGTGCCGAGTGATCAGTGAGCAGTGATCAGGAAAAAAATTCCCGATGCTGCTCTTCACTGATCACTGTCCACCGATCACTGATCACTTCCATGTCTAAACGTCTCGACCGCATCAACGAACTGCTCCGCCGCGAAATCAGCGCGGTGGTGCAGCGCGATTACGAGTGGAACGGCCGACTCGTGACAGTCAGCGCCGTCGAGGTCACTCAGGACCTCAAGGAGGGCAAGGTGTGGATCGGCGTGCTCGGCGGTTCCGCCGACGGCGTGATCGACAAGCTCAACCACGACCACGGCGCGATCCAGACGAAGGTCGCCAAGCGCGTCGTGCTCAAGTCCACGCCGGTGCTGCGCTTCCGCCACGACGGTTCGGCCGAGCGCGGCGTGGAGATCGTCAACCTCCTCCAGGAAGTCGACAAGCTGCCGAAGGCGAAGGACTCCGACGACTGACCGCTTTCCTCAACCCGCGAAACCTTTCCGCCCGTGGTCGTTCTCCGGCCACGGGCGTTTTCGTTTTTACAAATACCGCGTCAGCGCCGCGACCGTCGTCGCGTCCAGACGCCGCGCCAGCGCCACGGTGAGCGCCACCAGGTGCAGGTAGTCGTTCACGTCGATGATCGCGTTGTGCGAGTGGATGTAGCGCGCCGGCACGCCGAGCACGACCGTCGGCACGCCGGAGTTTGCCAGATGGAACGAGCCGGCGTCGGTGCCGCCGCTGCGCCGCACGGTGACCTGATGGGGGATCCGTTCCTCCTTCGCCACCTCGATCGCCAGACGGGCGAGCCGCGGGTTGGCGATGGCCGTCGGGTCGAACAGGCGGATCTGCACGCCGCCGCCGAGGCACCCCTGCGACTCGGCGCGGGAAAACCCCGGCGTGTCGTCGGCGGGCGGGCCTTCGAGCACGATCGCCACGTCCGGCTTCGCGTGGAACGCCGCGGATTTCGCCCCGCGCAGGCCGACCTCCTCCTGCACCGTGCCGGTGAGCACCAGCCGGTTCGGATGCGCCGACTTCGCGAGCAATTCGCCCGCCTGGATCACCCCGGCCATGCCGACGCGGTTGTCGAACGCCTTGGCCATGAACCAGTCGTCGCGCGCCAGCGGCGTGAACGGCGACCACGGTGCGATCGGATCGCCCAGCGAAATCCCGAACTCCTCCTCGGCTTCGCGCCGCGAGCTCGCCCCGACATCGATGAACAGCTGCTCGATCGACATCACCTGGCGGCGCTGCGCCTCCGGCAGGAAATGCGGCGGCCGCGAGCACACCACGCCGAGAATTTTTTCGCCACGCCGGGTGCGGACCTCCACGCGCTGCGACAGCAGGTTGTGCTCCCACCAGCCGCCGAGCGGGACGAACTGGAGGAAACCGTCCGGCGTCAGGTTCTGCACCATGAAGCCGACCTCGTCCATGTGGCCGGCGATCATCACGCGCGGCCCCTCGCCCGTTTCGCAGAACACCGAGCCGTTGCGGTCGGTCGACAGCTCGCCGCAGTTTTCCAGCTCGTCGACAAAGATCGCCCGGACTTCGTCCTCGTGCCCCGGCACCGCGTGGGCTTCGGTCAGTTCTTTCAGCAGGGAAACGGCTTGGTCGCGCACGAGGGAAACCCTAACGAACGCGGGTCGGCGCAGGCGAGAGCAAAGCGGGACGCCCCGCCCGCCGGGATTTCCTCTCGTCCTGCCCGAGGACGCTTCCTATAACCTCGACCGATGCCCGTCCCGCTCCGTTCGCCCGGTCTGTGCCTGTTCTTCGCCCTGTGTGCCGCCGCCTCCGCCGAGGAAACCGCGCGCACCTGGACGGACCAGAGCGGCCGGAGCTTCAGCGGCGTCTATCTCTCCGCCACCGCGGACAAGGTCAGCATCCGGCGCGGCGACGGCAGGGTGTTCGACGTCGAGCGGACGAAGCTCTCCCAGCCCGATCAGGACTACCTCGCGGGCAAGACCCGCCCGGCGAGCGCCGCCCTGCCGGAAAAGACGCCCCGGCACCTGCGCGAAATGCTGGCGGGCTATGACGGCTCGGCCCCGAATTTCGACGCCGGCTGGCCGGCCAACGCCGGCATCGATCAGGAGCCCCCGATCACGGTGGTCGAGGAAAACGCGGCCGAGAACCGCTTCATTTACGAAAGCCCGCACTTCCGCTTCCAGAGCAACGTCGTGCTGCGGCCGAGCCTGCTGTCGAAGGTCGCTACGATGTTCGAGGCCTGCTTCCAGCTGCACCACGATCTGCCCTTGAACAACCGCCGCACGCGCTCGCCCAAGGCCGCGAAGCTCAAGGCGCACCTGCTGGAAACCACCGAGCAATACCACGCGGCCGGCGGCTTGCCCGGCACTTCAGGCGTTTACCTCAGCGACAAAGACGAGTTCCTCGTGCCGCTCACCTGCCTCGGCGTCCAGAAAGTCGGCTCCGGCTACATGTTCGACTACCGGGGCGATTTCCACACCATGTATCACGAGATCACCCACCAGCTGTGGGCGGATCTGGATGATTACGCCGGCATCTGGATGGTCGAGGGCCTTGCCGAGTTCATCGCCTGAGCTCCCTATAGCAACGGCCGGTTTTCCTTCACCAAACAGCCCGGCTACGCGCTCGAATACGCGACCGGCTATGGCAAGAAGAACCAGGGCGGCCGGGCACTGGGCGAGGACCTCGTGATGCCGAAACTCCGCGAGCTGATGACGATGTCGCAGGCGAAGTTCTACTCCGACGCCAACCGGAACTACGGCTTCGGCCTGCTGCTGGTGTATTATTTCATCCTGCTCGACGGCCAGGGCGACGGAGCGCGGTTCAAGGATTGCGTCAAGGCGCGGCAGGACGGCAAATCCGCCGAGGAGGCGAGGCAGGCACTGCTCGCCGGCCGCAGCTACGAGGATTTGGAGAAAGAAGTCGCGGCCGCCTTCCGCCGCAAAGGGATCAAGATCCGCTTCGTGGAGTCCTGAGGGGCGGAGGCCTCAAATGACCGGAGGCCGTGGCTTGCGGAAATACACCCACAGCAGCCAGCCCACCGCCGTCACCCCGCCCACGCCGAAGCAAACCCACGCGCCCTTGGGCGTCATCCCGCTCCATTTCCTTGCCGCGCGGAGAAATACCAACGCGCCTCCGATGCCGAACACGATCACCAGCAGCAGACCGGTCATGAACCGGTCGAACCAGGCGGCGATCACCGGGTGGCGCTCGAAAAAGCCGGCCGCCGCCGGCTCAACGTCTGACACGGCGGGCTTGGAATCCTGCGGTTGAACCGGTGTTTTCATGTGGTTGGACCGGGGCGCAAAAAAGGGCCGGAAGCTCTCGCCCCCGACCCTTGGAAAAATCTCACGCTCAGTGGCGGAAGTGGCGGTGGCCGGTGAAGATCATGGCCATGCCGGCGGCGTCGGCGGCGGCGATGACCTCCTCGTCACGGATCGAGCCGCCCGGCTGGATGCAGGCGGTCGCGCCGGCGTCGATGGCCGATTGCAGGCCGTCGGCGAACGGGAACATCGCGTCGGAGGCCACCACCGAGCCCTGCAGGCTGAGGCCGGCTTCCTTCGCCTTCCACACCGCGATGCGGGAGGAATCGACGCGGCTCATCTGGCCGGCGCCGATACCGAGCGTGCGGTCGGAGTTCGCGTAGACGATGGCGTTGGACTTCACGTGCTTCACCACGCGCCAGCCGAAGCGCATCGCGCGCATCTCCTCCTCGGTCGGCGGGCGCTTGGTCACCACCTTGGCTTCGAGGTTGTCGAGGCCGAGCGTGGTGTGGTCGCGATCCATCACCATCAGGCCGCCCGGGCAGGAGCGGATGACCGGTGCCTTCTTCGCGGTGAGGTAGGCGTCGTTGATCTTCATCAGGCGCAGGTTCTTCTTCTTCTGAAGCACGGCGCGGGCGTCGGCCTCGAACTCCGGCGCGATGATGACGTCGGTGAAGATCTCGGAAATCACGCGGGCCAGCTCGACGGTGAGCGGGCGGTTGCAGACGATCACGCCGCCGAACGGGGCCTGGCGGTCGGTTTCGAACGCCTTCTGCCAGGCGATCTTGAGGCTCTCGTCGTCCTGGCCGACGCCGCACGGGTTGGTGTGCTTGAGGATGGCGACGGTCGGGCGGACGAAGTCGAGGATCAGGTCGGCCGCGGCCTCGATGTCGAGGATGTTGGTGTAGCTGAGCTCCTTGCCCTGGATCTGGGAGAAGCAGCTCTTGAAGTCACCGTAGAGCGCGCACTTCTGGTGCGGGTTGTCGCCGTAGCGCAGCTCCTGTTCGAGCGGCAGGCTGACGGTGAGGGTGCAGCGGGTGTCGTCCTTGCACTGGCCGAGGAAATTGGTGATCGCGGAGTCGTATTGCGAGGTGCGGAGGAAGACCTTCACGGCCAGTTCCTCGCGGAAGCCGCGGGTCGTGTCGCCATGGTTTTCCTTCATCTCCTCCAGCACGCGCGGGTAATCGCCCGGGTCGGTGACGACGGTGACGCTGGAGTAGTTCTTCGCCGCGCTGCGCAACATCGACGGGCCGCCGATGTCGATGTTCTCGATCGCTTCCTCAAGCGTGACGTCCGGCTTGGCGACGGTTTCCTCGAACGGGTAGAGGTTCACCACGACGAGGTCGATCGGCGGGATGCCGTGCTCCTTCGCCTGGGCGACGTGCTCCTTGTCGTCGCGGCGGTGCAGCAGGCCGCCGTGGACCTTCGGGTGCAGCGTTTTCACGCGGCCGTCGAAAAGCTCGGGCGCGCCGGTGAACTCGGACACGTCGATGACCGGCAGGCCGGCGTCGCGGAGCGCCTTGGCGGTGCCGCCGGTCGAAAGCAGCTCGACGCCGAGCTGGTGGAGTTCCTTAGCGAAATCGGCGAGGCCGGTTTTGTCGGAAACGGAGAGCAGAGCACGTGTGATCGGCATGGCGGGAGCGCGTTTTGGCGACGCGGAGCCACCCGGTAACGGAGCCACCCCGCCGGGGCAAGCCGGAATCGGGGCCAGCCAGCCCGCGCCACGTCGCGCCCGCCGACTTCGGGAAGCCACGAAACGCACGAAAGGTCACGAATTCCGAACCTTTCACAGTCCCCTCTCCGCAGCGGCTCCGGAGCTCTCCCAAACCATTCGGGAGCCCTCCCAAACCATTCCGGAGCCCTCCCAAACCATTCCGGAGCCCTTCCAAACCATTCCGGAGCTCTCCAAGGCCACCCGGAATCGTCCGGATTGGATCCGGAGGGTTCCGGAATGGTTTGGGAACGCTCCCGAATGAATCCGGCGGGCAGGATCTTTCTTGCGTCTTACTTGTTCCCGTCTTGCGTCTTTTACCCCGGCACCACGCGCTGCCGCAGCTCGCCCAAGCCCTCGATCCCGCATTCCACCGCATCGCCCGGCTGGAGGTATTTGGGTGGAGTCATCCCCATTGCCACCCCGCCCGGCGTGCCGGTGGAGACCACGTCGCCGGGCAGCAGGGTCATGAACCGGCTGATGTAGCTGATGAGAAACGGGATTTTGAAGATCATGTCGCCGGTCCAGCCGTTCTGCCGCATCTCGGTGTTAACCTTGCACCAGAGGCGGAGCTGGTTCGGGTCGGCCACCTCGTCGGGCGTCACCAGGCACGGCCCCATCGGCGCGAAGGTGTCGGCGCTTTTGCCCTTGGTCCACTGGCCGCCCATTTCCTTCTGGAACGCCCGCTCGGAATAGTCGCAGAACACGGAGTAGCCCGCGATGCACTTTGCCGCCTCGATCTCGTCGAGGTTCGAAGCCGTGCAGCCGATCACCAGCGCCAGCTCGACCTCGTAATCGAGCTTCTCCGCACCGCGCGGCCGGATCACCTCGTCGTTCGGGCCGCTCCACGCGCTGGTCGCCTTTAGGAACAAGGCCGGCTCGGTCGGAATCTCGTTGCCGAACTCCTTCACGTGGTCGTGGTAATTCAGGCCGACGCAGACGATCTTCGACGGCCGGTTGACCGGCGGGCCCAGCCGCACGGCGGGGTCGATCTCCGCCCCGCCCGGGCAGCCCTGGGCCACCCACTCGGCCAGCGCCTCCAACCCGCCGAACGCGAAAAACCCCTCGTCGTAATCGTTGAACTCACCGCTGGCATCCACCCGCCGGCCGTCGGGCAACCAAACTCCGGGTTCCTCGCGCCCCGGCTCGCCAAATCGAATCAAACGCATGGTCCATCCGTAACCCGGAATCGGTCTCCGCTCACGCGAAAATCCGCCCTCGGGGCGAGGTTCCGGCGGCAAAGTTGAGCTTGGAACTTCCCCCCGCGCTGGTTAATCACCGCGGCCCGATGTTCACCGTCCTCGCCACCGATCCGCATTCGTCCGCCCGCCTCGGCCGGATGGAACTCGCCCACGGCACGGTGGAGACGCCGATTTTCATGCCGGTGGGCACCCAGGGCAGCGTCAAGACGCTCCACCCGGCCGAGGTCGAGGAGCTCGGTGCCCAGATCATCCTCGGCAATACCTACCACCTCTGGCTGCGCCCCGGCCACGAGCTGATCCGCGATTTCGGCGGCCTGCACCAGTTTTCCGGCTGGAACAAGCCGATGCTCACCGACTCCGGCGGCTTCCAAGTCTGGTCGCTCGCCAAGCTGCGGAAAATCACCGAGGAGGGCGTGCGCTTCAACAACCACCTCGACGGCTCGAAAATGCTGCTCACGCCCGAGCTCTCGATGGAGATCCAGGGCGCGCTCGGCTCGGACATCGCGATGCTCTTCGACGAGTGCCCGCCCTACCCCTGCGACAAGGACTACGCCGCCCGCTCGCTCGGCCTGACCACCCGCTGGGCCCGCCGGTGCAAGGCATGGATCGAGCAAAACCAGCCGCGCTCGGGCGATGGCCGCCAGTGCCACTTCGGCATCGTCCAAGGCTCGATCTACGCCGACCTCCGCGAGCAATCGGCCCGCGAACTCGTCGACCTCGATTTCGACGGCTACGCGGTCGGCGGCGTTTCGGTCGGCGAACCCGAGCACGAGATGTTCCGGGCGATCGAAAACGCCGTGCCGTTTTTACCGCAGCACAAGCCGCGCTACGCCATGGGTCTCGGCACCCCGCCGCAGATTCTGGAAATGATCGCCCGCGGCGTCGACATGTTCGACTGCGTGATGCCGACCCGCGTCGCCCGCCACGGCACCGCCTTCACCCTCGACGGCCCGATCCAGATCAAAAACAAGCAGTTCGAGCGTGACGACCGGCCGCTCTGCGAGACCGCCGCGCCGCACGTCGCGCGCTTCTCGCGGGCCTACGTCCGGCACCTGTTCCGGGCCGGGGAAATCCTCGCTTTGCGGTTGCTTTCCTATCACAATCTGCATTTCTACCTTCGCCTTGTCGCCGGGGCCCGGGACGCCATTGCCGCGGGGAACTTCCTCGAATTCAAAGACTCCTTCATCCGGCGCTATAACCGTATCGATTCCGCATGATGACTCCTTCCGCCTTCGTCACGATCCTCGCCCAGGCACAGACCTCCGCCGGCCAGAACGCCCCGGCCGGTCCGCTCGGCGCCCTGCAGCCCTTCATCATGCCGGTGCTGCTGTTCGTGATGTTCTACTTCCTGCTGATCCGCCCGCAGCAGCGCCAGCGCCGGGAAATGCAGAACCGCCTCAACTCGCTCCAAACCGGCGACCGCGTCGTGACCACCGCCGGCCTCCACGGTCTGGTCCACAACATCAAGGATCGCACCGTCGTCCTCAAGGTGGCCGATGGCGTGATGCTTGAGTTCGAAAAGGCCGCCATCGCCTCCGTCGTCAAAAAAGACGCCGACGAAGCCAAGAAATAACCCGCCTCCTCCCCTCGTTTCCTCCGGGCGCGCGCATGCGCGCCCTTTCCGCGTTTCCCCGTCATGCCGCTCCGCCCCATGCTCGCCGCAGCCTTCTTCGAAGACCCGCTCACCCTGTTCGCCATCGGAGTAATCCTGGTGATCCTGTTCTTCTGGTACTTCGCGACCGACATCGAACGCCGCAAGCGCAACGTCGGCACGGTGCTGCTGCTCGGGGTCGCCGCCCTCTGCACGGTCTCCATCATCCCGCCGAAGAAGCGCCTCAAGGGCGGCATCGACATCGTCGGCGGTTCGTCCTTCACCCTGCGCGTCCAGCCTCGCACCGAGGAAGACGGCTCCCAAACGGAGGTCACCCCCCACCAGATCGAGCAGGCGATCAAGGTGATCGAGCAGCGCCTCAACGGCATGGGCACCTCCGAGCCGCTGATCGCCCGCCAGGGCGCCGACCGCATCCTCGTCCAGATGCCCGGCGTCGACCCCGAAGAATCCAAGCGCATCCGCACGATCCTGGAAAAAGTCGCCCACCTCGAGCTGCGCCAGGTCAACCCGCGCACCGACGAACCTGGCGCCGGTGGCAAGACCCTCGCCCAGCGCGTGGCCGACGGCGAGGAATTCGTCCCCGGCTACAAGGTGTTCCAGCTCAAGGGCAAGAACGACCAGGACACCGCCTTCTCGCACCCGATCCTGCTGAGCCGGCGCGTCGCTCTCGGCGGCTCCGACGTCTCCAACGCCGCCCCCTCTCCGGCCCAGACCGACGCCGTTTCCATCACGCTCAATAGCAAGGGCGGCGACAAGATGATCGCCCTCACGGAAAAAATGACGCCCGAGCGCGACCGCATCGCCATCGTGCTCGACGGCGAGGTGCTCAGCGCCCCGGTCGTCAAAACCGTGCCGCTCGGCAGCCAGTTCCAGATCGATGGTTTGAGCAAACCCGGCGAAGTCCAGAACCTCGCCAACGCGCTGATGAACCCGCTGGAAAACCCGCTCGTCGTCGAAGAAGAGCGCACGGTTTCCCCGCTGCTCGGCGCCGCCATCGTCCAGCAGGGCGTCTGGTCCGGCATCCTCGGCCTCGGCCTGACCTTCATCTTCGTCCTCGTCTACTACCGCACCGCCGGCATCGTCGCCCTCATCGGCCTGCTGCTGAACTGCGTGATGCTGTTCGGCGTGATGGCGATGTTCGGCTTCACCTTCTCGCTCCCCGGCATCGCCGGCATCGTGCTGACCATCGGCGTCGCAGTCGATGCCAACGTGCTCATCAACGAGCGACTGCGCGAGGAACTCGCCGCCGGCAAGTCGCTCAAGATCGCCATCGGCGCCGCTTACGACAAAGCGTTCAGCGCGATTTTCGACGCCAACCTCACCTCGCTGATCACCGCCGTGGTCCTCTTCTGGCTCGGTAGCAGCACCGTGAAGGGCTTCGCCGTCACGCTGACCATCGGCCTGCTCTGCTCGATGTTCTCCGCCATCCTCGCCACCCGCGTGCTGTTCCGCTGGGGCGTCGATCTCGGCATCCTGAAGAACCTCTCGTTCCTCAACCTGATCTCGTCGAAGAACTTCGACTTCCTCGGCAAGCGCCGCGCCTGCCTGATGTTCTCCCTGGTCCTGACGTTCATCGCGATCGGCGCCTTCGGGTTGAAAAAGGAACGCGCCCTCGGCATCGACTTCACCGGCGGCACCCGCGTCCAGTTCCTCGTCGGCAAGGACTCCACCATCTCCGCCGCGGACGCCCAGCAGAAGATCGACGGCCTCGGCCTGCAGAAGGCCGCGTTCGTCCAGGACGAAACCAACCCGACCAGCGGCCACCTGCTCACCGTGCGCTGCGACTCGCGCGACGTGATCGCGGTCGAAGCCAAGCTGCGCGAATCCTACCCGATCCTCGGCGAGAAAACCGCGGAAGGCGGCTACAAGATCGACGCCAACAAGGAGGAGGTCTCGGCCCTCGTCGGCGGCGGATTCCTTTTCACCTCGGTGCTCGCGCTCGGTCTCGGTCTCGTCGGCATCTTCATCTACGTCTCCGCCCGCTTCGAGTTCTCCTTCGCGGTCGGCGCCTTCATCGCGCTGCTCCACGACTGCATCATCTCCGCCGGTTTCGTCGTCCTCTTCGGCCGCGAGCTCTCGCTGATCCACGTCGGCGCGATCCTCACCATCGCCGGTTACTCGATCAACGACACGATCATCATTTTCGACCGCATCCGCGAAAGCATCCAGATGCGCCGCGGCGGCCACTCGCTGCAGGAGGTGATGAACGAAGCGATCAACGCCACGCTCTCCCGCACGGTGTTGACCTCCACCGCGACCCTCGTCTCGGTGCTTTCGCTGGCCGTGCTCGGCGGCGCCGCACTTCGCGACTTCTCGCTCGTCATCCTGATCGGCATCTTCATCGGCACCTTCTCGTCGATCTTCGTCGCTTCCCCGATCGTTCTGTGGTGGGCGAACCGCGGCAAAGGCAGGATCGGCCACGCCGAGGCCGATTCCCATCTGTCGGCCAAGGCCGACACGGCCTCCTGATCCAAGCCCGTAGTTGACCCGGTTAGGGCGTCTGCCAGCATGACGCCCATATGAACCGGGCCACTCTGCTCGCGCTCGCCGCCGCCTTTCCCACGGCGGCGAGCGCCTCCCAGGACGAAATCCCGCTCGGCTTCGAAGCAGTCACCGGCTTCCGCTCCGAGTTGATCTGGCGCGGCTTCAAAATCGGCCAGAGCGTCGCCGATTTCCAACTCCAGACGGAAATCGCCCTCGGCAGCCACTGGTCGCTCGGCGGCGGTGCCTGGTACGCCACCGAAACCGGCGACGGTGACGCCAGCGAGGCCGCCGGCTTCCTCTCGCTCCGCTACGACGCGCCGCACTACTCGGCCGGCCTCGATGTGACCGGCCGTTCGGTCGACCATCCGATCCTCCAGGATGGCTTCGACTTCGCCACGTGGGTCAGTTGGCACGCGAACAACGACCTCGACCTCACGCTCGGCAGCGCTTGGGACACCGGTTCCGGCGCGCCCTATGGCTGGCTCGAAGCAAAATGGTCGAAGCCGCTCTCGCAGGACTCCTTCATCACGCTGCTCGGCGGCACCAGCTGGCTCGACGACTACTACGGCCGCAGCGGATGGAACGACGCCTATGGACGGATCTCGCTGACCTACAACGTCAACAAACGCGTCTCCCTGACCCCCTTCGCCGGCGTCTCCCTGCCGCTCGACGCCAACCCGGAATCCAACCGACTCTACGGCGGTCTCTGGTTCGAAGTGAACTTCTAATGGATCTCTTCGGGGAGTTCTGAGCCGGCGCCAGTCGATTGACCCCCTCGGAGGCCTCGTCGGTCTCCACCACCCCGCCGCTCCGGTCGCGCAGCCGCGTGAGCCGCGTGAGCCGCCGCGTGCG
>Ga0207679_10002373_pt1 | contig 11588 bp, 7 predicted proteins | sample KBSC73metaG_FD_184320 | JGI IMG/M metagenome (GOLD analysis project Ga0207679, IMG submission 184320) | Corn rhizosphere microbial communities from Kellogg Biological Station, Michigan, USA - KBS C7-3 metaG (SPAdes) (version 2) | ecosystem: Host-associated > Plants > Roots > Rhizosphere > Soil ...
GGTCAACAGCATTTGGTAAGCAGTATGTTCCTCGGCGGATTGCGCATGCACGGTCAGCAACCAGGCGCTACCGCCTTCGCGTACAGTTTCACTGGACAAATCGTTCAATTGCTGCCGGTGCGTATCACTCATAGGCAGGAGATAAGTGCCGTCCCGCAGCGCTGCGCAACCGAGGGTTTTCAACGTACGCCAAATACGCATGCGTACGGTCGCGCTGTTGGTTGGCAAGCTTACGATCAGGATGAGCCACGGCGCGGTGTCGATCTTCATTCCACTGATACTACATCAATGTATTGATCTCTACAATTTATGTAGAGATCGCGATTTACTATTAGAGGGTATGCACAGCTACCCATATGCTTGGAATGGGCTTATCGCGCCGAAAACAGATTGTCGGCGGTGATCAGATTGATTATTTGCACCGTCGCCCCCCCCGTAAACGTCAAATTAGCCACCGGGCAGATCAAAAAAGGGTAAATTTCCCCATGACATGGGATAAGCCTTGTTATCAGGGGTGACATTTCGCTCCTTGGTCTCAGATAGGCACTCTGATGTGCCGGTGGCATGGGTTTAGGGCGGCGAAACCCGATGGCGAATTGCGCCCTGAATCTCCACCTGCTTTTGCGCGTCAAATTCCGCTTCGACATACCGGCGGCCGGCCTCGGTCAAACCGGTGTCGCACAGCAGCAAGCCCAGGCACCCTTCCTCCTCTATTTCCGGGGCGGTTCAATTTTCCGCAAGCAGTAGTGCATTAACGTAACCAACACTGCCATGATGCGTTGGAATGGTCGCATTTCTTGCAACGATTTTATAAATTTTCTCCTTGCTGCTATATCCATTCAAGAGAACTTCAAATTTCTTGCCGGCAGGATGTAGTACTTCATATTCCTTGGGGTGTTGTGAGATGCGGGTTATATCCACAGCTGGCTTGGCATTATTCGAATCTGGATTGTCAATTAGTTGTACGATAGCCCCATTTTTTCCATGACTTTGTGCCCGCCACAATGCGTGCTCATAGCTGTATGTGGCTGATACTGGGGCGCGCTCGAAAACGATTTCATGCTCAGGAAATAGATTCTGTACTGGATTCTCTTTTTCGCCGTTAGCGCTTAATCCGCGGTAAGTTTGTTTGTCATATCTATACCCCTTCTGCATTAATAAATGCAAGCCTTGCTCAATTAGGGCATATTCAGGAACGTCTAGACCTCGACGCATTCGCATATTTATGCTTGCGTATGCACAAGAAGTATAGTTGTCAATCGCCTTGTGTTGATTGAGAGTTAATATTGCAGTTGGGGGCGCAAGTTTCTTGATCAAGCGTGATTGAGTGGCTACTTCATGTGCTCGACGCAGCACCGGTGAAAAGCGTAAGTCAGGAACCCTCATCGAAATCGGTCTTGATGCCGGAGTGCCAGGCATTCGTAACTTTGGTGGAACTGGCTCAGTCAAACGTTGTTTCTCTATTGCCCGCCGATCTACCAAAGGCTCCGATGCTGCTCTTCGCAGCTTTCTCTCAATGCTTTGTCCTTGCCCTATACCAGGATGATGAGGAGCTACGCCAGATTCAACTACCAATGTGGGGTTGCCAACGATATTAGTTGCACTTGTTGACGTGGCAGCAGCGCCTATATTTTGGGTGATAAACGAAGAACTAGTTCTACTGTTGACGACAGTACCCGGCAAGGCCGGCAGGGCGGCAGAAGAGACGGGCAGCGAGGGCGTGGACGGGGGAAGACGGCGAGGAAGCATGGGGCGCAGCCTGACAAGAAATTATGAACATGTCTGATATGTGGCGGGAAGACGGCAAGAGTTCCAGGCAGGCATGCTCTTGGGACCAAGTCGTCAGCCCCCTCCCCGGAATTTCCGCATGACATCGGGTAAGCCTCGTTATCCGGGGTGACGTTTCGCTCCTTGGTCCCAGCTAGGCACTCTGATTTGCCGGTGGCATGGGTTTAGGGCGGCGAAACCCGACGACGAATCATGCCCTCAATCTCCCCTTGCGTTTGCGCGTCAAAGTTTTCCGCGACATACCGGCGGCCAGCCTCATTCAGACCGGTGTCGCACAGCAGCAAGCCTAGGCACCCTTTCTTCAGTCCGACCGCCTGTTCGATGGCCTCGATCGGCTGCAAAGAGCTTGAAAACCAGCGGAGGGCATCCAGGAATTGTCCACCGGTGATATTTTCCCGGGCAAACCACACGGTTCTGGAAAGGCATGCCGCCTCCACCTCGGCTTGACCCTCCGGCGCCAGTTTCGTATAGAGCGCCTGGCCTGGTTTTTTCAGCCCGCCCGCAGCCGAGAGGTAATTATAGAAACCCGCTAGGCCAGACTCGCGTTCGCATTCCTGCAGGCTTTTTCCGGCGGCATACGGCGTCAGCCCCGCCAGGAATTGCTCCATGACGGATGCCGTGTCCATGGCATTTTGCAGCAGCGCCACCTTCCGCGTCCCGATCGCCCGATCCACCTCGGCTTGGCGCTCTGGCACCAGTTTCGTATAGAGCGCCTGGCCATCTTTTTTCAGCCCGCCCGCAGCCGAGAGGTAATTATGGAAACCCGCCAGGCCAGACTCGCGTTCGCATTCCTTCAGGCTTTTTCCAGCGGCATACGGCACCAGCCCTGCCAGGAATGGCTCCATGACGGATGCCGTGTCCAAGGCATTTTGCACCAGCGCCACTTTCCGCGTCTCGATCGCCTGATCCACCGCTTTTTGTTGCGCCTGCGTCAGCTTCGCATGGAGCGCCTGGCCTTTTTTTTGCAGCCCGCCCGCAGCCGAGAGGTAATTTTTGAAACTCGCCAGGCCAGACTCGCGTGCGCATTCGATCAGGTTTTTTCCGGCGGCATACGGCACCAGCCCCGCCAGGAATTTCTCCAGGACGGATGCCGTGTCCAGGGCGTTTTGCAGCAGCGCCATCTTCCGCGCCCCGATCGCCTGATCCACCGCTTTTTGTTGCGCCTGCGTCAGCTTCGCATAGAGCGCCTGGCCATCTTTTTGCAGCCCGCCCGCAGCCGAGAGGTAATTTTTGAAACTCGCCAGGCCAGACTCGCGTGCGCATTCGATCAGGCTTTTTCCGGCGGCATACGGCACCAGCCCCGCCAGGAATTTCCGCTGCACCTCGGATTGCGTTTGCGCCCCCCACCCTTGCGGCACTGTGACAGGCGCACCGGCATGGCCCTCCCGCAGACGGGAAGGCGTGTGCCCCGTCATGCCGGCCGCTCCCGCAGGCTCCCGCCCCGCCTGCTCGGCGCTCCCTTGCAAGGCATGTTGCGGCCAGAGCGCTGTAAAATGCTTGATCCTCTCATCGCCCAACAGATAAGCGGACGGGGCAACCCCATGCTGGGGAGCCCTCTCCAGGCTGTCGAGCAAGACCCACTGCCCGGCATCCCGGCGAAATGCCACGTAATGCGAGCTGGCGCTGTCGCCTTCATAGCGGTCGGCTTGCAACAGCAAGCGATCCGTCTGCAGGCTATCCAGAAAACGTGCTTGCACCGGGTCCAGCCCCAGCAATCCTTGGGCATTGACGAGGGGACGATGGACATGGCAATGCATCGGCATGTCCAGCGCTTGCAGAGTGCCCTGCACGGTTTCCGCATGCACGCCTTGCGCCCGCATGACGGTGGCAACATCTTCCACGTCAGCGGAAGTCGCCCCCTGCCCCGCCTGGAGATGCGTCTCATACCGCGCGAAATCCAATAGCGAGACCAGCGGCCCGCCCACCATGGCATTGACGGCATGTTGCGCGCAGGCATGCCCGTCTTGCTGCTCCAGGTAAAAGCGTCGTTGTCCCGCTGGCGTCACATGCGGGCCATCGATCGTCACCCCGCCATAATGCACTGCCGGCACAAAAGCGTTCAGCATGACCGACGCGATCAGGCACGGGGAAAGCGGGGGCTGACTGGCGAGCCGGGCCATGTCTTGCGCTGCTTTAATCGGAGACAGGATGGCATGGAGTTGCTGCTGTTGCCGCATCGCCGGGGGGATCGTGTCGAGGGAGGCGGGTCCTGACGATGGCGGCAAGGGCGTAGTTGCCGCGAGCAGGGCTTGCTGCTGCGGTTGATTCAGTGTTGACCACTCCATGCCGAAGTGCTGCAAGGCAGTTGCAATGGCCTGGTTGACTTGCGCCTGTTGCTGCAAGGCGGCATGGGAGCGGGGGGCGGTGGCCGGCATGGGAGGCAGGGCGGCGGCCTCGGTGCGCGGGCGGGGCGAGCGTGGCGTCGCCGGCAACGGCAGGGGACGCTTGCGCCCGGGCCCTGAAGCGGCGGAACTCCCGGCGATGGGGCCGGCGTGCGGCTGTGGCCCGGGTTGTGCCGGCGCTGACGGCGAACCCGTGCCCGTGGGCGTCAGGTTGTCTGCAGCAGAGGGACTAGGCGACGTCCCTGGGGCGGCAGATGAGGCGGGCAGCGAGGGCGTGGACGGGGGAAGACGGCGAGGAAGCATGGGGCGCAGCCTGACAAGAAATCATGAACATGCCTGATAAGTGGCGGGAAGGCGGCAAGAGTTCCAGGCAGGCATGCTCTTGGGGCCAAATCGTCAGCCCCCTCCCAGGAATTTCCCCATGACATCGGATAAACAGCAGTTATCCGGTGTCATGCAGAAATTTCCCCACTTTCAATAGCCACCACAGCACATTTTCCATGTTGGGGGCGGAACCAACCCGCTCACTCCCCATGTGCCATCCTCACTACGGGGGCGTGAGGATGAAATTCCCTCGCGCTACTCATCGATGACACTGCCTCTCTTATTTCATGGAATCCAGAAGTTCTTTCAATCGATTCGCCCCACCAGTTCGCGCGACGGTACTCACTAGTTCTTCCCTGGTGATGGTGAAGGGGGCCATGGCTTGCTCCACTTGCTGCTGGGAATACCCTTGTTGCTCAAGTTGGACGCGCTGCTGGAACACCTGCGCCAGGTAATCCTTGGCCGCTTCCAGGTTTTTCGAGCCACCATCATGAGACAGGATGCGCACCATGTCCTTCATGGGAATGACGAAGGGGGCCATGGCTTGCTCCACTTGCTGCTGGGAATACCCTTGTTGCTCAAGTTGGACGCGCTGCTGGAACAGCTGCGCCAGGTAATCCTTGGCCGCTTCCAGGTTTTTCGAGCCTCCGCCATGAGACAGGATACTTACCATGTCCTTCATGGGAATGGCGAAGGGAGCGATGAGCTGTTCGACCTCGCGCTCGATCTGGTCCGGCGTCATGGCCATGCCCCTCGCCTGCGCATTGTCCGTCACGCTCTGTCTCGCCTGCTCACGCTGCTGGAACAGCTGCTCCAGATAATCCTTGGCCGCTTCCAGGTTCTTCCAGCCACCGCCATTTGCAGCAATGCTGATGCGGTCTTTGCTCTCCGGTATCCATTCAATGTATTCGTCCTGAGTCAAGGCAATCAGTTCTTTCCCATGATTTCCTTTCTTCGCACATCGGACAAGATCCGCGAGGGGATGGACGTCCAATTCTTTTTCCAGTATCAGGAGTGCCAGGAATGCATAGCCGCCTGGGTTCTTCCTGGCGATGGTGTTCCAGTCTTGTGGTGTGATGGAGGTGCGAAGACGGGCAAACTTCTCTGGCATTTTTTCCACTAGTTGCTGGGCCGGGGTCGCCGTCTCCAGCACCCCAATGATCTCTTCTTGAGCCACACCTAGGCCAACCAGCATGTTCATACCTGCCGTGAGCAGGAATTTTTTGCAGGCAGCTAGTTCGGGGTCGTCCTTTCTCCCATTCTTGCGGAGGCATTGCGCCGACAGCTTGGCGGCGATCTGGGACTCTGGCGTCGACGTGACTTGGAGCAGGTCCTGCATTTCCGTGGCAGCGCGCTCCTCCGCATAGGCTACGAGCGGGGAGCGCGTCGTTGAAGGCGCGCCCGCTTGCTGCCGTGCCGGGGCGGTTTTCCGGCACCGCGCCGGCCTGCCCACTGGTGGCTCAGCGGTCTGCTGCATTTGCTGTTCTTCACGCGCTCTCCTGCCCGAGGCTTCCTGACGGTCGTGCTCCATGCCGCCAACTGCTACTAGCGCGTCCTGCCCTCGCAACGCGTGTTGGGGCCAGAGCGCCGTGAAGTGCCGGATCTTCTCATCGGCCAACAGGTAAGCGGACGGGGCAACCCTGTACTGGGGGACGTGATGCAAGCTGTCGAGCAATACCCACTGTCCGCCATCCCGGCGAAACGCCACGTAATGCGAGCTCGCGCTGTCGCCTTCATACCGGTCGGCTTGCAACAGCAATCTGTCTGTCCGCAGTCCATCCAGAAAACGTGCTTGCACCGGGTCCAATCCCTGGGCATGGGCAATGGGCACATGGGCATAGCAATGCATCGGCATTCCCTGCTCGTGCAAGGTGCCCTTCACGGTTTCCACCTGCACGCCTCGCGCCAGCATGTCGGCGGCAATGCCTTGCCTTGACGCGGGCATGGTTTGCTGCGGCGCCTGGGCCTCATGCCGTGCGAAATCCGATAGCGAGACCAGCGGCCCACCCACCATGGCATTGACGGCATGCTGGGCACAGGCATGCCCGCACTGCTGCTCCAGGTAGAAGCATCGCTGTCCCGCCGGCGTCACCTGCGGGCCATCGATCGTCCTGCCGCCGTAATGCACTGCCGATACGGAAGCCGCCAGCAAAGCGGGATCGATGACTTGCGGAAGCGGCTGATGCTGGCTGGCGAGCCAGTCCATGTGTTGCGTAGCTTGTTGAATCGAGGAGAGCATTTCATGGAGGTGTTGCTGTCGTCGTTCCGTTTCCGTCACGCTGGAGGAAGGCGATGCCGGCGGCACGTTGGTGGCGACGGCGAGCAGGGCTTGCCGATGGACCTCATCCATTGTCACCCACCTCATGCCATTAAGCTGGTGCGCATTAAAGTGCCCCAAGGCCTTCGCAATCGCGGAGAAGGCTTGCGCCTGTTGCTGCAAGGCGGCATGAGAGCGGGGGACAGTAGCTGGCATGGCCGGCAGGGCGGCGGCCTCGGTGCGCGGACGGGGCGAGCGTGGCGTCGCCGGCAACGGGAGGGAACGCTTGCGCCTTGGCCCTGAAGCGGTGGAACTCCCGGCGATGGGGCTCGTGTGCTGCAGTGGTGCGGGTTGTGCCGGCGCTGGCGGCGAACCCGTGCCGGTGGGCGTCAGGTTGTCTGCGGCGGAGGGGCTGGGCGACGTCCCTGGGGCGGCGGCGGAGGCGGGCAGCGAGGGCGTGGAAGGGGGAAGACGGCGAGGAAGCATGGGGCGCAGCCTGACAAGAAATCATGAACATGCCTGATAGGTGGCGGGAAGGCGGCAAGAGTTCCAGGCAGGCATGCTCTTGGGACCAAGTCATCAGCCCCCTCCCCAGAATTTCCTTATGACATCGGATAAGCCTCGTTATCCGGGGTGGCGTTTCGCTCCTTGGTCCCAGATAGGCACTCTGATTTGCCGGTGGCATGGGTTTAGGGCGGCGAAACCCGACGACGAATCATGCCCTCAATCTCCCCTTGCGTTTGCGCGTCAAAGTTTTCCGCGACATACCGGCGGCCAGCCTCATTCAGACCGGTGTCGCACAGCAGCAAGCCTAGGCACCCTTTCTTCAGTCCGACCGCCTGTTCGATGGCCTCGATCGGCTGCAAAGAGCTTGAAAACCAGCGGAGGGCATCCAGGAATTGTCCACCGGTGATATTTTCCCGGGCAAACCACACGGTTCTGGAAAGGCATGCCGCCTCCACCTCGGCTTGACCCTCCGGCGCCAGTTTCGTATAGAGCGCCTGGCCTGGTTTTTTCAGCCCGCCCGCAGCCGAGAGGTAATTATAGAAACCCGCTAGGCCAGACTCGCGTTCGCATTCCTGCAGGCTTTTTCCGGCGGCATACGGCGTCAGCCCCGCCAGGAATTGCTCCATGACGGATGCCGTGTCCATGGCATTTTGCAGCAGCGCCACCTTCCGCGTCCCGATCGCCCGATCCACCTCGGCTTGGCGCTCTGGCACCAGTTTCGTATAGAGCGCCTGGCCATCTTTTTTCAGCCCGCCCGCAGCCGAGAGGTAATTATGGAAACCCGCCAGGCCAGACTCGCGTTCGCATTCCTTCAGGCTTTTTCCAGCGGCATACGGCACCAGCCCTGCCAGGAATGGCTCCATGACGGATGCCGTGTCCAAGGCATTTTGCACCAGCGCCACTTTCCGCGTCTCGATCGCCTGATCCACCGCTTTTTGTTGCGCCTGCGTCAGCTTCGCATGGAGCGCCTGGCCTTTTTTTTGCAGCCCGCCCGCAGCCGAGAGGTAATTTTTGAAACTCGCCAGGCCAGACTCGCGTGCGCATTCGATCAGGTTTTTTCCGGCGGCATACGGCACCAGCCCCGCCAGGAATTTCTCCAGGACGGATGCCGTGTCCAGGGCGTTTTGCAGCAGCGCCATCTTCCGCGCCCCGATCGCCTGATCCACCGCTTTTTGTTGCGCCTGCGTCAGCTTCGCATAGAGCGCCTGGCCATCTTTTTGCAGCCCGCCCGCAGCCGAGAGGTAATTTTTGAAACTCGCCAGGCCAGACTCGCGTGCGCATTCGATCAGGCTTTTTCCGGCGGCATACGGCACCAGCCCCGCCAGGAATTTCCGCTGCACCTCGGATTGCGTTTGCGCCCCCCACCCTTGCGGCACTGTGACAGGCGCACCGGCATGGCCCTCCCGCAGACGGGAAGGCGTGTGCCCCGTCATGCCGGCCGCTCCCGCAGGCTCCCGCCCCGCCTGCTCGGCGCTCCCTTGCAAGGCATGTTGCGGCCAGAGCGCTGTAAAATGCTTGATCCTCTCATCGCCCAACAGATAAGCGGACGGGGCAACCCCATGCTGGGGAGCCCTCTCCAGGCTGTCGAGCAAGACCCACTGCCCGGCATCCCGGCGAAATGCCACGTAATGCGAGCTGGCGCTGTCGCCTTCATAGCGGTCGGCTTGCAACAGCAAGCGATCCGTCTGCAGGCTATCCAGAAAACGTGCTTGCACCGGGTCCAGCCCCAGCAATCCTTGGGCATTGACGAGGGGACGATGGACATGGCAATGCATCGGCATGTCCAGCGCTTGCAGGGTGCCCTGCACGGTTTCCGCATGCACGCCGTACGCCCGCATGACGGCGGCAACATCTTCCACGAAGGCGGAAGTCGCCTCCTGCCCTGCCTGGAGATGCGTCTCATACCGCGCGAAATCCAATAGCGAGACCAGCGGCCCGCCCACCATGGCATTGACGGCATGCTGGGCGCAGGCATGCCCGTCTTGCTGCTCCAGGTAAAAGCGTCGTTGTCCCGCCGGCGTCACCTGCGGGCCATCGATCGTCACCCCGCCATAATGCACTGCCGGAACAAAAGCGTTCAGCATGGCCGGCGTGATCAGGCGCGGGGAAAGCGGGGGCTGTCCGACGAGCCTGTCCATGTCTTGCGTGGCTTGTTGTATTGCGGAGAGCACGGCATGGAGGTGTTGCTGTTGCCGCTCCGTTTCCGTTATGCCGGGGGAAGGCGATGCCGACGGCAAGTCGGTCGCGACGGCGAGCAGGGCTTGCCGATGGGCGGCATCCAGTGTCACCCACCTCAGGTCGCCGAAGTGCCCCAAGGCCTTCGCAATCGCGGAGAAGGCTTGCGTCTGGTGCTGTAAGGCGGCATGAGAGCGGGGGACAGTAGCCGGCAGGGCCGGCAGGGCGGCAGTCTCGGTGCGCGGGCGGGGCGAGCGTGGCGTTGCCGACAACGGGAGAGGACGCTTACGCGCCGGCCCGGAAGCGGCGGAACTGCCGGCGATGGGGCCGACGTGCGGCAGTGGTGCGGGCTGTGCCGGCACCGTTGGCGAACCCGTGCCAGTGGGCGTCAGGTTACCTGCGGCGGAGGGGCTGGGCGACGTCCCTGGGGTGGAAGAGGAGGCGGGCAGCGAGGGCGAGGACGGGGGAAGACGGCGAGGAAGCATGGGGCGCGGCCTGACAAGAAATCATGAACATGTCTGATAGGTGGCGGGAAGGCGGCAAGAGTTCCAGGCAGGCATGTTCTTGGGACCAAATCGTCAGCCCCCTCCCTGGAATTTCCGCATTACATCGGATAAGAACGCATTATCCAGTGCCATCATCGGTGCCATTGTCTGAGGCATCCCGCCTTACGGCCGCATGTAATAACGCGATATGTAATGCATCACGATATTTACGGCTCAAATCCTGGAGCAGGCGGGCATCACCTTTTATAACAATTTCTCTGGAAATCGTGTTTCTATATAACCCTGCGGCTTAACTGCAGTTTCTGTTCCGTTGCACCCCAAATCCCAAATTCAGCATCTTGTTTTGCTACCTGGCAAAGAAACAAAAAGAATACCGCTTTTCCAGATCTTGGGATTAATGCGACGGAACCCTTTATACTCAGGAAGACCTCATGCGCGAAGCCGTCGACCTGGAACTGCAACCCTTTCGTAAATCCAATTCGACCCGCCCCGTACCCCCATGGACTGCCTATCTTTAGGCGCGCGGACGTAAAATCGTCGAAACCGCCGGCAGCCAGATTAACCGCCTGTTGCCCAAGTCTATCCATGCCGTTACCGCCGCCGGCTTCGAACTCAAGGTCATGCTCTTCGTCCTGGCTTACGCCATCGTGTTTGTCGCCTGAGATTGGGCGCAACTTGGGTTATTTAACGATATGTCTCGTAAACTCGCAAAACCAGAACTCGCCGCCGTCATTAAATGGACTGAGGACGAATGGAGTGCCATCGCCTCTCGCTTGCTGCAAGTGCACGGCCTGGCACTTTTATCTTCGCCCGCCCTGGAGGAAATTAAGGCCAAGGACGTGTTTAATGCGCAAGATGTCTTGCCGACAGCCCGCCATCGCAAGCTTATTTCCATCTCGCAGAGTTTTGCAGCAAACCGGCAACGCTTGCACGCTCTGTTGCAGAAGCTGAAGCCTGTATCCGGGAATGACCGGGCTGGCCTCAAGCAACAGGGCAAGCAGCGCGGCAAGCAAGTCATGCCGAATCAGGGCGGTTCGGAACAAGGCCGCGAAAAGGAAGCCGCCCCCATCCCCCTGATAAGCACGCATGGCCATGGCGCTTCGCCTCGTTCCGCGGCGCGAGCGGGCGAACGGCGTACATCGGGTGTGCTTGCAAGCGAACAACCGGTTAGCGAAGGCAATAAGACCGAGACGATACCTGCAGCTTCCGGCCGGGCAGGGCATTCAGCCAGTGCAGAAATTCCTGGAGAGGGAAAGCACGGATATGAACCGGTCCAAGTTGTGCCGGCGGTGGAAGTTCCGCTCTCCAGTTCCATGCCGAGTGCGGGGCCGCAAACGGACACGTCGGATGGGGCGAACGGAGGGGATGTGCGTGTCCCGGGCGCCACTTCGCACAGGACGCTGCAGCGGGAGTCAGGCAAGAGCAGGAATAGGGCGTCGACGTGCGACACCACCGGCATGCATGACGCATCAGCAGCAACGGCGCAGCCTTCGGTGAACCTGGTCGAACTGGCACGTCCTTTTGTTGCGATGGTTTGCCAGGAACTGGCGACAGCGTTGGTTAGCGCCTTATCTCGCAACGCTGGCGGACAGGACCTTACGGCTGCGCTGCAAACCATGTTATCCGGTACGCACGTACCTCAGCCTGCGGTCCGTAACGAACGCAAGGAACCGGCGCCACGACAGTTCA
>Ga0207679_10002375_pt1 | contig 11582 bp, 9 predicted proteins | sample KBSC73metaG_FD_184320 | JGI IMG/M metagenome (GOLD analysis project Ga0207679, IMG submission 184320) | Corn rhizosphere microbial communities from Kellogg Biological Station, Michigan, USA - KBS C7-3 metaG (SPAdes) (version 2) | ecosystem: Host-associated > Plants > Roots > Rhizosphere > Soil ...
CGTCCAGATCGCGTCGGAAATCATCGCGACGCTGTCGGCGGTAATGCGAATGCAGTCAGCGCCCGCCAGCAGGCTGGCATAAGCGGGCGGCTTTCCGGGCGTCGCGAGAAGCGACGGAACGGTCGACTCTGCGAGGCGCGCCGAGACCGCCTCGCGGATGCTCCTCGGCGTGCGCGGGCTCGTCGTCACCAGGATCGATCCGCCGGCGGCCGCTTCGTCGAGCATTGCGGAGAGCGTGTCGATAACCTTGGACCGGTCGATGTCGTAGGACCATGTCGGGCCTCCGATCACCAGGAGACGGCGCGGGTGGGGCAGATCGCGAAGCTCCGCAGCCTCCGGAGAGTCCAAAGCGGCAGTGACGGTACGTGTGAAGGCAAAGGGCACGCGGAGGAGATGTGGGTCATCGCGGACCGGATATTGCGGCGTTGTGATGACGAGGTCGAAATGTTGCGGCGACACGCGGGGAAATCCCACGTGAATCGAGCGAGTCCGGCCATTTGAGCGATGGCGCAAGGCGCGGACCGTAGCGACGCTTCGATGACCGGCCGAAATAGTGAGATCGGGGGCAGGCTCCGACAGGATCGCAGACCGCGACGCATTTGTCAGGCTCAGCAACGAGGAGCCGAGCAGTCGTGGCCCGAGATGACGAAAACCGTTATATTTCAGCTGTTTGATCTCAAATGGCAGGCCTATGCCTTCAGCGAGGGCAATCAGTTGATCATTGTCTCCGGCATGGGCGCCCAGGAGCACCCAGATTCGAATTGGCGGTGGTGCTTCCGGCGCGACCAGCGCTCTCACAGCGTCGGCTGCGCGATCCACCGTGTCCTGGACCTCAGCGATTACTGGCGAGTCCACGCTGCCCGTAATTCGATTCCGTCCGAGGAGGTCCCAGAAGTTTTGGAAATCCGGGAACAGCCTCTTGCCCCTCGGCTTCTCCAACAGGGCACGGCTGATGACCCCGCGAAGCGAGCGCCTGATCGGGATCATGCCGGTCGGCTTTCCGGTCAGCGCTGCTTCCGACAGCATCGAAACGCTGTCGGCGGTCACATAGATCTCGTCGCATTGGGCGAGCAATGTCGGGAAGGCCGGGAAGCTGTCGACGAGCGCGGCGCGGTCGCCCGTGACAAGTCGCGATAAAATTCGACGAGTTCGCGTCCGCGTTCGATTGCTGGTCGCGACGATGACGCTTCCGGCCGGCTGCTTGTCGCGAATGTCGCCGATCGCCGCTGCCAGGGCTTTGTGATCCAGCTCCCAATAGCGGGCAGGACCGCCGACCGCGACAAGCCGCCTTGGCCGCGGAAAGTCACGCAGCCACCGCAGCTCAGCAAGCGTGGACCGGGCGGTGCGCCCCGGATTGCCGATTGGCAGCGGCAACTCCAGAAGATTGGGCGCGGGCCCGCGCGAATATTGGGGTGTTGTGATCTGCAGGTCGAAATCGTCGAGCGCCGAGCGCGGATTGCCGATGTGAACGAGCTTTGTGCGTCCGCCCGAAAGTTGCTTGATATGACGGGCGACCGCGACGCTGGCATAGCCGACCGCGATGACCAAATCGGGCCAGGGTGCGCGGATCAGCCGTCGCGAACCTGCGGCGACGCTGATGAGCCCCTTTCGGAGCGCGGGAATGCGCCGCAGCTGATTATATTTGATCCGCTTGATTTCGAAGGGCCAGTCGAGCGCCTCTGCAAGCGCGAGCAGCTGGTTATTGTCGCCCGGACGCGAACCGGTCAGCAGCCAGACGATCGGTGGTTTTTTGGCACACACTCGCGGCCCCGGCGCATCGGCGGGCTTCGGCATCATCTTGCGAAGGGTCGCTACCAGTTCAGCCATGGCGCATCCGGAGCGTCAGGTACCTTTGAAAGGTCAGGGGAGCCTAATGAAATCGCCTGAATTACAAAGGTTTCATTCGCGCTACGAATGCATTGCCCGATGGTGACGGGCAGCTAGACGGCAATAGGGTGCATCAGATCGGCCCGTTTATCCGAACGGATGCTGCAACCGATGCTCGATTCGTCAGAGATGCCGATCACCAGGACCGAGGTATGGCCGCTGTTGAACGTTGGTCCACTTGCGCTCCGATTAGAGGCAAGCCTCAAGGTAGGGCTGGTCGAAGCCGAACTGCTTGGCCTTGTCGAGCGTGTACGGGCGAAGACCCATTGAGCGATACTCACCCAGGATCTTCCCGTCCGCCGTTTCGTCGAGATATTCGAATTTGAACAGCTCCTGGGTGACGATGACATCGCCTTCCATGCCGATCACTTCAGTGATGTTGGTTGTGCGACGCGAACCGTCGCGGAGCCGCTTCACCTGCACGATGAGGTCAACCGAATCCGCGATCTGACGCGAGATCGCTTCCTTCGGGACCTTGATGTCGGACATCATCACCATGTTCTCCATACGCGCGAGGCATTCGCGCGGGGAGTTGGAGTGGAGCGTCGCCATGGACCCGTCGTGACCGGTGTTCATGGCCGCGAGCAAGTCGAAGCATTCCGGTCCGCGAATCTCGCCCAGGATGATGCGGTCGGGACGCATACGCAGAGCGTTGATGACGAGGTCGCGAATGGTGATCGCGCCCTGTCCCTCGAGGTTGGCCGGACGGGTCTCCAGCGGGAGCCAGTGCGGCTGCTGGAGCCGAAGCTCGGCCGCGTCCTCGATGGTGATCACGCGCTCGCCCGGGTCGATCATCTTCGACAAGGCGTTGAGCATCGTCGTCTTACCCGAACCCGTACCACCCGAGATGACGACGTTCATCCGGCTGGCGCCCGCGATCTTCAGCACCGTCGCCATCTTCTCCGACATCGAGCCGAAGCCCCGCATCATGTCGAGCGTGATGGGCTTCTCGGAAAATTTACGGATCGAGATGGCAGTGCCGCGAAGCGAGAGCGGCGGAATGATGACGTTGACGCGACTACCGTCCTGAAGACGGGCGTCGCAGAGCGGAGTGGTCTGGTCGATGCGGCGACCGACCTTGTTCACGATCCGCTGCGCGATCTGGAAGAGATGCTCTTCGTCGCGGAACTGGATCGAGGCGATCTCCAGCTTGCCCTTGCGCTCGACGTAGGTCTGCTCGGGTCCATTGACCATGATGTCGCTGATCGCGGGGTCTGCAAGCAACTCCTCGAGCGGCCCAAGGCCTAGCAGCTCGTCGACCAGCACCTTCTCGAGCGCGAACTGCTCGCGGCGGTTGAGCGTAATCTTGAGCTCGGCGAGCACCTCCGAGATGATCGGGCGAAACTCTTCCGCCAGCTCATCCTTGTTGAGCGTGGCTGCGGCTTCCGGGTCGACGCGCTCGAGCAAGCGAGGAAGCACCTGCTCCTTGATCCGGTGAACGGAGGCCTCAAATCCCTCGACCTTGCTGCTGCCCTGCTCGCCGCTCGCATTCTGGCGCGCGGTGAGGCGATCCATGGCGCCGCCCAGGCCGCTTTTGCCCTCGGAATCGGAGGCAGGCGCATCGGCCGGCGGAGTGAGCTCATCAATCGGCGGGAATTGGTCGCCGCCATCGACGGACTGGGCCGAAGCCCCAGATCCGCCTTTCATAGGCTTGGCGACGCCGAAGCTCGGACGGCCGCCGCTCATGCCACCACGCTTGCCGAATGCGCTCATGCCGATTGCTACTCGCTTACCTGAAATTACCCGGCGATCATTAACGGCAGATGCCTAAGGAAAGACTAACCTTCCTGTCGCAAGCCTCAGACACCCTCCCGGCAGGGAGCTGTGGGCACTGGTAGCGGTGACGTCAGTTCATAGGTCTCGAGCCCTGTCCGGTGCGTCACACGGTAATTCAAGAGAAGGGCGCGAAAGCGCGGATCTCGCGCGAAGAAGGGGAGAATGTCGAACCCAGCCTCGCCCGGCCGGGGCCGCGCTACGATGATCCGCTTTGGCCTCATGCAGGAGAAGTCGACGACGGTTTCCCCCACGATCCGGCGGCCCAGCGAAGCGAGACGCGGTTTGGAATTACCCTCATGCTCATTGCGCATGATCGCCGGCAGCATCCAGAAGCCGTTGTAGCGCGATGCGTAGCGGTATCCGCCCTGCAACGTGATCGACCACGGCACGGCGGTCTCTGTCGCCAGGAATCCGATGGTATCGCCCGCCTTGAGGCCGCTGACGGCCTCGCGGAGGTCGGCGTTAGGCAGCATGGGATGCCGTTCCTCCTGGACCGAGAGGAAGAGCGGTAGTGCGAGCAGGGCAGGCGCCAGCAGGCGCAAGTGCCGCAGCGGATCGTTCGATTCAGCGATTGCCGCGACGAGCGCCAGCGATGCGCAACCAATGAGCGGGATGGCATGATACGGCCACCCCTTGAACTGCATGAAATAGGCAGTGGCAAAGCCGAAAGCGGCGATCGTCAGTGCTGCCGCGAAAGGAGCGCTGCGGCCAGCCAGCAGTCTCCATTGGCTCGCGACGAGCGCAAGTGTGCCGAGCCCGACCACTGCGAACGGGCTGAACATGTAACCGAGCGAGGGCGCGCCGAAAGAGCCGTAAGCAAGATGGATCAACGGGACGATGTTTGTGATGAAGTCGCGCTCCAGCAGCAGCAGGGCGGCGGCATAAACCGCACCGACCGTGACCATTGCGATTGTCTCGGGACGGATCGGCCGCCACGTCCTTTGCGCGGCCAGGAACAGCCAGAGCTCCAGGAGTGCCGGCACGACAAGGAAATATTGTTTCAACGCGAAGCCGAGGGCGGCTCCGGCGCCCACAAGAGCGGCGAGCACGGATGAAGTCTGCCGGCGTTCGCGGCGCGCGGCGATCAGGGCTGCGTAGGGTAGGGTGCCGATAAGAGCGATCTGCTCGCGCTGGCCCAGATGAACCCACGGCACCGCAATCAGTACGAGTGCTCCATAACCGAGGAGAGCGGCCCGGCGACCGGGTGTGATGTGGCCGATGAGCCGGTCGGTGGCCATCAGCGAAAGAGCGCTGGTGGCGCCGATCGCGGCGACGAGAACCGCCTCGATCCGCACATTGAGCAATGCGGCGATGCGGTCGATCGGCAGCGCCATCCAGAACCAAAGTGGCGGATTGGTCTCGATGATGTCGCGATAAAGGTTCGCGCCGGCATGAATCCGGCCGGCGATCCACAATTGCCAGGCAACGTCGGAATCAACGCTGCCGGCCATTCGCAGCACCGTCATCGTCGCGGTGATCGCAAGCGCGATCCACAGCGGCCGCGACGTCACGGCCGCGACAAGGCGCTGGAAGCCAGCTGGCGAACCAGTTGCGGTTGGAGAAGCTGCCGACATTGGCCGCAAGCCTAGCGGCCGATGGTAAATGCGGCGCTAAGCCGTCGCGTCTGCGCTCTCTGCGAGGACGGTGAGGCCCTTGTCGCCGACCTCGGCAAAGCCGCCGGTCACTCTGATCCGCTCCGGCTGGGCGCCCTGATTCCGGTAGATCGCGACATCGCCGTTCTTGAGCGTCGTCATGTAGGGGGCATGGCCGGCCATGATTCCGGACTCGCCCTCGGTGCCCGGAACGACAACCATGTAGACGTCTTCGGACATAACCAGGCGGTCCGGCGTGACGAGTTCGAAATGCAGTTCGGCCATTATTCCTCGCCTTGAATCTTCGCGTCGAACGCGCGCGTGGCCGCCTCGAACTTGTCACGGCAGCCGGTGTTGCAGAAGCCAACGACCTTGCCCCGATAGAGCGTCAGGCTGTCGGCGCTGACCGGGTCACCGGACCACGGGCAGCGCTCGTTGACGCAATCTTCGAGGCGGAGCTCGCCGGCCAGCTCTTAGGCCTCCTGAGCCAGCTTCTCGGCCTTGGCGACCGCTTCTTCGATGCCGCCGACCATGTAGAAGGCCGCTTCGGGGAGGTGGTCGTACTCGCCGTCCACGACCGCTTTGAACGACCGCACCGTGTCTTCGACCTGGACGAACTTGCCGGGAATGCCGGTGAAGACTTCGGCAACGTGGAAAGGCTGGCTGAGGAAGCGCTGGATCTTGCGGGCGCGAGCAACCACCAGCTTGTCCTCCTCGGACAGCTCATCCATGCCGAGGATGGCGATGATGTCCTGAAGGCTCTTGTACTTCTGAAGGGTCTCTTGGACCTTTCGAGCGACCTCATAATGCTCCTGGCCGACGATGGCCGACGTCAACACGCGGCTGACGGAATCGAGCGGGTCGACGGCCGGGTAGATGCCGAGTTCGGAGATGGCGCGGCTGAGGGTCGTGGTCGCGTCGAGGTGGGCGAAAGACGTCGCCGGCGCCGGGTCGGTCAAGTCGTCGGCCGGCACGTAGATGGCCTGCACCGAGGTGATCGAGCCTTTGTGGGTCGACGTGATCCGCTCCTGCAATTGGCCCATGTCGGTCGACAGGGTCGGCTGATAGCCCACCGCCGAGGGAATACGGCCGAGCAGAGCGGACACTTCCGATCCCGCCTGGGTGAAGCGGAAGATGTTATCGACGAAGAAGAGCACGTCCTGGCCTTCCTCATCGCGGAAATATTCGGCCTGGGTGAGGCCCGACAGAGCGACGCGGGCACGCGCTCCCGGCGGCTCGTTCATCTGGCCGAACACAAGCGCGACCTTCGAGCCCTCAGGCGTCGGATTGCCATCGGCATCCTTGGCGATGACGCCGGCTTCGAGGAACTCGTGATAGAGATCGTTTCCTTCACGGGTCCGCTCGCCGACGCCGGCAAACACCGACACGCCGCCGTGACCCTTGGCGATGTTGTTGATGAGCTCCTGGATCAGCACGGTCTTGCCGACGCCCGCGCCACCGAACAGTCCGATCTTGCCGCCCTTCGCATAGGGGGCGAGGAGATCGATGACCTTGATGCCGGTGACCAGAATCGACGCTTCCGTCGACTGGTCGACGAAGGCCGGCGCCTCGGCATGGATCGGGGCGCTCTTGTCGCTGCCGATCGGGCCGCGCTCGTCGATCGGCTCTCCGATGACGTTCATGATGCGGCCGAGCGTCTTCGGGCCGACCGGCACGCGGATTTGCGAGCCGGTGGCGTTGACCGCGTGGCCACGGGTCAAGCCGTCGGTCGAGTCCATCGCAATCGTGCGGACGACATTTTCGCCGAGGTGCTGCGCAACCTCGAGCACGAGGCGGCTGCCCTGATTGTCGGTCTCGAGCGCGGAAAGGATCGGCGGGAGTTCGCCCTCGAACGCCACGTCGACGACGGCGCCGATGACCTGGCTCACGCGGCCGGTCAGGTTGCTGGTCGAGACCGCAGTCGATGTCGTATCGGCCGGAGCGGCCTTCTTGGCGCGGGGCTTGGGCTTCGTGTCGGCGGCGGTTGCCATGTCTGTATTCCTTGCCTTCAGTTTCTTTAGAGCGCTTCGGCGCCCGAAATGATTTCGACGAGTTCGGTGGTGATCGCCGCCTGGCGCTGGCGATTATACTGGATCGAAAGCCGGTTGATCATGTCGCCGGCGTTGCGGGTCGCATTGTCCATCGCCGTCATCTGCGATCCGTAGAAGCCGGCCTGGTTCTCCAAGAGGGCGCGATAGATCTGGATGGCGATGTTGCGTGGAAGAAGATCCGCGAGAATCTCTTCCTGGTCCGGCTCATATTCGACCGCTGCTGGTGGACCGCTCTTTGCTGGCGCCTCCGCTGCGCTGCTGCTTGGAGCGACGGGAATGATCTGCTGGACGGTCGGCTCCTGAACCAGGGTCGAGCGGAAATTGGCGTAAGCCACGTGCACGACGTCAATGCCATCCGTGACGTACCGATCGATGAGGTCCTTCGCGATCACCTGGGCGTCCGCATAGGTCGGCGCCTTCATGGCGCTCGTGTCGTACTGCGCGATGATCGCCTTGGGATAGAGCCGTTGAATCACAGGGCGGCCCTTGCGGCCGACGATGTAGAACAGCACGGTCTTGCCCTGCGCGATCAGATCGTCGGCCTGCCGGCGCGCGGCGCGGACGACGTTGCTGCTGAACGCCCCGGCGAGCCCGCGGTCGGCGGTGGCCAGGACGATGAGATGCGTCTGATCCTTGCCTGTTCCGGCAAGCAACTTCGGAGTCTCGGGGCCCGCCACCACGCTCGACGCGAGTGACTGGACGACGTCCGTCATGCGCGAGGAATAGGGGCGCCCGGCCTCGGCATTCTGCTGGGCACGGCGCAATTTCGCCGCGGCGACCATCTTCATCGCCTTGGTGATCTTCTGCGTCGACTTCACTGAGCCGATGCGGATCTTGAGGGCCTTGAGGCTCGCCATTTTCTAGCGCCAGATTCCCTTAAGCGAACTGCTTGCCAAACGCGGTGAGCGCATCCTTGAGCGCGGCGGCGGTATCGTCATCGAGCTGCTTGGTGTCGCGAATCTTCGCGAGCACCTCCGGCTTGTCCGAGCGAAGGAAGCTCAGCATGGCCGCCTCGTAACGAACCACGTCGCGAACCTCGACAGTGTCGAGGAAGCCTTGCGTGCCAGCGTAAATCGACGCGACCTGCTCCTGGACCGGCATCGGCTGATACTGGGGCTGCTTCAGCAGCTCGGTCAGTCGAGCGCCGCGCGCCAACAGCTTCTGGGTCGAAGCGTCGAGGTCGGAGCCGAACTGCGCGAAGGCTGCCATCTCGCGATACTGCGCAAGCTCCAGCTTGATCGAGCCGGCGACCTTCTTCATCGCCTTGGTCTGCGCGGCCGAGCCGACGCGGCTCACGGACAGGCCGACGTTAATCGCCGGGCGGATGCCCTGGTAGAACAGGTCCGTCTCCAGAAAGATCTGACCGTCCGTAATCGAGATGACGTTGGTCGGAATGTAAGCCGAAACGTCGCCTGCCTGCGTCTCGATGACGGGCAGGGCGGTTAGTGAGCCCGCTCCATTGTCCTCGTTCATCTTCGCAGCGCGTTCGAGGAGGCGACTGTGAAGATAGAAGACGTCGCCGGGATAGGCTTCGCGACCCGGCGGGCGGCGTAGCAGGAGGGACATCTGGCGATAGGCGACGGCCTGCTTAGAAAGGTCGTCGTAGACGATCACGGCGTGCATTCCGTTGTCGCGGAAATACTCGCCCATCGCGACGCCGGTATAGGGCGCGAGATACTGAAGCGGTGCCGGCTCGGACGCGGTCGCGGCGACGACGATCGAATATTCCATCGCGCCATTTTCCTCGAGCGCACGGACGATCTGCGCGACGGTCGAGCGCTTCTGCCCGATCGCAACGTAGATGCAGTAGAGCTTCTGGCTCTCGTCGTCGGACTTGTTCACTTCCTTCTGGTTGATGAAAGTGTCGAGCGCGACTGCGGTCTTGCCCGTCTGGCGGTCGCCGATGATCAGCTCGCGCTGGCCGCGCCCGATCGGCACGAGGGCGTCGAGCGCCTTGAGACCCGTCTGGACCGGCTCGTGCACCGACTTGCGGGGAATGATGCCGGGCGCCTTGACCTCGACGCGGCGGCGCTCGGTGAACTCGATCGGGCCCTTGCCGTCGATGGGGTTACCAAGCGCGTCGACGACGCGGCCGAGTAGCCCCTTGCCGATCGGCACGTCGACGATCGTGCCGGTCCGCTTCACGCTGGAGCCTTCACCGATCTCGGTGTCGGAGCCGAAGATAACGACGCCGACATTATCGGCCTCGAGGTTGAGAGCCATTCCCTTGATGCCGTTTTCGAACTCGACCATCTCGCCGGCCTGGACATTGTCGAGGCCGTAGATGCGGGCGATGCCGTCACCGACGGAGAGCACGGTGCCAACTTCCGAGACTTCGGCCTCGGCCGAGAAATTCGCGATCTGGTCGCGGATGACGCGGGAGATTTCAGCGGCGCGGATATCCATGATTCTTGCTTAGCCTTTCATCGCCAAAGCGAGCCGGTTGAGTTTGGTGCGGATGGAAGCGTCGATCCGCTGGCTGCCCAGCTTGACGACGATTCCGCCGAGAATGTTGGAATCGACTGTCGCGTCGATGGTGACGTCGCGTCCGGCTCGCGCGCGGAGCTGCGTCTTGAGCGCGGCCAGCTGATCGTCGTTGAGCGGACGGGCCGTAACGACCTCCGCCGTTGCTTCGCCGCGGTGCTCCGCAGCAAGCCGGCGATAGGCGCGGATGACGTTCCGCAGCTCATTCTTGCGGCCGTTACGGGCAAGGACGCCGACGAAGCTGGTCGTGATAGGATCGAGCTTCAGCTGCGGTGCCACGGCCGAAAACGCCTTGCCGGCGTCGTCGCGCGAAACGAGCGGGCTGGATACAAGCTCGGCGAACTCCTTCGAATCGAGCAGCGCCTGGCCAAGCGCCTCGAGGCTGGCGCCGACGGACTCGATCTGCCGTTGGTCGCGAGCAAGGTCGAACAAAGCCGTGGCGTAGCGCCCTGCTAAGCTGGCTCGAATGCCGCCGGATGTCTCCACGCGCGAAAAGCTCCAGAAACGGAATGTTGCCCCGATGCAAAAATCGAGGCGTTAAAACGGGTTAGCCCCGCACGCCCCCATCGGTTGGCGCGGCCACTAGCAAGCGGTTCGAAGCGATGCAAGGTAGGGAAGCTTTACGGCAAAATACGGGCTTCCCGGGATGTCCTTCGAATGGTCGAATTGGACCTCGCGACGATTAGCCCGAATTTGCGGACGGTAAGGGTACTCTGGCCGGAGGTGCCGTCGGAGCTCGGCTTAAGCCATTGCTCGGCCGACAGGCCTCCGGGCAACTTGAAACGGAACCGGTAGCGGTCGCCGACCTCGTCGATTGCGACGGGCCCGACGGCCTCGCTCATCGTGCCGGAATATCTCCCGGCGCCGACCTGACGAATCCGCCATACTCTCTGCTTCGGAGGCTGACCCTCCGTGCGCACCTGCTGGACGAGGATCAGCGCGCCGTCCGATCCGATCGTCCCGCGGCCGGTGTTCGTGACGTGATACGGCTTGCGCATGATCACGTTCATCACGCCCGCAGTTTCGGTAGACCCCTCGAAAAAGCGCAGCGGGTTCACGAGCGGCGCTGCAAGCGCATTGCCGCAGGGCAGGATTGACGCCGTACAGGCAAGAATCACGGAAGCGCACAGGGACCTGCTCATAAGCGAACGATGCCTACAGCTCGATTTGCCTCCCATCCGGCCTAACCCCCAATGCGCCGTCCGGAAAAACCCAATCGGCGAGGCGGGCAGCTTTGACCGCAAGGCAGCGGAAGCAGCCACTTGGACCGGGCCGTAAAAGGCTCCCGAAAGGAGCGAAATCCATGTCTTACATCGTCCGGGGACTCGACCCCGCGCCATTCCTACCGTTCTTCGGCCTTTCGGACGAGGAGCTGGCCGAACGCGGAGTGGTCCGCATGACGGTGACCGAGAAGCCGAGCTTTCCGTGCCGCGTGAGCCTGACCGACCGTGAGATCGGCGAGCGGGTGCTTCTGCTCAATCACGTCAGCCACGACGTCGCAAACCCCTATAGGGCAAGCCATGCGATCTTCGTGACTGAATCCCCGGAACCGGCGGCCGAATTTGTCGATGAGGTCCCGCCGGTATTTGGTCCGCGCATCCTATCTCTGCGCGGCTTCGACAAGGACGGGATGATGGCTGAGGCCGTCATCGCGCAGCCGGGCGAGGCGGATTCTGCGATTCGCAAATTGTTCGAGAACGACGCCATCGAGACGATCCACGTCCACAATGCGTCGCGCGGCTGCTTTGCCGCGAAGGTTGAAAGGAACTGAAGATGGCGAGCCTTGCACCTT
>Ga0207679_10002377_pt1 | contig 11577 bp, 11 predicted proteins | sample KBSC73metaG_FD_184320 | JGI IMG/M metagenome (GOLD analysis project Ga0207679, IMG submission 184320) | Corn rhizosphere microbial communities from Kellogg Biological Station, Michigan, USA - KBS C7-3 metaG (SPAdes) (version 2) | ecosystem: Host-associated > Plants > Roots > Rhizosphere > Soil ...
CTCCGTAACATCACTGACCTCGCCACCGTCGGTCGTCGTGACCGTCGTGGCCGTCAGAGCAGCCGAACTATCGGTGCCCTTCATAAAATTGGCGGCCGCATTCAGGACCGGTCCGGTGTGGTCACGCTGGGGCGCGAAGTAACCGGCCGCGACCACGAGCGCAGCAGCACCGACGAGCGCGTTCTGAGCGAGGAATCCTTTACGCATGAGCCTCCTGATGCGGTCGGAAGACGCCCTCTGGGCGTTTGCCGCGGGCGGAGTGAAGTGCTCCACTCTCTACACCCGCAAGCATGGAAGGATACATAAGTTTAGTGACCCAGGTCTCTCAGGTAAAGTGTTGGTATGTAACGCTTTATAGCAGGGCTCGCTCTGTCGAAGCGAACTGATGTTTATGGAAAAACGGCCCCTATTGCCTTCAGGAGCGGGCGGGGTGTTCTGCCTCATTGTTGACACGCGACTAGCCGGACGGGTCTACTGACCCGATCCTGTTCGCCATTCACCCGCTCCGATCCCACGATTCCCATGTCGCTCGTCCGCTCCTCCGGTCCCCTCGCCAGCGCCTTCGCCTTGCTCCTGGTGCTGGGCTGCGGCGATTCCACGGGCCCAGGCCCCGGCGGAACCCATCCCGCCGGAACGATCACATCGACGTTTTCCCTCCTGGGACGTCCGCACGGCGTCGCGATCGCGTCCAACGGGCGCTTCTGCGTATCGCAGATCGATGCGGATTCGATCACGTGCGGCACGCTCACGACCAGCGGCATCGCGCTCGAATCTCCCGTGGCGGTGGGGCAGACGCCGGCTCACGTCGCGCTTTCTGCCGACGGCGGCCGCGCCTACACGGCCAACCAATCGGGCAACAGCTCGAGCGTGGTGGATCTCACAGCGTCCCCGCCGAACGTGCTCGCCACCGTGCCGCTCATCAGCGCCGGCTTCAACGTGCTCGCGGATCCGACCGGCACGCGCGTGTACGTGACCACCGCGTCGGGAGCGCTTCAGGTGATGGACGCCGGGACGAAGACCATCATCGCGCAGGTCGCCACCGGTCCCTTCTCGAACGGGCTCGCCCTCGACCGCGCCGCGGGGATTCTCTATGTCAGTTCGATCAATGCGGGGACGGTCACAGCCGTGAACACGGCGACCAACACGGTGGCGAGGACGTACACCGTGAGCGCGATGCCGCAGCGCATCGCGCTGTCCGCCGATGGCAAGACGCTGTACGTCGCCAACGAATCGAACGGACTCGACATCCTCAACGTCGCCACGGGCGCACGCACCGCGGTCGCCGGCGTCGATCCGGAGGCGGTCGGCCTTGCCCTCGCTCCCGACGAGAAGGTGGTCTACGTGACCAACCCGCCGCGCGGAAAGGTGCAGATCGTCAACCTCGCGACGAAGCAGGTCACGACGCTGAGCGGACTCGCGTCGCCGAGAAACGTGGCGTTCGGCCTGTCTGGCGCGGCGGCGCTCGTCACCGGCGAAGGAAACACGCTGTACGTGATTCGCTGAGCGGCTGCCACTCCCAGCCGGGAGTGGCGGGCACCAGTTTGGGGTCAGACTCCTTGAAGAACGCTACCGCCGTGTAGCCTTCTTCAGGGGATCTGACCCCAATTCGTCATCGTTCATCATGTCCACGCACCACGCCGCGCGCATCGCACTCTTCGTCGCTCTCGCCGGCTGCGCGCCGGCCACCGGCGCGCGCCCCGACTGGACGGCGCGCGAAGGGATGTTGCCCGCGCTGCCCGCGTCTGCCGCCGCCTCGGTCGACATCACCTGGCTGTCGGTCACCAACGTGTATCTGCGCGTGGGACCGCTCGGCATCCTGACCGACGGCTACGTGACGCGCATTCCGCAGAGCGCCTTCGTCGGCGAGTATCTCCAGCACTCGCGCGCTGCGTACCGTCCGGACAGCGCCGCCGTCGCGCGCATGCTCACCCTGCTCGGCGGACCTGGTGCGGTGCAGGCGCTCCTGAACGGGCACAGTCACTTCGATCACGCGTTCGACGCCGCGGTGTGGGCGAAGCTCACGCGCGCCGAGGTGTACGGTCCGCGCTCCACCTGCCTGCAGCTCGCCGCGCAGGAGGTGCCGGCGTCGCGCTGCACCACGGTGGAGGGTGGCGAGACGATCCCGCTCGGCGATGGCGTCACCATGCGCGTGGTGCGATGGAACCATAGCGGCGACCACGCGGTGAATCCGGATCTGCACGACCCGCGCGAGCTCGCCGCGGCGCCGGCACGCGATTCGACGGGCGGGCTGCGCCCCGGTGTCCTCGAGGATTTTCCGAATGGGGGCGGGAGCCGCGCGTATCTGATCACCGTTCCGGAGCGCGACGGCCGGCTGACCCTCTTCTTCAGCAACACGGGGAGCCCGGCGGATCTCGACCAGCCGATCGTCATCGGAGGAACGAACTTCGGCGCGCCGATCGACAATCTGCGCGCGGCGCTGCGCGACGCGGGCCTGACGTCGGTCGATCTGTGGATCGGCGGCGGCGGTGCGCCGCTCGCGAAGCTCGTGCTTCCCGTGCTGCGACCGAAGGCCTATCTGCCCGTGCACTGGGACGACTTCTATTCACCACTCGTGGCGGGCGTCGCGAAGCCGTTCGCCGATCCCGCCCTCGAGTCGTTGCTCGACAGTGCGCACGTGACGCTCGTCAGGCCGGCGCAGTACCTCGACCGCTGGCGGCTCGACCGGAGCGGCGTGCACGCCGTCCCCAACGATGCTCCGAAGCGCACACTCGGACTTCCACGATGAGAGGCCGATGCTGATCGACGACTTCCGATCGGAGTACACGCGCTGGCAGAAGACCGCCGAGAAGGCGATCGCGCAGATGCCGGACGACGCGCTCAATCACGTGCCGTCGCCCGAGGGAAACTCGGTGGCGATGCTCGTGCGCCACGTGAGCGGCAATCTCGTCTCGCGCTTCACGAACTTCCTCACCGAGGACGGCGAGAAGCCGGACCGCGACCGCGAGTCGGAGTTCGCCGAGCGTCCGTACACGCGCGCCGAAGTCGATGAGATGATGCGCCGCGGGTTCGGCGTCGTGGACGCGACGCTGGCATCGCTCACCGACGACGACGTGACGCGCACGGTGACGATCCGCGGCGAGACGATGACCGTGCACGCCGCGCTCGCCCGCTCCCTGGCCCACATCGCGAATCACATGGGCCAGATCGTGCTTCTCGCGAAGATCGCCGTCGGCAGTCCGTGGCAGTCGCTGAGCATCCCGCGCGGGAAGTCGCAGACGTTCAACGAGCAGATGCGGGAGCGATGAGTTGGTGACTTGGTGAACCGTCTCCGGACGCGTCGGCGTGTCCGGGCCGTTTCACGCCGAGACGCGGACAACGGTCGAGCATGCGGCGAACTGCGGCTCGGCGGATTTCTCACAGAGAGCACAGGGAACACAGGGAACTGCCTTCCAGGTCGAGAGGCGCGCACGGGTGCACGGTTCCTCTCCATCCACCATCCAAATGATTCGAATGGTCCGGCGGAGAGATCCCTGCGCCTGGCTCTGTGCTCTCTGTGCTCCCTGTGAGAACTCGCTAAGGGTAAGGGACGCCGTTCTCTCACCCTCTGCCGTTCTCTGGGCCCTCTGCGTGAAACGAAAGAGAAGTGCAGATCCTTCGACTCGCTGCGCTCGCTCGGGATGACGACCGCGCCTAACGCTCGAGCAGCAGCGACAACAACCGCGGCGGCGCGTTCGGCTCGGCGTTCGGCTCCAGCCATTCACCGAGCGCGCGCAAGGTAAGGCCGGCCGCGAGCGCGTCCGTCACGTACTCGCTCACCGTGTGCCGGTACGCGGCGACGTGGACGGTCTCGTCGGTGCGCGCGTCGACGAAGTGCGCCTGTCCGCCGCGAAGCTGGCGATACGGATGCAGCTCGCAGAAGAAGAGCTGTCCGCCCGGACGCAGCACGCGCGCCGCCTCGGCGAACACCGGCGCGAGCTCGTGCACGTGCTCCAGCACGAGGTTGCCGACGACGACGTCCACCGACGCCGACTCCGCCGGCCACGGCCGCGTGATGTCGTGCTCGACGAACCGTGCCGTCGAGGAGCGCACGCGCCGGCGCGCGACGTCGAGCATCCCTGGAGAGAAGTCGAGCGCGATGAGCTCGCGCACCTGGGAGACGAGCCAGGCCGAGTTCTTGCCCGTTCCACATCCCACTTCGAGCACGCGCGCGCCCGCGAGCTGCAGCGGTACCTGGCGCAGGACGAACGCGTCGAGATCGCGTGTCGCGTTCTGATCGTCGTCATACTGGCGCGACCAGCGGTCGTACGCGTCGGCGACGTCGGCCGGGGTACCGGGAGCGCGCGAGACTTGAGGCTGTTCGAGCATTCTCGAATCTTACCAGCATGTCGCGCCGCCGTCTCCTTCCTCTCGTCATGCTCGCCGCCGCACTCGTGTCGTGCCGGCAGCACCCGGTGCTCCCGCCGCTGCCGCAGCGCCGCCTGGCGAACGACGCCGAGCTCGCGATCTACCGGTTGCTCGCCGAGTCGACCTACGTGCGGTCCACGGGCCGCCCAGTCGCGGTCGTGTCGTACTCGATCGATTCGGCGTGCGCGGGCGCCGCGTGCGCGCCGCTCGCGGAGCGGTGGGGCGTCGACGCACCCTGGTGGGCGTCGGTCGCCGACACGCAACGCGCGCGGTCGGCCAATGCGGCACTGCTGCGCCACGCTGGAGACACGATCGACCTTCACGCCATCGGGCAGGGACACGAGCAGATCCTCCCGATCGAGACGCGTGAGATTCCCGTCGCCGAGAGCGACGCGGGGATGTGGGGCGAGTTCCAGTACTATCATCGCGGCGCCGCCGGCCTCCTGCGCTTTTCGCCCGTCGGCTTCTCGGCCTCGGGGCGCGAGGCGGTGGTGTTCGCGCGGTGGGATTGTGGGCCGGCGTGCGGCCACACCGTGGTGACCGCGCTTCGCGCCGACTCGAGCGCGACCTGGCGGATCGCCGACATGCTTCTCCTCAGCTCGCGTCGGCCGACGAGCCCGACCGGCAACTGAACGTGCCGGTGCGCAACGTCGGGATCACGCTGCTCCCGTACGATTCGGCGCGGCGCGGCGAACGGATGGGCGCCGGCCCGCCGCATCTCGTGTCGCACGGCCTGGTCGAGCGGATGCGCGCCGCGGGCCACGAGACGACCGTCGTCGAGCTCGCGCCGACGCCCGGGTCGTGGGTCGCCGAGGTCGGCACCGCATTCGATCTCGACCGGCAGCTCGCCGCGTCCGTCGCCGGCACGGTGGCGCGCGGCGCCTTCCCGCTGATCCTCGCCGGCAATTGCATCTCGAGCATCGGCACGCTCGGCGGGCTCGGTGACGGACCCACCGGCGTGCTCTGGTTCGACGCTCACGGCGACTTCAACACGCCGGATTCGACCGTCGGCGGCTTTCTCGACGGGATGGCGCTCGCCGCTGCGACCGGACGATGCTGGACCGGCCTCGCGGCGACGGTGCCGAGCTTCATCCCGGTCGCGGAAGAGAACGTCGTGCTCGTCGGCGCGCGCGATCTCGACCCTGCCGAAGCCACGCTCCTGCGCGAGAGTGCCGTGCAGCACCTCCCGTCCGACGCACCCGTATCACGCATCGCTGCCGCGATCGCGGACGTCGCCCGGCGCGTCCGCCGGCTGTACGTGCACGTCGATCTCGACGTGCTGGACGCGGCCGAGGGCCGCGCGAACGGCTACGTGGGAGGAGCCGGGATCACCCTGGCAGGGCTGCTGGCCGCGATCGACGCGGCCGGCGCGCGATGCCCGATCGCGGCGGGGGCAATCACCGCCTACGACCCCGCCTACGACTCCGATGGACGGGTGTGCGCGGCGGCGGTCGAGGTCGCCCTCGCGCTCGCTGCCGCCCGCTGAGGGGCTCCCGCCACTCGTTGTGGCGCCCCGCTGCACCGGCCATAATCCGGGGTGCCGGGGCCGGCTCGCGGTGACGGAAGGTGCGTCGCCGAGGGTTTCAGCATGGGACGCGTGTCTCCTCTGGCGGGCAAGCGCCGTGACCCTGCGCATCACCCCGGCGGCCGCACCTCGCGTTACCGATCACGTCTGAACACGGATGTCGTCATGCGAATCTCTCGCTACGCACTCTTCCTCGCGTTCCCGTTGCTGCTCGTCGGCTGCAAGGGCACGGAGCACATTCAGGGCACGCCGTCGGACGTGCTGGAGAACCTCACGGTGGCGGGCATGCAGCCGTACATCACCCGGTCTCTCACGCCGCAGCAGGCGGTCGACCGATGGGGCAGCCCGAACGGGAGCTCGAGTGCCGGGGTGGTCGTGCTCATCTACAACGTCGACAACGGGCAGAAGGTCTCGCTCGGATTCCCCAGTCTCGACGGCACGATCCAGTTCGCGCGGGTGACGAGCCGGACGGGCGAATCGACGGACCTGCAGATCCTCCCCTAGCACGAACGCGAATGGCCTCCGTCGACGCGGGACGCGGGCAGCGCCCGCGGCATGCCATCTCCCTCGCCGACAAGCTCGGCGACTTCACCGAATACTGGCAGCCGCGCACCGTGGCCGAGTTCAACGGCCACGACATCATGGTGGTGAAGGCGAAGGGCGAGTTCGTCTGGCACAAGCACGACGAGACCGACGATCTCTTCCTCGTGCTGCGCGGCCGGCTCGTCATCCAGCTGCGCGACGGCGACGTCGAGCTCGGGCCCGGTGAGCTGTTCGTCGTGCCGAAGGGGGTCGAGCACCGCCCCGTCGCCGAGGAGGAGGTGCACGTCATGCTCATCGAGCCGAAGGGCACGCCCAATACCGGCGATCCCGCTACTGCTCAACCGCGGCGCGTGATCTAAGCCAGACCCACAACTCCAGACCTGCGGCACTCCGACCGAAGGCGCGAAGCGCCGGAGGGAGGAGCGATCAACCTATGAGCGCACGCGGTGGATCGCGCGCAGCCAGCCCGCGTGCTGCGCGTCGCTCTCCTTCTTCGACGCGATCGCGCTGAACGTCTGCTCGACGCGGCGCACTCCCTTCTCACCGAGTGCGGGATAGACGCCGGCGTGCATTCCCGCGAGGCGCGCTGCGCCCCACGCCGTCGTCTCCAGCACGACGGGCCGCTCGACCGGAATCCGTAGCTGATCGGCGATCGTCTGCATGAGCCACTCGTTCGCCGCCATGCCGCCGTCGACGCGCAGGGCGGCGAGGGGCACGCCATCCTCGGCGAAGGCGTTCGCGAGGTCGCGCGTCTGGAATGCCACTGACTCGAGCGCGGCGCGCACGATGTGCGCGCGGCCGCTGTCGCGCGTGAGGCCGATCAGCGCGGCGCGCGCGTCGGGATCCCACCAGGGCGCGCCGAGCCCCGTGAAGGCGGGGATGCAGTACACGCCGTCCGACGACGGGATGCTCGCCGCGACGAACGCGGTCTCGTGCGCATGCTCGATCAGGCCGAGCTGGTCGCGCAGCCACTGCACCACCGTGCCCGCGTTGAAGATGCTTCCCTCGAGCGCGTAGGACACGCGGCCGGCGAGACGGAGCGCGACCGTGCCGAGCAGCCGGTGACGCGAGACGCGCGCCGCGTCGCCCGTGTGCACGAGGACGAAGCATCCCGTGCCGTAAGTCGCCTTGGCCTCACCCGGATTCACGCAATCCTGGCCCACGGCGCCGGCCTGCTGGTCGCCGACGAGCGAGCGCACCGTGATCGGCGCGCCGAAGACGTCCGGCGTCGTCGCGCCGAAGTCGTCGGCGCTGTCGCGCACCTGCGGCAGGAGGGACATCGGGACGTCGAACAGGACGCAGAGCTCCTCGTCCCACTGCTGCCGGTAGATGTCGAACAGCAGCGTGCGCGACGCGTTCGTCGCGTCGGTCGCGTGCACCTTGCCACCCGTCAGCTTCCAGAGGAGCCACGTATCGATCGTGCCGGCGATCAGCTCGCCCCGGTCGGCGGCGGCGCGGGCACCGTCCACGTTGTCGAGGATCCAGGCCAGCTTCGTGGCGGAGAAATAGGGGTCGAGGAGCAGTCCCGTGCGGCCGACCAGCTCCACGGCGTTCGGGTCCTCGTTCAGCGCGCGGCAGCGCTCGGCCGTCCGCCGGTCCTGCCAGACGATGGCGCGATGCACTGGCCGCCCCGTCGCGCGGTTCCAGACGACCACCGTCTCGCGCTGCACCGCGATGCCGATGCCGGCGATCTGCTTCGCGTCGAGCTTCGCCGCGGCGAGCGCCTCGCGCGCGCACGCCACCGTGGTCGTGTAGATCTCGTCGGCGTCGTGTTCCACCCACCCGTCGGCGGGGAAGAACTGGGCGAACGGCTTCTGGCTCTGCGCGAGCACGGAGCCATCGTCGGCGAAGACCATGGCACGAGTGCTCGTGGTGCCGGCGTCGAGCGCGAGGACGGGCATGTGGTTATCGGGTCGCGAAGGGATAGTTCAGCGGGCCCCGAAGATGCGGGCGCGCTCCGCGAGCGGCAAGCCGACTTGACGGCGCCTTCGTGGGGGTGGGTATTGCATCATGCACCCACGCGACATCCGCACCATCGCCGTCGCGACGTTGTCCCTCGCCGCCTGCTCGCGCGCACCGCAACCCGGCGCGACGCCGGCGCCCGCCGCGAGCGACGCCGAGTGGCGGAGCTACGGGCACGATGCGGGGGGCATGCGCTACTCGTCGCTCGCGCAGATCGACCGCGGCAACGTCGCGCAGCTCGTGCGCGCGTGGACCTATCACACCGGCGAGCTCGATCCGCGCCCCGACTCGGCGACGGCGCGCGATGCGCGCCGCCCCACCGCGTTCGAGACGACGCCACTCGTCGTCGGCGGCACGCTCTACTTCTCGACGCCGTCCTCGCGCCTGATCGCGCTCGACGCCGAGACGGGGGTGGAGCGGTGGGTGTACGATCCCTTCGCCGCGGGCGATCGGAAGCGCGTGTCGGGGCCGCATCGCGGGATCGCGTACTGGGAGGGACGCGGGACGAGCGGAATGTCCGACGCCCGTATCGTTTACGGCACGACGGACGGCCGCCTCGTCGCGCTCGACGCGCGCACCGGTCGGCCCGTGCCGACGTTCGGCGAGAACGGCGCGGTGAATCTCCGCATCGGCATGACCGACGTCGCGGGTTCGTACACCATGACGTCGCCTCCCGCGATCTGGCGCGATCTCGTCATCACGGGGGCGCTCGTTCCCGAAACGGCGTCGCGCGGGCCGAGTGGCGACATCCGCGCCTTCGACGTGCGCACCGGCGCCCTCGTCTGGCGCTTTCATACCGTGCCACACGAAGGGGAGGCGGGGAACGAGACGTGGGAGCCGGGCTCCTGGCGCGACCGCACCGGGGCGAACGTCTGGTCGATCATGTCGGTGGACGTCGAGCGCGGGCTCGTCTTCCTCCCCATCGGCTCCGCCGCGTCGGACTTCTATGGTGGAGATCGGAAGGGTGCCAACCTGTACGCGAACTCGATCGTCGCGCTCGATGCGGCGACGGGAAAGCCGCGGTGGCATCGCCAACTCGTGCATCACGACATCTGGGACTACGACCTCGCGTCGCCTCCCGCACTCGTGACGATCCGCCGCGACGGGCGCGAGATTCCCGCCGTCGTGCAGATGACGAAGAGCGGTGTGATGTTCGTGTTCGATCGCCGCAGCGGCGAGCCGCTCTTTCCGATCGAGGAGCGGCCAATGCCGGCGAGCCACGTGCCCGGCGAGCAGGCATGGCCTACGCAGCCCTATCCGGCCAGGCCGGCGCCACTGGTGCGCCATGCACCCATCACAGCGGCCGACCTCACTGACGTCACTCCCGAATCGCGTGCCTTCTGCACCGATCTCTTCTCACGCTTCCGGTTCAGCGGGGGCGCGTATTTCCCGATCGATACGCTACCAGGCGTATGGTTTCCCGGCACGCTCGGCGGCGCGACGTGGTCGGGCGCCTCGATCGATCCGCAGCTCGGGTACGCCTTCGTGAACGTCAACGAAGTCGGCGCGATCGGGGCGATGCGGCGGAAGGCGAGCGGCAGTCCGGCGCCGGAGTGGGAGCGGTGGTCGCCGTGGGGGCTCTATGCGCGGTTCTGGGATCCGGATGATCTGCCCTGTCAGCGTCCCCCGTGGGGAAAGCTGATCGCGGTCGATCTCGCGACGGGTGATTTCGCCTGGAGCGTCACGCTCGGGGTGAACGACGCGCTGCTTGCGCGCGGCGTGCCGAAGACGGGCGCGCCGAACCTCGGTGGCTCGATCGCGACGGCGGGTGGGCTCGTGTTCATCGGCAGCACGAACGACAAGCGCTTCCGCGCGTTCGACTCGCGCTCCGGCGCGGAGCTGTGGGTGACGAAGCTCGAGGCGAGCGCGCACGCGACGCCCATCACGTACCGCGGCGCACGCAGCGGACGACAGTTCGTCGTCGTCGCGGCCGGTGGCGGCGGCGCGTTCGATCGCGATCAGGCGGACGTCGTCGCCGCGTTCGCGCTCCCCGACGGGGGCACGCGATGATCGGTGTTCGGCTCACGGTGGCGGCGGGCGCACTCGTCGCCGCGATCGCGTCGTGCAGCGGCACCGGCGACGCGGATGCGCGCACGGACAGTGCGCATCCGGCGATCCTTCCCGCGTTCGCCCAGCAGCGCAACAATGCGCAGGCGTCGATCCCCGACGTTCCGTACTCGACCCGTACGCCGCGCTGGATGGCGCGCGCGACGCGGCGGTGGCCGCACGATTCGCTCGCGTACACGCAGGGTCTCGTCGCGCGCGACGACGTGCTGCTCGAGAGCACCGGGTTGGAAGGCCATTCCGATCTGCGGACCGTCGATCGCGCGACGGGGCGCATGCTGCATCGCGCGTTGCTTCCCGACTCCGAGTTCGGCGAGGGGATCGCGGCGATCGGTGATCGCGTCTATCAGCTCACCTGGCAGTCCGGGCGTGGGCGCGTGTACGACGCACGCACGCTCGCCGTGGTGGACTCGTTCACGTACGACGGGGAAGGGTGGGGGCTCGCGACCGACGACACGCTGCTCTACCTGTCCGACGGCACGAGCCGCATTCGCGTGATCGACCCGAACGGCTTCCGCGTCGTGCGGCGCATCCGCGTGACGGAGGTCGGGCAGGGCGTGCACATGCTCAACGAGCTCGAATGGGTACGCGGCGAGCTGTGGGCGAACGTCTACGAGACCACGCTCGTCGCGCGGATCGATCCGGCGACGGGACGCGTCATCGGGTGGGTCGACCTCGCGAGGCTGCTGCCGGAAGCGCAGCGCGATCGGCTGAAGGATCGCGGCGGTGTGGCGAACGGGATCGCCTACGATCGCGCCACGGACCGCGTGCTGGTGACGGGGAAGTACTGGCCGTATCTGTTCCAGTTGGACAGCATTCCCGGCGCCGCGTCATCGCGTACGCCGCGCCGGATGCAACAGCCCTGAAGGAGCTCCACCTCGAAGCGCATACCCCTCGCTGCGCTCGGAACGACACGCTCGTTGCCCACCACTCTCCGGAGAAAACCCATGCGACTCCACCTCTGGCAGCTCGTGCTCCCGCTCTCGCTCGCCCCCCTCGTGGCGCGCGCGCAGGCGACGCCCGTGGCCGCCGTGGTCGCACCGCCCGCCGCGCAGCAGATCACCGCGGCGGTGCTCGCGCTCCCACCCGAGTTCCGCGCCAGCGCGAAGGTGCTCGGC